>Ga0265324_10000062_pt1 | contig 91976 bp, 102 predicted proteins | sample 41419metaG_FD_198634 | JGI IMG/M metagenome (GOLD analysis project Ga0265324, IMG submission 198634) | Rhizosphere microbial communities from Carex aquatilis grown in University of Washington, Seatle, WA, United States - 4-14-19 metaG | ecosystem: Host-associated > Plants > Roots > Rhizosphere...
CTGTCCTTGATGTACTTGGAAAGGCGGATGGGGTCCATTAGCGATTTCCTGACTGAGATACTCCAAATTGAGGAGACGAATCCAAACCATACGTCATAGCTCTTCAGCAAACCCTTTCGCCTTGCAGATTGCTAATCTAATTCCCGAGTGCAGGTCGGCCCTAACCCCGTGCGCTTCCGAAATGTCTAGTTTTCGGTCTGCAACCAGCAAAACCACACCACCATCTTCGTCGCAGGTCAAGCTAGCGAACCGAGAGTGATCTTTACCGAAGAAATAAAACGACGTATCGCCGTCTTCGGAGTCAACGATTCGATCACATTTGAACCCCAGGTCGGACAGCGCGAGCTTGATTCGCTCTATCGTTTCTAGCTTTTCCATCGTTACCCACGAACGCACGGACTACTTACTGAGTTCTTCGTCTCTTATGGCCATCAACAGCTGGCCCAGCTGGTTTTGGCCAATGTTGTTGCAAACACCCCAGAACTTGTCGCCCCACCAGTTGGTCTCTTCTAGGTACTTGCCCTTGGTCTCAAGAAGCATTTCCTTGAGATCTAGGTTCCTTGTGAACTTGTCTAGAAGAATGGTTTTCATGACCGACAATTTTCGGCTGTCCCAGCCGTGGATGTCGGGGATTTTTACTTGCTTACCAAAGGCCTTGGCCTCATTAGGTGAGCACTTGAAGAACAGGCTGCGGTCGCACCATAGGGCCTTTGCGGCCTGGAAGGCGTTCTCGGATGAAGGGAAGATGTCCCCCTCATACTGAACATCGCAGATGTGGTAGTTGCTCAACCACCGATAACCACCAAAGAAACCTTTGATTTCTTTGTCGTTGTATGTACTACACGCTAACACTTGTTCTCTACTCATTTAAATCACCTCGGAAATAATTACGGGGTCGAAGGAAGGACATCAATCTTTTAGGTATGGAAGACTCTTCTATACAGAAAGAATGTACAAAATGCAAACAACTTTTACCTCTAGATACGTTTGCGGTCCGAAAGGAAAGAAACGGTGTTCGAAGGAATCAATGCAATGGCTGCAGAAAGAAACCGGAATATTACAGGAACAACAAAGAAAAAATCCAAAAGAAGAACCTAGAGCGCTACCACAAGAATCGTACAGCAATAATCGCACAAATTAGAGGATATCAAGCTTCCCACAAGGAAGAGCGTCGCGTGTGGCGAAGACTATACGAACAAAATAGACTTAAGACAGATCCGGAATTCAAGCTCATTTTCAATATGAGGAGAAGAATTGCTATTGCCCTAAAGACTCATGGTAAGGGAGCCGGAACCCGTGAGCTTTTAGGCTGCTCCGTTGAGTTTTTATGGGCACACCTAGAATCTAAGTTCCAACCAGGAATGACAAAGGAAAACTACGGGAAGTGGCACATAGATCACATAAGACCCGTAGATTCCTTTGATATGTCAGACACCGCCCAACAAAGAGAGTGCTTTCATTGGTCTAACTTACAGCCACTATGGGCGGTTGATAACTGGAAGAAGGGGAATAAATACGCCCCGAAGGATTAGTCCTCGTCAATCGTATCTGCTACGGGTTCCAGACTCATGAAATTCTGAGTCTTTTCCATCTCCAGCAGCTTATTCAGAATTACCTGTTGTAGGTTCTTGTCTTTGGACAGAGCCTCTAGAACGTTGGGCTTCCCCGTGAACTTGGAATCTCCTATAACATACTGACCTTTAGATGGGCGCCCAATAATCCCCCAGCTCAAGCCAAGGCGGAACACTTCCTCGTGTTGGTTGACGATCCCCTTGCCGCCTGCGAACGTAAATTCACTCATGCGACCTTTTGGAGACATAGTCGAGTCCGTTAGCCATACATGTATTTTTTGTGCCGTTTGTTGACCATCTCCAATCATGTCTTTGCGACTTTCGTCAACAAACTTGCGGTCTAGGGCGTCCACCTTGCCACTTGCCGTAAGGTTTTTTTCGGTATTGATAGCGAACTCACAGTGGTGCAAAACAGCATTAGCGGCGGCCGGCTTCTTCTTGTTGCCACGCTTGATCTCCCACGGATCCATTTCATCCCGTGCGTGGGCAATCATAACCAGAGCAATCCGCTTCTTCCTTTGCGTCTCTATGATACTTTTGAGCCCAACACCCATGGTAACAGCGTGGTCTCCGATTTGATGCTGCGAAACGGACTCCTGGTCAGCTTCACGACGCCCTAGGATGTCGGAAATTGAGTCAATACCAATAAGAGGAATGTCGGCACCCTCCTCAATCAACTCTCGAACCTCGTTCTTCATCCGGTCGAAGATCTGTTCGGGGCGATTCACCTGATAGACAATAAAGCGGTCGAGATCGATTCCGTACCCCCGAGCCATTTCCTCGTCAAGCTGACCAAGATCGCGAAACTCTGTATCAAACTTGATGACAATGGCATTGGGGTTCTCGCGCATTGTATTTCCCGCCATATCATAAAACAAAACTGACTTACACGATTTTCTAACACCCCACAGAAGAGTGCTGAACCCGCGAGGCATGCCATGAGTCCTACCAAACAGCCAGTTAAATCCTGGACTGCTGGATCTAATCAAATTCTCGGGAGCCCAAGGATCCCAACGGTCCGTAATTGCCCCTTCAAGTCGTCGTAATTTCGCTGCGAATTTATTTGCCACTGTGTGATTCCTCTAATTGTGTAACGTTGTTAAGTCGACCACCCAGCGTCCGTCAGCCCCAACTACGTAGCTATCGCAATTGTTATCTTGCAAGGATAGACTGACGGATGCAAGATGGTCGAAGTTTCTACTTGTATCCTTCTGGTAAATCAAATGGGTCGTCTGACATTTTTTGTTTTGGTTCTAAACTTCTTTTAGGCGCTGCAAACGGCTGGGGTCTATTCCCATCGCCAGGATGGCTTAAAGGTAACTGTCCAGCCGCGACCAGCTTCTTTACACTGCTAAAGCCTTCCTTAAACGCTTCCTGCTTGCCTGACAGGTACATGAGCATCACTCGAATCTCATCCAGCCTATCCTTGCCCTTGGTAACTCTGTCGTCTGTATCCACCAAAGCATTCCTCAGGTCTGCGGACGGCTTTGTATGGCCCTTGGCCTTTAAGAAGTCCGCTGTGCAGTCCAGCAACGCTTCGGCCCTGGCTCTAGTAAGGGCGTTGTCCGCAAACAGCTTTTCTTTTGTAAGGACTGTTACTAAATGCTGCAGCTCTAACCAAGCTCTATTAAATGCCGTAAGTAGCTCCGCAGCATTATGGATATTGACTGTGGCTACTTCCTGTAGCCTGACTTCGGCCTTGACTATCTCCTCAATATTAATCCCTATCAGGCGGCCACTGCCATCACCTGCAGGAATTAGGTATGAGGTTTCAGTAAATGTGTCCATGGAAAAAGGGTCCTAGGTGGCTAAGCTGAAAGGAAGGAGATCGAAAAAGAACCCAACCACCTAGGACAAATTAGTTAACCAAAGATGTCGTCGAACTGACTCGAAGCATCCGCCGTATTTTCAGCCACTGGCTGTGTTTCGGCGGGCTTAGCAGGCTCTGGAGCTGCCTTAGCAGGTTCCGGCTTGGTCTCAGGCTTTACTTCTGCCTTAACTTCTGCCTTAACTTCTGCCTTAACTTCTGCCTTAACTTCTGCCTTGACTTCGGCTTTCGCCTTAGGTGTTTCAGCAGCAGTAACTGGCTCGCTCTTGGTATCAATTCCCGTAGGAACGCCATCAGCAAACGGATCCTCAACCGTTTCAGTCTTGACAGGAGCAGGCTTACTAGACCCACGCTTGCCCATCACACTGTCAACAAACTCAGGATCGCAGCTTCCACCACAATCACGAACGTGTTGAACTAGAGTAGCCACCTTCTCATCGCTAAGACGAAGCTCTTCAATCTGCTCAATAAGACAAGGAAGGACTTCCTTAGCCTGCTCAAGAACCTCATCCGAAACAGTGTGGAAGTCAGGAACCATGGCCCCATCATCGCCAAACTCGACGGTATTCAAGATAGCATCGTCGGAATCTGGCGAGGCTGGGCCGGTACGAAGGAACTTGAAGAAAACACCGACACGACCATTGGCCTTAATGGCCACCTTACGGTCGCCAGCAATACGCTTAGGGTATTCCCGTGTTTCAATTTCCTTGATGGAACGGTCCAGCCTCTTCTTCATATTGTAAGGAATCTGGAAGATGCCAAGTGCACCAGTCTTGCTGGTAACATACAGGCGGTACTTCGAGTCTGTACCGTGAGCCTTGAGCCAGTTAAACAAAGGCTCCTGGATGGCCTTGTATTTCTCTGAGATCTTGGTTAGTCCGGCCGCAATCTGGGCATCGGTCATACCTTGAGCCTTAGCTGCAGTGCGAGCCTTGTCCATCGCTTGCGTTTCGTCAGCCTTAGCTGCATTGAACTTAGCCTGGTACTCACCACGCAACTGGCACATAGGGCATTCCTTGATGGTCATTCCCTGGCGCTTCTCTTCAATACAAAGGAATGGACGGTAAGCGGGCTTCGAGGGGTCACTGAGATTGCGACCTACAAGACCGTAGTGCTGCTTGACAAAGACTGCGTAGTCTCGCTTCTTGAGCAGCCCCTTCATGGAAGGGAGAATTCGGAACAACTGGACGTCATCAGCTTTCTTCATCTTGAAGAACTGGTAGCCGTGGCTACCACCTGAAGCTGCGTCATAACCTGCGGGCAATGCCAATGGATCGATTTCACTCATTTTGTTTCTCCTTAATCCTCGTTCGTGGCATTATCGCCAGATTGTGAGGGTTTAAATAGTTTCACTACTGAATTTTTGCTAACTTGAAAGTCTTTGTCGAAATCTACTGTCGTAGAGCGTGAGAATAGGATGTTGATAAGAGCTTTTTCTTCTGGACTTGATACGTCTGTAACTAAGATTGGTATTACCTTCGCTTCAAGTGCCTTGCTAATCAGTTCCTCTGAGAGCGTCTTCTTGAGGTAGGCCATGCTTAGGGTATCCTGAGCGCAACCCCTAACCAGCTTACGGATGTGGTTTACTGTGGCCCTAGTGTCGGGACAAATCTGTGAGGAGAAGGTAGGCGCTGGCATCTCATTCAATTCAACCATAGCCATAATGTCTCTTAGGACATCACTGAGTCGCCCAAACTGAGTCGTCCCAAACTCTCGCCCCCTGTAATAAGAAGGCTCTACCGCATCGGCGATCTTCTTGTACATCGCATTTGCATCTAGAACCATCCCACCACTACTCGTTAGGATCTCAGCCACCTTACTAATCGCCGATTCATCGCCCGTGGCGAATACGGCGATTAAGCGGTGGGGAATGGTCGAATTCTTGAATTCTTCCAACAACTTAGGAAGTCTCTCGCAAGCATTCCTAATGGCAACTCCCATTCCTCCACGATACTTGTAATTTACGTCATCCAACTTAGTAATCGCTAGCTTTTCAGTCTCTCTGATGTCTTTGATAATGTCTCGAATCTCTCTCATGTGTGTCCTTTGTATTTGTGAATTATACCTTTAATAACTTGCGGTGTCAACCACTATGGCAATTTACGTTTTCTTCCTCATCAAAAAGCCCGCGTCCAAGAAACCGAAGGACATCATCAAAGGCATAAAACCTGTCACCGTAGCCTCCATCAACCTCTTTTGTAGCCTTGTACAGCGTTTCCTGATTCGCAATCGCAGCTACCCGACACTGAAGTAAAAACTTAACCAGTTTATCTCTGCTAATAGGATTATTCTCCATCTCAATCCTAGTTCAAAAACTTCTTGTCTGTCGCTTCATCTTCATCAAACTCACCGGACTCAACCAGCTCCAGCAAGTCCCTAACCATGTCAAGATTGAACTCCTCAAGTGCCGCCCCAAGCCAGTCCTTGTCGGCAATCTTCTCTTCCATGTCCTTTTGGGCCAGGACCGCAGCAGCAGCCAAAAACTCCACCAAAGCCTTCTTGTTAATAGTCTTCATAGTTACTCCTTGACGTCGACGTCGAATAACCCAGACTCAATAAGTGTGATCATCTCGTGCGCCATATCAAATTCAAATTTAGCCACTTCCATATCGATAGGATTTTTTGATTTCTTACTTGCGAGGAGATCTTCGCTTCCAAGCTCGGCGGCTTCCCTCCAAAAGGCCAGCATGAACTCCTTGTCAATCTGCTTCTTTACTTCCGTCTTTGTTTCCATCTTTAGTCTCTTCCTTTGTGTTTAATGGTTCTCTAATTACCTTCAGTTCCCTAACTGCAAAATCGGTTCTACCCGAACTCTTGTTAATGATCATCGCTACGATGCTGCCCGCCTCAACCCTCTTTAGCTCCCCCGGCAACGATCCATCTCTACCCGGCCAGTAAACCATCTCCTTTTTAATGCCGTCCACCTCGACAAAGAACTTGCAAGCCTCTTTCTCCTTGCCCGGCCCATAGTTAAAGTACTTCTTGCGCTTGTCGCTGTCCCACGGCTCTACATATGCAATTATACCACAACGGTAGTTCTTTTCAACAAATCCTTCACTGGTTTCTAATTCTTCTAGTCGTTTCCCACCCACCACCGGGTCAAAGGTGGATTCCTCCTTGCCGCTGTCATAGGAATAAGCCCGGTACTTGAACCTAAGAGCCCTACCTTCTACTACTAAATACTCGGGCAAGCCTATCTGCATTACTAATGGCCGAAGGTCCGCCCCAAAGGGCGGGAGAACGGCCTTTTTAGCTTGGTATCGCCCCAAGGCATCCAATGAGGGCAACTTCTTACTAGGCTTGGCATACTTAACGCCCTCAAGGGCGTGCAGTTCCTTCATCGTCGCATGGTACTCTTCAATGCACGCCGAAAGAGTCTTGTCAGGCCCAAAGAAAGCCTCCATCGACCCAGCATAAAGCATGTTGTGGATCTTGCCAATATCTAGGGCGCTACGCCCCCAAGCAGTAACTTTTTTGGTAGTGCCGTCTTCTTCAGTTTTAGTCTTTTCTACTAGATTGGACTTCCTGTGATTAATAATGGCTTGACAGAATGACTTTAAGTCGGCATACGGCGCTGAATGCGCAAGCTGATTGTGCGCCGCTTCGCCCATGCCAAACAACATGGAAATGGGCGCACGGATTTTGTCACCTTCAATCTCCCAGTCACCCTTGGACAACTTGATGTCAGGGAGAAGAACTAGGTTACCACAGTACTTCCAGAAGCGTGTGTCAATCTCCTCTTTGGTGGCTGAGCGGAGGACCGCACACCACCATTCTAGAGGGTAGTAGTGCTTGAGCCACAGGCAGGCGTAGGAGAGGGTAACATACGAGACCGCGTGGCTCTTGTTGAAGGAATATTTTGCAAAGGTGATAATTGAGTCCCACACAGCTTGTGCGGACTCCTTACCGACCTTAGACGTTGCTCTTTCAATGAAGAAAGTGTACGCCTTTTCCATCGCGGCCAGCTTTTTCTTGCCCGCGTTGCCTCGGAACTCCTCTGCTTCGGCAAGAGTGCATCCTGTCAGCTCCTGATACACCCTCATTAGAGACTCTTGGTAGATCATCAACCCCTTGGTCTCAGGGCAGAGGGCGTCCATCTCTTTGATGATGTCTGGACTGGGAGCTAGTCCTTTGGCCCGTCGGGAGTACTCGACGAGGACGCTGTGCTTCTGTGTTGGGCTATCAAAATTAGTAACTAGGTAGTCTAGTGGGCCGGGGCGGTCCAAAGCTGTAAAGATGGCCATGTCACTAATACTGTTGATAATTCCATTGAAGTACTTTAGACACTGCCTGGCCGAATTCGAGTCGAACTGGAAGACCGTTTCGACCTTACCACTACAAAGGTCGGCGAACACCTCAGGTTCTTGAGGGAGATCCCAAATGTCGTGAAGGGCTCCTTCCTTACCCGGAACAATCCTAAGTCCTGGAACCAGCGACCCATTGAGCTTCTGATCCTGTGGTTTACCGCCAAGATGGCGGCTTTGGATAATCTTGATGGCTATTTGAACATCCTTGACGGCATTTACGGTCAGGAAGTCCATCTTAATGGCCCCAACGCTCTCACATTCAGGGCCAGTAAAGGAGAGAGCTTTTACACCTCCGACCTGGGTCGTTGGAATGAATTCATCTATGGGTTCGTTACTAATCACATATCCGGCCGCATGACGGCCGCGACTGCGCCACAAGGAAAGGGAGTCTTTAACTACCTCCCACTGCTTGGGGTACTTGTAGATGTATTCCTGGAGATTCTTGTCAATCTCGATACTGCCAGGGACTTCGCCTTCAGGAGATGTGTAACCCATGATGAACCGCTCATCACTGAGTCCTTGAGGGGGGACGAGAAAGCCCTTGCACATCCTTTCAATATCGGGCGGGACACTACCCATTACGGCTCTAGCTACGTCGCGTACGGCGTTTTTGAGCCGTAGGGTGTTGATGGTACCGATCTGAGCGAAGTGGTCGGGGAAGCGATTCTGAAGCCAACCCTCCCAGTGGGGCTTGAGTGTTCCGGTCTTGGAGTTGTTTGTGATTTCGGTGAATTTCATCCTACCACCACGCCTTAAAGTCGGCCTGCTTAGCTATCGCGTCCTTGACTGGCATAATCCCTTGGTCTGTTTCAATTTTGAAGTCTTCAGGGAGCACATGAAGAGTCCCATCCTCGCCTTTCACCTCAATCACGTTTGTATCGTATCCCACTAGCAGGTCTCTGTGTGGAAAATCTAAATCGACGTCTGGCAGGTGGTTGGATTCAATACGGGTTTTGGTCAAAAACCTCTCAAAGGACAGGTTTTCCTTAATTGGGTCCAAGTGCGTAATTCCTAAAAGATAAGAAAGAAGGCAACCGGCTGCGCTGCCCCTGGCCACATTCATCAACTGATCTTGGTTTTGGTATAGATTGCAAACTTCATAGGCTAAATGAAAATAAGGCAAGAGATCAATTGTCCCGTTCCGGTGAATGGTGTCGATTTCTTTCTTGAGCCTTGCCAGATAAACCGGGTCGTTCTTCATTCGCCCATGTTTGTTGATCAGTTCTTTGGTGTAGGCCAAGGAGTCCTTTGGAAAGAACTTTGTCGGTAGCTGCGGGGTGTTTTCGAACGTAAAGCCCTTGAACCCCTCCAACCAGGCGTAGGAGTTGTCTACCCAGCCCTCAAACTCCTTCTCCGAGGTGTTGTGAACTTTCTTGAAATGGGCGTAGGCCTCATCGCCCGAAAAACGGTGATAGGAATTGTAGAAACGCCAGTCGCCCATCTGAGCTAGACGAACGTCTTGAACGGCCTTGTACTTAGCGTCAGAAAAATGACTGTCGTCGCTCACTAGAATCGGCACATTGTACTTCTGAGCAAGGCCCATAACAAACACGTTAGCGCCGTATTGCAAATCCCCTCCGGGTGCCCACGGCGCACATTCGTTCTGAATGAATCCTTCTACTTTCTTGACTGCCAGAATCTTCAAAGGCTTCTCAAAGTCCGTCCACACTCTGTAATTGCAAACAGACACTAGAAACTTGTGCTTGTTAGGGTCGTACTTGTCCGCTAGCGCTTCGGCCGTTGACGTGCCGGCGTCGGTCCTAATGGTCTTGTCAAAGTAATACCGAATGGTCTCCTTTGTTCCGTCGTCCTTCTCAACATCAATGAATACGCCCTTGGTGAAGTTATGGCTGCAGACATGTGGAAATACCTCAACAAAAAAACGATCTTTGAACAAGCAATGGAGTCGCTCAAAATACGCCGTGGCAATGCCGACCTTTATGTTCTTGGGTACTTCAGGATTAAGAAGGTGTCTGGACACCATCCCGATGACGCACCCAGAACCAATTGTTACATTGTGCGCGGCCAACTCTTCAATCTCATCCCATCCCCAAATCGGCTTGCGCTCAGAACCATGTTGTTCTGCCCTTGCGTCAGCTTTTGAAAGCAATCGAACGCCTACCTTATACGCCTTAAAATCACGAAACCCAATAGTAGCATGAAGGTACTTCAAGTGTTCCACAAAGCTACCGTCTGGATGGTCTTTGGCCCATTTTTCAGCATCAGATCCGCGAGGAACCGTTTTGGTTTTCTGGATGCCGAACCTAGTAAGGATGGGGCAGTCGTCACTTCTCACGTACGCCTCAATTCCAATCACGGGCGTCAGGCTATTCTTCTTAGCCAACTCATAAGTCTTATACGCCGCAGACAAAGACCCGTGGTCGGTACAAGTCAGAGCCCCTGTCCCTAGTTCAACTTCCTTCTTAGCAAAGGCTTCGGGTGTGGATGCCGAGTCCAGACTTTGGGGGTGGCAATGTGGGGTCGTAAAGTTTCCGTAAGACATCCAGTTCCTAACCTCAATCTTTATATTGTGGATATAATATCAAAGAAATGTACAAAATGCAACATCGAAAAACAATTAACAGAATTTACTCCTACAAAAACGGGACTATATAACGTATATAGCATCTGTAGGGTGTGTAAAGCCCTCTCATACAAGAAAAGACGAACAGGGATTAGAGAAGGCACTATTCTAATAAAGCCAAAAACAGAAAAATACTGTCCAACCTGCAAAGAAACAAAGTTGGTGTCGGAATTTCTTAAACAAAGAGGAGCCTCTGATGGGATTGATAGTTATTGTAAACAATGTAAATATGAGGCGAATAAACAAAAATGTGAAAATAATAAAAAGCGAAAAAAAATAGCCGTTCCACTAACTAAGTTTTGCCCTGTATGCAAATTAACCAAAAACTGCACAGAGTTTCAAAAAGCTTCCAGAAGAGGAGATGGTCTACAGGGTGTCTGCGCTCGGTGTACATCAATAACAGGGAAAGAATATTCTACAGTGAGGAATAAGAACTACAACAGAAAGTATAAACAAGATCCCGTATTTAGATTAACCAAAAACCTAAAATTAAGACTTAGGAACGCCCTCAAAGGAGGAATGAAAACAAAAAGAACGCTAGAGCTTTTGGGATGTACTGGAGAAGAATGTATGGATTATTTAGAAACATTATTTTGGCCCGGAATGACAAGAGAGAACATGAAGAGATGTGGTTGGCATGTAGACCACATAATCCCCATTGTTGAATTTGATCTTAGTAAATCTGAAGACCAGCGTAGGTGCTTTCACTATACAAATCTTCAACCTCTTTGGGCGCACGACAACATATCTAAAAATGACAGATTGGATTGGACTCCGGCAGAGTCAAGTTTTGAGAAACCAGAGCGCCTTAAGCTGCCGCCTTCTATACCGCCTTCCCGACTGCCCGAATCTGATCCTCCAGCTTCGCAAGCATAGCGACATTGTACTTATGGGCTTCTGTTTCCTTAGCCAAGTCCTTGTGTAGCTTTTCAAGGTACTTGTCGCAAGCCTCCTGTGCTTCCTGGTACCTCTTCCGCTCGTCCAGCAGTCGCTTGAGTTCTTCAAAGGTCATAGGTTGGTCGTTTTTCATTGAGTGTCTCCTGTAAAAGTTGCCTGCTGCAGGACCATAACACCTTGAGCTGTAATGGTCGTTACGATTTTGTTTGAGATGTCCATGATTTCTGGTGTCTCAAGGCCGAGCTTGATAGCTACCTTGGTCAGTCGTCGAAGGCTCCGCAGAGGAGTTCCATGCTGTTTGTTAGTAGCTCCGCAGAAGAACGTTGTCTGAGCCGCCATAGCCGCAATGAAATCTTTGCTGGCGTAAGCGGTCACCTTAAGATGGTATGATCCGTCGATATGAACCTTCGCCCCCCACCTTACAATGAGCAAAATCAAACCCACCAACCAACTCCTCAACGCTCTTACAGACCGGTCCTCGACACAGTTGAATAACCATACCGTTATGGTTGTAAGTCAGATACTCTGGGGCTGTGCCAATGGCCGAATGAAGCGGCCCTTCATGGCCGAATTCCGGCCAAATATCCAGGTCTTTGACTTCTCCCTTATAGAAACATCCACCAGCAATAAAGAAGTCTCTAATCCCTTTACTGGTAAAGAACTCAAGATGCGGCTCAAGCAGCTTGCCAACACGAAAGGCTAGCTGGCGTCGAACGTAGGTCTGAATGTTGTCCAAATCTCCCAGTATATCATCCGGATTCGTTGGACAAATTTGCGAATCATACATATTGAATCTCCTTTAATGTCATGTTAACAATAGCTGGTGGAATACTAAGGGTGTAGTCAGCCGTAATAATATCATGTTTCCAGTCCCAAAAGCAAAGCTTATTGCCTGAGTTTGGATAGAAATGAGCAATCAGACAGTCCTTGGGGAATGACTCACCCGGAATGAACTGCAGGCGGCCTTCTAGAAGGTACAGGTCTGCGTGCTTAAGAACTCTCTTCCTAAACGCCTTGGTCGTCCCATAGGGAATAAGCAGCGTAATCACGGCGCCATTGGCCGATTCGGCCATACAACGCGCCGCCCACTTATCGATGTCACCAAATTCGCAATTCAAGTAGAACAATCCACCTAACTGCTTGTAAATCTCCGACCAGTTATGGTCAAAGCTATCAATCCCGTAGGCTTCCTTATCGAAAGGCAAGGGGCCTTCTGGCCCGGTACAGGGTGCTAGGTACCTCTCACAAATCCTGTTATAACTCCTAGCAGCCAGATCGAGCGTAATTTTACCAAAACGCTTCTCGACCGCAGCTACGAACTCTTTAGGAGTTTGATAATCTTGCTTGCTATGTTTCCCGGTTGAAATTCTTGCCACGACAGGGACTATCTTACCCCAATCCTGGCGCGAAGGCAAGTAACAATTGCTTTATAACGTTCCTCAAGCTCGATTTCTGTCATCAGCAGGCCGTCAGCAATAATATGGTCCGGGACGCCGTTGGGGTACTTCTCTAGGAGCTTATTAACCGAATAGCCGTACCGGCGAAGCGAAATGAAGTCAGGATCGTCTTGGATTTTCACTTGCATCTCTTCCGGAGTCTTTCCTGCCTGCGTACTCATTTTGCTTCCTCGATATTAGTAATGTTGTTGCTTGCCGCCTTCATCTTGGCTTCCAAGGCTGCGTATTGGGCCTTAAAGCCCTTCATGTCCTTATCAAACCCCTTGACTTTAGTCTCCCAGACCAGCTTGGCTATCTTGGCGTCCGTCCGGCTCTTGTCAAAGGCGTCGGTCCTGTTGGCCGTGTCTACATAGGCCGACAGCGACACCACGTCGTTCTTTTTCACGTACTGGAAGGCGGCTTTTGCTTCCTCGTAGCCTTTGTCCAGAACTTCTATGTACTTTTCAGCCTTGATTAGCTCGTTCCTTGCGCCTGCCAGGTTGATGGAAGTGTCATTGATCTTATTAAAAACTTCCTGCAGTTGGAGCTGGATCGTAGAGTAAATTTCCACTAAAACCCCTCGAAGGGTGTGATGATGTCGTTGTACTTGGAATCTTTTTCCGCGCCATCTACAACGATGAATCGTTGGTCTCCGATGGCGTGATTTTCAATACTCTCGAAAAGCCATTGCCCGCAGGTGTTGTCTGGGCTTCCAATGCTCAAAGAGAAGGCGTCAGGAGGAACCAAGGCGCCGTTGGTAATAACCGTTACCTCACCTGGCAGGTTAATAATGCTACCTGTGTGTACGTGTCCTACAGCGAAGATAGCAAATGGCCCACCGACGTTCCTGGCAGTATTCCACTTTGCTACCTGGTGAGCTAAAGCCTTGACGTTAATGCTGTTTCCTGGAAACCCTGGCTTAAAAACCGTGTCACCGTGGGTGAAAAAACCTTTGGAGTTGAAAAGCGGGACGGTATAGTAAGGAGTCTTTGGAATGTTGATTTTTACGTTAGTAACGCCAGAGTTCATCACAGCAGTTTTTACTGCGTAGTACACCATCGTCTCAATGGCGTCCCACTTGCTCTGAACTCCTCGCTCAGGGTGTCTTTGGAGGTTCCTGCCGTGGTTTCCCGGAGTTACCCAGACTTCTACCGAGGGATAGTTGGCGGAAACGAATAGAACGAACTGAGTCAGATAGTGAACTGCAGCTGCAAACTGAACCGAAAGAGGATCCCCATCCCTGGCGTCATGTAGCTGATTCTGGATGATGTCCCCTAGAATGTGGACAATCAGCTTGGTCTCTTGCCTGTACTGCCTCTTGTAATCCGCCACTTGAAGGGCGACGCGCCCTAATCGGCGGGATTCTTGGATAACAGCATACTCAAGTGGACACTCTACAGGATCAAGGTGTGATCCAAAGTGAAGGTCTGACAGTAGGATGTTAACTATGCGCTTATGAACTGCGTGGAGTCTCTTGCCCGTGTACTTTGGTGGTGTACACCAGTTCTTCTTGAATCCCTTGGCTAGGGAGTCTGTCAGCTGGTTAACCAACAGAACATCCCTAGCCGTAGCAACCGCAACCCTCTTATCTACACTTGACTTATTGGAAGACTTAAGCTCAATTCCTTTTTCTAAGAGGTAGTCAAATACTAGGGCTTCGGCTGCCGTATCTTTTGGCATAAAACTCCAAATTGTAAGCAAGAATTATTAATTAGCTCGTGCGCTTTGCAACTCAGCGTTTTCTGCAATAATGGCTTGGTAGAACTTTTCAAGCGCCCCAGATTTATCACACCCGGCGTCAATCAGTGACTGTAGCGGTTCAAGCATTTGAGTTAGGGTGAAAATCTTTTGATTGAGTATATTTGACGGAGAAAGGTCTTCCATGATGGTTACTCCTTAGCTGCTAGCTCTCGCTCAGTTTCCATAGCCTCAATCATGGCGATAGAATAAGTTTTAGATAAAGCCTGTGCCCTTGGCTTAACATCATCTCCAAGAGGCTGACTGGTGTAATACAGGCGTTCGCACTCCTGGGCCATCCGATCAAGAAACAGACACTCAAAACGGATCTTTTCTAGAGGAGTTGGCTCTGGTTGGGCCTGCGGAGTAGTCTCCAAGAGCTCTTTGCAGCCATTAAGGAGCTTCTCTATGTACCCTTCCTGAGTCATTGGTTGATGACACTGAAGAGTCCCGTGGTCAGGCGTCGGATCCTCGGTTGGCATTACCCGTTCTCCGGGTTCACAGCAAACGTCGTGTCCGGAAGCATTTCCGCCGCAGGGGCTTCTACTGTCTCATCCTGAGCCACCACGTTGTAGCACTCAAGAATCTCAACAGTCCCGCCTTCAGGAAGAGTGACCACATCGCCAACGTTCTTGTCGGTCAGCAGTTCCTTAACACCAGCCGTGAACTGAACCAAAGCTAGGTGGTTGCGCACAGGGTATCGAAGCCCTCCATCCTGATCCTTCTGTGTGACAACCAGGATGTCCGTGTCGTTCTTCACAACGCCGGCTTCAACAAGCTTGCCTTCGGCCAAAAACATCTTCACACTCTCAGCGGCCTTGGCCGACTGGACTTCCAGCTCCGCAATCCGATTCTCTTTGACCCGTTCAATAATCTTGGCCTCAACATCCTTACCAAGGACTTCCATCAAGGCCCGAAGCAAACGGTCCATACCGTCAACGCTCTTGTTAGAGTCCTGCAGGTCAGTCGCCACTTCCTTGAAGGAAGCATCAATCGACTCAACCATCTTGGCATAAGCTCGCTCTAGGTTTGAAATTCGGCCCACGGCATCTTCCCGCTGCTTGGCATTGGTAAGTGATGGATCCTTCTTCGGCTTCAACATGTTCTTCATTACTTTGTATCTCCTAAATGGTTAAAAGTCAGTTAGCTAATCCAGGCGGCTTTCTTTACTGCCGCACTAGAGGTAACATCTACTGTGTACTTGTTTTTGTCGGTAACTGGAACAACATAGAGGTCGTATTCTCCAGATTTTGGTTTGTATTCACTAAGGTATTCTTGAATTGCGTCCTTTTCATCCGTCGCCCTGACAATGGCGTAGGCGTAGTCAAGCCCGTCAAAATTCACCACAACATAATCCTGCATGTCTTTCTTCTTACCCATGATATCTCCTTTTTAAACTCCGTACTGACCTAACGACCCAGCCCCTTGTGCCCTATCTACCGGCCTACCACCCGCCTCTGTGTCTAACTGTCTCATGTTCCTATCTGCTGCCTGACCGGCATTCTGAGCCGTTATGTAAGCCATTTGTCCAATGTCAGGAAATGGAGTAGCTCCCGGTTCGGGCTTTCGAGGGGTCTGGTCCTTGTTAATAACCTTGAAAGTCTCACCCTCAATTGTCTTAACTACCTGCATACCATTGCGTAGGGTGATGTAGGTCTCGGGCTTCATATTGTCAATCCGTTGCTTCTCTACCGGCCCGTACTCACCAGGGTTCATTGGAACCCAAGCTGCCTTATAGGTCCTTCCATTCTCCTGGAAGATTTGATCGGGCGGTTCTGGCGCCTTAGACTTTTGAGGAAGGGAAGCCTTGACCTTGTCTGAAAGAGCCCCCTCAACCTTTGCTACCGTGGTTGGAGCTACGGGCTTCTGTGGTGCCGGTTTAGGGGTTTGAGCTACTGGAGTCGGCTTGGGGGGCTCGGGAGCCTCTACTTGCATCTCCTGAGGCAGCTTGCGCTGCTTTAACTGCGGCTTCTTTGCCGGCAATTTGGCCGTAACGGCCACTGGAGCCGGCTTTTGAATAACTACAGGCGTACTCTCTGTCTTCTTAGGAGACAGTTTAGGGTTATTAAGAATACTTACGGCAAGGGACTTCAGGATCAATGTCTCTTGAGGTGTGAAGTCGCTCTTCACAACCACTTCCTGGACCTCCTGCTCAATTCCTAGGAGCTTTCTCAGTTGTAGCTGAGCAAACCCCTGGAACTCAACAGTAACCTCTCTAACCGCATCTGAGTCGCCGTCAAACAACTCACCAGTAATCCATTGGCGGTACAACATGGCTTTTTCAAGCCGGGTTTCCGCCTCTGAAAACTTGGCGTCTACCTGAGAATCCGACAGCTCCTGGGCACTTACTAGCGGCTCCCCTTCCTGAACTACTGGAGCCGTTTGTTGCTGGTAAGGTGTGCCGTCTGTCTCCGGTGTAGAGTCGGGAGAAAGTCGGGCTAATTCTTCTAAAAGGTCCATGCGATTTGAATATTATACCACAACTACACGGAGTGTCAACGAATATTTAACAAAAATTACTAGCGGTCATCGTAGAATGCTGTTGATCGTCGGGGATACCACAGACACCTAGGCAGAGGTGAGAGACCTCGTGACGAACCAAGCCGATAAACGTCTCCTTGGTCTTAATAACGTTGCCGTCATAGACTACCTGGATACTATTGCCTTGGGTAGCGCCAACAAGCAGCCTGTTGTAAAAAGTCGCCACAAACGGCGCATTCACAATGGAAATAGTAGCGCCGGAAAAGGCGGCTAGAATGGTGCCCGATGAGACCTTGCAGTAACCACTCCAGAACTTGATGCAGTTGTCAATCTCGTTCTGAATGTCTAGGTAGACAGGGTTCCCAAACTGGCTACTGAAGCCAAATTGAACAGGGAGATACCAGCCAGCACTCTTGAGCAAGGAATAAGAGGCTACGTCGGGGGTAATTGCAGTACCTTGGGTGGTTTGATAAGAGTTGTTCCACTTTGAGAAGGTTAGATACAGGTCGTCATACCTGTAACAAGTCAAAAAGGCTACAGTCCCTAGAACTAGCCCAGAGATGAGATAGTACATAAAGGATTCCATGTTTAGTGGCTTAGCGTAGATAGTAGCCACCATAACTGCGATAGCAAACAGTCCGATCATGGCCCATGGCCAGGCGTCGGAAAAGGTGAATAGCTTCTTTTGGATTTTCATTAGATTGTCTCCAGTAACATTTTTAGAAATCTACGATCAAGTTCCTTCTGTCGCTTGACTACCTTCGCCGAAGTCTTCTTCTTCCAACTTGGCCTAACTCTTGCTTTCTTTGCCATTTCTACAATCTCCCATCTTCTGTGTAATTCTTAACAAACCCGTACGCAAACACCAACAGATACGCAATGGAGACGACAAAAACGCCCCACAGCTTCTTTTCGAGGCTCATCCAAATCCAAAAGGGCTGACCGGCCATGCCGATAATACAGCCCCATTTCTTGCCAGCAATGGTAAGAAGTAGAGCCACAACCCCTGAAAGGCCGATGGTGGATTGGATTAACAAGTCGAACATTTACAGGGATTGTAGCACGGTTTTATTAGAAGGGCAAGGGGAATTAACGAATTGGGCAGGCTCCGGCACATTCTCCCCCGTCTACCATGTCCCCCTCTGAAATATCTTCTATCTCTACGGGTCTTACCTTTGCAGATAATTTTTCGTACTGCTCCTTAGAAATTTTCTCTTTGGGAATCTGCTTAAATCCGTGGTTAGAGTATTTTAGGAAGCTAACTGTCTTAATGGTATCTAGATTATTCTTTAGCCATTCCTGCAGCTTCGGGATATCGGAATCGTTATAATAAACGGTCGTGCTAATTGATTGATCGGCCCAATGTTTTTGGGCCATCTGGACGGCCTCCAGTTGCTTCCAGGTATCAAACCCCTCATCTGCCGTAGGGACACCCTCAGGGGTTTCTACATAAAAGTCAGCAACGATAGTGTCAGGATCTGGAGTCCCGTCTAGCCGAATTTGAGGTTCGAGATGGTGTCCTGCGTCAATAAGCTTTTGAACAAGGGCGTCGTTACTTGCGATTCGAATGCGTTGAATAAAGTAACGACTAAAAGCGGGATGAATGCCTTCACAAGGAACATCCCACGCCTTACTGGTCGTGCCACTTGGCTTCACGACGGTTGTACGAATACTCTCCGGAATCCCCAGCTCTTTTGCATAGTTAATATTTTCGTCTTGAATAGCGGCATACGCTCGATCTAGAACATCTGGATTGAACAAATCGGGGCGCATAAGACAGCCTGTGATCCCGGTACCAATACGGCGGTTCCGCCCAATAATCTCATTGCTCTGGGGGTAATAGTAATCATCGCAAGTAACTCGTTTGCCCCAACGATGCATCAATCTCGCAGCTTCCTCAAATTCGTTAGCATCGTTCAAAGCAGCCAGGTTAATATCCTGCAGGTTACAGGGTTCACCACCACCGCCCTGACCGGGTTTGCCAGACTCACCTGACATCTCTCCACAGTTGGCAACCAGTAGGCCGTCGGTCCAATAAGCATGATCGGGATCGTCTACTGTAATTGAGTATACCTGTTCTACAGAAACATCGGTAACAGACTTGATTTCAAACGTTTTCTTTGATCTTAGGCTCTTTTTAGTTACATAATCTATCCCTTTCAATAGCTTGTCGTTTTTATATTTCTGAATGAATCCAATTAGCTGATTAAACAAAAGCAGGCTCGATAGACCACTAATATTAAGATCGTACGCTTCCTTACATATATAGGTGCCATTCTTGAACTTTACAGGATGCTCCTTGTTTGTAGAATAATAAGAAGACAGTCCCAATGAAGACAACATAGACTGAATACGAATAAGAGAGGGTTTACATGTTAACTTTAGATTGATTCTGTTTCTAATAATCTCTCCAGAGACAGAACGGATTACAGAACCATTAGCCGAATAGAGCCCCCTTAAGAATCCACACACAGATTCTGGTCTTCCAAATAAATAATCGTCAGGAAGTAGCCGGGTAGGGATATGGCTATCTGGAACGTATAAAGAGTTTACATACCATTCTGTTGCGCTAGAGTGAGCCCCAATAAGATGAGATATTTCACTTGTGTGATAATCTCCATCATCTTTTCCAATACAAAGCATTACCTGCTTTGTTTCCTTGTGATAGAAGCCATCTCCAAAAACTAACCCATGCATAATATCTCTAGGGTTTATATCCTTTTTACCAAAACCAAACTTCCCAAGCCCTCCGGCAATGTCGATGGTCTTTGCTTGACCTACCTCTGTCTTTATTCCTCTGGATAGAATCCTATGGTTTTCAGTCCCATAGAAGACTCCGGCTGTTGTAGCGTATGCTTTAACTGACTTAACTCCAGTCTCTTGTTTGTTAATAACCGTTGTCCACTTCTTTCCGGACCAAATAAGATCCCCAACGGAGACATCATTAATTGTTCGGATCCCGCTTGGCGTTAGAACTCTAGCCCAACCTGGTTGACAAGGATTAACACAAACAGACTCGTCATCCTTTAACTCACCCATGCGGCCATACTTATTCAGGTTCTTCATATTGACGATCCCGAATGGCTCCCCGGCCTCATATGTCTTCCAGAAAGCTGGCCGGAGATCATGTTCGGAATCGGAACAATTGACACTAAAATTAGCCATTGCTCGTTGTGTGGGGATGGGTCCAAGGTCCCAACGCTTGGCCTTAAGGAACTCCTTATCGTGAGCGTCACCGAGAATCAATATCGCACTTCTGCGTACATTTCCTGACACCACCATTTCTCCGACACAACAAAGGACATCCGCACAGTCAATTGGACGCAGCTTACGACCTTGGCGAGTCATTAAAATAGAACAAATCTTCTCCACCATTCTTACTAATGGCCGGGGGCCGCTGCTAACACCACCAAAGCCACGAATCGGCTCGCCGGCAGTACGAATGCAAATTGTACTATATGTAAATCCCTTTCCAGTAACAAACCAAGCTTCTAGGACTCGTTGAAGTAGTTTACACCACCCCTCACGAGAGTCAGGAACGATATAGTCAGCATCTTTAGTAAGCTTGTGGATAATGCTAACTTCTTTCTTCACCCTAGGAAGCTTATCAGAATACTTAGCCTCCACGGTCATGCCTACCCCGCCACCAGTCATAAGGTAACCTTGGGCCACAACGAAGTTCATCCAGTCGTCTGCAGCTAAGGTCCAGCAATTTACGAGACCTAGACCACCCAACTTAGCTTGAGCGTCAGTGCCACTAAACCACCAACCTCGTCCACCAGGACCAGCCTTGCGCTCTGATAGGAAATACTTTAGTCGTGAGATCTCTTGTTCTGAAACATTGTGTCCCTTTACATTTCCTGCGACTACTCTCTCTACAACATCGCTGAAAGACTCAATACCGCCAGTAGGGCGGGGACGCTTGTATGTTCTGGTAAATACTACGTTTGCTAGATTACTGAATGGACGCAATATACTACTCCTTATTATTCAACACCGACGCCGGCATACTCTTCAAATCAATTTCGTGTCTGCTCTCTGCATACTTCTCAAGGTATTTAACGATGTTCTTGGCCTTCTCAACAGTGATACCTACAGGGAGGTACATTAGATTACATCTAACACAGCAAATTCCACGTACGAACCCGGCACGACTAGCGGGGCTCATCTTCTTGAATGACCTTACGTGCTCATGGTCTGTCGCCCACTTATTGCTCTCTGGAAACTTCCCGCAGATAGGGCAGATGCACCCTTGGCTTTTGAATATCTCCAGCCACTTTTCCTGTGTGATTCCGTATCGCTTTAGACTCTGTGGCTTGGGAGGTTTTGCATCAGGCATCGTTTCTCTAAGATTGTTCTAGTCTTGATAGCTTTCTTCAATGAGTGAAATGCATAACTCATCGATTTTATTGCGGTTTGGTGCTTTTGGTAATTTGCTGGTCAACATTATTTCTGATAATTCTTTGTCCTGTTGATTCGCCCACTCCATGAGTCTTTCGTAGGTCCAGCCACCGTTCCTAATATTCAAAATCTCGGCCGCATCCGGCCGTTTAACAATTACCTTGCCATCGGTTAGAATTTCCCGGCACATACTCAGGAGTCTGTAGAGGTGGCCAGCGTGCTTCCCATCAAATCCGAACTTAGCCTCCATCTCCGAGCGGGCCTTGTTCCTGTTCTGCTTCCAATTGTTGTAACTCTTCCACTCGTTGTGTCTGCAAGTGTAGAGCCTTTCTCGATCTAGAAGCTCAATGAAGTTGCTGTCAAACCCAAGACTCCTGGCTGCCGACACCCAAACCTTTCCTTCGAGTTCACCGTCTGCCCACTGAGTAATTTCAATGAGCTTATTGGTGAATTCGTCCTGAATCGCCTGACGGTCTGCTGGCGAGATGTTGTCTAAATCCTTCCAGTTCCAGGAGTCTACCCTCTTTCTGATAGCAGCATTAGCTGCAGCCAGTTGATCTTGTGGAATTACTGTTCTTTCTGGTAGCCCAAATTCCGCCCTAGTGGGCGGGGCCTTGGGCGGGTGTAGTAGGTATCGTCGGTGAAGGTCAATCCTCTTGAGTTGAGAAATGGCATATCCCGAAAAGGTATGCTTAGCTTTCTGACTGAGAAACAAATCTCTGTTATCAATCAATTTCTGCCCAAGAGGAGTTACCAACAATCTGTCTGAGGGGTCTGTATAAAGAAGCTCTAGTACGTTGGGGTTGGCATTCGCCGCCAGTTCGATAAACTTCCTAACATCGAAAATCGTCAGGTCTGGGTCATTCTGCTCTGCTTGCTCAAATCGGTTGTTGATGCCGAAATAGTAAGCCTTTGGAGCAATAGCAATCCCGCGATAGTCAGTGTCGGAAGTAGGGATGTTGGTCCCGTAAGAGTGGCTTCCTGAGAGGGTTAAGTAGATGGTCCTCTCTGGCAGCCACTTAAGGCCTCCCTTATACAGACCCCAATCGAACACCGTTACTCCGTCTGGCCATTCACCGCGTTGGCAGCGTCCTTGAGGAAGTCTTCGATTCCGGGCACATTTTCGCCACGGCTACGAAGGCATTCACACAGGAACTCAAGCTGCAGGACGTTCATCTTGTGTCCCTCAGAATAGATAGCGCCGGCTTCCTTGACCTGTTCCTTGAGCTTGTTCAGATCTTCATCAAACTGCTTGGCAAGGGCCAACTGAATATCGTTCATTGCCGTCTTGGTAATGACCTTGTAAACTTCCTCTGTCTGACGCCCCAGCATGTCCTGGCGCCACGACTCGTCAATCTTCTTAAAACGCTTGTACTGCTTGTCCTTCTGATCGTCCATGTTTTCTGTCGTTCCTTTCTATTGAGTCAATTCAGGTATCTGTTCGGATGTCTTATAGTAGCCTTTGGTTTTCTTCTCTTCAATTGGGAAGACGATATTCTGTATGTAAACTCTCAGTTTTTCTATGATCTCATTCTCTTGCGCTGACGGACTGTGCTTTTCTAGATAGTCTAGAAGTAAAAGTGTCCTATCGGGCTGTTTATTCAGCATTCCATCTAGGGCATTACAGAATATGCATAAAACGCCACGGATTAACCCTGTAGTGTGACTATGATCAAGACACATCTCCTTATGTGTTAGTTCTTTACCACAACACTCACACTTACCGTTACATTTGATAATAGCCGCCCTAACGGCCCATACTGGAACCTTAAGACGCTGTGCTCTACCGTAGTCCCTTCTAGCGTCTGGATTTTGTTTCTGTCTTTCAGTGGCCCGCCTAATGTTTTCTTCTCTATTTTTTAAGTACCGTAATTTATGCTGTTCTTTTTGACAAAGAACACAAGCTCCTCCTTTATTCCTGAGAGGATCTATGTGCCCTCTTGAACAGGCTTTCTTTCTATAGCCAAGAGAACTCACTACGGCCTCTTACTTCGAGCTTTCTTGGGTTTTGACGCTAGTTTTTGTTGTCTTCGCAAAATTTCCCTGTCCAAATACCAGCGCCCTTTAAGCAAATCTTCCATCGCATTATTCTTTAAATCGGCACGCCAGATGTATTTCATGACGTTGCCAAGGCAAAAACTCATATGTTCACAAATAGTGATTGCCTCAATCCCACTTGGGTGATCTGTGTAATGAGCCGGGTGGTCTACTGGATTATTCTTCAATCTGCTTTTTGCCATTAATTTCTAACTCCGAATAAAGTAATTATACCACAACGGGCCTAAAAATCAACCGTGTTTTGTAATATCTGTGGAAAAAGGAGACCAGCTCTCGATGATGCCGGAGTCGTGGTATCCTTCAAATAGCTGGCCATTTCCTCGAAGCTTAAAATTCCCATCAAGCTCGGCATTGCCTGCGGCACGACAAAACCCTGACAGCTCGCTTTTACCGTGGCACCAAGCCCCGCTGACTCCAGCTCGTTCCCTTACTAGGCAGTTCTCGTAGATCTTGCCACCCTGACAGCAGGCTTCGTCTTTAATACGGGCGTGGCCAAAAATGTCTACGTCCCCGTACAAGAAGCACCCACCCTCGGCCACCGCTTCTTCCCTTAATGTGGCCGAATTCCAAATCCAGCAGCTGTTTTTTGCTTTGGCGTCGTCTTTTACGGTTCCGTCTAGATATACGAATGCGTCGTTATAAACCCAACAATTATCGTCGTGGCTCAGGTTTCTCTCTGACTGGATGAACCCGCCTAGCGAACCAGCTTTGACGTCTCCGAAACTTCTTACCGCTCTAATCCTTTGTACAATGATACCAAAATGGTTGTGAAATTCTTTTGTAAATTCGTATTTCTTCAATCAAACCACCTAGGTGAATTATAGCACGGATTCTCCAAGTTACTTATCAATTTTTGGGTTCTTACCCCATTCCTTCGCTCGTTCATCAAACGGCCGGGTGTCCGCAGGTGTGTTTGCGAGGTAGTCAATGAATCCCGATCCGTCCTCTAGAGCGTTCATGCACATCTGGTCGAAGAACTTGTAAAGCTCGGTGTTCCCATCCTCTTCTTCCTTTTCGAACTCGCGCTTCACGTCCTTGGCAAACCCGTCAGGATCTGTCACTCGATATTGCTGTAGGAATTTTGCCTTTCTGTCGTCGAAGCCCTGACAGTCCTCAGACTGTTCAAACGCCCACGCCAACGTTTCTACACCAATGGCTACAGTAAAGACACCGTTCTTAATAGATACACTCAGAGGAGCCTGTCGCCCTTTGTATGATTTCATCGTTTTTCTCCTTTACTCTGGCAACTGAAACCCGCACAAGTATCCCTTCTTCAGGACTTCCTTCTTCGTCCTACTGCAGTACTTGCAACGGGATAGAACCTTCTCACCCTCGTCTGTTTCTACTTTCTCTTGGTAGAACTCGTGAGGAATAGGCTTCCGGATTGACTTATCGGTCGTTGGTACAGATCCACACTTCAGACAAGGATCGCAAGGGCTTGGTGAATCACTCCCCCAAATCATCGTGTCGCTGCACGGGCATTCGTAGTATCTCACAGTAGAAGCCCCTTCGGCCCGGTACCCACATACGCAAAAGTCTTGGCATCAAAATACACAGAATCTATCTTGTTGTCCTTGACAGGCTCCTTGCGATACAACTCATAGACTGCACGACCCCAAAGTGAATCGAGTGGTCCGCGTGCCCCATAGTTTTCCATGGTGTCGCCGTCGATCTCCAGATTGCCCTTGTAAAAGTAGCAACCGTTAGGTCGTTTGCTTTCGTAAGCCTTCTTTAACTGCTGGGCTGTTGTAATTTGCATCATACTATCCTACTAATCCCATCAACCTGCTCGACTTCAATCACCTGATTGAATAAGTTGCAAAACTCCGAGCTGTGGTCAACTACTAATACCAAACGTTCGCCTACGACGCTTTGAAGCATCTCGATACAGCTTTCCTTGGCTACGCTATCTAATCCGTGCAAGCTCTCATCCAGCATTAAGAAGTTTGGATAAACACCACGACGAGATCCTACAACATTACTAACGGCCAAGTCAACACCTAATTCAACCGCTACCTGCATACCACCAGAAACGCCCGACTTAAAGGAAACCTTCCTGCCACGGTTGTAAATAACTGGTGTGATCCTGCTGCTTACATTACCACTTGAGGCGGCTACCTTCTCGGTCTCGAACTCAATGCTCAGGTGACGTACGTTGGCTACTTGACTAAGAATGTCGTTCGCCTGAGCAGAAATCTCAGTAAGGACATCACTAAATATGGCCCCCAAAAAGCCGTTACGGCCTACTAGGGCCACGATATCTGACTGTAGGTTGTATTCTACTTGTTTCTCCTGGTAGTTCTTGGTCGCTTTCTCCATGGCCGATACGGCCATATTAACTACTCCTTGGCGCTCCTTCTTAACGGCTTCCAGCTGCTTGAAATTGCTGATATTCTGCTCAAGGGCTCTAATCTGTAGCGAAGTCTCTTCCTTTTCCTTACACAGCTTGTTGTAGCTCTCTTTTTCGGCCATAATGGCCGTATTGAGCTTGTTACTAAACTCAGTTTTGATAGCTTTCTCATCCTCAAACAGAGAAGTCAATCTCAACGACTTCTCGGCTTTAAAGGCCGTTTCGGCCTGGTCAAGCCGCTTTGTAACTTCGCCAATTTCAACAACCAAAGTAACCCCCATAGGATGTGGCTCGGGATCCTTGATTGCTTCCAGGGCTGACTTCTTCGAATTAAGCTCCAGGACTCCCCGTGCCTTCAGGGCGTCCGTCTCTTGCTTCATCGCAAGCTGCAGGGCTTCCAGCTCTTTCTTCTTTACTGCCAGTTTGGCCAACTTCTCTTCCTGAACCTTCTGGGCCTCAACCGTCTTCACCAGGTCAATCTGTGCCTTGTCCCAGATACGCTCGCACCTAGGGCACAGGCTGTCCCTCAGTCTTGCTTCTTCGCTCTTAAGCCTGTTGAGTTCTGCTGCAGCAGGTACTAGGCTGGAGATCTCTAGATTGACCTTGCTAATATCTGCGTTGAACTTGGCCTGTAGGGCATTCAGTTGCTCCCTGAAGTAAGCCTTCAGTTTGGTAATTTCATTCTCTAGGTCGGAGCGTAGCTTCTGGACTACAAGTTTTTGGTCGTTGTCATACTGACGACACTTGTCCAGCTTTTCCTTGAGTTCGGTAAGGGTGGCTTTGTAGGTGTTGATTTCCTCTGGCTTGTCTAGGTTGTTAACCGCCTGAATTTTACATTTGACTACCGATAGTGCGTCCTCTAGCTCTTCGTTGCTGTCGTGCCTTAAGTTACTAATGTTGTCGTCAATCTGCTTGATGGAAGTCTCAAGGTAGGTAACTGTGGTCTGAAGTGTCTTGATTTGGCTTTTTACAGTTTCGGACTCCTCAGGATTGACAACAATTTCATTTAGCTTCTCAAGGGCTATCTTGTAGACTTGCTCCTTGGTCTCTAGATCTCTCTTGAGAAACGAAATATCGCCATCCAAGGCCGATACGGCCTTACTGGCGAGGTCTGACACCTTTTCGAACTTTTCAAGGTCTAGGAGCTTGGTAAGGAAGGACTTCTTCTCAGGGTCCGACATAGACAGGAAGAGCCCTGGCTTCCTTTGGGGTCTGTAGGTAACAAGGGCGCGTAGCTCAGCATCCATTTCAAAGATGCGGTCAAGCTGGGCTTCGGCAGTCTTGCCCTTAAGGGAGTCTGTTAGGTTGCCACCTTTTACAGTTAATCCTTTCTTCCTGCCAATAGAGAAGATTCCGTCTTTTGTTTCTAGCTTAGACTGAACATCCGGTGGATCGTCCGTATACCACGACTGTAATTCAGTCGCAGCAAACGGGCAACCACCGTAGATGTGGGAGATAGTATTCAGGAAGAAGGTTTTACCAGCTCCTGAGCCGCCGCCTGTCTCATTGACTTTACCCTTAATCAGGAGAAGACCTGACTGGGGGAGATCTACCTTGTGAGATCCTACGAAAGGACCAAAGTTTGCAAAGGATAGTTCTTGTAGTTTTAACCAATTCACCGTGTTTTACTCTACCTCTTACAGGGATAATAGAACTGTCCCCATTAGGCTGTTATACATATTCCTAACAGTTTGAATAAATAAGTAATCTTTCACTTTCTCTTCTTGTGGCAACTGTTCGTATGGAACAAAACAGGGGTGTTCTTTCTTTTCAGGGTCTTTGATGGGTCCGTACTTCCATCCAGTTTCAGCTTTCTCAATCAACCATGATTCGTGTTGCTGCTTTGGAGTGCTTCCCCTAAGTACTAGATTAACCCCCTCTATTGAGCTTTTTTTCTGCCAAGATGGAGATTGTTCCCAGGCTATCTGGGATTCATCTCCACGAGCCTCACAATAAAGGCGATTCATTTCATGGGCCGCCTCAGCACATTTCTCGATAATTTTCAACTCTGTAATCATAACGTCCTTCCTAAGAGTAATTCTTTCTACCCGCATTTGGGTCCGAGTTTGCAATCCGCTCATGCATCATGTCCTCAATGTCTGCAAAGCGCTCTACCGCCTTGGGCATGGCCCCGTTATCCAAGACTTCCTTAATCGACGTACTAGGCCCCGAACCGTCCCGAATAAGCTCGGTGCCACACTTACAAGTCTTCTGTGCTGGTGGAACGGTATCGAAAGAGGAACTTGTTGTCAAGAACCTCTTCCGAGTACCGCAGTTAGGGCAGTGAGTGTTGTAAAGGGGCATCCTACCGAACAAACATCGTGATTAGTGCAGCGGTCTCAAGGAGTGCAAGCAAGCTGACAATGACCAGAGCCAGGTTCTTCTTGATTGCCGACTCAACCACCACAGCTTCTTCCTTCATGTCCACTTCAATAGCCTTGACCTCGGCAACAACATTTTCAGGAAGCTTGCGGACTACGGCAACCACCTTATTGATTTCCGTCGTGGTCTTATCCATCCAAGAAGCAAGTTCTTCCTGAACCCGCTTACGTTCATTGTTGACTGACGTCTCAAGCTCGGTCAGAACACCTGCAGCCTTAGTCTTGGCGGAATCAAGATTCTTCTGCGCCGTATTGACTTCCTCGACTACGGCGCTAGCTGCCTTGGTAAGGTCTTCAACCGAAGTCTTAACAACGGCCTTGGCCTCAGTAACCGTGGCGGTTTCAACTTTGGCTGATACGGCCTCTGCAGTCTTGACTTCGGTTACAACAGCTTGGGTTGCTCCCGTCGTGACACTCTCCACCGTAGTCACAACTGGTGCAACTGCGGCTTCTGCACTTTTAACCTCGGTAACAACCACATTTCCCGCCGTTACGGCGGCGTTTTCAACCTGTACTGCAACATTTCCTACGCTTGTATCAACTTCGCTCATGATTTCTTCTTCTCCTCAATGAATTGAATTCGGTAACTGTCACTTAATTCTGGGCACACCAACGGAAACAGGGTGTACGCAATCAAGCCTTTTATTTCTGCCATTTTACATATACAGAGATCTTTCCTGTTAAGAACCAACTTTCCTAAGATGTATTCTAATTTTCTAACCGCAGCAAGTAGCGTGCGTTCAAGTTCCTTAACTTCTCCCTTCGCTACGTTTACAGAAACGGAATCTACTCGTTCTTTTGGACAAATAACCCAACCCGAGCCAAATCGATTCTGTCTAGGCTTTCCATACCACAAATCCGTAATTTTAGTGTAATATTCTTTCATGACAATTTCTATTTCTCCTAAAAGGTGTGATCATATTTTTCTAGAAACTTGTAATAGTCTTTTAATGCCTTCTTGTGCTCTTTCAAGAACTTTATGGAATCCTTTCCCAATTCAATAACTTGTCTTACAATATCCTTAGCCGTCCTCTTAGCGTTTTCTAGTGCTTGAACTTTGGTAATGATTTCCATGTCTCGACAACTAGGCATCGGGACGACCCCCGGCTCCGCCAGTTTTTGGCGGTGATACAGAGTATAGTCGGTTGGCGTATTACAGGCTCTTTCTACTGCCCGCTTACGGGCCTTTGCTCCAGCTAGATTCATTTGGGCATTATTAATGGCTTCCTCAACAATTTTGGCCGTATCGGCCATTTTTTCTATGGCCAGCTTGTTTTTACTCTTACCATCCATTTCTACGCCCTCTCGTTTGCTGGGTTCCAACCGGAATCCCTAATAAAGCTATTATAGTCCGCCCCTTCGATTTTGTCCACTTCTTTATCACGAGGATAAACAACACACCCACCAAGAGTTCCCAGCAAGGTGGCAATACTAATGCTGTTTTTCAAAGCTTCCCGGACTGCAGGAAGAGAATCGAGAATGCCGTTTTCGATGGCATTAACTACCTCGTTCTTACTAATATCCCGGACCATTACGTTTTCGAGCTTGCCGTTCTTCCGGAACGTGAAGTCCTTCGTCAAGGATTCGTAGCTGGTATCCAACCCGGCATTTTCGTACAGGGTGATGATGGGCATCCAAAGGGCCAGCTTAATAATTTCCGCCTGAACAGGATCGTTGTCATCCAGAGTATTAATAAGCTTTGCAAGCATCCAGCCACCCCCAATCAAAGCGCCGTGTTTAAGGGCGCCTCGAACCGCGCAAACCGCGTCTTCCGCCCTATCTCTGCGCTCTTTAAGCTCTCCATTGGAACTACCAATAACCTTTAGCTTCGCAATGCCGCCAGTAAGCTTCGCCACCCGTTCATTGGTAAGGTCTGCCTCAAGCTTGCTTTCCGAGCTGGCTAGTTGCTGTTTAACTACTTCCAATCGCTGCAGGAGTAGTTCTTCGTCGGCGAAACCAACAACGCTGCTGCGGTACCGGCCACACTCGTAGGTGGTAACCCCTGCAGGAACCCAAATAGGAGTTCCGGCATCATTTTCCTCGATTTTGATGTTACCAAAGTCCGTCTTGTAGCTCCCCTCGCCATCATCGGGAACCATCTCGATTGTCTCAAGCGGACGGGTGACTTGGTCTAGGACCGTAGCACCTGTGACTGCGGCAAGGTCGTCCAGGAAGTTCTTCTGGCCATTCATCAACGGAGACTGAGGAACAACTAGAGGAAAAACATTGATCTGTTCAGGATTACCAGTGATAAAGGCAAACTGAGCAAGGACCGACTCCGAGAAGCCCGTAGCTACGACAACTAGGTTGTGGCTAGTAATCCAGCCATCCTTCCAGCCGTCAGCTACTTTAACCAAAGCGGGCAGGATATTCTGGAAATCGGTAATTCGACCAAGGTACAACAAAAACAACGGCTTGTCAGCGACAATTCGCTGGGTGGTGTTGTCGTTAATAAACGTAGGGAAGAACTTCGCACAGCTCTCCTCGTATCCCATAGCAATCGGGAAGCCCTTGATGGACTCGACTTCGTAGGAAGTAGGGCCAGAGCTTTCGATAATGGTCACATTTCCATCATCGCCACAAATATCAAAGCACTTCATGACGGCATCACCTAGTTCGGTGTCACCGTTGCCTGAAAGAGCGGCAACTGAATGCAGCAGCTTACGGCCAGTCTCTGTTCCTAGGGAGCAGGTTATGGCCGATTTGTCAATCAAGGGCTCCAGGACGTTCTTGTAGACATTTTGGATGGTCTTAATAACCTTGATGGGCGGTACGCCCGGATTCTTCTTGCAGTATTCTAGGGTGTACCTGACAAATGCCTCAGCCAGAATGGTAGCTGTTGTGGTTCCATCGCCGGCCTCTACAGCGGTCCTTACGGACGCATCTCGGGCCGCTTCTAGGATGTTCTGGTCTACTGCATCGGGGAACCCAAGGGAGCGGAAGACTGTAACTCCGTCTTTGGTAACCATCGGAGCCAGATCCATCTCCTGACGTTCAATCAGGACGGGGTGGCCACCAGGGCCGAGTGTGCCTCCAACGATTTTAGCGATTTTCTCCATCGTGGAGAGAATGTGGTTCTCTAACTTTTCAGAACGTGGTAAAACGGTCTTAAAGGCTGCGTGTGGCTTAACGGTAGATGCCAAATTATACTCCTGAGTTGAAGAGGATATTGTATCACAACTTCACATCCGCGTCAACAGGAAGTTATTACTTTTCACCATTTTGGTAGAAAGTTTGACCTTTCCACCGTTTCGGTGGAATCCTACTTTCGGAGGTCGGCAGGTGTGATATTGTGAGCTGGTGTCGTCTAAAGTAAGTTACTAATAACTACCGAAATGTAGTTTGGTGTGGGAGGTATTCTTACCCGGAATTGCACAGGAAAGTGAACGGGTATTCACTTTTTGTGCATTTTGTGAACAGGTGTTCACTTTTTATTAGCAAGAATTCAAATTCCTTTATGATTTCAAGGAGTTGCTGAAAAGTGAACGCTTGTTCGCACCCTAGTAGTTCTTACTCTTCTCTTTCTTAAGATCCGGATCTCAGATCCTAGTTTGTGAATAGGCGTTCACTTTCGTGTGCCCACTTTCAAATTCCTCAATAAACTCACCTAGTTACAGGAAAGTGAATAAGTATTCACCTTAAAAGTGAATGCCTATTCACTTTTTGACTTGATTTACTACTCGCCTTCCTGTTATAATTCCATTCCTCAAATGAACGAGAAATTAAAATACTTGGATGGGGCCGAACTGGCCCCCGTTAAGATAATACCCCTTTTGCTCAGTCTAGGGTTTAAACACACTGAGACACTAGCCATCCTACTCTGTCTATCAGAGTTGGATGAGGCAAACCACCTACGGGTGTTTATCTCCGAAATAGCCGATAGAATAAAAGTAACGACAAGGGTAGTTTACTATGCTCTCGATAAAGCAAAAGGATTTGGCCTCATGAAGGAAGACGGTCGTTATTTTTTGGGGGATTTTATCACGGAGTTGGTTTCTATTCAAAAAACACAGGAGGAAAGATAAATATGGATTTCGATAGGATGTACGATGAAATTGATGCGCTCTGGCCTAAGACACGACCCTATGTTCAGAGGGTGCAAGAGAGAAACGTAATCGAGAAGTTCGTGAAAGATGAGGACGCCTTCGCTCGCCTAAAGAGTGCAGTTGAGATCAAGGTCGAAGATTCCCCCAACAAGCTACCCCTACTTTTCTCTTTCATAGAAAAATTCTTTCGAGTTACCAATAAACCCGGTGACACTACCCCGGAACCCCAGTCTGCGGTAGAACATAAGTCATCGGTCCAATTACCTATTCAGGACAATCAAGATGTCGAAAACATCTTCTCGACCATCTTCGAGTGTTGGCCAGACAACCTAGGTATCACAGAACAGCGCAGCAAAGCGCTGGCTGCGTTTTCAGTCGCTTGTAGGACCGAGACACCAGAGAACATCCAAAAGGCTTGCCAGGCTTATTCTGATGCGTTTAACGCAGGTGGTATGACCTACCCCCAATTCCTTAGGAACTTCCTCTCCGATCCGGACACAGTTGAGGAATGGCTGGCCAAGTTTAATAACAAGACCGGGTTTAGCGACTTTGTTATGAAGCAGTTCGAGGCCGCCTATGCTTGGTATCCGGAATTCACATCAAAGTCCACCGAAAAAACCAAGAAGGCCAGTTTGGTAATGTGGTACCGTTCTGTTCCCAAGGATGAGCGATTGGACTTCATGCTCTCGTGTAAGTTCTATGCTGAGCATAGAAGGAGCATGGCGGCTGACTTTGATCAGCCCATGGACGAGGAAGTGACGTTTACTAAAAGCTTCAATACTTTCGTTGGAGAGTGGAAGTCTTTGGTGGACAAGCACCAGGCAGCATTTGTCAAGCGAGACTTTATTAGTAAAGACGTCAAGCTCCTGGCTCTGGAGAACGACATAGATCTTACTAATCTGTATGGAGGCGGTATGTGGGAAGACTTCTTTTCTGAAAAAGCCTTTCCTTGCTTCCTCCTGCGATGTCCGACCATCAAAGACGCCATCAAGGCCATGCTGGAGAAGACCCGTGAGTACGTGGCGGATATGGTTGCCGGGGAGAACAAGAGTATCGTGAACAAGGAACTCGCCATCCGCCAGACAGGCGCCATGGACGTCGAAAAAGTGACTGAAGCAATTTTTAGTAAGATAGTCGAAACCAAGAGTATTGTACTGCCAAGGCCAAGGAGTTAGTTTTGGAGCTTCGTCAGGTATCTCCTACAATTATTAGACTCCCTTCGGAAATAATTACAGAATCCCTAAAGGATTCGCTTACTTACGAGGATAAAAAAGTAACCTATGAATGGTTGAAGTGGCACAAGATCCAGAAGCAAGACGACCAATGGCTCCTGAATCCTAAGGGGCGTTCCAGGAACTGGTACTTGGCCAAAAACAGCCGTTTTGATCTCGATGAGAAGATACGGCTGCTTGATGGCCAAAGGTTTAAGTCCTTGCTGTTTCAGGACACCCACGGGTACTACACGTACTCTGGGCTAGCCACGATGTTAACAAAAGAAACAGGCCTGCCAGTAGTCCGTACGTATGAGTTGCCAGCTTGGGGTAGTATTTGTTGGGCGTCTCCTCCAAAATATGAGGCTAGGTGGTACCAATCCAAGTCAGTAGACCTATTAGCACCGCTGGATGGCTCTAGGAGCCATGGGGCGATTGAAGTAGGTACTGGCCTAGGAAAAACTTTCATTATGGCTTCCATCATTAAGAGAATTGGGCTACCTACCGTAATCATGGTCCCAACCCTTTCGATCGCCCTTCAGGCACTAAAGGACTTCAAGGCGTGGTTTGGTAATGGCAAGGTCGGCCAGTTCTTTGGGGGAAAGAAGCAGTCCAATAAGTTCATCGTTGTCGCCGTGTCGAAGTCTTTGAGCAATGTGAAAAAGGGGGATGAACATTACGAGAATCTGACGACAAAAAAGATCGTGCTAACCGACGAGGCCCACCTAGCCCCCCCACAGTCTCTGTCCAGTGTTCTGTTTGGGTTGTTTTCTAATATTCCATATCGCTACTTTGTATCTGGTACGGTGCTTAGGAACGATGGTCTAGGGTTGCTCCTTGATGCTATTACTGGAGAGATCGTCTTCAAGATGTCAGTTGAGCAAGGGATCAACGAGGGATTTCTATCTCCTCTGAAATTCTTTCAGGTGAGGGTTAAAAGCGACAGTAGTCTTGATACGGACGACGTTATCAAGATGAATCGTGCTCACCTGCAGCAAAATAAAAATGTCTACCGCCATGCTGCGGAGCTTATTAACAAGGCGGTGCTGGAGAAGAAAAGACGGGTTTTGGTGCTGGTAGATACGGTTGACCAATACCAACGGTTGTTGGATGGTGGGCTCACCGCAACGTCGATGTTTGGTCACGGGCCACTTACTAAAGACAATAGAGATTTAGTTCCTGTAGCGCAGAGGAATTTTCATCCCATGGATTTGGTTGCCGACTTCGATCTTGGAAAATTCCCTGTATTGGTAGCAACAGGCGCCCTGTCCTGCGGGACGGATATTAGATCCGCCGATCTTTTAGTGAACATTGTTGGTCTCACATCCGAGATAGAGACCCGACAGGGGGTTGGCCGGGGAACGAGGCTTTTTCCGGGTAAGACGGACACAATCTATATAGATTATGACGTGTACAACTGCGACATCATGCACCGTCATGCAGAAAAAAGGTTTAGGATTTATAATGAGATTTACGGTTCCTGCAAGGTCCTAGAATGAATACTTAAAAAGATATGAATGGACCGAGGAATATTTTGACGTTTTTAGAAGACCGTGGTAAGATTCGTTAAATCCAAATGCGAGCCCAATCCAACGAAACCTACCTAGATAAGCAAATTCCTGTTCTAGATCACGGGTTTGTAATCCTTCAAGATTATATGGGCGACGACGCGGCCATTGCAGCGGCAGCCCGCTGTAGTATGGCCGGTGAAGGAACTAAACAAGTGTCGGATGACGAGCGACTGATCCGTCGTTTGATGCGGGACAAACACACTTCACCGTTCGAAATGTGCGAGTTGAAGTTCCTGTGCCAGATGCCGATCTTTGTTGCTCGGCAGTGGATCAGGCATCGGACGGCCAACGTAAATGAAATGTCTGGCCGCTACGGTGAGCTTCCTGAGCTGGTGTATGTGCCAAGCTCCGACAGGGTTGCATATCAAAGCCCCGTCAACAAGCAGGGATCTGGAAGGTTTGCGTCGAACGATGTGGCAAACGAGTTCAGGGAGCAGCTTGGTGACCTTGCGTCGGAGTCTTTTAGTGCGTACCACGAATTTCTTGGGCATGATGTAGAAACGGAGGAAGGTACGTTTGCTGGATTTTGTTTTACTGAGGAGGCATTTGAAGAAATCAAGGCCAACGGAGGCATCTCCAGGGAGCTTGCTCGAATCAACCTTCCTGTAGCCACCTATACCAAGTGGGTATGGAAGATTGACCTACACAACCTTCTCCACTTCCTGAAGCTTCGTCTGGACTCTCACGCTCAGTATGAGATTCGGGTGTATGCTGAGGCTATTGCTGAGATTGTTAAGACAATGTTTCCAATTACTTGGCAAGCATTTCAAGACTTTCAACTGGATGCTTTAACGTTTAGTGGACCAGAGGTCGAATGTGTCCGTCACTGGCGAATGGATCCCGACAGCATTGCCCCAAAGTTTACCAAGGCCGAAGAGGCTGACTTCCGAAAGAAGCTGGAGCGGCTAGGGTTGGATCACGAAGCAATCCTGGGATTGGAGTATAAGGGGTAACTATGGCAGAACCAAAAGAGAATTGGGTTAACAAGATTCTGGATCAGAACAAGAGAGCTATACAAACCTGGCCCGATTACCTATTAAATCTTACAAACGGCAGTCACCAGCCGCACAGGACATTCCTGGAGCAGCATGTCGCACAGATTAATCGGATTCTTGGGCTTTTAACCTTCGACCAGAGGGTCGAAGTCATCAGCTCACTAGCCTATTGTATTAACTGCGGAGACGATAAACGCGGAAAGCCATGTAATTGCAGGAGAGACGAATAATAATTATTTTTTAGCTTGCACTCCGCGTTATTACATGGTACAATACAGTCATAGGTGAAATTTGGTACTAGTTGAAGACGCCAAGCATTTTCAGTTCTTTGCAGCCCAGGTTAAAGATGCTATTGAGAAATATGGCACGCTTAACGACGAAACTCTTCTGCAACTGCAGAGGGAGAGGGTGGACGGTTTGTCTGCTCTGGAGGTGGACTTTAAGCAAGAGCTTCTAAAACACCCCCAGGTCAAGGAAGCCTTTGATGTCTTCTACGACTACATCCTGGTCGAGCGCAAGAACCTCCTTTCAGCCAGGCCGTTTTTTCGTGAACGTCACGAGATCTTCGGCCTGGGAATAATGGAAAGTATTCGAACAAGAGACTATCTAAGTACCTGTAAGTACAACCTAAATTACCACTTCATCTCGATCCTCGTCAAACGGTTTAAGTTCGAACAGAGCAGTAAGCTAACCAAAACCTTTAACAAGATCCTTGGGTTGCGCCAAGAGCTGGTTCTCATGAACCTCCCCTTGGTTATTAGTAGAGCCAGGATCTTCTTCTCTAAGACTCCTAAGTCCCACCTGTCCTTTATGGACCTTGTCCAGATAGGAGTTGGTGGCTTGCTGTCCGCAATTGACAAGTACTGCGGCCAGTACGCTAGAGTTTGGCGTGGTGTAGTTATTGGTAGAATTTCAGGTGACTACATTGCCCGATACAATGAAACCTTCATCCACTTCTATCCTGACGAAAAACGGGCTCTGTACCGAGCCCACAAGTTCATGGCTAGGAATGTTGAAGGGGAGTACCAAGAAGAAACTCTCCTAGCCCAAATCAATGGAGACAACCGGAAGGACAAGTCCAAACCCCTACAGACCAAGGATGCTACAGGGGAAGAAGTCAGAAACCTGCTTCTAGCAGCCAGCATAGTATCATGTGATACTAGACCTCCACTTGATGATGAAGACGTCGGTGAAGAAAATGTCAACAGGCTCTCGGCACCAGCAGATACCCGGCCAGATGTCCGGCTCGAACGAGCCGAAAGCTTGGCCGTCATGTTCCACTTCGTTGGGACCTTAACCGTCCTCGAACAAAAAATCCTCAAACTAAAGGGACTTGATTTTGATCTCAATCATCAGCACGTCTGCTAAGGGAACTACCGTTACTGGCGTTCAATCTACCTGTCTAGGAGAGAATCCGTCACTGAATGATTCAGTACTTTTTAGTGACAGGATTGGAAACAAGCTACAGATTGACGCTCACCTGATGTACCTTGGACTGGTCCAGATTGCCAAGCATAGAAACGTTAAGATCGTTGATATTATTGAGAAAATCTCTAAAACACTAGAGGAGACTACCAGTGCGGACGCTGAATAGACAAATTGCATGTAAGCCCCTTGAGAACACCGCAGTAAAGTCAAAGACAGTTGGCTCGTTGAGAGTGGGTGACTTCGGACATGGTGGAGTTCTTCTTCCACTGACCACGGTTATTGATTTTGAAGGAGTCATTAATGATCTGTTCCTCTCTATCGATGCCGGAAGTACCGTTTATGTTAAGGCTGACTGTATTCAGCACCCTTGGACCAAGGCGATCTGTACTTGTGGTGGTGTAGTGGGTGAAGACGGTAAGACCCCAGTTCCATTTATCTTGGTTCCAGGGGAACAAGTTGTTGTGTTGTCCAGCGCTCGCGAAGTAACGCCGAAGTATCCAGCATGAAAGTCCTTATCGTAGGAGATCCCCACGCCACTCCTCAGGAGCTTGGGGACTGTGAAACCCTTAAGGGGCTGGTGTACAAGTCCATTGAGGAATACAAGGTAGACACTACTATCATCCTTGGGGACATCTACAACTCCCATTCGGTGGTGAACACTCCTTGCATCCACTTTTGGAAGGAGTTTCTTGCTGGGCTGCCCAAGTCGATTGTGCTCGTAGGCAATCACGACTGTTTCAGCCCTACGATACAGATGCCCCATGCCTTGATTTGCCACAAGGGCAATCCCGACTGTACGATTGTGGATAAACCCGTGAAGCTCTTTCCGGGCGTAGCGGCGATGCCATACTATCACGACCCTGTAGAGTTTTTGGCCCAAGCTACGGCCCTTAGGGCCGAAAGTGGGCCATGTGTGCTGATTTGCCATCAGACATTTGATGGTGCGAAGCTGCAGGAAGGTTTTTATGCTAAGGACGGCGTCAATCCTGTGGCAGTGCCGTTTGAGAGCATTATTTCTGGGCACATCCACACTCCGATGAAGTTTAGCAAGGTGTTTTACCCAGGAAGTCCAAGGTGGAGGACTCTTTCTGACGCCAATCAGGAACGATACATCTACGTGGTTGAATTTAGTGAAGCTGGCACTTACAAAGGCATCAAGGCTATTCCCACAACGGGGACATGTAAGAGGATCTACCGCTACGTGGACTCCGAGGAAGCTCCGGCCAAGATAGAAGCACCGGCAGAACGGTCGGACGTCAGGGTGGATATCTACGGGCCTCAGGAGTACATCTCAGGGCGGATGTTGGAATTGAAGGCATCTCACAATGCTAAGTGTCGGTCATTCCCCCTAAGGGCCAAGAAGTCTCAAATTTCTGAGAGTGATGGAATTGCGGTGTCTTTCAATAAATTCGTTGGTAATTTCGTGCCACCAAATGGCACAGATGTTGCATTGCTTAATAAAGTCGTGGGGGATAGACTGAATGGAATCTGAGAAACCACACACACCAGAGTGGGTTAACGAACACCCTCTGGAAAGCAAGCTGCTGCAGCTTAGGGACCTTACTAGGCGCTTTGGCACCCTAGACCCGCTACAGGAGGCTCAATTGCGCCTGTGGCCGTTTGCGGTCGATCCTGAACTCGACAACAACGTGGCGGATATCGATTTTGACACCTACACGGTTTACTACAAGTGGGTCCGCCCCAAGAAGAAACTCGACAAGAACTACGGCAAGCGACTCCTGGAGCTGGAGGACCAGATTCGATTTCTCCTAGGGGCTAACTGGAAGCTACAAATTTTGTGTAACGGCCAGACAATCTTTACTTCAGGTAAAGATGTTGGAAAACCAGAACCCAAGCCAGCAAAAACCGTTAGAAGCAGAAATAGTCAGCGACGGAAGCCGGCAAGAAATAACCGCGCTAGACGCAAGCGTTAGTTGGCTCACTGATTCTGAACGCGCAGCACTAGAAGTCTTCAAGAGGAACTTCCGCAAGGGCGGTCTAGAGAGCTTCCCCCTCGCCCCGCCCACAGCTATCCAGTTTTTTGCTCTGTATCTCCAAGGTAAGACTCTTACCGAAATTGCCGAACTCAATCCTCAGTACTCATTAGGCACAATCGTCAATTCTGCGGTCTTAGACCGCTGGGATGCAAAGTATCAGGACTACTTAGAGGAGTTGTATTTCAATGCCAAGAACCGGGTAGTCCAGACTGCAGCAGAGGGAGTAGGCTTTATCTCTGACCTTCTGGCCGTTACCCACATCAAGGACGGCACCAAACTCAAGAAGTACATTCAGACCGAAGATCCTGAGTGCTTGAAGGGTAGCAACTTTGAAATAGCTTCCTTGCGCCAGTACAAAGAGGCCGTGGAAGTGCTTATGAAGCTAACCGGCCAAGACAACATCAAGAAGATTCAGGTTTCTGATGTAACTGAGCCAAAACAGCAACTAGAGCCGGAAAAGAAGCCAGAACCTGCGAAGCTGCCTTCTTTGGGGGATCTGGTAGCTACTCGAAGGAACAAGATCCAGCAGGGTAAGGCGGAGTAATGCCAATTACCTTTTCCGCTCAGGAAGAGCATCTACGGCGACTACTCTTTAGTCCTTGTAAGACCAGAGAGGAATGCCACCAGTGGGTTGAGTTCTTTCTAGACCTAGACCTTCCGGGGTGCATTGTTGACGAAGCCTCCAACTGCACACCCCTAGACATGGTTTGGGAGTGCTATTCCCACCAGGTCCACGGGCCTGAGAATGAGGACGTTTCCAGGATTCTGTACTACTCCTGTCGAGAAGGAGGCAAGTCCCTTGATGAATCAGTCATTGAGGTAATGCTCCTATTTCACGCAAGAAACAACATCTTCCACCTTGCGGCTATTAGAGAGCAGTCGGCTACCGTCCAGGGGTATATCAAAAAGTTCCTCAGTCGGCCACTCCTGAGGCCGTTCGTGGGTGGTGACAGTAGGGCTCTTACCGGCTTATTTTTCTATGTTCCTGTGGATGGGGTAGGGGTTTACCTGTCAGATGCTGAATGGCGAACTTTACCGCCAGAAGAGCAGGAAAAGTATCTGGCGGTAAACAACAACGTCGAAGTCCTTGTGGCAACTGTTCAGTCGTGTAACTCAAAGCACGGCATGTTGGTCTTGGACGAGATCGACGTTATGTTGGGGGACGAGTCTAGGGCCGCTTATAGGCAGTCAAAGTTCATTCCCTCAGAGTCCTATGCCGCAAATGGCGAACGCAGACTTCCCTTAACGGTGTTGACATCGACCAGGAAGACCGCGTTCGGTTTGGTTCAGGATGAGATCAATGAGTCGGCCAGAACCGGATTGGTAATCCGCCACTGGAACATCCTCGACGTCACCCAGGCATGTCCTACCACCAGACATCAACCTGAAAAAGAGAAGGTAACGATCTACTCTTCGGATGAACTCCTCGCCACCAAAACGACAGAAGAGTACTTGAAGCTTCCTGTAATTGAGCAGTCAAAGTATGAGAAGCACGAGAATTGTCACAACGGCTGCCTGAATCGCTGCAAACTCTTCTTCGCCTGCAAAGGTCGGCTTGTTGATAAACAGACCTGCACATCCCCGTTTTTGAAGTCGATTACGCACGTTCAGAACCAGTTTCGGAACGCGACAGTTGAAATGTCGACGTCCGAGCTGCTTTGTAAACACCCCTCAACGACGGGTTTGGTCTACCCAAGGTTCGCCCCTGAGAAGCACGTCATCAGGCCGGCAGAAGCCTATAAGAAGATCATGGGTGAGTATCCGCCCAACCTCAACATGACCAAGGCTGAGCTAGTTTCCTTCGTCAAAACAAGAGACGTCCCTTGGTATGGTGGCATGGACTTCGGTTACTCCCACAACTTCGCCTATGTTCAAGGTTTCAAGGATGTCTCCAAGCTCTTCGTCACTCACGCCCTAGCAATGCCCGAACTGGAGACGGACCAGAAGCTAGAAGCCATGGCTCCCTACAAGGGCTACTTCCCCGCCATCTATCCCGACCCCGAAGATCCAGGAACCATCCGAATCCTTAAAAATAAGGGTTACCGGATGATCAAGTGGACTAAGGGCAGGGGGTCGGTTGTAGGAGGTATTGCCACAGTGCAAATGAAGCTCACTCCTCCATTGGGCGCCGAACCTGAACTGTACTTCGTCCATGATATCCTAGACGACCCAGGAATGGACATCTTACTAAAGCACCTTCAGGAGCACCACTGGAAGCTAGATGCAGGCCACAAGCCCACCGATCTAATCTCTGACGACAACAAGGACTTACCAGACGCACTAAGGTACATGGTTATGGGAGTCTTCCCCTACAAGGGTAGGACAACCGTCGTCCAGGGCCATGATGGCCCCCAAAGTAGACCAACAGATGTGGATGGCCAGGTCCAGTACAGCGTAGACAACTGGATGTCTCAAAAGATAGCCGAGATCACAGGCCAGGAGATGCCCCCAACCCCTCAGTCCAGGCAGATTAAAATCCAGTCCTTGGACGGGAAAACATTGAGTTTTGACTATAAAGATACTGAGGAACCAGAGCAGGATGATGACCTTCAGACCAGCTCCGGAATCATCTTCGAACTTGGGTAACGAGCAATCTTTTAGGAGAAATGCCTACTCTTAGTGTCTTCAAAAAGATCATTGCCTTTGACGATCAAAACCAGACAGCCGCACCCAAACTGGTAGCTGTTAACTGGACTCGGGATACCATTGTGGGGATTCCGGTAGAGGCTCCTTCAAACGATAGGTTCGTTTTGCCGTCGTTTGCGTCGAAGAACGTTTTCGACGGCACTGTGGCCCTTGCCTATGACAACACCACTCAGTTTTCTGTTTCTCTGTCAAACCTGTCCCCCAGCCGCTATAGGCTAGCTTGGGTAGGAGGAGCTGACCCACAGTTCCGCACAAGTAGGGCCCTGTCGTTGTCGGGTGGAAGCTTGACGGTGGTTATTCAAGGCAATCAGACTGCTACAGTTACCCACAGTGCTGGATCGGTCTTTGGTAACATCCAGGTTGGCGACGATGTTTTCATTCCAGGAGCCACAACGGGTGATACCAGCCTCTTTTCTCCAATGAATGAAGGTCACTGGGTCGTTTTGGCCGCATCGGCCACTCAACTGACCCTGGTAAGAGAAACTGGCTCGGTTTTCTCCGGTGTCTCTGAAACAGAGGCCGTAACGGCCAATACCCAGTTCCTGGCGTACTCGTCTGATGGTGTTCAGATTGACAATGTGGTTGGCTTTGTCTCTGGGTTTGCAATGAGTCTGCTCCACAACTATGAAATTGTAGAGGTGACGTCAAGCTTTATTGAGTTCCAATCCTCAGCACCCCTTCCTACGACAGTTTCAGTCGTTCCTGGTGCAGGCAGCTTGGTTGTATATGCTTCCGCGAAACAATACGTTTACATTGAGTCAGACCAAGAAGTTTCAATCTCCCTGAACGGCCTTAGTTCGGGCGTAATCGTCCCGTTCCAGGCCGGCAACAGGGACTACCCAGGGCTCTATGAGATTACAAGTGTTGTCTACTCATTGACCGTTACTAACAACTCGACCCAACAGGCCTCAGTTCGGGTTATTTCGGCAGAGTAACTTATGATCAAAAAGAAAGCTAAGAGCGACGGGGTTGTTTGGGGAGAGACGCCAGAAGAGGCGGCACTTCTAAAGTCCTCCGTTAATGTCAGGACCACAAACAGTCTTACCAAGTCAATCCTGAACGTTCTAGATGGACCTAATCAGGAAGTTGAGCGGTTAGCTTTCGAAGTAGATCCTACGCGGGTCAATTCGTACGCCAACGTCTACAAGCCTAAGGCGAGACTACTCCCCGATTCAATCCTGAAGCGAATTGCAATTCAGGACTCCCTTGTTTCGAACATTGTAAGGGCCAGGCAAAATCACGTCTCCATCTTCGGCCATCCACGGCCGGATCGGTTTAGCTGTGGGTTCGTCATTAGACCAGACACAGGCGTACTTGACTCCCTGAAGGAGCAAGAGAAGCAAGAACTGAATGGTAGGATTCAGGTTGCAGTAAAACTTCTGAATACCTGTGGTCATACTGAAGAGGCCAAAGACTATTGTCAAGCTAGCTTTTCGGAATACCTGTCGGTTTCGGCCAGAGACGCAGTCACTGTTGGCCGTATTGCGACAGAAATTGTGTACAAGACGGACTTAAAGACTGATGAGAAGAAGTTCGTCTACTTTGTGGCTACTGATGCCGGTACGATCTACCAGGCAGTTCCTGAGGACAACGCTGCGAAACAGAGCATTCGTGAGCAGGCCTATGACCTGATTGTAAAGGTCACTGGCAAGAAACAAGTAAGAGAACCTAGAGGGATTCCCCAGCGTTACGACTGGGTGCAGGTTATTGAGGGGACACCCAAGCAGGTCTTCACTTCTGAGGAAATGAAGTGTCGGAACTTCTACCCGACAAACAACTACGAGTTAGATGGATATCCCGTCACGCCAATTGATACGGTGATGTCAGCCATCACTACGCACATCAACATCACGACCCACAACAAGATGTACTTCCAGTCTGGCCGCGCAGCCAGAGGTATGCTTGTCATCAAGTCGGATGATACGAATCCTACTGTAATCCATAACATTAAGCAGCAGTTCGCCGCGAACATCAATGGAAGTCAGGCAGCTTTCCGAATGCCTATTTTCGGTATCTCCACTGATGCTGATATCAATTGGCAGCCGATGGATACGTCCGGCAGCCGGGACATGGAGTTCCAGTACCTGACTGACTTGAACGCCCGTGAAATTCTCACCGCGTTCATGATGTCTCCCGATGAACTTCCCGGCTGGTCGTTCTTGAGCCGTGGTACGTCTTCGCAGGCACTCTCGGAGTCCAACAAGGAGTTCCAACTAACAGCCGCTCGCGACGTGGGCATACGCCCCTTATTGAGCGGGTTTGAAGACTTCATCAACAAGGAAATCTTCCCTCTAATTGATCCTTATCTAGCTAAAATTTGTCGTGTTCAGTTCTTAGGACTAGACGCTGACACACCTGAGAAGGAAATTGTAAACATCCAGCAGAACTCTCAAGTCTGGATGACCTACAACAACATCCTTGAGCGAGTTGAGCAGCCTCTTCTAGACAAACGTTGGTGTTCAGAGATTCCGCTCAACCCTGTCTACAAGGGCTACCTAGATAGCTACTTAATGGTCGGTGAGATCATGGAGAAGTTCATGGGTATTGAGGGAGCGGCCAAGGATCCTCGGTTCCAGTACTTCAGGGATCCTCTCTATTTTCAGTTCCTTCACTTTCAGCAACAACAGCAGCAAATGGCCATGCAACAGCAACAGATGCAGCAGCAAGCCCAGCAGCCGCAGCAACAGCCCCAAGATCCAAATGTCCAACAACCTGCTGACCAAAGCAATCAGGGGCCTGAGGACCTAGCTAGGGGGGTGGACCAAGCCTACGAGCTAATGACCAAGTCTGAGGATAACCTCTCACCTGAGAAGCGTCGGATCCTACATACGCAGAATAAAGCAATGAAATTTATGATGCAGGGCTTTGAGGACGATGTCAAGGACGCCATCAAGGAAGTCCTGGAAGTTACTAAAAACATAAAACCGAGGAAGTAATTGAGATACTTCATACCAAAAAGCGGCGTGAAAGCCATTGATGCGGCCATTGAGGCTTTGTTCAACCGAATGAAGCTTAGGTTCCTTGGAAAGAACTTCGAACCTAAGCAGATTCGTTTCAGCGTGAAACCCGATAAGGCGGTGGACTACAGGGAAGACCTGGCACTGCCTAGCATCTTCGACAAGGCTGCCAGAAGCGAGGGGATGAAGCCTAACGAGCCCCTTAAGCAGTCGGTCACAGAAATCATAGAGCAATACCTAGATGCTCATCAAGAGTCCGCTAAGGCCAAGATTCGCTCTACCGTGCAAACATTTTTGAGCGAGGCGGAGGCCGGTACGGAAGGTGGGGTCGAGAAGGTTCTTAAAGAAGAACTTTCGAACGTCATGGAGAAAGTAACGTCTGGCGTACAAAACGTGGTGGATAACGAAATGGGAAGAGCAAAGAACTTAAGCACCCTAGATGCAATTACGAAAATCAACGCATTCTCCAACATTTCCGATCCAACGGTGGTGTTCATTGGCCCGAACGATCAACACACCTGTAAGGACTGCCAGAGATTGTTCTACCTAGAAGACGGGATCACGCCAAGAGCGTGGAAAGTCTCAGAACTCAAGATGGGGCTTGGAAAACACGGTGACACTTCTCCTTGTGCGGGCGGTCAGCATCCTCACTGTCGTCATTCATATGGCACAATGATGCCAGGTTTTGGTTTTACATCGGGCGGCAAGATAACCTATATCGAGCCGGGGTTTGATATTTGGAAATTCCAGCATGGTGGTTGACAATTTGAGTGACACGATAGATAAGACAACAGGGAAAACATGCGGAGGCTGTAACAGGGTTCTTCCTTTAGACTCATTTGGTAAACATTCGGCCGTCAAAAGCGGAAAAAGATCGCGATGTAAAGAATGTCGCCACGAAGAGGGTGTTAGATATAGAAAACAGAATCCGAATAATGGCCGAAACTACTACAAGAACAACAGAGAGAAACAAAGGGAATACGGTAGGAGATATTATCAAGAAAACCGCGACTACCTTAAGAGTAAAACCAAGGCGTATAGACGAGACAATAAGGAAAAGCGAAACGCCAAAGAAAACGAGCGTTTTGCAACGGACTTGCAGTACAGGCTGACTAAGAATATCCGAACCCGCCTGCGTAAATGCGTTAAACGTGGTTTTAAGGCTGGATCCTCAAGTGAGATGGGATGTACCGGCTTGGAATTTAAAGAATACATAGAGTCTCTGTTTTGGCCGAATATGACTTGGGATAATTACGGCAAGGAGTGGGAGCTTGACCACGTAAGTCCTTTATCAAAATCCGATCTTTGTAGCAGGGACAGCTTCCTTGCAGCAAATCACTTTACGAATGTCCAACCTTTGTGGAAGGACGATAACGAAAACAAGCTAGATCGTTTGGATTGGAGTCCTACTGAATCGGTCCACGAATTTCCTGAAAGACTGCGATATCTAATTATTCCCCAAGCAGCTAATGGTTGAGATCCAGGTTACGGGACTGCTAAAGAAAGTTTCATACATGTATTCGTCGTCTCTCCAGCGAAGAGTTTCTTTTAGGCTTGACATATCCACGATAGTCCCTGGAGTGAGATCTTCCGCACACTCATCAAGTGCCTGCCACAAGCTTTCTGAGTATCCGAGCGGGATCACCCGGTCTTCAATTTGCTTCGTGACTTTGACACCCTCTATGCTGTTTTCGAACGTGTACTTTTTCATTGTCATCCTATTTGGATCGAATCCCACCCGGTGTTGGTCGAGTAAAACACTGTGTTAATAATCCCACTGGCCATAATGGCCGCCAAGCATTTTTCGCAAGGCTTGGAGAGTACAACCTCTCCTCTTGGAGAAACTCTAGCTACGTATAGGTTAACTGGTTTCTTGGTAGAAAGCAAGCGGGACTTTGATTGAAGTTGTTTGATCGTTGCAATTTCGGCATGGGTGTTCATGCTGGCGTCAGGAGTGCAACTCTTACTAATGTTGGGTTTCTTAGTAAGAATCCTACCCCCACATTCCGTAACCGCACCGTGCCTAAAATGGGGGTACTTACTTCCCTTGGCGGTTTTAATGGCATATTGCGCTACCCAAGATTTCATTAGTTACTTTGTATCGTATATTATATGGTCTGTCAACAAAAACGTTACTTACCAGTACTTCCAAAACCACCAGCACCCCGTTCGGTACTAGAAAGCTCCTCAACTTCCAAGATTACCGCCTGAACGACTGGAGTAATAACTAGCTGGGCGATTCGTTCACCCGGCTTCAAGTCGATACAATTATTAATCGTGCTGGCCAGGATTACCTTGACTTCACCTCGGTAGTCACAGTCAATCGTACCAGGGCTGTTTAGGACCATTACGCCCATACATGCGAAGCTGCTTCTTGGGCGGATTTGGCCCTCGTAGCCATCAGGGATTTCAATAGCAAGCCCTGTGGACACCAGGTACGGCTCGTCCTTAATAAGATGTAGGGGGGCGTCGCCACAATAAGCCAAGTCCATGCCGGCCGCACCGGCCGTTTTGTATTGGGGAATAGTAGCGTTAGGGTTTAGCTTCTTAAAACGGATAGCGGGTTGCTGGGGGGATTTGAATTTGAAGGTAGGTTTCATTTGTTTCCTGTATTAAACGATAATAAACATCTTGACGATTAAATCTCGTTCTCCTCCTAGGGAGACATTTATTGTGTGTGGGGGAAGGTTTCCATCCAATAGAGCCCATACACGGAGATTTCTGATATTCCTGAGTGCCGTAAACTCATTGTAGTCTTGACTTCCTTTGGATGAGAGATATTTGGTCCGTGGAGGGTCTTTTCTTAGGAGATCTCGGAGCTTTGATCTGATCAGATGCTCTGCTGCACGGAAAACTTCTTGGGTGGCCCAGTTTCCGGGAAGCGTCTAGATCGAGCCACTCTTTTTCTGTCATTTTGTCTCGCCTGAAGGGGTTTATCGTAGCATTTGGAGTTTGGACAGGTTGTTGGTGCACCACCGGAGGGGCCACACCATTGATATCCACACATAGGGCAGTATAAAGCGCTAGTGACGTTTCTTTTGCCTAGCAGTATCTGGTCGCATGTTAGTTCTGGGCCGCTTCGGTCTTCTCGGTACGGAAGGGCGCCTTTCCAATTTTGTGGCAAAGCTTCTATACAGGGAACGATTTCTGCAGTTTTGAGCTTTGCCCGACAAAGTTCCTCTTCTCCTAGCCATTTTGCTGCAAACTCAATGTCTTTGAGATCTTTGTTGGTCATGTCGATATCAAGCATGACTTCCATGTCAAGATGGCACAGTACGAGGGTCACTTATTCCTCCGGACAAGCCAAGGCTGTGACGGTCTTGATTATGGTTACTCTCCAGAGTTTTTCTCCCGGATATACACAACCTGGGCGCTGGCGATCCCCGATAGCGTCCTCTTTTGTATCCCACGGATCATATTCTCCAGAGTGAGTAGCGTTGATTAGGGCTTCCTCTTCGTTTTTAGCATACACCCAAACTTTTACGGTTTTGGTCACTTCTTCGTCTCCGTCTTGTATTGGACTTGCCACTTTTGTATGCAGCAATAATCGTCATTTATTTCAATTCGTCGTGCTTCTGCAGCATCTTCAGTGGCCCAGATACTGTCTAGCATATCGCCTTCGTGCATCTCCTCAAAGACGACTACATACACATACCTGTTCATTCCACACTCGCCAAATCCAAAGCTTCCTGAATTGCAGCCGCTTCTGATGGGTCTAGTTCACAGTTGTCTAAAAGGTATTCTAGGTATTCCGGCTCTTCCTCAAGTACATCCTCAAGATTTTCAAATTTAAATCGGCCCTTAGTAAATTGGTTATGTTGGTTCAAAAAACTCATACTTCTACTCCTTTGTTAATAACTTCAATAGCTCGTTCTACGTGTTCGTCTAAAAGTCCAAGATCCCAAGTAGTTTCAACTAGATGCGGCCACAAATGGACCATGTCTTCGCAATCGTCCAGGATTACAAACCTGTCGTGGCCGGGGTTCTCGTCCAACCACTTCTGGATTTCATAACCTCTAGGACCGCCAAGGCGTGGAGTCTTGTCAATAATAGTAACTTTGCCGCCAGCATCGTTAATAACGTTTTCAATGAAGTCCAAGTGGAGCATGATTCGCCAGGTAGACGAAATAACAACATCAGCCCCGGTGGCTTCTACGATCTTATTCAGTCGCTCCACCGCTTTGCGATCCACTTCGTTCATTGTCCACTGGTCGCCAAGAAGATCTACAAACTCTTGGCTGTTCAGAACGCCATCAATGTCTAGGAAGATAATTGGCTTGGTCATTAAAAAACTCTATTGAGGGAGTCGAGAAACACTTGCCGGGGCCAAGGGACACTCAGTCTGTGGTGCCACTGGTGCTGTTCACAGGCGTCTTTGATGCCGGCAACGGTTTTATCTATTTGGTCGTAATCAATAACTGTGGTAGCTACTAGTTCGTTTTTTGCGTCATAAACGGTAAGAATGGTTGGTGTCAATGAGCGGTACCTCCTGAATGTTTGTAATTATCTGTGTTTGTTCTAAGAAAGTCAATTATTTTCTGCAACCAAATTCAGAATCCTGAGTTACTAATGTTTTTAGGTATCGGAATCGTTTGGTGACAGTGTAGGTGTATCTAGAGATCGTGGGATCGTTAATCCAGTTTCCATACCCCTTGTTGTAAATGGTCAAAGCCTTCAGTAGGTTGCGCTGTTCTCCTATTAGTTCGGCCAGGTAGGCTATTCCTAGGTAGATGTTGTTCCTAATGTCGTAAAACGGATCCCCCACGATCTTGAACTTCTCCACCAAGTACTTGCTGGTCCGTTTGGATAGCTGAATCAGTCCCCGACAGCCTTTCTTAGACTTTGCTCTCTTATCGTACCGGCTTTCGACTTCTATAAGGGCTACAACAAATACCGGGCTAAGCCCGAACTCCCTACCTACTTCAGTTGCAGCTATTGCCATCTCCTTGGCGTCTGAGGAGTCTAGCTTGGTCTGCAGGACGTAGGAGCGTTTAGCTATTAGCTCCTGAAGAGGCACCACATCGGCGGATTCCGGTGCTAAGCACCTATTACCGCCGTTCATGCCATTTAGAAACATTAGAAGAGTTAGTATCTGTAGGTTCATTGCACACCTTGTGGGATAAATAGGTTACTTTAGCGCAAGTGACAAAGTTTTCAAATGACGCGGCCTTTTTGGCGCATAGCGCCATGTTGAAGGCCGTAGGAAAGGCGAAGAAGGCAAGCAAAAACATTCCAATAGTTTTCATGTGAAGAACGCTACTTTCTATTCTCCTTTGTGTCAAGTCAATCTTTATTGTAAATGCTGTGCCCCAACATTAAAGATTCCAAGGGAATGCTCATCGATGGAGTTTTTTCATCGGAGGCCATCGACTCTTCAGGAGAAGTTGTAAAACTTGAAGGTATTGATATCTCCTCTATGGAAGAGGGGCACGGGGTTGCCAATTACGAGCACAAGGGAATAGACGCTGGAGGCTTTGGCCGGGAGATCGTAGGAAGGATCATCTACGTCCACAAGGTTTTTAAGGCTTCGGACTGCGAAGATGACCGCCAAAGGATGTTTTGGAAGAAAGTCAAGGAGCAGCCCTTTCTCTACGGTATGGTCCGGCTTTACGATGCTGCGGGCCACACCGGAGCAGAGGCCCTAGCGGCCCAAATCCGGGATGCTGTCTACCACGATGATGAAATTACGGTTAGGTACTCCGTAGAGGGTACAACCCTTGAGCGGGATGGAAACATCATTAAGACCTCCATCGCTAGGAAGGTTGCTCTAATCATTGGCCCCTGCAATAAGACCTGTCTATCCGGTGTGGTTAAAGACACCAACGCCCCTAAGGGATACCAAAAAGAGGACATCGAGAAGTCTGAATTATTGTCCGATCCTTCAAGCCGAAGCATCGGTGACGCCCCAGAGTACCAGTACAACCCAATCGTGTCGGATTTTACCAAGAACCCGCTTATTGATCTGGTCCAGAGCTTAGAGCTACTAAAGAGCATGACGGCGGGTGGTGGAGACGCAGCCCCTTCTACTCTTACTGGCGGCCAAGCTCTACAAAGGGAAGAGCTAGGTGGCGTCTACAAGAACCACATCGTTGACGCCATCAAGGACTACAAAGACCCTTGGGACCACGGTAAGTTTCGAAAGTTTCTAAAAGCTCGGTTGGACAAAGCTGACCTTCCTGAGGTTTCTGACTCGTTCTTGGACTACTTCATGGGGATCGCCAAGGACTACCAGATTAAGAAGCATCAGGACATTAACCAGGAGTACATTACTAATACTTCGCTGGTTGGCCAAGTCCATCAGTTAGAAGGATATCTGGTTGAGCTGAGGAAGTCCATCAGAGACGAGCTAGAGGGGTACCAAGTTAGCCTTCCTGAGGTTTACGCCGTCAAGATGAAGGTGGGTAATGATTACCTACCCGCTGGTCGGTTCATGGTGGTTCAAAACGCAGTCCACCACCTAGAAGACTACCATGGGATCCTAGCAGCTATGATTCCCGAAGGGCCTTTGGGTGTAGACGGCCAGACTGGAATAGAAGCCCTCAAGATGGTCCCCGAGTTCTCGGTTACCGAGCATCAGATTCCTGAGCCGGTAGCCAATACAGTACCTGGTATTGTTGGGGTGGTTTCCAACAAGCTTCAAGCCCCACAAAGGGCCGCTGTTTTTGAATATATTCGGCCCGGTATGGGGCAGTCCCATATTGTTGAGTTTAGTGAGCATGGCGCAGCCCTGGATGGTGAAAAGCTGACAGATGATGAGCTGAATCTCATTGTCTCCAATGTTGAAAGCGGTTTGGCTACTCTCAAGTGGAAGCAGAATAGCAACCAGGACTTGAGTAAGTCTGACATGGGCGTGCATGAGGCTATGGCTGGTTTAAGAGCGGCCGTATCGGCCGGACATGTGCATCCTGATGTCGAAAGGGCGTTTACCAAGCACGTCTTTGAGGACCACATGGTTCCTGGGGTGGGTAATAAGTTCGCTTGGAATGAATTTCAACGACAGAACAAGCCAGGAGTACTTGGGTCTATTGATCTTAACTCTTTTAAGCACATTAACGATACTCGCGGCCATATTGCCGGCGATAGCGCGATCAAGGCCGTTGGTGGGGCACTGAAGAGTGCTGCTGAGAAGGTTGGGACAGTAAAGCTGTTTAGGACTGGTGGAGACGAGTTTGCCATTCACAGCCCTACTCAAGAAGATGCTCATAGGTTTATGAGAGAAGCAAGGTCTCACATGGCTCAAATACCGCCAGTTGGCGGGGTACATAAGCCATCGTTCAGTATCGGCTTGGGCCAGGACTTTGGGACGGCAGACAAGGCTTTGTATCTAGCCAAGAAGCAAAAGGTCGATCCTGTGACGGGTAAGAACGCCTATCACCCTGCCAGAACTCCTCACTTGGGGCACTCTTTGCTGCCAGGATCGGAAGGGCCGATCAATATGTCTGAAGCACCTACGGCTTCGACTGGGTCAAAGGTAGCGGCGTAGTCTTTCGGCAGCTTTTGCAGGTTCGTTCGCGTTGAGTGAACGATAAGAACATTGGCAGGACCTTGTTGCAGGCGTAGCACTCTCTGAGGCCGCTGTCCGCATTGCATTTGCTGCATAGGCCGTTGCTGTTCAGTTTTCGGTGTTTGAGGCAGCAGGCGCAGACTGTATCTGGCCACTTTTTGACCATTATGTCCTCTTTCCTGCAGGATTTACACTTTGAAGTGACGGGTCTAGCTGTGCCCTCCCGGATGAACTCATGGAAGGCCCTCCTGGGAAGGGCTTTCTTGCATCCAGAGCATCTGTAGGTCTCGTCAGCGGTCACTATTGGTAAGATTAGTGTTTTATACATTTTTTGTAGCTCACTAATGTCAATCATTAATAAGAGCAGTTTGCTCGTAACTTTAAGGAGACTCCATGGCTACATCGCGAAAAGCACAAGATATTGCACGAGACCTACTCGATACTTTCGGTAAGCAGGTCGCGGCTACTCTGCCCGTTCAAGTTCAGACGGCAGACAGTTCGGGCAACCCCATTCTAACCCTTTCGGCAGACTCCACCCCGGCGACTGGTGAAAAGGTCGTTGTCATTGTTGTCTCGCCTTATGCGAGCGGCACGGCGTACGACATCTTTGGTAATGCGGCTCTCAATTACTCGCCCACCAAGATTCAGTTCTGCACTGAAGCGAACTACGCGGCTACCACGGACAACGTTGCTGACATCCTTACTCCTACCGAGCTTCTCCCCATTATCTCGGAGATTTCGAAGAGGGGTACTCTTGTTGAGTGGCACGTGACCGCGAACGGCACCGTTCCTTCGGCCGCCGCCATCGCAGCGGGTACTGTTCTCAGCGCAACGTTTGCTCCGCTATACAACGGCGTTCAATCTGCGATCTAATTGGGCACTTGATTTAAGGAGCCCACAATGGACATGAAAAATCTAACAAAGAAAGGTCTGGAGAAACTCATTGATGATGTTTCTTTGGGTCTTACGGCCGTCTTGGCAAAAGCCGAGGCGGAAGGCGCTGTTGAAGGACAGACGCTAGCGAAAGCAGACCCAGGGCAGGAAGCTCCTGCGGAAAAGGTCCCTGCTGGTTCGTCTAGCGAAAGTTCCGATTCCAGCCCCGCCAAAGAGGAATCTAGTCCTGCAGCCCCGGCCGCAGATGCTAGTCCTGCTGAGGAAACTCCTGGTGAAGTACCTGTTGCAGAAGGGGCGCCTGCTCCTAGTGCCGAAGGTTCGGAACCAGCAGAAGACACGGGTGGTACGGTTGAGCAGCTTCAGGCTGAATACGCCGCACTTCCTGTCGAGGAACAGAAGATGCACTTGCTAGCTCTCAAAGCTGCTTTGATGTCGACGTTGGCATCTCAGGGTGGCGAAGGCGATGCCGGTGTTGCTCCTGAAGGTATGCCTGCTCCAGACGCTTCTGCGGCTCCCGCCGCTCCCGAAGCTGCTGCCCCAGCGCCTGCCCCAGAGCAAACAGAAATGCCTCCGATGGCTAAGTCCGAAGACCGAGCACTTGCTCTAGAACTTGAGACCCTTAAGAAGGCCTTGAGTGACAAGGAAGAGATTATTGCAAGCACCAATCAAATGGCGGCTGCTTTCAAGAACTTCCTTGAGCGAAACAACGGTCGTCGGCTTTCAGTCGCTGCGGCTTCGGTTATGCCGAAGACTCAGACCGACCTAGCCAAGTCAGAAGGTATTGACGTCACCTCTCTTTCCCCAGTGGAAATCAACCGGAAGCTCACAGAGGTAGCGGCTTCGGGAACCCTCAAGAAATCAGATAAAGACCTCGTCCTTAAGTATGTAGCTGGCAGGGACAAAAAAGATGTCGGCTCAATCGCACATCTTTTAAAGTAATAAGGAGACCCTTCACATGAATCCATTGTCGCAAATTCAAGACCTCGTAAAGGCACTAGAGGCCGGCAACTATGATGCCGCCCCCAGCACACTAGAGCAAGGCTCTGCCCTGCAGATTGAAGACCTCAATCCTGTCATGGTCATGGTCACAGCAGAAGAAAAACACATTAAGCTCCAGAAGCTGATTCCTGTTGAGTCGTCTAAGTCGACGACTTTTCAGTTCAACCGTCAGCTCTCGGTTGGTATCATGGGTGGCAGCGCTCAGATGGAAGGTAACGTTGGTCAAGAGGAAACTTCTGACTACGTACGTATCACCATCCCAATGACGTACTACTCGCACATTCGTCGGGTGACTGTTGCTTCGACCTTGGTTGCCAGCTCTGATGGTAAGAAGTCAGATGAACGGGCGGCTCAGGATGCGGCTAAGAAAGTCTCCTTTGACGTTGAGTTCGACCTCTTCCGTGGTCTTGAGTGTTTCAGCAACGCCGGTACTTTCGACGGCAACCCGCTGACCACCTCGAACCTTCTCCCCAACATGCATGGCCTTTCGCTCCAGGTTCGTCAGTCGGACTTCCAGGTGAACAGCCGTGATGCAATGTTCGCCGAGTTCGGTTCGGATCAGACGGTTGTTCTTTCAGCCGGTGGTTCGACTCTAACCCAGGGTATCATTGAAGACGGCGCTCTCCGTAGCTCTTTGGGCTTCGGCGAAGCGGACAAGCTCATTGTGGATCCCGTGGTTCTCGCTAACTACAACAAGATCACGTTCGGCAAAGAGCGTATCATCCTCGCGGGTAGCCCGCAAGATGCGACTGCCGGTGACCTTCGTCGTCAGTGGGTCTCGGGCGGCACTGTGAACATTGAAGCTTCGCAGTTCCTCCGTGGCAAGTTCAAGCCCGCTCCTGTGCGTGCGAACAGCCCCGTGGCTCCTGCTAGCATCACTGTGACCCCGGCTTCGGCCACCAACCCGACCGGCCTCGCCGCTGGTGTTTATTACTACTTCGCTACCGCTGGTAACGAAGTTGGTGAGTCGGTTGCTTGTACGGCAGTGTCTTCGGGCAGCGTGACGAAGGACTACAAGGTTACGGTTGTGGTTACCCAGCCCGCGTCTGGCGTCTACCGCTTCTACAACATCTACCGTTCGCCTGTCGGCGGTACGGCAGCTCAGGCCAAGTTCATTGGTCGCGTTGTTCCGACCCAGGGCTCGTCCACGACTAACTTCGTTGACCTCAACGGCATGAATCCTGCAGCGGTTACTGGTTACTTCCTTCAGAAGGACGGAGCCAGCATTCGTGAACTGGCTTCTTACAGCCGCCTCAAGCTGGCCGTCTCGGACCTCAGCATGCCGGAAGCTCACTTCCGCTTCCTGGGCCTAGCGGTTGAGACTCCTCGCAAGTTCGTCCTCATCGACAACTTGAATGGTACCATCAGCTAATAACTAAAGCTTACATAGCTTAAGAAACAAGGCCCGCAAGGGCCTTTTTCTTTTGTTAAACAAGTACTTGACAAGGTCTCTCCTTTTTGTTAAACATTGTTCCTTGGAAAGGGTTTTCATGCAAACATTGGGAAAGACAGAAAAAGAGAGGGATTTTCTTGCTGGATATCAGGCTGGTGGCATTAATTACCTGAAGGTGGTCGTTGGGATTTTAGAATCCGCCGCCTCCGAAGTATACGAAGAGGCCTACCCCAAAGAAGAAGACAGGCAAACATACGGTGTGTTGTGTGGGCTGATTAATGATGTGAAAAAAGAAATAAACTATATTATTGCCGAAAGGATTGTAAGTAGTTCTAAATAGAGGGCTTTATCTACTTGACGCCATGGGTGGTTGTGATACAATAATCCCATGATTCGCGTTCTAATTTGTTCAGCTTACGGCAACCAGCCTTCAAATCTGGTTAAGGCCCTTAAATATTCACGATACGCCTTATATAAGGGTTATGCCACCTTTGCTCCACACATCGAGTACTCTTCTTGTCTTTCCGATTCCGATGAGGACGAACGGGAGATGGGTATTAATGCCGGACTGGCATTTTTATTAGTGTGTGGGGAGATGTGGGTCTTTGTGGTTGATGGCGTTCTCTCAACTGGCATGAAGAAAGAGATCAAAACAGCGATTAAGAACAACGTCCTAATCCGTTGGTTTGATGCCTCGAACGACGAGGATATTAAAGAGCTAATGCACATTCCTTCAGACAGAGTACCCCTCAAGAGAGACTTCGTTACCGACCTAGGAAAGGCTACGGTCAGCAAGTTTTCCGAGATCGAAGCCTTGCTTAAGAGTGGGGCTAAGTATGGAGACTTGGTAGACAGCATTGACGATCTCCTTGGAACCGCCATGCCAGACAGGGATCTTGAGGCCGAGCAAATCTACGAAAACACAGTTAAGGATCGAGATGAAGAAATATAAGTGGAAAGAATCATCCGTAGTCTTGCAGCTTCTGCGGGATGACGCACAGTCAAAGATCCTGGTGGATGCTCTCCGTCAGAGACAGCTCAAATCGGATGTGACGGTAAAGCTGGACGGGAAAACCTACCGACTCGTTGAAGCGTTCCCGTGTAGGGCATCCTCCGACAAGATCTGGAAGGAACAGGTTAAATACTGTCTACGGAAATTACGAGATTTCTTGAATCGATTTCTAGGTCGTCCGATTCCCTCACATAGCTAATCCCAACAATCTTTATTGCATGAAGCTTTCGGCACGTCCTCTCATTGATGTTTCGTCTGTTAACGACTACGGTACGTCCGAACAGTTAGAGATGACGGCCGGTGACAGCCCCACTCTTTACCTGCAACTCATTGATTTAGAAAAGAATCTAGCCAAATACGGCTACGAGCCGGCAGGGCTAAGGTATATGCCCCTGGCGACCACAACGCCTACCTTGGCTGTTACCTTTACCCATATTGACGACGCCAAGCAGTTCACCAGATTTGCCACACAGCCCTTTACTCAGGATCCTTCGATTTGGGCCTGTCCAATCCTAGCAAGCGATCCAATTGCCGGCACCGTTACAATCAAGTGTGTTTTGACTGAAAACAAAGGCACCTCCCTAGCCCCTATTCCGGTTCAGAAGACCTTTACGATGCACGCTGCAGTGCTGGTTGGCGTATAATATGGCTGATTTCTCAAATTCCAAGGACGGCTTAGGTCGGGTTCTATCAGAGAACGCGGTTGCCGTCCAGTGGGAGGACTTAGAACCCCTCCTTTCTCCCCAACAGCTGATCAGGCTCCATCTCTTTGGTCTACCCCTCGTTTCTGGTGTAAGGAATCCTATCACCAGAAAATTTGACGTAATGACGAGCGATATTCTCAAGGAGCATATTCTCAATGCGATTGCCCTTGCGGAAGAGGAAGCCAGGATTGACATCTTCCCTCGTCAGTACAAGGAGAAGCAGGCGTTCGACAGAGTAGCCTATCAGAACTTTGGCTACTTTCAACTGCGCCACCTTCCTGTAGACAGCATCCAAGACCTCGTAGTTGCTACCTCGTCTGAAGACCAAGTCTATAGAGTCCCCTTGGACTGGATCGACGTGGGATATCTCAGGCAAGGGCAGATGAACATTCTACCCCTAACCCTCAAGATTCAAAACGGTGTTATGTCCCCTCTTTTGGCCGGTCCAGGCGGCAGCGCCTTCCTGGCCATCTTTGGGAACTATCCATGGCTGGCTTCTTTCTGGGAGGTTTTCTACACTACCGGCTTCAAGGATGGAACGCTCCCTAAGATCGTCAATCAGTACATCGGCACCATTGCGGCCATGGAGGTCATCTCGGCCCTGGCCGCAACCTATTCAAGGACAACTTCCAATAGCTTGAATATTGATGGTTTAGGACAGTCGATTTCTGGTCCTGGTCCTGAGCTGTATAAGACCCGACTGAACGATCTTGAAGTGAAGCGCAAGATGCTCTGTGGCCGCCTCAAGAACCGCCTTGGAGTCGGAATTTTAGTGAATAACGTTTAAATGGATCAAGACACCAAACCCAAGGAGTTTTCTGTCGTCATCATTTCTGATGGCCAAGGGAAAGTTCTGTTTGGCAAGCGAAACGACAATAAGAAGTGGACGTTGGCTGCAGGCGGCCTTAATCCGGGCGAAACGCCCGAAGAAGGAGCCTTAAGAGAAATGTTCGAGGAGACAGGGTTAAGACCGAAGAAGCTGTCCTTTGTAACGACAAAAAAGACTCCCAACAATACAGTCCACTTCTTCTCATGTCAATGCCCCGGTGAGCCTACTACCGAAAACGATCCCGACAAGGAATGCTCCAAGCTTCAATGGGTTGATGTTCGTGGTGGAGTCCCTTCCAACATATGGAACAACCTCCATGGTCCAAAGGGCGATGAAAACATCGTAAGACAAGTCTACGACCTCAAGAAGTCGGAGCAAGTTTGGCTAGAGGATTGTGGATTCCTAGACCTATCTAAGTCAGAAAACGAGTCAGAGGTTTCGACACTTCTAAGGCACCCAAATCCCTCTGAACGATCTCTAGCCCTTAAGCTCAACACCGTCACACCTCACGATCTAGCCGTGGCTATCCTAGATCCAGATCCTAAGGTCTGGGGAACGGCGTTTGACCACAAAGATGCTACCCACGCTCACACAATTCTCTCTTCTAATACTAGGGATGCTGCGGGAAACCCTCTTTGGGAACGACACAACCTGCTACTAAAAGACCCCAGGTTCAATAAAGAGCATCTTACGCTCATGGCTCATGCCGTCCGCAAAGACTCCTCGTTATCCCCTAAAGACCAAGCTGACAGACTTAAGGTCTTGGCCCTCAATGGGTACTCGGATCTCAAGAAGTCTTCTGCGTGGGCACATCATCTGTTATACGCAGGTTCCACCCAAGGACAAGATCTTGCCGACTCAAGTGCCGAACCTGTTCACGAGACCCTAAAGCCTCTCAAACACGAGTATGAATCGGCTCTATCGTCTGAGGACGCTATTGAGCCGCACAACGCTGGTTTGCATGACATTGGCCAGGTGTCTCATAAGGTGGTCTACAAGGTTGGATCTAACAAGCTCATGGTGAAGCCCTATGCCGAAGAAGAACAGCCTTTGTCTGGTTGGTCTGAAGGGGCTTCTCAAGCTATCTACCATGCCGCCGGTTTGGGACACCTACATCAAAGGTCCTTTGTGTCCCATCACGGCGGTGGGAAGTACAACATTCCGGCTACTGTGATTCATTTGGATGCTGAGGCAACGCCTATCCATAAGGCTCCCTTAGGGACAGTCAGGGAGCAGAATCCGGCTTTGGATGACGAAGCCAGGAAGATGTCTGTGATGGACTTCCTTACGGCGAACCACGACCGGCACACCAACAACCTCATGGTCCAAAAGAACGGCCATTTGTTGGCCGTGGATAACGCCAGTGCGTTTGGAAGCCACCCGTACACATTTCCTTACTACACCAATAAGGGTGTAAGCGTAGTTCTTGGAAAAAATCATGACATGCTGCCTGAAGGGAAGCAGGCCTATACACGGCTATTAGCCGATTGGTGGCCTGGGATTAGTACGGATGTGAAGTCTGAGCTGAATAAGCGGGTCGCCCAGATTAAGCACCCGGCTCACAGTCGGAGAATCAAGGAGGCCTTTGACCAAAGGGCTGCTTGGCTAGACCGAAAGTCTCAGGAAGCCAAAGCTGGAAATGTTAGTGGGTTTGATGACTTTGCTCCTGCTCCGTTAGAGAAAAGGATGGAGGAAGCCGAGTTTCTTGGCGATCACCCTAAGATGAAAATCGAAGGGTTGCACGAGAATCTTTTGGACAAGCACCCGGCGTCAATGAACGCCGACGTAGAGCACTTTGAGAAGAACGTCAATACCTCTAAGCACAATGTACGCCCTTTGAAGGAGAAGCTCAAGGGGGCCGACATGAAGGCTGTTTACGGCCATGCGGATAAGAAGTACTTGGTTAAGCCGTCTGTTTTCAATAATGAAGAGCTGACCCACCTCAATACGCCACTTTCTGCCTGGTCAGAGCTTACACACCAGGCGATGTACCACGCTGGTGGTATCGGACACCTACACCAGAAGGTTCATGCCACTGTTGCCAAGAATGTGTTTCCTGATGCTCATGGGCTCGTAGTCCACATGGAGCCAGGAGCCAAGGAAGTCCGGGAGCTTAATGATAAGGAGAAGACTGCGCTAACCAACCATCCTGACTTCAAGAAGATCCCCTTTATGGACTTTGTGACTTTTAACAAGGACCGTCACGAAGGAAATCTGATGGTTAAGCCTGACGGTACTCCGCTTGCGATTGACCACAGTCTTGTTTTTGGGAAAGACGCCGACTCCAAGTTCTCCTTAGAGAACCAAGATCTGCATTATGAAGAGCCGGGGTATGGATTCAGAACGCCTATGCAGACTGCGTCCAAACCGGATGCTAGCACTTGGGCTTGGTGGGACGCAAACAAAGACAAGATCAAAGAGTCTTTCCACAAGCACGCGGACCTTATTCCTCACAAAGAGACCCGGAACAGACTAAAAGACTCGTTCAACTACAGAATGGACATGCTGGAAGATGGCGCTACGCCCATGGGCCAGCCAATTAGGGAAGGCCTACATAAGACACTTGAAGGTGCTGACTTCCTTCATAAACAGCACGATCAGCCGTCTTTAATCAAGCCCATCAACGTTGCTGGCGTCCATGACAAGCTCAAGGTCTCTACTCCTGACGCCATAAAGATTCACAGGCAGAAGTTTGAGCTTGGGTTAAATCAGCACCCAACTGTGGCTAAGCCTGTAATGAGCTACGATCCTTCGGTCAAGCGAACACTTGCAGGTGAAGAACCTAAGGCTATCTACAAGATGGGCAATGACCACGTAATGGTTAAACCCCAGGCCGCTCCAACATCAAGGCTTTCGGCCTGGAACGAAATGACTTCCCAGGCGATGTACCACGCTGGAGGTATTGGGCATCTACACCAGAAGGTTCACGCAACAACTTTGGCCAATCAGGGGGGTAAGACTGTTCTTGGCAAGGACCCCCACGCAATCGTGGTGCACATGGCGCCTAACGTCCGACCCGTTTCGGAGGCATTGAAGGACGATCAAGATACCAGCTTAGACAGCATGGCCAGCAATCCAGAACACCTACAGTCTCTCAAGAAAATCGGGGTTATGGACTGGTTGACATCGAATCCTGATAGGCATGAGGGGAATATTATGATTGCTCCCGATGGGTCTCCCTTGGCTATCGATCACGGTCGAGCTTTTTCAAGCGATAGAGTTCACGCTTTTGGTGGTGAGTATGATCGTGATTTGGAGGCTCAAGGTCGAATTGCTTTGGCCGGACACCTCAATCACCCCGACATGCCTAAGGCGACCAGTCAAATTATGGAAAGTGTTGGGAAGCAAAAGGCTTGGGACGAAGCTGTGAACAAAGACCCTCACAAGCAGTTGGATGGGTTTGACAATTTTAGTGGGTATGGTGGTGGAGACTTTTTCTCCGACGCCACCAAAATGGGCGGATCCCCAGATGAGGAAACCTGGAACTGGTTTGACGCAAACAAAGATAAAATGCATGAGGCTTTTAGGAAGCACGCTAACATGCTCCCCGACCAAGACGCCCGAAACAAAATGATGGGGTCGTTTAATGTCAGGATGGAACACCTAAAGCAAGTTCGAGAGAATAGCCGAGGTAAGGATCCTAACAAGTTAGATGTTCAAAACCACTCACCCGTAGCTTATCGGCCTACGGCCCCAAGCATGGTTGAATCTCATCCAACGGAAAGAAGGGTAGCCTAAGTGTTGACTTTTTGTAACGGTATTGATATAGTAGGACAAAATGACTATTAAGGTCTATCACGCATCGAATAACTCAACCAAAAGCTACTCCGGGAGCCCTGAACAGGTTCTTGAGCAGTTGATGGCTACCTATACGTTCCTCAAGCGCTATCCAACCCATTCCTTGGCTTGCGCGTTGAAGAACCTAGGTCGGCAGCAGAATTACTTCGTTGAGATCGAGGAATAGTGCAAGTCACAGTCCACAACCACTTCAACGACCAGAAGCAGGTCTACGAAGGCACCGAACAGGATGTTCGATTTGAAATCTTTAATGATTTCCCGTATTTACTATCTAAATACGGTTCGGACGCCAATGTAGATCTTCTAGTTAAGGACCTTGATCGTTCCCAGAACCTTTCTGCCGTGATTTCTTCAATCACCCTAGCAAAAACCGAGGTAGAGCTACCTCAAACTCCTGAAGCTCAGTTCTTCCCCAAGGACCAGTATCTAGAACTGGTAAGGGAAGCCGCAGAGTTCCTGTCTGGCATTCCATGTGACAAAGAAATGCTACGCAGGACTCTCCAGGAGAACGATGGCGACGAGAAGGTTGCTTGTCTGGTATCTGTAGGTCTGGAGCCCTCTGAAGCCAACCTAGCGGCCCTAAGGGCCGTAATGAACGTTAGGTTAGCCAAGTCTGAAGAAGAGCCAATTGTCTTTAGTAAAGTTGAGGCTTTTAGTGATTCTGGCACAGATTTTGCCGAGATGATTAAAAGGGCCGTTACGGCCCAAACTATTAAGGAAATTCAATTCAAGGCCGGCAAGCATTCCAAGGGAACACTCCTAGCCAAGGACCCAGAGACCTTCACGCAGTTACTATTAAAGCCAGGAGCTGGCAAGCAAAATCCTGCACTTGGAGAAAGCCAAGTTCAAGCGTCCCAGAGCGTCCGGGAAGCGGCGTTTTACGCCGTAGCGGACGCATGGGGACTGGCCAAAGACCTGCCAGAGTGCAAGCTGCTGTATATTGACGATCAAGAGTATGCGGCTATGCAGTTTCTACCCCAGAAGTGGGTTAACGGCAACGATCTAAGGCGACAGGATCCCAATGCAGCCAGAAGATACCTGAGCCCCTACTTGATTCAGGGAGATGTCCATCGTTGGGCTGTATTAGACTATATTTTGGCCAATCCGGACAGGAACGCTGGAAATATCATGTTCCGGGATGGCCATATCAAGCTGATTGACCATGGGTCGGCTTTGGCCGGGATCGACTTCAGTCCAGCTATTGACAACCACGCCTTTGTTCCTTACTACCTAAGAGTTTTTGCTTCTGGCGGTTTTGGCAAGATGGAGCCAGAGCAACGTCTGAAGGCGCTACCTCGACTGAATTCTGAGGGCGAAAAGAAGCTGGCCGAGTGGATTGGTAGGCTCAACAAGGAAGTCGTACAAAAGATTCTAATTCCCTACGGGATCGATCCCACTCCTGAATTGGCTAGGTTGGAACTGTTGAAATTTGCGTGCAGTGTCCAGTCGGCCGATTTGGCTGTGTTAAGTGTGTGGACGATAGGATAGCTGCTACAAGTTTTGAATAGTAATCTTAGGTTAGAGGTACAACATCTATGGCACTAGCGAGTTCGGTTCAGTTTGAACTTAATATGAAGGGTTCTGTCACAGGTCGTGAGTATGTGGGCCTTTTCGAGGCTAAGACCAAGACCTCGGTGATGGACACTCTTGAGGAGAATCGCGTTTACCGTAGGGTTCTAGGTGAAAACCCCCAGGATGCAGCGGAAGACATTAAGCGGATTGCTGAGGCGTATGCCTATTTACAGATCCGGCTGATTAAGTTCCCGGACTGGTGGAAGGAAGCTGGTCACGGTTTGGGCCTTGAGGACCTTGAAGTTCTGGCTAAGGTGAACAATACTGCCCGAGAGAAGATCGGCGCAGAGTACGAAAAGCTCGCTGCAGAGGCCGATGCGGCCAAGAAGGGGCTTAAGGAAGAGGCGGCTAAGTTAGGGTAATCGTGTGGCTACAGAGTGGCCCCAAGCTCTTAGAATCATAGCATTCAAAGAGGCATTATCTAAAAATCCGTCTGCCGATTTTAGCTTGAGAAAGCTATTTCGGTGGTATTCAGTTAAGTACTGTACTCCTCTACATGTAGTAGAGACGTTGCCACTGTTTGATATCTTGCGCCATCACTATGAGGATACGGCGGTCGCTATGGTCGACTCGGACGATCAAGAGATGCAGATGAAACTGCAGGAAGAGCTGCTAAACCTCTGTAAGAGCGAATCGGAGTTAGCCCAAGAGAAGATTGAGAAAGACAGGGAAGAAGTGTCTGAAAGAAAGATGCTTTCGGATATGGAAAAACACAACAAATCCGGCTCGGAAATGGCGAAGGCCAAAAAGCGCCGGGAGTTAGATGCAAAGATCCAAAGGGACCGCAAGGTAGCCGAACAAGTAGAAAAGCTCCTTGGAAAGGACGCTTTGGGCTCTAAGGTGGATATCGGCGCTACGCCCACGTATCTTCCACCTGAAGACTTTCAGCCAGAGCCAGAAGACATCAACATGTCGTTTACCGGCCTAGACGAGATTGGAGATATTGATGGGTTGAGCAGTCTCACGGGATTGAAGTAGTTGGTTCTCCGGGTGTGGATCGAACACACTTGAGCCGCTTATAAAGCGGCCATTTTAACCATTAAATTACCGGAGAGTATTTGGTCGGGATGGAGGATTCGATACCTCAGTGATGACCATTGCTGAGTCCATCGCCAGCCCCCATGGCTGGTGCATTTAACTTCTGCCACATCCCAAGACCGAATAGTACCGCATCCTCGTTTTCCTGTCAACCAAATTTATTAGTAAGTTCTCCCTCCGACAATCTTTCTAGGGTAGATTATGGCTTCCGAAGACAAAGTAGTCAAGATTAAGATCTCCACCGATGACTCCTCGGTGTACAAGTTTAAATCCATGATCGAGTCCATGACTGCCAGTGTCCAGAAGCTGGCGTCAACACTGGACAAAGTTACAAGGAGCCTTGAGGGGTTTAATAAGGCCCAGGGTAAGGGCGGAAAGCCCAATGTAGGGCCTACGACTACACCTGGAGGTAAATCTGGAGGTATTGCCGAGACGATTCTAGGTGGTGGCGATGGGTCTGGCGTAAACAACGCTGCAAGGGCTACTGAGAAGGCCCTGCAGTCTACTGGCGAGAACATCAAGCGGTTTGTTGATAAGGCCATCCAAGACATCACACGTCTTAACCAAGCCACTAAGGGCGCTGGACAAGGTCCCAGCTATTCTGGCTGGACGTCTTCTACAGGTGCTTATGGTGGTGGAGGTGGGGGTGCAGGACCAGGGTATTCAGGTTTTGAACGGGAAATTGTTGGGGTTGAGCCGCCTGGAGGCGGATCTAAAAGACATAGGGGTGGTTTTTGGACCGGCAGAAGGTCTATCTTCAATCCCGGCGAGGTGATGGACGATGAAGCGTCCGCCAGTAAGCTTTGGGGGCCAAGAGGGTTTGCTGGGTATGCTGAGGGTCGTGGTCAGGCATTGGGCAGAATGCTTGGTTTGCCTACGGGTGGCCAAAACATGCTTGGCAATGCCGGCAAGGCCATTGGTGGAAGTGTGGGGTTGGTTGGGGGTGTTGCGTTGGGAGGAGCAGCCCTGTGGAATTACGGAGCTGGAGCCTTTGAGGATGTGCGCCCCGCCCAGATAGCATTTACTCAAAACTCACCGTTCATTAAAAGGCAGGCCGCTTCTGCTGGTCTAGGACTGTTTCGGGAGCAGTTTGATGCTGCACAGTCCGGAAGTGTTTCAAGAGTGATGGCCTTCAGGAAGGCAATGAGCGATCCTGAAGTCATGAAGTCTATCAATAGCACTCAATTAGACAAAGAGCTGTTGATGAATAAATTCAGTCAATCACCTCTAAGTTTAGGATCGGCCTATAAGAAGGGGAAGGATTGGCTTCAGAATGTTGCTTCTGAAGGCTTCCAGTCGGCGGCCCAAGGACTTTCATTTATGGGTCTGTTTGCACGGGTTCAGAATGCCAGCCTGACCGAACTTCCTGCAGAGGCAAGGAAGAGCATCCTAGATTTGGGAATGGCTCAGGCTTATGGCGGCTTGACCGAGGATAAGGTCAATAAGCTGAGACAAGCTGCTCGATTCGAGGAATTACGCCAAGATCCAAGAACCGCCATGATGGCGGATAGGATTTACGGTGGCGCAGAAGGTCGCCTCAATACGGCCAGGATGGCCGGTAGAGGCGTAGGCTTTAATAAAGACGGTGGGTTGAAGTATGAACTTTGGGAGTCTCGACTAAAGAGAGGTGGCTGGTCTCCCGAAAATGAAGCCGCTGGACACCAGCAATTGTTGCAGATCGGTGCTGGATACAGCAAGGCCGTCGATCCAGTAACGTTGGGCGCTTTAGGTATGGCAGGCTTAACAAGTGCCGGAAGTATCGCTCAGATGGGCGGTATTCTTGGTGGGTCTGTTGGAGCTGGGAGCCTGAAGTCTGGTCTTTTGGGACAACTTCAAAAAAGTATTGGCTCTGGCGGGCTAGACGTGGCTGTTGGTAGAGATTTGTTCTCCACTCTGGGAAGCCAAATGATTCAGTCCGGTAGTTGGGGGGCTGGGAACACAGGCGCCTCAGCTTTGAATATGGCCGCCAGTATGGTCGGTATGGTTGATGCGAATGGTCATTCCACAATAGATGTTGCTCAGCAGCAGCGTATGATGGGTCTGTATTCTCAAAGCAACGCCACCCTCGGTAGTTTTACGAAGGGTACGGGTGCTCCAATCTACAATGCGATGAGCACCCTGAATGCAATTGCGGCTACGGGTGGCAAATACGGCATTGATACAGAAAATCTAAGAGCTATGGATCCCACGCTCCTTTTGGCCATCGCCAATGGAGCCGCCGTTCCCTCTTTTTACGGTGAAGGGATTAATCAAGAGTCCGCGAAAAAATTCTTAAGGCTTAGCGCCCCGATGGGGTTGTCGACATTCGCTGATAAGAACTTGGTGACGTCTGGTCCAAACAGAGACTTGATGAACCGAATTCGGGCGGAAGAGGGTAGAGGCGGAAGCATCGCCTCCATGATTAAGGGTGAGACATCCGGGTGGTCTACCGCCGCTACTAACGTATATACTATGAACGTAGCTTCGCGCTACGCCGGAATGATTGCAAGAGGGAATAATATGAGTCCTGAGCAAGCGCTCAGCTCCCTGCTTCCCGTACTGCAGTCAGAGGGACTTTATACAACACGCCTAAATGGTGGAGGCGTCGGGGTCGCTGGACCGGCCGGGCTGGAGAAGCTCTCTCTTGAAGAGAAAGCAAAGATCCTAAATAAAGAAGGAAATCACTTTGAGAAGACCGATAGAAAGGGAATTGAAGATGCATTCTCTCAGATGTTGGAATCTCAAGATGCTGACAGGTTGGCCATTAAGGCGGTGGGGGGATCTGCCGCTGGAGACATTGAGGCTGTATCAAACGGCTTGATTACAGCCATTCAAGCCTACGGTAATTGGTTCAAGGCCCATGGTGGTTCGGGCTCGGGGGCTCCCATTAAGGCAAGTCCAAAAGGGGGGCAAAAGGGAGGGCGCGAAACCTCTAATGGAATGAAGCGGGTTAACGGTCACTGGGAGTAATGGGCGTGTTTGATTTACCCAAAGGGTCATTGACAGCCTTACTACAACAGGAGTCCTTTGGTGGGCCTGAGGCAACAGCAGACCCAGGTGCAGCCAACGATCCGTCGTCTGTCAAGAAGCCTAATTTTCGCTCCACTAATGCTCCTAGATATGAAGTGGTCCAGGAGTATGAAATAACGGACGAGTGCATCAGCACTTCTCCGGGCTGGGTAATGGCGGTGATCCGCCTAGCAAAGCCTCTTACCTATTCTAGGAGATTGAATAAGTCCGTAGGAGATCCTTCATCTGGTGCTTTCTTAAGACAGAGCCAGCCACTAATCATATTTGATGATTGTACGCAGCTTTCAATTTCAAGACCCACAGGGCAGCCTCTCAAGAACCTCAACGCCACCATCAAAAGCGCTTCGGTCAACTACCTGTCCGCCAACGCTATTCTTCCGGGTGACTGGATCTTTGCGTGGTGTCATAATGACATAGAGTATACAAAGAAGTTGATTCCAAGAATCCTCAAAGGAGAGGCCTGCAATAAGTTTGATGACGGTCTGAAGTTCTTTGGTCGGGTTCACAATATCCGTAAACGAGTCTCTGTAAACGAGAAAGTCAAGACGGCCAGCTATTCCCTTCAGGCAATTGGCTTTAGTGAGCTTGAGACATCGTTCTTTTACGACATCCACTTGGCTACTGCAGCCGCCATGGGCGGGGCAGAGAACATCGGTTTGTTTATGAGCCAAATCGGTCTTGACTACATTGACTTCATTGGAAAGACCTTGAACTCTGGTGGAACCATAGAAGACAACATGTCGGAACTTATCCCGGCATTGCTCGATTCGGTTATTGGTAAGGGGAATTCCAGTCAAGGGGACATCGCCCTCTCGCATGCTTATGAGCAAGCTAAATTGGACATCCCGCAAGTCCATCTTACCAATCCCACCCGTGCGGAAGCTCCCTATTCGTATTTGGTTCCTTCTTTTGTAGCGCAGCTTCTAGGTAAAACTCCAGTAGACAAGAGCCGCCAGGAGCAAGTGTTCTGTTGTGCAGACCTATTCCATCTCTTGATTGGAGTACAACAATACAACCACCTCGACAAGGATTCTCCCCATAAGGGTTTTTGGCCCGTTGTAGGTCCAAGGAGTACAGCCAACAGGTCCATCCTTGTAGACCCTATCAAGGGAACGTTTCTGCCTCAGGCTATTGAGGTTATCAATATCCCCGTTTGGAAGATGATTGCCGAACAATTTCTCAACCAAGCGATCAATCAGGCATACACAGCCTTGAAAGTAGGTCCGGACGGGACCATTACTCCAACAATAGTTGTGCGTCAGATTCCACTATCCAGTAACCAAGTCAATATCAAGGTTGGGAAGAATGGGAAAATCATAACCGACGCCAAGGTTGCCGGCATGGATGTAGCCTTGACGAAGTTTCTTCACTTACCAAGGTGGGTTATCGATCCCGTGATGGTGAGGGAGTTTGATGTTGGTCGCTCTGATGCCACCAAGTTCAACATGATTAAGATCCTTGGAGATCCCAAGTATTTTCCCCATGGAGCATCCTCGCAACCAGCAGATGAGATGGTTAGAAACCCTCCTGTGTTTGATACGGTAGACATTGCGAGGTGTGGCATAAAGCCGTACACTCAGACAGTAAACTGCACCCCTGGAGACATTACACGTCCTGACGGTCTGGAAGTTTGGACTCGAATGGTGGCTGACTGGTGGATTGGGTCTCAACATACGCTCAATGGAACTGTTCAGTGTGTAGGTATTCAATCGCCAATTGCTGAGGGTGACAATATTGAGTTTGAAGGGATTGTCTATCACATTGACTCAATTTCCGACTCCTGTGTAATTTCTCCTGATGGGATCAAGCGATTTATGACATCTCTATCTTTAACCCATGGGATGCCTGTAATGCAGGACAATGATGCTGAATTCCCAACCTATCCAGGTTTTGCTTCCTTGGAAATGATTACTTCAAACAACTCCAGTGCTCCCGTTGGCGGAGACGATACTGCCTTGACATCACAAGACCCCGGAATGTCAGAGGATCGAACATAATGCCCGATGTTATTTCATCAATCCTAGATCAGGGTGGTTTTGGAAGCCCATTTTTCTCAGGGGCATTCAGCAACTACATCCTCAGGCAGGGTGAGGTTATCAAGATAGTCTACCCTACTTCCCAGGAGTCGGTGTCGAAGACTTTTACTGAGTACAACGTTCTTGTGGCCCACTATGAAAGTGGAATGATAGGCCACAAGATCTACAAGAACTGCAGGCTCATCAATCCCCTTGGTGGTGGCGCGGATCAGTGCAGTTGGACCCTTAGAGCGTCCACCAAGCCAATCAAGGACTATAAGTCCAGTGATGGCTCCAGAGTTCTCATCCTGTGTGTCGAAGGCTCTTACAATAGAGCTGTGATCCTTGGTGGGGCGAGAGATGAACGTTGTGGTGGAGATAGTGAGAAAGACGGCCACCACCTAAACTGGAATTTCAACGGAGTCAACTTCAAAGTCAATGACGATGGCTCTTGGGAGATCGTCAACAATGGGAAGAACACAAACCTAGGCTCCCTAGATGGCAGCGTGGACAAGGACGGCATTGGAACGACAGTCAAGGTAGAAGCCAATGGTAACTTCAATGTTACGTCGGCTAAGAAGAGCCAGAGTATTACTATTGACAACGCCAACGACACAATCACCATTCAGGGTGACAGCGATGTCATAGTGGATGGAAAGACAATTCACTTAGGCACCAACGCCGGCCAACAGGCCGTATTGGGGAACCAGTTAGTGGAGATCCTTCAGGAGCTTATTACCGCGATTACGGCAATGACAAGTTTCACCTTTGGTGTGCCAGGAACCATTACTAGCCCCCCAATAAACGCCCCGCAATTCTTAGCTATCGCTGCGAAATTACAGATGATTTTGTCCAACCAAACTTTCGTTAAGCAAGGCTAGCCAATCTTTTTAATATGGCCACACCGCTGTCCGCATTCCAAACTCCGACCACTTCGGGCCGGGCTGCGCTTGCCGATTTGCCAGTTGATTCTCAAGGCCTCCTAACCCTTGCTGCAGACAATGCCGCTTTAGAGACCCCAGACGACAAGTTCTGGCCATCCCCCACTTTTGACATCGTCAAGTGGAACAAGCTCTACCCCTACCAGCTCATAGTAGTTGACGCCACAAAAGACTCTTCAGGCAACGTTAAGTATGCTCAGCACGGCAAGGCAGCCTTTACTCTTCCATTTCCTCCAGAGTCCCTAAGACGAACCAAGCCCATCGCCATGAACTTGACGGTGACTCTTGGTGGTGTGGTCGAAGAGTCCAACGGCGCTCCAATCGAGTACTTGTCCTTGAGCGGCACCACAGGTCACCTCCCCTCAAGATCTACCTCTCCAGACAATCAACCTCTCAAGAATCTTGACAACCTTACAGGCGGCTTCATCCAGGGCACAATCAACCAGCTTGCTGGCACCCTAACAGACCTAGCCTCTTTCACCAAGACGTTCTTCGCCAACGCCAACAACGTCCACCTAGAGTCCGACTTTACTCCAGACTCAAGACTATCTAAGACTTCAGGCTACTACCAGATTAACCTCCTAAGGAAGTTCCTAGAGAAGTACATCGCAGCCAAGAAAACGGCCACGGGCCGATCTTTACGGCTGGCATTTGCAATGTGGAAGGATTCTGAAGTACTTTTAGTAACCCCTTCAGTTTTCGTCACAACCAAAGACGTCTCCTCGCCAGTAGAGGCAAGGTACTCCATGGAGTTAAAAGCCTGGAAGAGAATTACCCTAGGAGTCAGTGATTCTTCCTTTCAAGCACCTACACCTATCAGGAACAGCCCGTCAACCCTGGCCCGTGCCATCAACACTCTTTCCAACGCCAGGAAGATAGTCCAGGACATTGGCAACATCCCCCAAGCCGTTCTTGGCGATGTGACTCATATCAATGAGGTCTTTCGCCAAAGTATCGGCTTTTGCAAGGACATTGCTGGAACCATCCAGACCTTTGCGGACTTCCCGTCCAACGTCAAGGAGTCTATTGTCAACAAGGTATATGAGGACGGAAGAGACTTCAAGCAGGCAGGTAGGCAGATATCTAGCAGCTCCAGCAACCTGAAGAAGAACTGGCTAGATCAGTCCTCGCCTTCTACACCTACCAATAAGAGTGTAATAAAGAGATCCAACAATCCAGTAATCAAAGGCATCCAGCAAAAGGGCTTTGACGACAAGACTCTAGACACCCTTTTGCCCTACATGAATGCTTCTGACAAGTCCAATATCACGGCCGATACGGCCCGATTGAGGGGGTTGGTAAGGGCTGACTTTGAACGACTTAGGGATGACCTAAAGGCCTTCTCTGCACGACTAGCGTTTATCCTGGGTGCTGGCAATGAAACGTATCGAGACACCTATGGGCTTGGGGCGATAGCTCCCATCAAAAAAGAGCCCACAGATAGTGACTGGGATCTCCTATACGCCCTGAACGACTCCTTGAGTGTCCTGGACTCCTTGGCGGCAACTGGTAATGGTGAGCCTTCTGAGCCAGCTCGACTGATGGACAATATGGCCACGTTGGCCAGGGGTTCGGGAATTGCCTTCAAGGTGCCAGTCAGCAAGTTTGCGGTGCCGTTCCCTTACGGTATTACACTTGAGGCTTTGGCATCTAAATACCTTGGCGACCCGAATAGGGCGCTCGAAATCATCACCCTTAATGGGCTCAGAGAGCCCTATGTGGATGAGCTAGGGTTTGACCTGCCATTCCTAGTAAACGGTAGTGAGAACACAGCTATTGTCCAGTACACAACGAACCTATATGTAGGTCAGCGTGTGCACGTTGGATCCAACGGGGTTACCCGAACCAACAGGAAGATCTCGGGGCTTACCAAGACTTTGGATGGCAAGCTGGAAGTAACCCTGGACGGAGACAGGGATCTGAACAGGTACCGGGTTAATGACGGCGCGGTCTTGCACGCCTATCTGCCTGACACCATCAACTCCCAGCAGCTGGTCTACATTCCGTCTGACCAAGACGCCCTGGACAACGAGTATCTAACCAAGGACATTCCAACGGTCGATACGACCGATCCTATGGTAGTGGCTGGTGGGGTGGACCTTCTACTTGATTCTCAAAAGAATCTAGTGATCACACCTGAGGGAGATAGTCCATACGCGACTGGACTAACTAACATCATTCAGGGTGTACAAATAGCTTTTGCCGTCAACCAAGGCAAACTACCTTTACACAAAGGATTTGGTTTGCCTGTAAAGGTCGGGGACAGCGTAGCGGATATCAACGCCACTTCCATTGTGAAGGCCGTCCGAGACATGCTCCAGAACGACTCATCGTTTTCTAGCGTGGACATGGTGAAGGTAAGGATCAACGGTAACAGTGCCCGTATTGATACTTCGGCCACAGTGGCCGGCACCAGTGCGCCGTTACCTTTGAGTTTTGGGATTGGGTGATTCGCTGTAGGCTAGTGATTCGCTGTAGGCTAGTGAATCCCTGGCATCTACTCTGTCTAGAAGATTTTGCAGTCTATCCAAGACGTCATTGATTGGGATGTCATAATCCGGAAGGTCCGTGATTTTCTCCATAAACTTCTCAATTCCCGTTCGAAGTTCCTCAGCTTCGGCTCCGTGGATAAAGTCGTGCTTCTTGCAAAGCTTTCCGTTGATTGAGCACGCACTACGTATTTTTGCCGCATGCTCTCCAAGCTTGCGGACCTTAAACCGCAACTGGTCGATCTCTTCCGCAACCATGTTTAGGAAGAATGCGGGAGTTGTTTCTGCAAGAAGTGTCCCAAATTCGAATTTTGAGGCAAGGTTTAGTATAGCCTTTTGAAGGGCGCCGTTTTTCTTTGACATAGTTTACCCCTTAATCCATTCGCGTCCGCAGTCTTTGCAGCGGTAACAGGTCTCTTCCCATACCCAGTCGTGCCACAGGCATTCAATATTGGTTGATTCGCACTTTTCGTTTCGGCATTCCTGTTTTGGTAAGGAAACGAAAAGCTTGCTTGCGGGTGTCTCAAATGAGCCAAGCATTGGTTACTTCCTACTAAGCCAGTTTTCGATTCCGTTAAAAAGCATTAGAGCACATATTGCCTCAAGTAACCAGTGATTATCTGCCCAAGTCCAAAAGTTCATAGTTTTTTCCAAATAGGTTCAATGAAGATGCACAGGAATGCACATCCGGTAAGGACACCCCAGGTAAAAGCACAGAAATGAGTTGCGAAACTGTGGAACACTCTTTTACTCCATCGGCTCAATATAGGTTTCGCGAGCCAGAACCGTCTCAAAGGTAATTTCTTTCGTTTCTCCGTCAATGATCATTGCCGTCAACTTATTCCCATAGACCACACCTGTGTCAAGACCATATGTTCTGTTGACGACATGGATATCCGAGCGGTTTTCATGTCCATAGACGATCTTAATGTCGTCAGTGTAGACTGCAGACCAGTGAACCGACGTCTCAGGGTGGTGCCACTTGCCATCTTTGTACCATGAGGCTGCACAGACCCACTTGTCACCTTTCCGTTCCACGAAGCGGTTGCAGACCAAACCCTTAAGCTCCTGCCTCAGGCCCACACCTGGAATCATTCCAGCGTGCATAAACTGGAAGCCATTCCACTGAATTACAGCGGGAAAGGTCGCAATGTACTCAAGGTCCAGTGAGTCTAGCTGTGCGTAGCTTCTAAGGAAGTTGTCGCTAACCCGCACTGGGTTCTTGCAGCCAGGATTCTCAAGCCGCTTCTCTTCGTGTTGGCGATACCGAAGCATTTTAAGATCATGGTTGCCCATAATAATGTGCGTAGGAGTATCTAAAGAGCACGCGATCATGGCCGATACGGCCATATGCGAATCGGGTCCTCGATCTACAAGGTCTCCAAGCTGGATTACAATGTCGTTAGGTGTAGGCTTTACTTTTTCAAGAAGTTCAATAAGCTCCTTGTAACACCCGTGAACGTCACCGATAGCAATAACTCGGTCGGGTGTATCGTTAAGGGTTTTGAGTAAGGGGTATTTGGAAAATGGTAGGATCGTCGTCATGGAAGTTAGGATATTCCTCACTAAAGAAGCCGTCAAGATCGAAGAACGCCTTGTTATAGACTTGGTTGCACTTTGAATTTCCGTAGTACCGTTCATAACTGCGGATTCGTTCAACAATGGCCTTAACAACCTTCAGGTCTCCTACCCAGTAGAGGCCACATTGTCCGGGAGGGATGGACCGACCGTATCGCAAAGCTAAGATCTTGGAAATAGCTAGCTCACGCCCCTTCTTTCGAGAGCCGTTGTCGCTCTTTTGAGCAAGAGCCATTCCTAGGATGTAGTCTCCTTCTTCGGTTTTGGATGACGCAATAGTTAGGCCGATACGGCCGTTGGAATGGAAGTGCAGGATCTTCGTGTAATTTCTCCTTATGGTGTTGCGCAGTATGTAATTGCCGTTCCGTCATCTAGGACGTCGATTTGCCATCGTCCGTCGTCGCAGTAATAAGTGTTGTTGTCCCCACACCTGTCAAATCCAGATACCACACCTAGGGTCTCAGAGTCTATTAATTTGCTTTGTTCGGCCGGGTCCACAACCATTGGGTTCTTTCCGGCCAGGAAGGTCTTTAATGAGCTTTTCACGTTAATCAGCACAGTAAGTAATTGCTGTGCCGTCATCAAGGACGTCGACATACCAATCGTCCTCTCCGAGTTCTTGAGTGCTGTCAGTGTATGGGCTGCCGTTAACAGCCGTTGCTAGGGTAATGGAGTTTCTTAATTTTAAAATATTAAGAGGGTTTTTCCCAGCCAGGAACGTCTTCAATGAGCTTTTCATTATTTCACCACGTAATGTGTAATGTTTTCGGGTAGTTCGGTTTTGATCAGTCTGTTGTACATTTCGATTACCCTGTCTTGGGGTACTCCATGGATGTTTCTTGCAGCAGCAACAAATGGATTAGTAAGGAGAGTGACAGCAATTACGTCCAAATCCATTTCCTTGGCCCGGTTGATGTACTGCTCCATTTCCTTCATTGTAGTGTTCGTGTTGTCTACGATTATATATAGCGGACGTTTGTCTCCGTGTAAAGAGGTAAAATACTCAAAGTTCTCATAGCAGGCCGCGTGGGCCTGGCCCAATAGGTGCTTGTTAAAAACGTAGTCTCCCGTTTCCTTTTCTACGAAGTAGTGGTCTGCAGACACAACCTCAAAAGGCGCATGAGGAGACCCTAGATACTTCTCTAACAGGTCTACAAAATAACTCTTTCCCGCGCCGGGACAACCCCGAAGGAGAATTACGGCGCGGTGTGGGAGCTTGAACAGGACTTCTTCGGTTGTGGCTAAAATTGTACTCATCTAAATTTGAAACTCCTCTAGAAAATTAGAGAAACGCTGTAGGTGATAGCGACTCCGTCATCCAAAACGTCGGTAAACCAAAGACTTCCCGTTTCTCCTACTCCCGCAGCATTTCCCGTACCCCAAAAATCTACCGCTTCGTCTAGGCTCATTGCGTTCTTCAGTCTGGCCGTCTTTGGGTTGTAGCGGTTCTTGCCCTTGAGAAACGTCTTTAGTGAACTCTTCATGTTAGTCCTTTATTGTTATTTATCAGGGCAGTAGGTAATAGCTGTTCCATCGTCTAGAACATCAAGACATTGGACGATTCCATTAGAAAACCACTGATCCTCAGGTTTGCTCCCTTTGAGCTTAAAATATGGCTGCTCATTGTTTGGAAGCCAGCCTTTTTTGTAGATAGTACGGAGAAATGGATTCTCCCCCGCCAGAAACGTCTTTAGTGAACTTTTCATGAACAACTCCTATTCCTTGAATATTAACGTAATTCCTACCCGTTGTCAACTATCAAGTCAATCTTTATGGTATGCTTCTGTTCCTGATAGCTAATGGTGACGGTTTAACTAAAAAACTGAACCAAGCCAAAGTTTTTAATAACGTCGAAGAGATCCGTAGAGTATCAGCAAGTATCTCAAAAGGCAACTCCCTTTTCGCTTCTTGGGCTCTAAGAGCCCTCGGTTCGACCATTGAAGAACAAGGTGACGAGATTTTAGTAGAATTGGATGCAGCACAGCTCTTAGAGCTGGAGAGCATCCGGAAGCAATACGTTACAGCCACAGAGTGCACGGTTAGTGTAGGTATTGGTAAGAAAGTATCAGAAGCCACTAGGGCACTCCTAGCAGCCAAGCTAAAGGGTGGAAATTGTTCAGTTTTTTACGATAAGGACGTTGAGAAAGAAATTCAAGAAGCCGAAGCTTCCGCCAAAGAAGACCGTTCAGAAATCGTACACCAGTACCTAGCCAAAGCCCAGAAAAACAATGCGGGCGGAGAAGGGGCGCACGTTACTAATATGGACGCTACGTCCCTAAATACGGTTATCTCCCCAGCCGCCCCGTTAACTCAGGCAGATACCGACGAAGCTCTTAATAACAACGCCATCCCCGCTACTGGAGACGCCCAGGGTGGCCCAGAAGCTCTACAGCCCCAAGTCACCCCTACCCCTCAGATGGATCTTCCCCAGTTTGAGCAGAAGTTTAGAGAGCACGCAGACCAACATGAAGCCTCGGAAAAGGCAAAAAACCTAAGCGAATCAGAGGGTTACAACCAAATTAAGCAGCAAGTAGCCGAAGCTCTATTAAACATTAAGTCTCAAATGGGAGTTATTTCTTCCCTGAGGACCCAAGCTCCAGACACCTACGAAGCCATCATGGGCGTTGTTAGGGGCCTGATTATGCTCGGAAGAGAAATCACCAATACGGACGACAGGATCGAGAAGGCTGAGCTGTCAAAAGGCATCGCTTCGCCGATGGGTAATTTGAGGGGTGTAGGAACCGAAGCCGACATGGCATCTACCATCGGAATCGTTGGCTCAGATGCCCTAGACAAGACTTCCCTAGACCCTACAGACTTTGACCAAGAGCAGCTAGCCATTGGAATCCAGGTCGAGATCCAGGAACACGGTCTAGACGTAGAGGAAGCCAAGAAGCTGGTCATGGATCACCTGAAAGAGGATCCCGACTACTACAAGAAGGAAACCTTAGCTAAGACGGAATTTTTTTTTGACAGCGGCAACGAGATAAAGAAGCTGCAGTACGATGGTCCGGCCAATATGGCCGGAAATAATCAAAAGCACCTGTTTGTCAACCCAGTAGATAAGACAAGCTATGTCTATAGGGAGCTTGAATCCCCCCAGCAGGCTTTAGCGGCCGAATCGGCCAGTAGACTAGCCGAAGCTATCCTGCCCGTCCACTCCAACTATCCCGTCAGAGCACATAACCTAGTGGGCCATGTGGGTATTATGCAGCCAGTGGTCCAAGGCGCCCATGACTTACAGAACGTAAGCCCTCAAGAGCTAACCGTTACGGAACTAAACGACCTTCTGGGAGAGTTCGTTGTTGACTTTCTCATTGGTAACGCCTCCACGACCGGAAGAGACCTTTTAAGGACGGTTTCCGGCGATGTGGTTGGAATTGATAAGAAGGACTCCTACAAAGACTTTGATACTGTTGGGCCATACTACCAGGCGCTTCTAGAGTCCGTAAAGGGCGGAAGTCTGAAAGTGGATGTTGCCGCCCTAAACGGGGTGCTTCAAGTCGTCCAAGGAATCTCAGAAGACGAGTATCTAGACAATGTAGGTGAGTTTGCCCAGTCAGCCATGCCTCCAGATGGACACATTGAGTTCTGCAAGCAACTGCTAGCGCGCAAGAGGAACATCTCTTCTCTCTTCATGGACATGTTTAAGAACTCCTTGCAGAAGGGCGAGCGTCCAGAGTTTGGTAAGATGAGAGCCCACATTGACCTACCCGTTGGCAGCACTGTCTTTGGTAAGGTTAAAGTGAGGCACTGGGACGGTTTAGAAAGTTGGAAGTCAGTCAAGGCCGGCGCAATCCAAGGAATGGATCCTGGTATGGCCGGTGAAGGACATCCCGTTTCGGCCAAGAACCCATCGGCTAAATAATGGACATTACAAGCTTAAGAAACGAGAGGTGTTGGCTTTTAACAAAGCGCCGGTTAGAGTTCCTAAATGAAAAGGAGCAAAGCAGGCTTTTAGATATAGAAAAAGATATGGAAGTCCTGCAGTCTGCGGAAGTTGAAGCTGAGGCTAGTAGGTACCGAGAGTTGATTGATAGGTGTGAGAAAGTTTTAGCCAAGGCTAAGTAAAAATGGGGATGTTCAAGTGTGAAGTCGATCTAAGCGACCTAGCTAACCTAGGCACTGACGTTCAAGCCAAGGTCAAAGTCCTGGCAGAACAGGCTCAGCACGATCTTGGAGCAGCCACCTTTGTTAGGATTAAGCAAATAGCCCACGAGAAGCTCCACACCCGATATACCATGTTTACGGATAAATTCTCGATTGATGAGAAAGACGGCGAAGTAATTCTCACTCTAGAAGCTTCTGCAGTCTGGATTGATGAAGGTCTTAAGCCCAACTACCTGCTGGACGCCTTACTAAAGTCCCCCAAGGCGAAAACAGCAGCTGACGGGTCTACCTATGTAGTTGTGCCGTTCATTAACAAGCCTGGCATGGGTCCTACAAATACTACCCCATACAACATGGATCTCCTTGAGGCTGTCAAGGGAGAGATGAAGAAAAACAAGCTCCCTTGGGCCAAAGCACAGCGCGACGCTCAAGGAAGGCCCTTGTGGGGGAAGGTAGCTGAGCTAAGCAACATTAAGACTCCTTTAAAGACCCATGAAGGCCCTGGAATGGGCCAAGGTGGGATCGGTGATGAACGACAGAGCAGGAACAAGATTCCCTACCTAAAAGGAGCCGCTGTTTATCAGCATGAAGGGCCTGGAGGAAAGATTCAGCGGTCGGTAATTACCTACAGGACAGCATCTTCCAACCATCCAGAGAACTTCCAACATCCAGGTCTACCGGCCACCAATATCATTGAGGACGGGTATGACTGGGCAATGAATGAGCTGGAAACGAGCATTCTGCCTAAGCTGATACAAAAAGTGCTCAATACCTAATCTTTTAGTGGCCACATGTCGATTGTGAATCCGGACCTATTAGTCAAACCCTCAGCTACTGGTTGGTCCATCGTCGAGGGCATCTTTCCCGACGACCTTATCATTAAGTCCACCCTGGAGCAAGGCCTGAAGGAACTCAGGGCTAACCAGTGGGAACTAAAGCTTGTATTCGCTGCCCTGACTATAGACCCTGTCACCCAAAGCCTATATGGCGAAAAAGAATGCCAAAGGGCCATTGACTGGTTTAACAACACCCAAATCCCAGTCCTGTGGGACCTTAGGGTGGCTGCGGACAAAATCCCCGCTATTTCATACTCGATACAGTCCTGTGAGCAAACAGAGGAAACCCTTGCGGATGCTCATTATGATATGCAAGAAGACCGTACGGCTGAATGGGAGGCCGTTACGGCCAAGATGCAGCCGGATTATGTTCCGGTTACTGGATTAGTGACAATTCCTTCGGAGTCAATTCTAGGACCTATTACCGAAGGAATGCACCTGGTTACCAAGACGGGTCAGAAATACCCGATCCTGGATGTTTCTTCTCTTACTCAGTTCACCATTGCCAAGAACCAGTTGGTTGACCTGAATGATAGCTATGTAATGACCGGAACACCAAGTCTAGTGTCCGGTATTGAAGGCGACAGATTTAAGGAGACACTGAAAATCGGATGTCACGTTGTTGGAGATCCAATTACTTTAACCTACTTGCATTCTATTGTCTTCTATATCTTGCTAAAGTACAGAAAAACGCTGCTAGAAGCCCGTGGATTTGAAAGGTCTACCATTAGCGCTGGGCCTTACATGAGAGACCCCAGCTTTGGTGATGGTGCAGGCAACTTTTTTACCCGCTACATCAACCTGATCGGGACAGTGACAATGACCTGGGCGGCAACCCAGACCAAGAGAATTCAGACAGTTGCTACTACGGAGAACGTTTCTCCTGTGAATGGTAGCTCAACCAATTTTATCAGTGAACCGGGGAACGAAGACCCCGCGTGGTTATCTGCAGACATGAACGGCGCTCTGTAGGCGTATACAGTTTTTGTAGCATTGACCACCAAATCTTTAATAAAGGACGCTAGACACATGGACAAAATTTCCAAGGAAGATCTCCGTAAGGGCATCTTACAGCTTCTCAAGAAAACCGAAGCTAATATTATTTCTATGCAGGCCCGTGAGGCCAAGGGCATGGCTAAACTAGAGAAGCGTCTGAAGAAAGACGAAGCTCTTCCCGATCTCAACAAAGACGATATGGCCCTGGCTCCCCAAGGCCAGCCTGAAGCTCCTGTTCCTCCAATGGACAAGGCTCAAGGCGGGATTTGTCTTAGTTGCACTGGGGCCAATCTAGAGCCAATTGGCTCGCTTGGTGGCCAGGATCATCACATCTGCAAAGACTGTGGTGAAGTAGGCCAGACCATTCGTGAGCAGAACGAAGCTGCAGAAGTTGAAGCGGCTCAGGAAGGCCTTGTTAGGTCTGACGATTTTGCCGCAGGTGGCGCTGGTGCCGTTGGTGGTGGCCCGGATTTGAATAAAGCCGCCCTCCCCGAGAAAAAGCTGCCCACAGTCAACACCGTAAAGCAAGCTGTCGGTCTTTCAAACAAGCCAAAGATCCCCTCAGTCAAGAAGCCCTCTATTCCTATGACTGGCGCTACCGCCCCTAAGAAGGACGCTTTCAACACTGGTGGCAAGAACCCTGTTTCGGACTCTTTCGCCAAGAAGGACGTTCCTATGTCGGATGTCGATCTGAATGACGGCAAGGCTCGTCCAGGGACCAAGATGCCTGTTGCAGGTAAGAAAATTGATGCTCCCGGCTCTGGTGGAATGGCCAAAACAGAACTCCGCAAGGACTTCAAAGCCATGGACCAAAAGGCTGCTTCAGTAAAAGCCTCCGCTCCAGCTCCCGTTGCCGCAGCTCCGGCTCAGAAACCAGCTCCCCAATCGCCTTACGGCAAGGGACTCAATATGGCCGCTCCCCCACCGAAGCGCGAATACGACCCCGTTGACCCACAGAACCCCTCAGTCCGTTCAGTCGCCAACAAGAAGCTAGCTACCATTCAAGGTCCAGCAAAGGCTACTTCAGTTGCTACGATTCGTCAGAAGTTCAACTCCGCTGTCAATGACAAGGTCCAGCAGACCAAGCGTAACTCCTACCACGACATCAAACGGCACTCACAAGGACTTCCCGCCACTCAACCAGCTCCAGTAGCTAAGTCGGAAGGCCTTATCAAAGCTGGCATCCCAAAAGCTCCTACAGCCCCTAAGGCTCCTGAATCCAAAATGCCCGCTGCGCCAGCGGCTTTGCCTTCAGTGAAAAACCCTAATGTTACTCCAACCGGCACCAAGCTCTAAGAGGAAAAAATAATGGCACTTCAATATGTTACTCCAGATGGAACTTTAATTGTACCCGGCGCATACGCCTCGTACAAGGTTGCCCCTAACAATGCCGGTTTGGCAACTACTGGCGTCCTCATGCTCGTAGGCGAAGCCGATGCAGGTCCTTCCTACGCCGATGAAGGCAATACCCTCTACCAGAACGCCTTTGGCCCCGATCAGGAAGCTGACATTGTAGCCAAGTACTCGTCCGGCGCCCTGGTTGATGCCTACAATATGGCGGTGGCCGCCCTCAATGACTCTAATATCCCCGGCGCATTCAGCCGAGCTATTATGGTCAAGACCAACACTGGCGTCAAGTCAAGTTCCCCCCTCACTTCTCTCTCCGCTGGCGCCTACGGCACTCTACAGGCCAAGCTCTCTGGCAAGAACGGCAACCTGATCTCTCAGTCGGTTACCGCTGCTACCACAGAAGTTCTTCCTACTACCGGCCCAATGGTGCTGGCTTCGCCTTCGGCTTCTACTACTGTTAACTTTCGAGTCAACGGTGGTTCGGCTGTAACAGCTTCGTTTACTACCGGCATGACTCCTGCCGCAATGGTTTCCGCGATTGACGCCCTTTCAGGCGTAGCCGCTACGGGCGGTGTCTCAAGAGGCACGGTTATCTCCACTGGTAGCGTGACACTTACTCACGACACCGGAATGGCCGCCCACATCACAGGAACCTTCCTGCTTGCCCCAACGATTGGCGACACGGTCCTTCTTCCTACGGGCTCGGCTTTCGCTGTAGCCAACGAAGGTACCTATGTTGTTACTGCGGCTACTACTAGCCGAATCGACATCTACAAGCTCATTGACGCTGCAGCCACCACGACCACAGCGCCGACTACGGAAACTGTCACCATCGGTGCTTCTACTGATATTAGCGCTTTCTCTCCCTCGGTTATCTCTCTTGAAGCCGGTAACCCCTCCGCAGGTCTTGGCAAGTCTCTAGAAATTGCTGAAACCTCCACAGGAACAGTTAGCAGCCTCTGCTACGTTGCTCTTGCGGCCAGCCTGATGAACTCTGGGGCTACACCGGCCTCTAAGGCCACTTTCGTCTCTACGACTGCCAGCCCTCAGCTGATTGTCTCTAGCTCGGAATACAAAGCCTCAATCAACCTGATTCGCCAAGTCGACAACACCAACCAGCCCATTACGGTCGGTGGCGATGTCATCCTGTCGATGGGCTACGCAGGTACGACTGCCAGCGCGGTTGTTCTTGGCACCACAATGACAATCACCCTTACTGGCGGATCAAGTTCGTCCTTATCGCCCATCACTGTCAACCTGAGCAACTACAATACTGTTGCTGACCTTTGTCAATACCTCGGCACCTTGGGTGGCTTTACGGCCGCACCGGCCGTGGCGTCTAAGGGCTGGGTTCCTTCCATCAACTTGGATGACGGTACCTACACCTTCGCAACTGACAAGGGCGTGAACACTGGTCGCATCAAGGCTGACGGTTACTTCGTGGCTTCTGCGGTCATCAACGGTTCTACACTAACGAACATCGTTCCTCCTGGTGTGGCTACCAAGCTTGACGGGCTTCCTGCTGTTTCGGCTGCCCAGTTCTTCACTGGCGGATCCAGGGGGGCTACCACCCAGGCCGCCATTCAAGGTGCGTTCGACGCTCTTGTGGACGTGCGAGGGAACTTCCTCGTGCCCCTGTTTAGCAACGATGCCGCCCTGGACATCAGCAACGGTGTAACGGACCCTAGCAGCTCCTACTCGATTGCTTCAACCATTAGCGCGGCTCGTGCCCACGTTCTACAGTGTTCTACACTGAAGCGGGGCAAACCGCGCCAAGCGTTCCTTTCAGTTTGGGATACGTTCTTGAATGATAAGAACACTGCCAGCAACGTCAATAGCGCTCGCTGCGTAGTCTTTTTCCAGGGGGTTAAGGACACTGACGCCAACGGCAATTTGAGGTCCTTTAGCCCCTGGGGAATGGCGGTGAAGGCCGCTGCAGGACAGGCTGCTGGTGGATACCGAGACATGACTGGCAAATTTATTAGCATCAGCGGAGTCATCGATCCCGTTGGTTACAACAACCAGTCCTTAAGCAATCGTGAAGATGCTCTATTGGCGGGGCTGTGCCCCGTGATCCATGAGGAAGACGGCGGGTACACGTTCGTAAGTGACCAGACGACATATACTCAAGATTCAAACTTCCTTCTTAATTCCTTCCAAGGGATCTATGGGGCCGATGTCGTTGCGATGACGGCTCAGAAGAGAATGAATTCCGCCTTCAAGGGCGCTTCTCTTGCTGACGTTTCTGCATCTACGGGTGTTTGGACTCTAGGAAACATTCTAGACGATTTGAAGGCTGCGAAGTATTTGGCTCCCGATGATACTACACCGAAGGGTTACAAGAATCTTGTGGTGAAGATAGTCCAGGGGAATACGATGGTGTGTTCGGCTGAAATCAAGGTGGCTACGGGCATTAAATTTATCGCGGTCTCCTTTTTGGTAACCGCGATCCAACAATCGGCCCAAGGGTAATAGGAGAATACGATGGCAACTGGAATTATGAATGGTGCCCGAGCCAAAGTTGGTTTCTGGGACAGTACGACTTCAAGCATTCGTTTTATTGGCATATATTCGTCAATTAGCTATAACTACAGTTTAGACCAGCAGGGAGCGTTCATACTCGGCCGCTATTCGGCCGCAAGTATTGATACTGTTGCGGCCGACTTGGTCCACATTTCAGCGTCCGGGTTCCGTGTCGTTAACCACGGCCCGATGGTTGAAGGGCACTTTCCAAGACTTGATCAATTAGCGAAAGCTGGCTATCTAAGCCTAGCGGTCATGGATCGTCAAAGCGATACCATCGTTGCCAATATTACCAATGTCCGCCCGATGAGTTACTCCTCAGGGTTCACCATGAGAACCTTGTCGACCGTGGATATGACCTATGTAGGTATTTTGGTAAGTGACGAGTCAGCTCCTGATAATGACGAAGACGCAACCGCAATGCGGCTACCCCAAGACTAATACGGGCTGAACACAATCTTAAAAGCGAGACTCTTGATTGGGTCTCGCTTTTTTATTGGAGTAATTGTGGAACGGTGCAAAGTCTGCTTTCGGTGTAAGAAAACAAAAAATCTAAGTGCGTTTCCCAAGCGTTTAGAAGGAAGTAGCGATGGCCATCGTGGAATTTGTTTTGAGTGTGAGGGCGAACGAAAGACACTAATTTCGGAAGTGTTGGTTAAGCAGGAGACGTCTTCTGAAACAAAGGTTTGTGATAGATGTAATACCGAGAAGCTTCTTAGAGATTTCTGTAAGGGCTCTAGATCGAAAGATGGCCGAAGAGGATATTGTAATGAGTGTCGGAATAAGAAGACACCGACTGTTAAAAGGCCAAGTAAAATAGTCGATCTTGAAGACGGAACCAGAATTTGCAACAAATGCCACATTGCTAAGCCTCTTCTTACTGCATTCAGAAGTTCTCCTTCGTCAAAGCTTGGAAAAGAGGGACAGTGCCGAGACTGTGTTCAAAAGGCAATGAAAATACATATTGCCAACAAAATGGTCCTTAAAACCGAAGGAACAAAGGTCTGTTTTAGTTGCAAGAAAGAAAAAGACGTCAACGATTTTGGTAAGTGCAAGACATTTCTTGATGGAAGACAGGTGTATTGCTTAGAGTGCACAAGAAAGAAGGAGAATGAGTGGAGGACTTCACATCCTGAAGAAATAAAGGCTATTTCTAAAAGGAAGCATCAAAGAAACAAAACGAATGTTCAGGCTAAAATCAAGAATTGTCTTAGGCAGGCCGTAAGAAGAAGGATACGGCAGATTCGAGGAGATGATGATAAGGCCGGTTCTGGAGTAGAAGATAAGGCCGGTTCTGGAGTAGAAGATCTTGGGTGTTCACTAGAATTTTTTCAAACCTATATCGAAAGTCTTTGGCAGCCGGGTATGACCTGGGCTAATTGGTCCCGCTGGGGGTGGCACGTTGACCACATTCAGCCTGTATCTTCTTTTGATCTTACTATTCGGGAGGACCTTTTGATGGCTTGCCACTACACCAATTTGCGTCCTCTGTGGTGGAATGACAACGTCTCAAAGGGATGTAAGCCTCCTGAGGAGTTCACAACCCCCCTCTCTTCTGGCCCAGCACTTCGTCCGGCCGAGCGTCAGCTAGACATTATCCCCGACGATCCTCTCCCCGAGCCCCTTCCCGACAATCTTTAAGCTGAGCATGTCCCCCAACACCGGCAATCTAGGTCTAGATCTAAGGGGCGCGCTACCGAGGGCTTCGGTAATAGCCCTTACAGACCGTCCCGGCAATCGCAAGCCCATCAGGGAACTAATTGAAAATCTTTACCTTAAGGTAGAGGACGGCGAGATTGTATGTAGGCCCGTAGGTCCTGGCGGCCCCGGCTCCGGCCTGACCCCAAGCTTCCTAGTGCCCCCTCCTGACAGTCTTCTGGGATCTATAGGCACTGACGAAACGAAGTACGCTCAAGAAGGCCACTCCCACCTCCTAAACATCTCCCCCACAGCTCTTCCTCTCCCCAACGGCGTAGCCTCTATTGGCAACGGGTATACATATGCCGACATATACCACACGCACCCTATTGAACCTGTCACTGTCACAGGTTCCTATTTGTACCCCGCTTTAGTAATCGATCCCAAGGTCCGCCAGTCCTGCAAGGGGATGGTGCCCAACGGTTCTGGCGTTGGTTTTGGGATGAGTTGGGGGCCTATTGGCGGGGGGATGTGGCAACATTCGGCTGCTGGCCAGCTTCCCATTCAAACTGCTGGGACTGATGTTACCGAGTTCAAAGCCCAAGATGGCGACAGGCTGTTTGCTTATAGTCCTGCCTATTCCGATTCTGAGCGTCAGTACTACGGCATCTACGAAGTCCTTGACTGTGGCTTTCACATGGTGCCGACTCCAGGGCATCCCGAAACCCTTATGGGGGTTTCGACTCAAGCAGTAATCCGTCGTGCTTTAGATTGTAACACTCCTGAGACTTTATGTCATGGAATGGTCGTCCAAATTGAAGGCCCGGTAGGGGTCCAACACAATGGCGACTACTTCACCCTAAGCACAGCCGACCCTATAGCGGTCGATACGACCGATCTTACTTTTTCTATTATAACCAGCTATACAGCTGCACGAGATTACCCGCTACTTACTCAAGCTCAGCTTACCACTACTGACAACCTGTCTCCAACGACTCAGATTGAGACAGCAAGTGCTACCAATACGACAGCTTACCTGCAGTCTTTTGAGACTACCGTAGGAATCCCTGGAGTCACCCTATTCCCTGCTGGAACTGTTACCTTTACCTTTGAAGGGGCTTGGGTTGATGTTAACTTAGACGGCCTTACGTTCCTGGGGTGTGAGCTGTGGGTTGATTCGGGTACAACCCTATCCTCTCTCGGCCAACCAACGCTCCAATGGCGTGCTCTGGCCGCAGCACCTAATGGCGACATGTATGCCGCCGTCAACGGCGGAGACCTATACAAGCAAACAGGTGGAGTAGGCAATTTCGTAGCTTTAGGCCAAACGCCCCGAAACTGGACGGGATTGGCCGTATCGGCCACAGGCGTCCTATACGGGGCGGTAGCTGGTGGGGATATCTACAAGACTGAAAGCACGACTGCCTTAAATCAGTCGATGTTCCAGTGGTCCGCTTTAGCTGCAGCACCTAATGGAGATATGTATGCCGCCGTTAACGGCGGTGATGTATATAAGCAAACAGCTGGAGTTGGCAATTTCGTAGCTTTGGGCCAAACGCCTCGACCCTGGACGGGATTGGCGGTTTCCGCCACAGGCGTCCTATACGGGGCGGTAGCTGGTGGAGATATCTACTATATGGTTGCTGGGACGCTTGTTGCCCTCAGTCAGCCATCTTTACAGTGGTCGGCTTTAGCTGCAGCTCCTAATGGCGACATGTATGCCGCCGTTGACGGCGGTGATGTTTATCTTCAGGCAGGTGGTAGTGGAAGTTTCGTAGCCCAGGGGCAGACATCTCGAAGTTGGACGGGATTGGCCGTATCGGCCACAGGCGTCCTTTACTCTGGTGTTGCGGGTGGGACGGTCTACCATGGTGGTGGCTCTCTTATTTGTACTGGGGAATCTCAGCCACTAAACGCTATAGAGAAACAAGTTGTCTTTCAGTCTATTGTAGGGACTCCTATAGCTATTCCGGTTACGGCAAGGTTAATAGCTAAGCCATATATTCGGACGACGTCCACATTCAACGTAACTTTGAGTGTACGGTATGGGACTCCTTACATTACGAAGATCGAAGTTCCTTTCTCGATTTCTTCTGGAACAACTATTGACCACAGGAAGCTTACCTTTAGGGATGCTCCCAATCAGCACCCGGCTACTTCGGTATCTACGGATGTCACGAATTTTAACCACAATTTAAGTGCTGCGGATTCGACTGTCCAGAAGGCTTTAGATACTCTTGACAACCTAATAATACCGCCACCGGCTACGGTTCCTACGGCCAGCACGGCCATTCCTTTGGCGGATGCACTTGTTGGCTCTGCAGGATCTAATCCTTACAAGTTCACACAAGAGGGACATATTCACCCTCTTAATCCGGCACCACCACCACCGTCCTTGGCGTCTTCGACTCTTTACACGGCCAAAGTGGGAGGTACGCTGTTCAAGGGTGACGTATACTGTCCATTTAAGGGTTCGGAACTTCTTTACCCCTGCTATATTCCCGACCCGACGGTAGCGCTGGTTCAGGCGGACTTCGTGTACCAAGGGGGTTCCGGGTGTCTTTCGTATTTCTTTCCAGGCTGGAACGAACTGTCTCCGGGTGTGTGGCAAGACAGCGGCGACGCGTACCATTCTTACGGTATATTCGCGAGTCAGTGCGATGGGCACGCCCCGGTCGACGGTGAGTTCTTCATTGCGTACACTTTCGATCCGGCACCTGGCGAGATTCCAAAGCAGCAGATTTACCAGGTGGTAGACTGTGGATACCACATAGTCGGCGGCTCGACTATTGAGACGAAGGTCACGGTTCAGCGCGCGACCGACTATCAGACGGGAGCCGCGTACGTCGCTAATCTGCATCTCTACGTCCGCAACGGCCTTCTGTACGCAGGGAAATGGTTCCACCTGCTGACGTCGCAGCCGATCACGCTGGACACCACGGACATGTACTGGGAGGTTCTATCGAGCTACACCCAGATTCCCGCGAAGGAAGAGATCCTGTCGTCCGCGCAGATGGTCGCCGAGGGAGCTTCCAACCGCCTGACTATTGCTCAGCAAGTAGCAAACTCAAGTGCCGAGCCAGGCGGGATCCAGATGGGGCCAACGTTCACGAGCCAGCCGCTGGGTGTGACGTCGATTCCTGCGGGTCAATTCACCGCGTGGCTTCTTCTGCGAAACAATATAGCGGCGACGTCATTCGTCGAGGTCCGATGGTGGATCAAGCACAGCGGCGGTTCGACCGATGCACCGTTTTTGTCGATGACTTCTGCGGCCATCATCGAGACTTACGATGACATCTACGAAATTCACGGTACACTTGCAACGCCTGTGACAACGGTCTCAACGGACGTTGTCCAAATGGCTGTCTTCACGCACTCGCCGGTCGATATTAGAGCGGGGCTCCAGGTTACCTGGACATTCCAGGAGCCTTCGCGCTTCTCCCGCTTTCGGGGCACCTGGCAGCCTGACGGCGTTATTGCTCTCTTCGCTGGCTGGACGGAAATTTCTCCTGGGATCATGCAGAGAAATACCACAGGTCCGCTGTCTTTGGTCCAGTTAGATGGCGTTCCCGTAAATGAGGACAACCCGACGGGTGTCTCTCGGATGATTGGGCAGACAGTCTTTGCTTACGATGTGTTTATCGACGACGCTAGCAAAAAGCTGACAGGACCATGGATCATTGACGACGTTGGCGGCCACATTGAGAACTATGGCACGCCCGATCAAATCTTCGTTCAGACGCACGCCCGCATGCACCGAGTGCCGGACTATTCGTACTCGGCAGCCTTCGTCCACGGGATGATGTTTCAGTGCGACAACGGCGACACGTACGGAGGTGGATATTTCACTCTTAACAGTTCGTCCGTGGTTCTAGGAACGACGGCAATGGATTGGTCGTGGACCGCAGGCGCAGCTCCCACAACTGACGATAAATACGAAGCACTCACTGGCCCGCAGCTCACGAGTGAAGGTGCGCTGACGACAGTTCTTGAGCAGTCTGTAACCACAGCCAGCAGTGGCGGTGGGGCATTTGCTGAGGCCCCGTTTCCTCACGCCTTCGTTACGCTTGCGGGAACGCCTGGAGTTGCATCGCTTGCGGCCGGGCCTTATACATTCGACGTTGAAGCTGTGCGCGTATTTGGCTCGCCAGATCTTGGGTCGCTGACGTTTCTCCGCGTGCGAATCCAAGACGTCGACAACGGTAGCGCTGAAATCCTAGTAGCTGACTCCGATCCTCCGCCCGCCGGGGGGGGCTACGCTCCACTCCACTTCGTCAAAGAGTTAGCTACCGCGTATGGCTTCGCTCCAGATCGGAGATTTCTGGTCCAATATTATCTGCGCACCAACAGCACCGGGCCGGTCACTATGACCATGCGCTACAACAGCGCCACTAGAGGCACAAAGCTAACCGTTCCTTTTGTAATTCCCGTCTCTGGAGCATCTGACGGCGTTCACGATCACTTATCTGGAAGAAACACTGTCAACAATCACTACGGTGTAGGAACTTGTACTACAGTCAGTGGTGTTATTCCTACTCCTACTCAAAAGAATATGGTCGTTACCGTTTCCGGAACAACAACCTTGACTGAGATGGGTACTACAGGGCTTGAGGATGGGGTTGATGTGGATCTAGTGTTCCTTCAAGCTTGCAAAATTCTTAATCACGCTACGCCCGCAACGGGGAACGCCTGCTTTATCTTTGATACTATGGTTGATGGAACGCCTAATGACATTGATTGGACGCTGCCGACTCCACGTTCTAATGGTCGTTTTGGGGTCAAGTTCTACAAGACGGCACTGCCACAATCTCCTTGTTTTCTGCTTATGAAAGGACCGATTATCTAATGAAACGCATTTTAGCATTCTTTTTTGGGCTTGTGTTGACCCTTTCTATAGCAAGGGTGGGTAATACGGACAGCTTTGTTAGCTCCGCCCACATTTGCTCTAGTACGGGGAAAGTGTGCTTGAATGAGCTTCCTCCGTTGCTTTCGCCGGGGACTGAGTCGCCGAGGACGAATTTCTACGCGCACTGGGTTGGGACTAGCTACTTCTACGGTCTCAACCCCGCTGGAGGGGCCACGACGTCTTCAACTGCCATCTCCGTGACGTCGACCCCTGCTGTGGTGATGTCGGCTAGCGCAAACGTATCCAATAATCCCAATCTGAAAGTGTGGCCGGCGGGTACGTACCGGCTGCATCTTTACGCCAATATGGCCAGTACGCCAGGCAGCGTTTACTTTGTGTTGTACGCTGGGTCCACGGTCCTCGCAACGAGTTCGACCGTGACTGTGGCGACGGGAAGCCTTGCCACCTATGACATCACTGTGACGGTGGCAACTGACTACGCGCCATCCGTGTCAACGGACGCCCTGGGCATCTTTGTCTACGCCAGCTCGGCCAGTACAAACAATCTGACCATCGGGTACGACGGGGCAAATTCCACGTTCCTGAGCGCGCCTTGGGCGGCATTCAGTGCGAATAACCCACTCGTAGCTGGGACGGCATCGCCGGGGACGTCGCGAGTCCCTGCCATGTCCGACCACAGCCATCCCAAGGAAGGGACAGCTACGCCAACTGCCAACGGGACCGTGGCCGCCGACAGCGATGGGAAGATCGATCCGGGGTGGCTGCCGCCTGCGACGCCCTACACTCTCCCCGTCGCCACGGGCAGCACTCTCGGTGGCGTGAAGTGCGGCTCAGGGATAACGTGCGCGGGTGACGGGACAGCATCGGTGTCGACGACCACCATCGGGGCAGTCCCAAGCGCCTGTGCCACTACGGATGCTTTGATCAAGCGCGATGGGGCGTGTGCCAACATCGCTTCCGACGGCTTGGGACGCGTTGCAATCGGCGCGACATCTGCAG
>Ga0265324_10000064_pt1 | contig 91244 bp, 71 predicted proteins | sample 41419metaG_FD_198634 | JGI IMG/M metagenome (GOLD analysis project Ga0265324, IMG submission 198634) | Rhizosphere microbial communities from Carex aquatilis grown in University of Washington, Seatle, WA, United States - 4-14-19 metaG | ecosystem: Host-associated > Plants > Roots > Rhizosphere...
GCTACAGCCCGGACGAGCCTGCGTGCCAGCCAACTCGGCGACCTGCGATTATGTCACTTTGGCATCCGGCCGGAACAATTGACGGGATTTTTCACCGCCGGAGAACAGCAGGCGCTGAATCGCACGGTCATGCAGGGTTTTCCCACCGTGCGGGTCTTCAAGCACGGGGCGGCGGCAGCGCGGCTGTGCGCCGGCTTGTGCGAAATGCCCCCGCAGGAACCCGGCGTAATCGTGCGCGCCGCCATGCTCGCCGTGGCGGTGCAGGCCCTGCGCGACCTGCTCACGCAAATCCCCAGCGCGTCGGCTGGCGCCAAAAGCGCCGAAGATAAATTTGCGGAACTGGCGGCCCGCGTCCCGGAATCCGAACTGCTCCGCCGTTCCGCCGGCGAACTCGCGCGCGAATGTGGTTGCAGCGAACGCCATGTGCGCCGCCTTTTCGCCGAATGTTTCGGCGTGTCGCTCCTCCGCCGGCAGATCGAGTGGCGCATCGAGCAGGCCAAAAAACTGCTCCTGGATTCCGACGCCAAGATTATTGACGTCGCCGGCCAGTGCGGATTTCGCAGCCTCGGCCAGTTCAACCAAACTTTCAAACGCCACACCCGCCTCAGTCCAGGGGCTTGGCGCGCGGCCTTTGCCGTCACCAGAGCCAAATATAAGCGCCAACATCCGGTCTTATGCCCGCGTGTCGGAATCATGGCTGCCAAATTCTAGAGCGGGTTAAATAAAACTGTGGCCGTCGCTTGCGTTCTCAACCGCGAGCGGAGCGCGGGCTTTAGCCCGCTTCAACGTGGATTTGCAAGGCGATGCTGAAGCGGCGTAAACGCCGCGCCTCATTCTCCCAACCGAAATAGTTTGCGCTTTGAACCCCTGAACCGCCCGGCGCATTCCAGCGGCTTGACGCAGGGATCGTTTCTCCCTCTCCGCGTCGGCGGAGTCTGCGGAGCCGATGGGGAGAGGGCCGGGGTGAGGTGCTCCGGTTCTTGGGGAGGGAGGGACTTGCTCACTCGCCAAGCGGCTACGATTTAACTTAAACCGCTATGGCCGGGCACCTTTTTTAGGGCTTCGGCTTGGGAAACGGCCGGGGCGCGAGCTCCAATTTGGGATATTTATTTGTGCTTTTGACGGCCTGCTTGCGCGCCGTGAGCGCGATGAATTCCGTCTGGCTCCGGCGGGGGGATTCACCGGCGGGAACCGTGGCTCGTCGATAGCTGCCAGACGGCTCCAGCAGGCGGGCTTTCACATTGTCGGCCAGGGTCACCCGGAGGATTTCATTGATGATGCGGTCGCGGATATTGCCGTCCTCGATGGGGAACACCACCTCAATGCGGCGAAACAGGTTCCGGGGCATCCAGTCGGCGCTGCCGACAAACACCTCGGGCTGGCAGGCATTTTCAAAATAGAAGATGCGGCTGTGTTCGAGAAACCGGTCCACGATGCTGCGGACCGTGATGTTGTCGCTCAAGCCGGGAACGCCGGGACGCAGGCAGCAGATGCCGCGCACAATGAGGTCAATTTTCACGCCCGCCTGCGACGCGGCATACAGGGCTTCAATGATCTCCGGTTCCACGAGCGCATTCATCTTGGCGATGATGCGGGCCGGCAGGCCGCGGTCGGCATGGGCCTGCTCGCGGGCGATGAGCTGTAAAATCTTTCCCTGTAGTTCGAAGGGCGCGAGGATTAACTTCTGCATGCCCTGATACTGGCAGATGCCGGTCAGCAGGTTGAACAGGTTGGTGGCGTCCTCGCCAAACTCCGCGCGGCAGGTCAGCAGGCTGAGGTCGGTGTAAAGTTTGGCGGTGGCGGGATTGTAATTCCCGGTGCCGAGGTGGACGTAGCGGCGGAGTTGGAGGTTTTCCCGGCGGACGACCAGCGCACATTTGGCGTGGATCTTGAAGCCGACCAGCCCATAGACGACATGCACGCCATTTTCTTCAAGTTTGCGCGCCCATTCGATGTTCTTCGCCTCGTCAAAGCGGGCCCGCAGCTCGACGACGGCCGTCACCTGCTTGCCGGTTTTCACCGCATTCATCAAGGCCCCGACAATCCGGGCGTCGCCGCCGGTGCGATAGAGCGTCATCTTGATGGCCAGCACGTCGGGATCTCGGGCGGCGCCTTCGAGAAACTCCACCACGCTGGAATAGTTTTCGTAGGGATGGTGCAGCAAGATGTCGCGTTCCCGGATGGCGGCAAACACGTCGGGCTGACCGCGCAGTGCCGGCGCGACCGGGGCCAGGAACGGGGTGTCGCGCAGTTCCGGCGAGTGATCCCCATGATATAACGCCATCAGCCGCGTGGGATTCAGCAGGCCCTCCGTCCGATACAAGTCCGCTTCATCCAGATGCAGCGTTTCCAGCAAGGATCGGTAAATCGGTTCCGGGCAATGGTGGTCAGTCTCCAGGCGCACGGCGGCACCGCGGCGGCGCTTGTGTAACTCCTCCTCCACGGCCTTCAGCAGATTCGGCGTGTCCTCCTCGTCCACATACAGCTCGCTGTTGCGGGTGAGCCGGAAGAGCCAATAGCCTTTGACCTCCGTTCCCGGAAAAAGGTCGGCCAGATAATGGCCGATCAGATGGCCTAGGAAGACGTAGTGGTGCTGGCCCTCCGGACGCGGCAGCGCGATGATGCGCGGCAGGATGGCCGGACATTGCACCACCGCCAAGTGGCTGCCGGGGGTGCCGTCCTTGTCCATTTCCAGGTGGGCGATCAGATTCAGCGACTTGTTCAGCAGTTGCGGGAAGGGATGCGCCGGGTCAATGGCCAGCGGTGTCAGCACCGGACGGATTTCTTTTCGGTAAAATGTCTCAAGCCAGGCCAGATCAGTTGCCGGGAGTTCATTGATTTCGAGAAGGCGGATATCATGGCGCGCCAAGGCGGGCTGAAGTTCGTTGCTCCAACAGACGTTTTGCTCGTCCACCAACTTGCGCACCCGGCGCGTGATGACGCGAAAGATTTTCGTGGGGCTGAGTCCATCCACGCTGCGATCAAGCCGGCCGCTTTCGATCTGCTGTTTCAACCCCGCCACGCGCACTTCGAAAAACTCGTCGAGGTTGGAACTGACGATGGTAAAAAACTTCAAACGCTCCAGCAGGGGGTTGTCCCGGTCGAGCGCCTCGTCCAAGACGCGCTGGTTGAACTCAAGCCAGCTTAACTCGCGGTTGAGAAAATGATCGGTATTAAGTCGGCGAGTCATGTAATCAATCGGGTTTAACGCTACAAGGTTAAAGGCTCTGCCAACAGATGGGAAGTTACTTTCCTGTGACATTATATTGAACCTCCTGCCCCCCAAGAACAAACACCACGGCACCCGCGTGCCGGTTGCCCTGTATGTCCGCAACGACAATCACCGCGCCAAGCTCGTGAAGTTGATTACCCAATGCGACCCGCTCGACATGGACAAACCCGAACCCGCCATCACCGTGATGATGCCCGACGAAGATTGACCTGCAGACCATCTGTACGCCCGTTGCCAACCGCAGCGTGCGCAAAAAATTTCGCGGCTGACGCCTTGTGGTCGTCAGCCGCGCAGCCATTCGGCAGTTGGGGACTCACGTCGTCCCCAAACTCACGCGCCAAAGCGCAAGCGCTCTGGACTCAAAGCCTTTGCCCTGTTTCGCCTTGATAGCAATCAACTGGCCTGCTCTAATCGGCGTAAAATTGTTTGTCGGGCCTAAACTTATAAATACAGAATCGCGCGCAATGCACAGAAGTGAATTATTTTTGATGGTTGTTTGCTGTTTGTTGATTGCTGTTAATCCAGCATTATCACAAGTCTGGACTCAAACCACAGCGCCGACTAATTATTGGAATTCTATTGCTGCATCGGCGGATGGAAATAGGTTGGTGGCGACGGTTTACGGAGGGGGTATTTATTCTTCTACGGATTCAGGAAAAACTTGGAAGCCAACTGGGGCGCCCAGCGGTGTGCCTTGGACAACTGTTGCTTCATCGGCAGATGGAACCAAACTCGTTGCCGCAGCCTTTTATAAGTATCCAATTTACCTCTCTACTAATTCCGGAATAAGTTGGTCAACGAATGGTCCAGGTGGCGACTGGCAGTCCGTCGCTTGTTCTTCAGATGGGAAAAAACTTGTGGCTGTAGCCAATGAAAATGGTTCTATTTATACTTCGACGAACGCTGGCATCACTTGGAGACAGGCTGCCAACGCCCCGAGCAACTTCTGGCAATCTGTGGCGTGTTCCGCAGATGGCAACAAAATGGTGGCAGCGGTTGGGGGTTCATTAACGGCCGGGCCGATTTATGTCTCTGCGGATTCTGGAACCACTTGGAAACCAGCCGACAGCGCCCCCAGCAATATCTGGCAGTGCGTAGCCTCATCAGCCGATGGCAACAAACTGGTAGCGGTTTCGTGTTTGGACCTGCCGGCGGTCGGTGGTTCTATTTTTACTTCGACAAATTCGGGGCTGACTTGGATTTCAAATAATATTCCAAGCGAACCTTGGTCATGGGTTGTCTCATCAGCCGACGGCACCAAATTAACGGCTGTCGCTTATAGTTGGCATTTCAGCAGTAACTCTGGTTTCACATACTCGGGAGGGATATTTGCCTCCACAAATTCTGGCGCTACCTGGACGCAAACCATTGGCCCCAGTAATTTTTGGCTCTGCGTTGCCACCTCAGCTGATGGCAATAAATCAGTAACCGCAGTTAGTAGTGGTGGTATCTACCGTTCCCAAGCCACGCCGACACCGCAGATGAACATTGGATTTTCCAACCAAAACCTTACACTTTCTTGGCTCATACCTTCGACTCCTTTCGTATTGCAGCAAAATTCAGATTTTACCACAACGAATTGGGTCACGGTGACGAACATCCCCATGCTCAATCTCACCACCTTGCAGCATAATATTATGCTTTCACCATCTAATAGCAGTTGTTTTTACCGTTTGGCAACTCCCTGATTTTGGCGTGCAAACGCCGACTGATCGACAAGGATTGAAAAGAACGGAGCGTAGCGTCATTTCAATCAGCAGTTGATCCCGCCCCAGCAATTTCAGAATTTCAGCTTTTCCCTAAAACCCCCGCAACTTCCGCTGCGTGATCGTCCGCACCTTCGTCGCCACCACGCGCGAAAATCGAAAAATCGCCAACGATGCCGACCGGCTTCGCAAATACCTCGCCCGCTTTGACCTCGACTGGCAGCATATTAAATCAATCAAGCCTTCGTAATTCGTTAAGTCGTCTTCTCGTCACTGCGTTCCTCGGTTGAGCCAGAGTCGGGTCGCAAGACCAAACCCCAACTGACTTTCCAGGGACGCGATCAAACGCGGTTCGGCTGGGTGGTTCAGGTCTCAGGTTTCAGCTCCGTCAAATATATTTTTGAAAATAATTTTGTGGCCGCGTGGGGGTGCGGTGGTGGTCGCATGGGGGTGCCGTTCGGGCGACGAAAATCCGCCGCGCCGTTGTGAGAAAATCCCGTGCTAAAGTTCGCCTGTGCCGGCGAACTCCGCACCTCTTGATTACGACTTGACCTGCAACCATCAATCGTTCGTCGGGAATAAAAGATCGGCGGACAAGACCCAGCTCAGCTCGCGCAATCGGGATGAGCGGGAAAGGACTCTATGCACGACGCGAACACCGGCCAACGAATAAAATCCCGGCGGATGAATACCAGGAACAGGTGCCGGACTGGCAGGCGTAGGGGTGGTAGGGCGGCGCTGCTGCGCCGCCCTTCTCCGCTCTGGGGAGACGTTCGCAATTTGGGAAGTTGCGAACGGAATTCGGACGCAGGACGGAGGCCCGCAGGGCCGAGCGCGCGGGAGCAAGCGAGTCAACGTGTCGGAACGACGGATGAGGTGTGCCTCGTCTGACCGGACCTTTACCTTTCAAAAAATTATTTTGGTAAAGAAAAGGTAAAGTTTTTTGGGGTGTGTAAAGTGTGTAAAATTCGAATTCCGGTCATTTTCGGTAATCGCTGGTAATCTTTTGAGACCAGATGCCGTCAACTGGGGTTCCAGAAGGCGCAGCCAAGCCGACTGATTGGTACCGGCGGCCCAGGACATTCGCCCGGCGGCGCACCGAAACATGGGTGACAAAAACGCCAAAACGCGCCAAATTGCGACAAAACACGACAAACCGGGTCTCGGCTCGTCTTTGCCAGCGGTTTTGAAAGAGACTCAGGTTATTTCCAATTGCTTTAATAAACGGATTGTGCCCCGGTTTGGCTCCCTGTGAAGACAGGTGTTTACTGTGCCAAACTGTTATGTTTTGGGTTTGACGAATCCATTAACTGAGCCATTATGCTACTACTCTAAAAACGAAATCGCCAATGGCAGCAGCCAAATCCAGTTTTCTCGATAAAGTGCTTGGCCGTATCGGACGGCTGGACACTGAAGGGTTGCAAACCGTCGTCCAACGCCTCGCGCGCGAACGGAGTTTTCTCGAAACGCTGTTCAACACCATCGAGGACGGCGTGCTGGTGGTGGACGAACATGGCCGGGTGATTTACTTCAACCACGCCGTCACGCGGCTCATCGGCATGCAGCCGGGCGAAGAGGAATTGCACATCACAAAATTTCTGCCGGAGGTGGACTGGGAAAAGATTTCCCGCGCCGATCACGACGGCGGCGCGCACGTCACGCGGCACGAATTCGAGGTGCATTATCCGCGTCCGCGATTTCTCCGACTCTACGCCGCACCGCTCGACGGCACGGCGATTGGCAGTTCCGGCGTGGCGCTGATCTTGCACGACGCCACCGAGGCACGGCAGAAAACTTTCGAGGCCATCGAAAGCGAACGCGTCCAGGCGCTCACGCTCCTCGCCGCCAGCGTGGCGCACGAAATCGGCAATCCGCTCAACGCGCTGCACATCCATCTGCAACTGATGGAGCGCGAGGTGAAAAAGTTGAAAGTGGCGGGACAGGCGTCTCGCCTGTCCGGTTCAAAACGGAAACTGGACAGGCCGGAAGCCTGTCCCACCACCGAAGCCGTCGAAGTCGCCGGCAAGCTGGAACAGTATTTAGAAGTGGCCAAGGGCGAGATTCACCGGCTGGATTACATCGTCACGCAATTTCTCGGCGCGATCCGGCCCTCGCCGCTGATAATGAAAATTTGTTCACTCAACGACGTGGTGGAGAAAACGGTGGATTTGCTGCGACCGGAAATCGAGAACCGCGGCATCGTCATTAAGACCAAACCGGCGCGACAATTGACGGCGACGCCGATTGACACGACGCAAATCCAGCAGGTGTTGGTGAACCTCGTGAAGAATGCGTCGCAGGCGATGACCACCGGCGGTACACTCACACTCCAGACCGGCGAAAATAGCGACGCGGTTTGGGTGAGCGTGACCGACACTGGTGGCGGCATTCCGCAGGAACAGCTCAACCGCATTTTCGAGCCGTTTTACACGACCAAGAAAAAAGGCAGCGGCCTCGGCCTGATGATCGTCCAGCGCATCATCCGCGCGCACAACGGCCGCATCGAACTGGAAAGCCACGTCGGCAAAGGCACGACCTTTCGGATTTGGTTGCCCTTGCACGAAAGAAAACCACGGTTACTCGAAGCCAAGACGAAAGGATGAAATTGAATTTCCGATTTACGATATACGATTTACGCGCGTTTCGGCGGGCGGCTCGTAAATCGTAAATCGCATATCGTAAATCTTATGAAGCCGACATTACTCATCGTGGATGACGAGAAGACGACGCGCGAAGGTTTGCGCGCGGCGCTCGAGGAACGCTACGACGTTTACATCGCCGAGGATGCGAAGGCGGCGATGAATCTTTTGGAGTCGGAAAATTTCGACGTGATGCTCACCGATTACCGCCTGCCGAACGAGGACGGCATGAAATTGATTTCACGGGCGAAGTCGCTGACAAAACCGCCGATCTGCATTTTGATGACAGCTTACGGCTCTGAGGAACTGGCGGTGGACGCGATGAAGCGCGGCGCGGATGATTACATCGCCAAAGGCCGGCTGCAAATTGATGAACTGGAAATGCGGATTGCCCGCGCACTGAAACAGCAAAACCTTGAGGTGGAAAATGTCTCGCTGCGCAAGCAGCTGGACGCCAAGTTCGGGATGGAAAACATCATCGGCCAGTCGCCGGTGATGACGGAGATTTTCGAGATCATCCAGCAGGTCGCGCCGACGCGCGCGACGGTTTTGGTGCTGGGCGAAAGCGGCACGGGCAAAGAACTCATCGCGAAGGCGCTGCATCAGTTGAGCCCGCGCGCCAAGCAGCCGTTCGTGACCGTGCATTGCGCGGCGCTCGCGCCCACGCTGCTGGAAAGCGAGCTGTTCGGCCACGAGCGCGGCGCGTTCACCGGCGCGCACGAGCGGCGCATCGGGCGCTTCGAGCAGGCGCAGGGCGGAACACTTTTCCTGGATGAAATCGGCGAGATTGACGCGACGATTCAGGTGAAACTGCTGCGGTTTCTTGGCGAAAGAACTTTTGAACGCGTCGGTTCCAACAAAACGCTGACCGCCGACGTGCGGCTGGTCGCGGCGACGAACAAAAATTTGGAAGAGCTGGTGAAGGCCGGAAAATTCCGCGAGGACTTGTTTTTCCGGCTGCGCGTGGTGGAGATTGAACTGCCGCGGCTGCGCGAGCGGACGGGCGACATTCCGCTGCTGGCGCAGAGTTTCCTGCGCGAGTTTGCCAAGGAAAATGGCAAGGCGGTGAACGATTTCACGGCGGACGCGCTCGAAGCCTTGATGAATTTCTCCTGGCCGGGCAACGTGCGCGAGCTGCGGACGGCCATTGAGCACGCGGTGGTTTTGAGCCGGGGCGAGCGTGTGACGCTGCGGGATTTGCCGCCGTCGGTGCGGCACGGCGGCGCGGTCGAACCGAAAATTCTTGCTGGAAAAGATTTGACCGTGAAAGATGCAGAGAAGCAATTGATCATCCGTGCCCTGAAAGAGACCGACGGCAACCGCACGCACGCGGCGAAAAAAATCGGCATGAGCCGGCGGACGTTCCATCGCAAGCTGCACGAATATCACTTGGAAGGATTTTGAATTATGATGATTTCGGAAAAGCTCCAGCACCTGATCCACACGCTGGAAGTTGGGCGGTTTTCACGCTGGCTGCAATTGCTGCCGCTGGCCGTGGCGGTCATCGGGCTGGCGGTGCTTTACAACCTGACGGAGTATCGCGGCTTCAACTCGGCGGAGGCGATGGACGCGGCGCAGGTGGCGCGCAACGTGGCCGAAGGCAAGGGCTACACCACGGATTTCATCCGGCCATTCAGCGTCTTTCTGGTTTCCAAGCACAACCACGCCCAGCACATCGGCGAACTCCCGCTGACCAACGCGGTGGATTTTGCGGAACTCAACAGCGCACATCCCGACCTCGCCAATCCGCCGGTGTATCCGACCGTGCTCGCGGGTCTGATGAAGCTCTGGCAGCCGGAATGGAAGGTGCAGACGCGCAAGCCGTTTTGGGCGGAGGACGGAAAGTTCCTGCGCTACCGGCCGGAATTCCTCGTCGCCCTGCTAAATCAGGTGCTGCTGCTGACGGTGGTGGCGCTGACGTTTTTGCTCACCAAAAAATTGTTCGGCGCGCCAACGGCCTGGCTGACGGCGGTGCTGACCCTCGGCGCGGATGAACTGTGGAAATTCAGCGTGTCCGGCCAGTCCACGCTGCTGCTGCTCGTGATTTTCCTGGGGCTGGTGTGGTGCCTGCTGAAAATTGAGGAGCTGGGCCGCGCCGAGGCGCCGCCGGTCAAAAAAATGTTCCTGCTGGCCGTCACTGCCGGCGTGCTGGTCGGCACGGGAATGCTGACGCGCTATGCGTTCGGCTGGGTGATTGTGCCGGTGGCGATTTTCATGACGCTTTTTGGCGGCGTGCGGCGGCCGGGTCTGGCGGTGGCCGCATTTCTGGCGTTTGGCCTGGCGGTGGCCCCGTGGCTGATCCGCAATCTCTCGGTGAGCGGCACGTTGTTCGGCACCGCCGGTTATGCGGTGGTGGAAGGGACGTATGCCTTTCCCGGTGCGCGACTGATGCAGTCGGTGAATCCCGACCTGGCCTCGGCCTACTGGGTGCGGCCCTACTTGAGCAAATTTCTGGTGAACACTCGGCTCATTTTGCAGAACGACCTGCTGCGAGTCGGCGGCAGTTGGGTGGCCGTGCTATTTTTCGCCGGACTGCTGCTGGGGCTGCGGAATGGCGCCGCCCGGCGGCTGCGCTATTTTACAATGATGTGCCTCGGTGTGTTTGTTGTCGTGCAGTCATTGGGCCGGACGCAGCTTTCCGCCATCTCGCCGGAGATCAATTCGGAAAACCTGCTCGTGCTGCTCACGCCGCTCGTGGTGATTTTCGGCGTCGTCTTTTTCCTGACGCTGTTGAACCAGATGAACACGCCGTCGCCGCAGGCGCGGCTGGCTGTCATCGTCCTGATGGTGCTGGTCTCCTGCCAGGCGTTCGTCACAAGCCTGCTGCCGCCGAAGATTTCGCCCGTCGCCTACCCGCCGTATTACCCGCCGGAAATCCAGAAGGTCTCTGGCTGGATGCGTCCGGATGAGCTGATGATGAGCGACATCCCCTGGGCCGTGGCCTGGTATGGCGACCGCCAATGCGCCTGGATCACCATCAATTCGCAGTATGAGTTTTTCCTGTTCAACGACTACACCAAGCAGGTGCGCGGGCTCTATCTCACGCTCAATACGCTGGACGGGAAACTGTTCACCGAATGCCTGCAAGGCGGCGTGGACAGTTGGGGGAATTTCTGCCTGAAGACCGTCGCAGCCAACCAGATTCCACCGTCGTTCCCGCTGAAAGTCGCGCCTTACGGTTTGCTCTCCGGCCTGTTCCTCACCGACCGGCAGCGCTGGGAAGCCGAATGATTTCCGTCACGCCGCCGCGCGCCGCAGCCGGTCGGCGATGCCGGCCCATGCCAGTGCCTCCGGCGGTGCCTCCACAATAATCAGCTTCGCGCCCGCCGCGTCACAGCGGTGCAGCTCCCCGTAAAGCGCCCGCGCAAACGCCTCCGCGTCGTGCGGAATCACGCTCACGTTTGCCGCGCCAAAACTGGCGGGGATGTTGGTATGGGCGATGATGTGGACATTTTCGACCTCCAATTTCCAACTGCCAATTTGCGCGGCCAGATCGGCATCGTCTTTCCAAGAGGTGATAATCAATTTTGCCTTTGGCGAGTAGTGCCTCTTCAATTGACCAGGGCTTTTCAATGAGGTGTCTTCCATCGGCGATCGGCAATCGGCGATCGGCAATCCGGCCGCCGCCAGCGATTCCGCGTGGATCATCCCCGGCCGCAAAATCCGCGCCGGTGCCACCGTCAAGTCCAGCACCGTGGATTCGATGCCAACCTGCGACTGCCCGCCGTCCACGATGAGCGGAATTTTTCCGCCGAGCTGCGCGCGGACGTGTTCCGCGTTCGTCGGTGAAATCTGGTTGGACAAATTGGCGCTCGGCGCAGCCAGCGGAAAACCACATTCACGAATCACCGCCTGCATGAACGGATGGCTCGGCCAACGCACGCCCACGGTTTCGCCACCGGCAGTCACAACATCAGGAATATTTTTCGCGCGCGGCAGCACCAGCGTCAGCGGGCCAGGCCAGAAGGATTTGGAAAGTTTGTCCGCCGCCGCCGAAAATTCCCCCACACAACTTTTGGCCATTTCGTTTCCCGCAACGTGAACGATGATGGGATTGTGCGCCGGGCGGCCTTTGATCTGGAAAATTTTCGCGACGGCGTTTTCGTCCAGCGCATTGGCGGCGAGGCCATAGACCGTTTCCGTCGGCAGCGCCACCACTTTGCCGGCGCGCAGCAGTTCGGCGGCGCGGCGGACGGCTTTCTGGAAAAGCGCCGGAGTATGGGTGGAGAGAATCTCGGTGGTCATGCCGGAAACATCATCCTCATCCTCGTCCTCATCGTCATCCTCAAATTTGAAAATTATTTTGGGGAATGGGGATGACGATGGGGACGAGCAGGATGGATTTATTCGTAGCGCAACGCCTCGATCGGGTCGAGCCGGGAAGCTTTCCACGCAGGATAAAAACCGGAGACGATGCCGATGCCCGCACTGGAAACGCACGCGATGCCAATCCAAGCAAACGGCGTGAGCGTCGGCCAGCCGGTCAAGTGCGAGGTGACTTTCGCTGCCGTCATGCCGAGCGCGATGCCCATGATGCCGCCGACCGCGCTCAACGTCACGGCTTCGATCAGAAATTGGATCAGGATGTCGCGCCCGCGCGCGCCGACGGCCATGCGGATGCCGATTTCGCGCGTCCGTTCAGTGACGCTGACGAGCATGATGTTCATGATGCCGATGCCACCGACGATGAGGGACACGCTGGCGATAGCGGCGAGCAGCACGGACATGATGCGCGTGGTCGAGGTGGCCATCGCCATCAATTCCAACTGAGTCCGCACGGTGAAATCCTGTTCGGCGCTCTTGTGCCGGTCACGCAGCAGCGCGGTGATGTCGTCCTGCACCTGGTTGATGGTTTCCTTGCTGGCGGCCTGCACCATGATGGAATTCACAAACGTGCGCTTGGTAATGCGCCGCATATGGCTGGTGTAGGGAATGATCACGATGTCGTCCTGATCCTGGCCGAACAAATTAAACCCCTTCGTCTCCAGCACGCCGACGACCTTGAACGGGATGTTGCGAATGACCAGCGTCTCGCCGACCGGATCCTGATTGATGAACAACTGATCCACCACCGTTTTGCCGATGACCGCGACCTTGGCAATGCTGCGTACGTCCGCGTCGGTGAACATCGCGCCGTCGGCGATATTCCAGTCGCGGATCTGCGGGTAATCCGGCGACTCACCCTGGATCTGCGTGTTCCAGTTCAAGCCGTTCGCGAGAATCTGCATCCGGTCGCGCACTTCCGGGCTAACGGCCACGACATTGCCGATCTCGTTTTTTATGGCCGCCGTGTCTTCCACCGTCAACGTCGGCGCGCTGCCCCAGCCGCCGCGCATCCCGCCGCTGGTAAAATTGCCGGAGAAAACCGTGACAACATTCTGGCCAAGGCTCGCCACCTTGTCCTCGACCTGCTTGGACGCGCCGGTGGTGATGCTGACCGACGCGATGACCGAGCCGACGCCAATGATGACGCCAAGCATCGTCAGCAACGAACGCATCTTGTTCCGGCGCAGCGCGCGGGCGGCGAGTTTGAATGGTGCAAGAATTCTCATGCCAGCTTCACCGCCTCATGCGCCTCCTTTAGATTTTTCAATTCAAATTCGGCGCTCAGCCGGTCGCGCACCGGCTCGTCCGTCAGGATTTTCCCATCGCGCAGGATGATCATCCGTTTGGTGTAGCGCGCCACGTCCAGCTCATGCGTGACCATCACGATTGTGATACCGGCCTTGTTCAGCTTTTGGAACACGCCCATGATTTCGATGCTCGTCTGGCTATCGAGGTTGCCGGTCGGCTCGTCGGCGAGCAACAGCGACGGTTGGTTCACCAGCGCGCGGGCGATGGCCACGCGCTGCTGCTGGCCGCCGGAAAGCTGGTTCGGCTTGTGGTCAGCGCGCTGCGCCAGACCGACGAGTTCCAAGGATTCTTGCGCGCGTTTTTTTTGCTCCGCCGCCGGCAGGTGCGCGTGGTTGTAAAGCAACGGCATCTCGACATTTTCCAGCGCCGTCGTGCGCGAAAGCAGGTTGAAGCCCTGAAAAACAAAGCCAATCTTGTCGTTGCGGATTTTGGCACGCTGGTCGCGGTCGAGCGTGGAAACATCCAGCCCGTCGAGGAAATAATTTCCGTTCGTGGGCCGGTCGAGGCAGCCAATCATGTTCATCAGCGTGCTTTTGCCGGAACCGCTCGAACCCATGATGGCGACAAATTCACCCGGCGCGATGTCCAGCGACACGCCGCGCACGGCATGGACATCCACTTCACCGGTGCGGTAAATCTTGTGGATATCCGCGAGCTTGATGACGGCGTTGGTCGGCACGGCAGTAATTTTAGCGGCGCGGAAATCCACCGCCAAACGGGCTGGAGGTTGACGCGGAACCTTGTGAATCGTTGTTGACGACGCCGGAGACGACTTTATCACCTTCCTTCAAACCCTCGGCGACCTCGGTGAACAGGCCATCCGTGATGCCGGTCTTGATCTGCACCGCCTTCAACTGCGGCGCGTTCTCGTCGCCGGTGAGGACATACACCGTGCGAACACTGCGGTTGCCCTTGCCCTTACGCGGGCCTTTGCTGGCGGCGACCCCATTCGTCGCCAAACCACCTGCCACTTCGTTGGTCAAAATCACCGCGTTGTCCGGCGGACGGAATCGCAGCGCGGCATTCTTCAGCAGCACCGCATCATCCCGCTGCGCCACGATGACGGAGACGTTCGCCGTCATGCCCGGCTTCAATTTGTAATCCGTGTTCGTCACGCTGATGACCGTGTCGTAGGTGACCACGTTATTGACCGTGATGGGCGAATTACGCACCTGCGCCACCGAACCGTGAAACGTCCGCAGCGGATACGCGTCCACCCCGAACTCCACGCTCTGGCCCTCCACCACGCCGCCGATGTCGGCTTCGGCCACGTTCGAGTCGATCTGCATCTTGGTCAGGTCGTTCGCGATCTGGAAGATGGTCGGCGTGTTGAAGCTGGAGGCAACCGTCTGACCAAGTTCCACCGCGCGCGAAATCACCACGCCGTCAACCGGCGAGACGATTTTGCAGTAGTTCAGGTTCACCAGCGCGTTGTCGAGCGATGCCCGCTTGATCTTCACCATCGCTTCTGCCTCATGCAAGGTGGCCAGCGCCGTATCGTAGTCCGAACCGGAAACGAGTTTGTTTGTAAACAGCTCGGCGTTGCGCTCAAACTGCGCCTGTTGCAGCTCCAGGTTTGCCTTCGCGTTCGCGAGGTCGGCGGTGACCTGCTCAACCGTGGCCTGGTATGTCGAAGGATCAATTTCCGCGAGCACCTGGCCCTTGGTCACCGGTGAATTGTAATCCACATACAATTTACTGATGCGGCCCGACACCTGGCTGCCGACCGTGACGTTCACCACCGGGTTCAAGATGCCCGTCGCCGTGACCGTCGCGGTGAGTTCGCCGCGCGTCACCGCCACAGTGTTGTAGCTCAATTTTTCGCTGCCGCCGTGGTGGAAATAAAAATAGCCGCCCACGCCCGCCGCAAGCACTGCCGCGAGCAGAATCCACTTACCTTTGCCGCCGTTTGATTTTTCCGACATAAAATTGATGGTTTAATTCGCCAAAGCAGACTGTGCTGGCAAACCACAAGTTACGATAAATCCCACGCTCACGGCAATTTAAGTTTGTCTCTGTCGCCCAGACTCAAAACTTCCAGGCGTTCAACCCGCGGTTGGTGTCGGTCACGCACCAGAGATGAAGCGGCGACACCGCCTGCGGATATTTGATGAACCGCGCACTGCCGTCAGCCATCGCGTAATCCGAGCCGCCGGAGCCGCTTTGGCCGTTCGCCAGCGAGCTGGCGTTGCGGTTGTCGTGGCGGCATTGTTCAGCCACGCTGGCGTCGTTGCCACCGACCTGCGGGTTTTCAAAAAGATCCATGTAGTAATCGCCCGCGTCCGAGATTTTCTCCCCCAGCACCACGGTGTCGCTGGGATAAACGATGGCGTTTTCCTTCAACCCGTTTCGAGCTGCGGCCGCTTCCACCGCCGGAAAAGCCGTGGTGCCGATGTGGTCGGCATACCAATCGTTCCAGCCGTTGATCAGGTAGCTGCGCGGCGCGGCGTCGGCCACGTTGTTGGAACTGCCGCCGGTTTGGGGAATGATTCCGTTGAGACCGTCGGTCGGGCAGAGCAGCAGCTTGGCGCTCTTGCCGTAGTTGTCGTAGAATTTGTCTGGCCAGCGGTCGGTGCCGGAACGCGTTGGATAAGTCCCCTGGTTTTCGTCCACATATAGGCGCGAGGCGAGACCCAACTGCCGGAGATTGTTCATGCACGAAATGCGCCGCGCAGTTTCCTTCGCGCGGCTCAAGGCCGGCAGCAGCATGGCCGCCAGAATGGCGATGATGGCGATGACCACCAGCAGTTCGATTAGCGTGAAAGCCCGCCACTGGCCGGGGAAAAAACCTTCCCGGCTAGGGCGCGGATCTTGAACTGGGCAGATTTTCATAACCACGGCGGACTGGCGGACGTCTGGCTCATGCAGTTCGACGCCTCAAATTGTCGCCACGTTACAATATATTCACCATGGAACGAAAAACTTGGCTGCTGATCGCCGGCACACTGGTGCTGGCGGCGGTTTACCTTGCCGGCTTCACGAACTGGTTTCAGCCCCAGACCGTGCGGATATTTCACACCAGCCGCGACCTGCGACCGGCGGCGCGCACCGGCGCGTTGCCCAACCTGATGTTCGGCCTGGACCGCCCGCTCCGGCTCACCGAAATCCGGATCGTGCCGCTCGCGGCGTATCAGACCAATCAAAACACGCTGCCGCTCTGGCACCTCGTTTCGGATTCCAATTCTGCGCCGGTCAAAACTTTTTTCTACGGCCAGTTCATCCGCGGCCTCAAGCCGGCGGTGCCGGGCACCCGTCCGCAAGCTCTGACCAACAACGTCACCTACCACCTGCTGCTGACCGCCGGAAAAATCCACGGCGGGCATGATTTTGAATGGAAATGAGCCGCCTTGCCGCCGTCGCACGGTTTGGCCCGCCCGTCCTAAAAAACCTTGCCACAACTGGCGGCGCCCGCTAGTCTCTTGTCCGCTTGCGAACGGGTTTTTGGGGCAAATTCGCCAGTTTTTGCGCGCTTAGCTCAGTGGTAGAGCATTACCTTCACACGGTAGGGGTCGCAGGTTCGAAACCTGCAGCGCGCACCATCCTTTATGTTCAAAGGGGCATTGGTTTTTCTGTCAAAACCAACAACTAGCCCAAGTCAAATTGAGTCGTTTAAAGTTGTTCAAGCCAGTATTTGACGAGCCTGCTAAAACCCCGCCCTGCCAGGCTTACTTTTTTCAGCGTCAACAGCAGTTGTTTCATCTTTCATCAACAAGGTGATCACTGATGGAAAAAAGGCACCCTGAATGAACAGGGTGCCTTTGAATGAAATCCAAAACTATTTCTTCACACCAAGAATCGCGTCTTTGGCAGCTTTGGCGACGCGGAACTTCACGACTTTCTTGGCCTTGATTTGGATCGTTTCCCCAGTAGCAGGATTACGGCCGATGCGGGCCTTGCGATTGACCAGAACGAGCTTGCCGAGACCAGGGATGGTGAACGAGTCCTTGGCATGTTTGTAAGCGAGACAGGCGAGTTGTTCCAGGATCTCGCCAGCTTGCTTTTTGGTGAGGCTGTTTTTGTCTGCGATGGCAGATACGATTTGGGATTTGGTCAGTGCTTTGGCCATGATTTTATTGTGTTATTTGTATGAATGTTTACCGCAGGCCCATTAAAGCTAGTTCAAAAGCATTCACCAAGATAAAACTGCTGGTTTTAATGAGGAAACCGCACTTCCCATTCACAACCTGAATTTCATCCGCAGTTCCATCAGCAATGTGTTTTCCAAAGTGCTGATGTTGTTGTCAAAGGTCATAATCTGCTCTACGGCTGCAAATACCTGCTTGTGTTGCGGACGAGCGGTGAATTCATCAGCCAAACCCAAAGCCAGCTCCTTGGCTTTGTGAATGGATTGAATGCTGGGCCTGATCCTGGTCACAGCCGCATCAAATTCACGTTGGCTATCTGGTTCCTCAACAAATCCCATTCCAGCCAACAATTTCTGCAATTGTTCATCTTTAGCCGATGAAAGGTGTCCATCAGCATACATGGCCAGAATTAACAAATCGAAAAGCGCATGTCTTTGTTGGCAGAGAACCCAGTCAGATCGATGTCCATGATGAGGGATTGCCCTAGAATTTGGACAAGTTCAACGACGCTCAATCCGATTTGGATGGCTTGATGGTGATTGATTGCGATGCTTGGCAAAACCATTATCCTGCCGGTGTTGTTATTGTGATTGAAAATGGTTGCATGAAAACCGAACGCAAATTCAGCCTGTCCCGGATCGTGGCCATCTTCACGGAGAATTTTGGGCTGAGTTGGAGCCTGTCGCTTATCGTGGTCTGCTTTATCAGCCTCATCAGCTGCTTTGCGATTTACTGGTTCATTCATTCGGCCCCGCCACGCATCCTCACCATCACCAGCGGCCCGCCGGGAAGCACCTTCGAAAGAAATGCCGAAAAGTATCGGGACATTCTCGCCCGCAATGGCGTGACGTTGGAAATCATTCCCTCGCAAGGCTCGCTGGAAAACCTTCAGCGCTTGGAAGCCCCCACCTCACGGGTGGATGTCGGCTTCGTTCAGGGCGGTGTGGCGGATGGCACAAACACCCAGAATTTGATTTCGCTCGGAAACATCGCCTACGAACCGCTGCTCATATTCTACCGTGGCAATACAAACATAAGCCTGCTGTCTGGGCTGGCTGGGAAGCAGCTGGCCATCGGTTCGGTTGGGAGTGGAACCCATTCGCTAGCCTTGACCTTGCTCCAGACGAACGGCCTCACCGCTGATGGAATAACCCAGTTGCTGGATTTGGATGCGAACGCCGCCGCGAAGCAGCTGTTGGCCGGAACCGTTGACGCGGTGTTTATGATGAGCGATTCAGCCTCGTCACAAACCATGCGAATGTTGCTGCGGTCACCAGGAATTCAGCTATTAAGTTTTGAACAGGCAGACGCCTACACCCGGCGGTTCAACTATTTGAACAAGCTGCGCCTGCCAGAAGGTTTCATAGATTTCGGCAAAAACCTGCCGGGGCAAGATGTTTGGCTCATCGGACCGACCGTGGAACTCGTGGCCCGGCCAAAGTTGAATGCGGCGGTGTCAGATTTATTGCTGGAAGCGGCCCGCGAAGTTCATGGGAACGCCAGCATGCTCCAAAATCAGGGTGAGTTCCCCAATCCAAAAGAACATGAATTTAGGATTAGCCCGGATGCCAGCCGTTACTACAAGTCCGGCAAGACGTTCTTGTATCGCGAGCTTCCGTTCTGGATTGCAAGCCTGGCCAACCGCATCCTCGTGGCTTTTATTCCGATGATGCTGGTGCTGATCCCCGGCCTGCGGTTGATTCCGGCGACCTATAAATGGCGGATCCAGTTGCGCCTTTACCGGTGGTATCGCGCGTTGCTGGTGCTGGAGCGGGAGCTTGTCCGGGAAATAACGCCGGCCAAACGGAAGGAAATGCACGAACGGCTGGATGAGATTGAAAAGGCGGTGAAACGGATCAAGGTGCCAGCATCGTTTGCCGACCGGTTTTATGTGCTGCGCGGCCATATTGATTACGTTCGTGAAAAGCTTGCGAAACTTGCATAATAATGCCGACCGTTTTAGAACCAGTCACGAAACCGGTCCTCAGGAAAAAGCCCGAGTCCGACGATGATCTGGCACCCACCTTTTATGTCATCTGTTGGAACGACCCCGTGAATCTGATGGTTTATGTCACCCACGTCTTCATGAAAATCTTTGGTTGGAACAGGCAGAAGGCGGAAAAACACATGATGGAGGTGCATGAAAAAGGAAAGAGTGTGCTGACCAGGGAAGGTGCGGAGAAGGCCGAGTTTTACGTTCACCAGCTCCATAAATACAAACTTCAGGCAACAATGGAGCCGGCGGAATGAAATTGCTTAACCAGACAGGTGATCGATGGGAATACGAACTTCAGCAAAAAGAGGCAGAGGTGCTGAAGGCCCTGCTCACAAATTTCCCGTTCACAAAGCTGCTTCCGGCCAGGATGTCGAAGGGAAACCATGATGCGGAGTCGTTTGACCGGGAGAATCTGTTGAACATATCTTTGACACAGCATCGGGGTGAGTTGAAAAAGGCGGCGGAAAAATTGGCGAAGGAATGCTTAAGTGAAAAAGCTGGAATCTGGGCGCTAAAGTTGAAGCCGGAATACAAAGAGATTTTGTTGCAGATCCTCAATGACACCAGAACCGGAGCTTGGAGAGAATTGGGAGAACCGGAGGACATCCACCAAAAACCAGACTCACCCGCAAAACTACAGCTTGGGACCATTATGAATCTGGCCGGGTATTTTGAAGAGCATCTGGTAAGTTTGGGGACTAAATACTGATGTAAATGATTGGGACTGGTTTATGGCTTCAAAAGGCCCGCCACCACTTTCACAAATGTCATACCTGAGGGATGGCCTGCCCACACGACTTTCCCTTGCTGGTCGAGAACATAGGTTGTCGGTACTCCATGAACCCGAAAGGCAGTTGCAGATACAGAGACACTAACCGGCGCGCGGGGAGGCATCCCGCAACGGACGTAAGCCGTCCGGCGGAAGACGGGGAAGCGCCTGACAGCGGACGGCGCAGGGCTGGCACCGTCCCGACCACGACGAATCAACTTTTAACCACGAATGGGCACGGATTTATAGCCGCAAAAAGGCACAGAAGACGCAAATGGCAAAGCGAGGGTTGAAGATTGAGGATGTAGAATGGAGCCGCAAACCGCTTGCTGACGACGAGATGTATCTCATCGAAACAAGCGCGGCTGTGGCCACAGGCCAGGTGAAGGTTTGAACTTGGCCGGGTTGAGGGAGGTCGTAAAACAAATTGAATTGTGTCTGACGCCCGCCCGCATCCATGACCATCCAAGCATCTCTCATTCGCGTGATTTGCTTGGCACCGAAAACATATTCAACCGCCAACGGGGTTCCATTTCCAGTGTTGGCATCGGTGTTCTCACAAATGGGAGACTTGCCGCAAACCCTAGCCACATCCATATTGGACCCCATGCAATTTTCGGACTTATTCAAAGCCAGCGACGGATTGGTGGATACGCTTAAAATTATCTTTTTCAGGATGTTGCCGAGGGGGGCGCAAATTCAAAAAATCAGAGCAGAAATCAACAGCGGCGTTTTAAAGAAATATGGGAAGATGACTGCGCTGGAAATCGACAAAGAAAACCGGATCATCAGCGCGGAACTTGATTTGAAAGGGGAGAAGGAGGGTATCCAAATCAGGCTTTCAAACTTTCGGCTTTTGCAGGAAGAGGGCAAAATTCCAGAGTTCGAGCTTGGCACAATTGAGGTGTCTCGTGAATGGCTCAACGCCGTTCTTAAAACACTTGTTCAAAAAAATGTCATCCCGGAGCGAATTGAAGTTAAAAATCTGCTCCATCAAACCGTGGTCAAATCTTTGCTTTAATGGAGGGAAAGACGTTCACGAATGTTTGACCGTTTCTTCCGATTAAAACCCGACCTGCCCCAGCCCGACACCGTTCAAATCGGCACAAGGTCGGTGCCGCTATTGTTCGTGCATAATCCCAAAGCACGTCGTTATCTGCTTCGTTTACGGCCTGACGGGGTTGCTCGGGTCACGGTTCCTAGAAGTGGCTCAATATCCACGGCCAAAGATTTTTTAGCCAGAAACATCGGCTGGCTGGAACATCAAATTCAGAAGTTGGAATCGCAGCCCAAAACCTCGAATGAATGGAAGCTGGGAACCGAGATTTATTTTCGGGGCGAGCGGGTCAAGATTGAGATTGAGACAGCGGGCCAGATTCGATTTGGCCCAGAGTTTTTAACCCTCCGCAATGTGTCTGTGGATTTGAGGCCGGCGATTCAAAAGCATCTCCGTAAACTCGCCCAACAAGAACTTCCGGTGAAAGTCATGGAGCTGGCAGCACTTCACGGCATTAAAATTTCGCGCGTGTCAGTCAGAAACCAGAAGTCGCGGTGGGGCTCCTGTTCGAGGAGGGGCACGATTTCATTGAACTGGCGGTTGATTCAGACGCCAGATTTTGTGCGGGACTATATCATTTTGCATGAACTGGCACACCGCCGGCAGATGAATCATTCCGACCAATTTTGGCTAGAAGTGGAGCGTTTATGCCCGGATTATTTAACGGCGGAACGCTGGCTGAAAACACAACGCCTCGTTCTGCGCTGAAGTTCAAAGTGTTCCGAATGTGGCTGACGGTCACGCGGTTCTTCAGCACTCTCAAACACATGCTTTCATTGATGCCACGCTCCAAATGCAACCGGACAATCCTTCTGGCGCGATTGACGATACCAACAACCATCAATGCCATGCAAAACAGCGGATGGCCGATGGCCCGGCCTCAAAAAACAGCGCCGCTGAGTGGGCGGGCGCAACGTTCAGGGAAGCCATGAGCCATTTTTTGCGCGCGACGGAATCGCCGGCCACGTCCACCAGCGCGGCGGGCCGACCCGGTGCCAGCGTGACGGAAAATTTTTTGAGCGAATACGCCAGCCCGAGGCCGATGGCTTTCACGAACGCCTCCTTGCGCGTCCAGCAGTTGAAAAATCCTTCCGTTCGCGCCGGTTCGGGCAGGCGCTCAAATTCGGCGATTTCAAAATCCGAGAAAGAATTCCGCACCAGGTCACCGGCGTCGGGCAGGGGCCGGTGCTGTTCCACATCCACGCCCACCTCGCGATTTTGCGCGAGGGCAATCAGCGCCCAGTCGGCGGAGTGGCTGGAGCTGAACCGCAGTCCGTCAGAATTTTGCGTAGCGGCAATTTTTGGTTTTTGAAAATTGGCGGAATCAATTTTGATTTCTTCCGGATGCAGGCCAAGCTGGGCGGCCAGCAATTGCCGCAAAACGGCGCGGCGAACGATGAAACGCCTCTGGTCATGGGCGAAATGATAGCGCGCTGACTGTTTTTTTTCGGCGGCGGATAAAACATTTTGCAGCCGCGCGATTTCTGCCAGCGGGCAGAGGAGGTTAATCCGCCAGACGTGAATTTCCGCCGGGGCGACGGGCGGGATTTTGGAAATTTTGCGCCAGACGGCCGGCGGCGGCGCGCTCATGGTGATGGCTTCAAATTCCGGTTGTAGTGTTCGGCGAGAGCCGGCAGGTGGGTTTCCTGCAGGACGGTCACATGGTTGCCGGGCACATCCACGACCGTCACGCCGCCGCCAAAAACGCGGCGGGCACCGAGCGTATTGTCCTGTGGGCGAAAGGCGTTTGATATCCAGTCGTCCTGCGAGATGAACAATATTCCCCGCGTTGCCAGCGGCTCCGGCCGGTAGCCCTGCAAGGCGTGCCGGTAAATCCGGGCGATGATGGCCCATGGGATTTGCACGTTGAAATCGTCGCTGAAGGCGAGGTCGAAGCGGGAGGTCAGCTCCTTTTTTTCGATGTCAATCCGGCGGCGGCTTTTGCGCCAGAGATATTTCGGGCCTTGCCGGAAAAGTTTACCGAAGTGCTCGCTCACCCACGCCTTTTTCACGCCCCAGAAAGTCGGCATCATCATCCAGGTGTCGAGCAGCAATACGGTTTCCACCCGGACGCCGGCGGCCTGCAACTGCCGGGCAACCTCAAAGGCGAGCATCCCGCCGAAACAATGGCCCGCGAGACGGATGGGCCCGGTGATTTTGCGGCTGCGGATGAGGGCAACGTGTTTCGCCGCCCACTCCTCCATGCGGGGCAGCGCAGAAAGGTCTTTTTTCGCCGCCGCGCGCAACGTGGTTTCGGGAATCGGCACCACTGAGGCATACAGGCGCAGGTCTTTGTTGAGAAAATGCGCGAGCTTAAGCAGGCCGAGGCTGCCTTCATCAATCAGGAAAAAAAGCTCCGGGCCAGCGGTGCCTGGCTGGAGCTGGATCAATTCGGGCCGGCGGGCGGTGTTTTTTTGCTCTGGCAACACTTTGGCCAATTCCTGAATCGTCGGATGCTGGAACACCATTCGAATCGGCAGATCAAAAGACATCTGTCGCTTGATTTCATTGACCAGCCTCACCGCGAGCAGAGAATGGCCGCCGAGGGCGAAGAAGTTGTCGTGGATGCTGATCTGCTTCAGGCCGAGGAGTTCCTGCCACAAGGCGGCAAGTTTGGTTTCGGTGGGATTGCGCGGGGCGGTGAACTCGGCACCGGATTCGAGGCGGGAGTCTGGTGTGGGCAGGGCGTTGCGATCCACCTTGCCGTGGGCGGTCAACGGCAGCGCTTCCAGCGTGACGAACATGGCGGGCACCATGTAGTCGGGCAGCCGCTGGAGCAGATGTTCCCGCAGTTCCGTGACGGTGGGCGGTGTCCCCTTGGGCACGACATAGGCGACGAGCTGTTTTTCGCCGAGCTGGTTGTCCCGCGCCACCACCACGCTTGCGCGGACGCCAGCCTGACCGTTCAACACCGACTCGATCTCCCCCAGTTCAATGCGGAAACCGCGCAGCTTGACCTGATTGTCCAGGCGGCCCAAAAATTCGAGGTTCCCGCCCGCCCGCCAGCGCACCCGGTCGCCCGTCCGGTAGAGGCGCGTGGCGTTTTTCGCGTCGAATGGATTCGGGATAAATTTCTCCGCCGTCAGCTCCGGCCGGTTGAGGTAGCCGCGCGCCAGGCCGTCGCCGCCGAGGTAAAGCTCGCCCGGCACGCCGACGGGCACCGGCTGCAACTGCGCATCGAGCACATAGCACTGGGTGTTGGCGAGGGGCCGGCCGATGGGCACCGAAGCGCCGGTGAAGTGCGGCGGAAGGTCGTAGGTGCAGGCGAAGGTGGTGGACTCGGTGGGGCCGTAGCCGTTGGTCAGGCGCAGGTGCGGGAGGAGTTTCAACGCCTTGCGCACATGGGCCACGGACAAGGTCTCGCCGCCGGCCAGCACCTGTTTGATCGTCTGTAAGACGGAAGGACGAACATCCATGATCTGGTTGAACAAACCGGCGGTGAGCCAGAGACAGGTGACGTTCTGTTCGCGGATCACTTGTTCCAGATGGGCGTAATCGGCAAGCGCTTCGGGATAGAGGACGCAGACGCCACCGTTGAGCAGGGGTGCCCACAGCTCGAAGGTGCTGGCGTCAAAGGCGGTGGCGGCCAAGAGCAGGAAGCGCTGGGAGGAATCAAAGCTAGCGTAGGTCTGGCCGCGCACCAAACGGACCACGCCGCGCTGGGGGATGGCGACGCCCTTGGGCTGGCCGGTGGAGCCGGAGGTGTAGATGACATAGGCCAGCGATTCCGCCGTGCTGACCAAGTCAAGATTGGCCTTCGGACAACCGGCGATGGAAGGCGCGGCCGTAGCCAGGTTCAACTCCGTCGCCCCGGACAGTTTGAAATCCTGGGCGGTAATAACCACCTTGCAGCCGCTGTCGGCAAGCATGAACTTCAGGCGTTCCACCGGATATTCCAAATCCAGCGGGACATACGCGCCACCAGCCTTCAAGATGGCGAGCACGCTGACGACATAGTCCACCGAGCGCGATAGCAACACACCCACGGGCGTCTCCAGACCCACGCCCAGAGAACGCAGATGATGCGCCAGTTGGTTGGCGCGTTCATTGAGTTCACCGTAGCTCAACTGCCCGCCGCTCCAGCTTAAAGCCACCGCACTGGGCCGCAATTTCACCTGCTCCACAAACAACCCCGCCACGCTCGCACCGCGCGCATACTCGCCGGCGGTCGCACTCCACTCGCCGAGCAGAAGCGAACGCTCGCCCGCAGGCAGCAAATCCAAATCGTTTATCAAGCAATCAGGATTTGTGACCAGCGAGACCAGCAGTGTTTCAAAATACTTCGACCAGCGCGAAATGGTTTCCGTCCCAAAAGTTCCGGCGGCATATTCCCAAAGACATTGCAGGCCGCCGCCTTTTTCCGCCAGGGTCAACGTCAGATCAAATTTGACCGTGGGCGTCCGGACTTGTTCCAGCTCCAGTTTCAGGCCGGGAATCTGTGGTAGCAGCGGCGTCGCGACTTCGAAGATGAAAGCGGCTTGGAAAAGCGGGTTTCGGTTCGGATCGCGCTGCGGCTGCAGCTCGGCAACCAGTCTTTCGAACGGCAATTCCTGATGACTTTGCGCCGCCCAAACGTTCTGATGAACCTGTTGCAGCAAATTTGAAAAAGCCGGGTTGCCGGAAAAATCCGCCTTCAACGGCAGCATGTTCACGAAGAAGCCGATGGAATTTTCGCTCTCGTTCAGCAAACGGCCTGAAATCGGTGAACCCACCAGAATGGATTGCTGCCCCGAAAACCGGTGCAGCAACGTCTGAAACGCCGCCAACAGGGTGGTGAAGAGAGTGGTGTTATGTTGTTGGGCAAGGGCGCGGAGCTGGGCCGTCAGCTCGAGCGGGAGGGTGAAATAGTGTTGGGCACCGCGCTGGCTACCGCCGCTGCGGGGCTGGTCGGTGGGGAGTTCGAGGACGGTCGGCACGCCCGCCAGGTGTTCCCGCCAGTAGGCCAGATGTTGCTCCACTTTTTGAGTTGTGAGGTGCGCCCGCTGCCAGGCCGCGAAGTCGCCATACTGCAACGAGGCCGGCAAAAGTTTTTCGCCCGCATAACCTGCGGCGAGATCTTTGAGCAGCACGTCAATGGACCACCCGTCGAACACAATGTGGTGAATGGTCAACAACAGTATCTGGTCTTCCGCCTCCAGCGTGAAGAGCTCCGCCCGCACTAGCGGCCCGCGCTGAAGGTCAAACGGCTTGCCCGCCGACTGTAACATCAGCCGTTGCGCCTCCACCTCCGGGTCGGGCTGGCCGCTCAAATCCGTCACCGCCAAAGGCAGCTTCAGTTCGGGCCGGACAACTTGCACCGGCACGCCCTGTTCCGCCGCGAAAATGGTGCGCAGCGCCTCGTGCCGCGCGATCACCCGGTTCAAACTTTGCGTCAGCCGCGTCTGATCCAGCCCGCCGCGCAAACGCAGCGCCAGCGGCACGTTATAGACTGCGCTGTCGGGTTCCAATTGGTCAATGAACCACAACTGCTCCTGGCTGAACGACGCCGGATAACGCGCCGGTTCGCCCACCACTTTCCGTGGCCGACGCGGTATGGAAATGGTTTTGACTGGCGACTGCCGCGCCAGCGCTTCACTCAACTCCGCGATGGTGGGACATTCGGATACCAACTTTACCGGCAGGCTCACGCCAAAGGCTTCCTGGATGCGGAACACCAATCTGACGGCGAGCAGGGAATGGCCGCCGAGGGCGAAGAAGTTGTCGTGAATGCCGATGCTTTCCCGTCCCAATAGGCCTTGCCAAATTTCGACCAGTTTTCGTTCCAACTCCGTGCGCGGGGCTTGATACGTTTCGCTGGCGGCCAGTTCCACTGTGTTCTCCAGCCGACCCAATGCCTGTCGGTCAAGCTTTCCGTTGGGCGTGAGCGGCAGGGCGGGCAGGGTTGCAAACCGGGCCGGCACCATGTAATCCGGCAATTTTTCCCTCAACCACTCCCGCAATACCGGCCCGGTCAACGGCGCGACCGCGCGCGTCACCACATAGGCAGTCAAAAAAATTCCCCCGCCATTTTGCTGCGCCACCACCGCGCAACCAGCCACTTGCGGATGCGTTCCCAGCACCGCTTCGATTTCGCCCAGTTCGACGCGGAACCCGCGGATTTTTACCTGTTGGTCAATCCGCCCCAAAAATTCAATGTTGCCGTCAGGCAAGTAACGACATAAATCCCCGGTCTTGTATAGCCTTGCTTCCGGCTTCGCCGAAAAGGGGTCGGGGATGAACCGTTCCGCCGTCAGGTCTGGCCGATTCAGATAGCCTCGCGCCACTCCGGCACCGCCAATATACAACTCGCCGGCCAACCCGATGGGCACGGGTTGAAGTTCGGTGTCCAGCAGATATATTGTAGTGTTGAAAATCGGCCGTCCAATCGCTGGTAGTTCGGGCCAATCACTGGGATTTTTCGGCAGCGGCAGGGCGGTCACCACATGGGACTCGGTCGGGCCGTAGTGATTGTGCAAAAAACAAGCTGTGTGTCGCGCGAAAAAGCGGCGGATTGACGGGGTGATCCGCAGTTGTTCTCCGGCCGTGATGACGTCCCTCAAGTTGACGGCGGCACCGGAAGATTGCTGGGCGGCTTCCGCAAGTTCCTGCAACATGACGACCGGTAAAAAAAGCCGTTCCAGCCGCCGGGCTTGGATGAATTCAAAGAGTTCCGCCGGATTTGACCGCACCGCCGGGTTGACCAAAACCAAGGTTCCGCCGTTGATCAAAGTCGAGAATATTTCTTGAAAGGACACGTCAAAACACACTGACGCGAACTGGAGGGTGCGTTGCGGGGCGGGCGCTTGCTGCACCTGCCAGCACAGCAGGTTGACGAGTGAACCGTGTTCCATGGCAACCCCCTTAGGCAACCCCGTGGAACCGGAAGTGAAGAGGACGTAGGCCAGGTTTTTGGGTGAGCCATGAACCTTCAGATTGTCTTTAGGTTCATTGAACGATGCCTGGTCCAAGCAAATCAGGTTTTGATTTTGTGCCGGCGAGAAGCGGCTGGCGAGATGAGTTTGGGTTATCAACCATTTTATGGCCGCGTTTTTCAGCAACCAATCCAGCCGCGCTTTCGGATAATCTGGATCCAACGGCACATACGCGCCGCCCGCCTTGAGAATGCCCAACAAGCCTACGACCATCGCCGGTGAGCGTTCCACGCACAGTCCCACCAGCGTCTCGGGACCCACGCCCAGTTTTTTCAGATGCCGGGACAGTTGATTGGCGTGCTGGTTAAGTTCCCGATACGTCAATGACTGTCCTTCGAACTCCAGCGCGATCGCTTCCGGCGTCCGCTCGACCTGTTCCTCAAACAATTCATGCACACATTTGTCCGGCGGATACCCCCTCGCCGTTGCATTCCACTCCATTTGGATTTTGCGTCGTTCCGCCGCCGGCAACAGGTTCAGGCATTCGATCATTCCATCCGGATTGGCAGCGAGCGAAGCAAACCACTCCTGCAAGTAAATTGCCGTGCGGGCCGCCGCTTCCTCGGTGAACACTTCGGCGGCATATTCCAAAGCACATTTCCAAACCGCCCCTTCCGCCTCAACAAACAAAGTCAGGTCGTTCTTGCTCGTGCGCGTGTCGGCGTCAATCTGGCGGGCTTCGATTCCTGCCGGTTTCCACGGCGGCAGCCCTTGTTCCAGCAGCACGAACATCACTTGATAGATCGGCCCGCGAACGCCGGCTGGTTCCGGGGCCACCATCGCCACCATCTGCTCAAAGGGCAGGGCCTTGTGCTCCAGCCCCGCCTGCACAATTTTTCCGACCCGGCGCGCAAATGCCCGAAGGCTCTCCTGTTTTTCAACCCGGATTCGCAGCGGCAGCGTGTTCAGAAAATAGCCGAACAGACTTTGTGTTTCGGGCTGCTCCCGGTTAGTCACCGGCGATCCCACCACCAAGTCCGCCTGTCCCGTAAAGCGATATAGCCAGGCCTGGAACGCCGCCAGCATCCAGGCAAAGTTGGTCACACCCTCTTGTTGCGCCCAGCTCCGCAGATTTTCAGCCACGGGGCCAGACAGTTCAAAGCGATAGGTTCCGCCCCGGCCGCTGCGTCGTCCGCCTGCCGACTGGTCGCCGGGCAATTTCAGCGGCGGCGGCATGTTTTGGAGTTGCTGCAACCAGTAAGCCCGTTCGCGCCGGAGAAATTCATCGGTCAACCGTGAGCGTTGCCATGCGGCATAATCGGCGTATTGCACCGGCAACTCCGCCAGCCCCGCTTTCGCGGGGTCCGCCTCCGCCGCATACAAGCGGCGCCACTCGTCGAAAAACAAACGTTCAGACCACTCGTCAACAATGGCGTGATGGAAAATGACAGCCAGTTGATGCTCATGGTTCGCCAGCGTCATCCACAACACCCGCCATAACGGCGCTTGCGCCAGATCAAAGGGCCGGCGGCTCACTTCCATCAGGTGCCGCTCCATTGCCACCTGCCGTTCGCTGGCCGGCACTGCGCGCAGATCCAGCTCCTCCCACGGCAGGTCCAGCATTTTAGCCGGGAAGATTTTTTGCACCAAGGATTCGCCTTCTTGAACCAAGGCGGTGCGCAGGACTTCATGGCGTTCCCAAATCGCTTCCAAAGATTTTTTGAGACAAGCGACCGCCACCGACCCAAGCAGATGATAGACCACTGGCTCGTTGTAGGTGGCGGGATCCGGCAAGGTTTGTTGCACCAACCACAGTTGCTGTTGTCCCACCGACATGGGCAGCGGCTGCGTCCGGTCCGCTCGCGGCAGGGGCGGGGCTTTATCCAAGGTTGAACGGTCGGCTTCGATTTGCCGGGCCAGCGTCTCGATGGTCCGGTGTTCGAATAGCATGCTGACCGGCAACTGTAATTTAAGCGTTCCAGCGATCCGCGATATCACGGTGAAAACCAGCAGGGAATGTCCGCCAAGTGCGAAGAAGTCGTCGCGGATGCCAATGCCTTCCCGCTGCAACGCACCTTGCCAAATTTCCACCAGCTTCCACTCCAACTCCGTGCGCGGTGCCTGATACGTCACACCCGTGGCTAATGCAACCGCCTCTTCTTGTTGAATCAATGCCTGCCGGTTCAACTTGCCGTGCTCTGTTAGAGGCAACACATCCAGCGTGACGAACGCGGCGGGCACCATGTAGTCGGGCAACCGCTGCATCAGGTGCGCGCGCAATTCCATCACCGTCGGGGCCTTGTCCTTGGGCACGACGTAAGCCACCAGTTGTTTCTCGCCAAGCTGGTCATCCCGGGCGATGACCACGCTATCGCGCAGGCTTGGATGCTGGCTCAACACCGTCTCAATCTCCCCCAGTTCAATCCGAAAGCCCCGCACCTTCACCTGCTGGTCAATGCGTCCGAGATATTCCAAATCGCCGTTCGGAAGATAGCGACCCAAATCGCCGGAACAATAAAGCAGGTTGTCCGAATTTGCTGAAAAGGGATCTGAAATAAATTTTTTTGCCGTGAGGTCCGGCCGGTTGAAATAACCGCGCCCGACACCGGTGCCGCCGACGCAAATTTCGCCCGGCGTGCCGTCGGGCACGGGCTGGCGATTTTCATCGAGCAGATAAATTTGCAGGTCGGGAATCGGCACGCCGATGACGCTGCTGCTGTCCGTGTCCGCCGCGCGGATGGGGCGATAGGTGACGTGCACCGTGGTTTCGGTGATGCCATACATGTTCACGAGTTGCGGCTGCTCGTCGCCGTGGCGGTTGAACCACGGTTTCAGGCTTTTGAAATCCAGCGCCTCGCCACCGAAGATAACATAACGAAGGGAAAGTTTTTCGCCGGCCGGCGCGAGTTCATCGGCGTGCAGTAACTGGCGGAAGGCCGACGGCGTCTGGTTGAGTACCGTCACTTTTTCGTCGCATAAAAGCCGACGAAAAATTTCTGGCGAGCGGCTGGTGTGAAACGGCACGACCACCAGCCGGCCGCCGTAAAGCAGCGCACCCCAGATTTCCCAGACGGAAAAATCAAACGCGCTGGAATGAAACAGCGTCCAGACATCGCCTTGATTGAAGTGAAACCAATTTTCCGTGGCCTGAAACAGCCGCACGACGTTGTGGTGCGAAATCAACGAGCCTTTGGGCGTGCCGGTGGAGCCGGACGTGTAAATGACATACGCTAGGTTTTCCGGCTTGGTGAAATTGGCCGGATTGGTTTTTGGCTCGCTGGCAATCGTCGGCCAGTCGGTGTCGAGGCAGACCAATTTTGCATTCGGCATCGGATGCTGCGCCGCCAGATTTTCTTGGGTGACGATGACCGCCGCGCCGGCGTCCTGCATCATGAACGCGAGCCGCGCCTGCGGGTATTGCGGATCCATCGGCACGTAGGCGCCGCCGGCCTTGAGGATACCGAGCAGGCCGACGAGCAAATCCAGCGAGCGTTCGACGAAGAGGCCGACGAGCGTTTCTGGTTTTACGCCGAGCTGGCGCAGGTGATGGGCGAGCTGGTTGGCGCGTTCGTTGAGTTGGCGGTAAGTGAGATGCTGTTGCTCAAAAGTCAGCGCGGTCGCGTCGGGAGTGCAGGCCGACTGAACCTCGAACCATTCATGGAGGCACTTTCCCGGCGGAAAAGCGTTGGCGGAAGCCGGCTGGCTGGCCAAAAGCGGGACGCTGCCATTTTTTAATGGTTCGTGCATTTCTTATTCAAATCCGGCGATGGGCAAACATCCATTGAACCGTTAAACACATCCACTGCCGCGTGTTAGTTGAAATCCAGCCGAGAATATCCGACGGTTTGTGGAGATGCTACGATTATTTACGGGCGGCTCCTGAAACGTTTCGGTCGCTTCCGTGGACTGGTGCGGAGAGGGCGCTGGCGAACCGAGGTAAACAACTTGCAGACGCCAAATCCGCCGTGTCCCAAAAATAGGTATTGATGTCCCATTATGTGATAGAGAAAACTTCCGCTAACTGATGAAATGAGCGCAGTTGAAAGTTTAAGATTCGACTGAAGAGCTAACTGAACAAACAAAAACCAAATGTCCGCCGGGCGGTTGTGGCTTGAACGGCGAGCCAAAACAAGAATGCGGACAACCAAAACAAAATGAAAACTCCCAAAATCGTAAAACAGTTGTGCGCCATCGTTGGTGCGGCCAGCCTGCTGGCCACCACGAGTGCGTTTGCCACCATTTCCTACAACGGAACCTATTCCGGCACGCTAACGATTGGCGGTGCCTATGGCGATGCCATCAATGTCAATTCATCGGGTCTCGGCACGTTCACTTCGTTCTGCCTGAACTCGACGGTCTATGCGTGGAACGGCACGACCTATAATTACGTCTCCTCTGACACGGTGACGCCGGCCAACAGCGGCGGCCCGGCCAATGTCACTCTCGGCACGGCTTGGCTCTACAGCGAATTTGGCTCCGGCGATCTGGCCAGCTACGGTTATGTCTATGGCGACCCGAATTCGGCGAACCAGCTCCAGCAGGCCATCTGGTATTTTCAGGGCAGCCCCGGCGGCGTGGCCAATGCCTTCGTGGTTGACGCCCAAACTGCCCTTGGCGCAGGCAACTCCACCAACGCCTCCGGCGGCGCTTACGGCGTGTTTGCCCTGACCCTGACCGATGCCAATCGTGGCTATGCCCAGCCGCTTTTGGGCATGGTGCCGGAACCGAGCACCGTGGTGGCCGGCGTGCTGCTGCTCCTGCCGTTTGGCGTGAGCACGGTTCGCATCCTCCGCAAAGACAAGGTTTCTTAAGCCAGTTTTTGTTTGTTCCATTAGGACAAGCCGGCCAGCCATGGCCGGTTTGTTTTTTTGCGGCGTGGTCGGCTGGCGCTTGAGGCTGACGGAGAAAAAGCGTGGCGCAAAAGACGTGAAGCCCGGCATAATCAGCACGCTCACCTCGTATCTTCACGCGAAGTCCAGTCCGCGCCAGACAACAAAACGCAGGCCGGTCAATTATGACCGGCCTGCGTTTTGATCAAATGAAACAAGCGGCGTGATCAGTTGATCAGTGCCTGTTGAAACAGCGCCTGTTCTTCCGGCAGCAGCTTTATCCGCAGCGCCAGCCGCAGATAAACCTTGGCCTTGTCCGCATTGCCCGTCGCCTTGAGCACGAGGCCGTAATAGCCAGCGACCGCCGGGTTGTCCAAATCCTTTGCGGCCAGCGCCTGCATGACTTTGAGCGCGTCGGCATATTGCTTTTGCAGATAAAGCGAGTAGGCATACGTCGCTGCAAACGCCGGGCTTTGCGGCGATTTGGTGTAAATCTCCTTCGCCAATTCGTGCGGGTTCAACTCCTGCGCCCCCAGCAGCAGCGCCGCAAAGGCCAAGTTGTTTTTCATCTCCAGATCCGCCGGATTCCGCCGGGACAGCAGGCCGAACAACTGCAGCAGCGGCCGCGTGCGACCGCCGTTGATGAGCGACTGCATCAGCACCGGCGGGGCCCAACGTTCCTCGGGATAACGGTTGACCACCAGCCAGAGCAGCGCCTCTGTCTCGCTGTGCCACTGCCACGCCGCCGCCATGCGGGACAGCGAAATCAGCGCGCCCTTCTGGTCGTTGGCGATGTTCAGCGCCACCACCCACTCGCCGGCGGACGCCTCCTGCAAATCCTGGCCGCGCAGCGCCCGCGCCAGGAACGCGTGGCGCACAAATTCCAGATCATTCCAATTTTGGCCCTGGATGCCGACCTGCAATTTTTTCCAGTCGCCCATGCGCAACTGACATTCGGCCATCAGCGGTGCCGCCGGCTGGTTGGTCCGGGTGGGGTTCGGCAAGGTTTGCAGCCAGGCCAGCGCCTGTTCCGGCGAAAGGTTTTTCATCAGCCAGACCGCCATGCCCGACAGCTGGGCCGGACTTTCCGCCGCATCGCGTTCGCACGCGGCCAGCGTGGAATTCAGCTCCGGGTTCTTGTCCTTGAGCAACACGTCCAGCCGCAACAGCCGGTCGGGGAAAAATGCGTTCGTCGGCGCGACCAGATCTTTCGTGAGCGCCTCGGCGGTGCCGAAATCATCGAAGCGGATGGCGTCCGCAATCAGTTCGCGCTTCGCCTGGTGGCGGACGGTGAGGTTCGTCGCCGTCAGGCTGATGCGCTTCAGGTTGTCCCGCGCCGCCGCCGCCTCGACCGCGTTGGCGCCGCGCAATTGCAGCGCCGCCAGGTTCAATTGCGGGATGAAGTTGTTTGAGTCCAGTTTGATGGCCTCGGTAAAATACGCCTTTGCCGCCGGGGTTTGCCCGCCCCCCGCCGCCAGCAAACCGGCGGCGGTCTGGAAAATGGCGGTCTTTTGATCCGCCGCCGCCACGCCGGCCAGCGCGTTGGACGCAACGGCGAAATCACCGAAATTCATGGCCGTCTGCATCAACGCCAGCCGTTCGCCGAGCGACTTGGGATTCAAGTCCACCAGCCGCTGCCGCCAGACCAGCGCCGCGTCGGAATGGGTGGCGTCGGCGAGGTCAGCCATCAGATGGCAGGCATCGGAATTTTGCGGGTTCAAGGTCAGCGCCTGGCGCAGGCAGAGGATTTCGTTGCGGGCGTCGCCCTTGGCCGCAAAGCCGCGGGCCATCGTGAGCCAGTGGTCCTGCTTCCAGACCTTGTAGCCGCGATAGCCGGTGTAGCCCACCAGCAAGAGGACGATGAAAACGGAAATGACGATGGTGATTTTGCGCATTTGGATTGGTAGTTTTTTTGCCGCTGTCAGTTTGCCGGCAGTTTTATTTCATGTTCCGCCGGCTCCCATTCGCTCAACTTCACACCGAACCGCGTGGTGATTTCTTGAATGGCCGCGCGGCTTTCCGGCAATAGTTCGGACACAATAATGACCCGGTTCACGCGCCGGCGTTCAATCAACTGCGGCAGCTCCTTCAGCCCGCCCAGCACGAGGAAACCATAAACCCATTGGAAATACAGCGATTTTTCGTCGTCAATAAAACCGAGCAGATGGCGGCCGTCCGGCTTCTTGGAAATTTTCAGCGCGCGGTCCTTCAAAAAAAGCTGTGCCCGCGTGCCGGCGCCATAAAGCAGTACGCGCTCCAGCTGGCCGGACGCCTCATCCTGCCGCCGCAGCCACAGGACCGCCTCTTCGATGCACCGGTAAATCAGCCGCGAGGCGATGATGACCGGATGGCTCGTGCCCGCAACGAGCACCGCGCGCACGATCCATTTTGATCCGTTCGCCGGGTCGATCACCAGCGCCAGGCCGAGGCTCAAGAGAATTCCCGCCTGCAGCCAGCACAGCACCATCAGCACGTCACGCAAGCGCGCGCGCTGCCATTGCGTGATGTAGGTGCGCGAAAGCGCCAGCAGCGAAAACGTCGGCGTCGCCCATACCGGTAGATCCACGAACCAAATGTGCCAGAAATCCACGCGCAGCCCCTCAATAAACCACATGATCGCCGCCAGCGAACCGGACAGGCAAATCATATCCCACACCGGATACGCCAGCGCCTTGAAAGTCGTGTGCGTCGGCCGGTGCAGGCCCATCAGCAGCGCGCGGCCCGTTTCGCGCAGTTCGATCACGGCGAGCTGCCGCATCAGCACATACACGCCGGCCAGCAGAGCGATGAGAAAAATCCCCGCCGCGTGCGACTGGAAAAACATGATGGACAGCCCGACGGTCACCAGCCCGCCGTTCAAAATATAGAGAAACGTCGCCACGCGCTGCGTGCTCAAGCCGGATTTCGCCAGCCGGTGATGCAGGTGTTCCACGTCCGGCTGCATGATGCCGCGCTTGCCGCCGGTGCCGTTCACCCACGAGCGCACCGAGCGCCGCCAGATCGCCAACAGCGCGTCGTAAATCGGCACACCCAGCACCATGATGGGAATCGTCATGGAAATCAGGAACGTGTTTTTTGTGAAGGTTTGCAATGAAACCACGCCGAGCGTGAAGCCGAGAAACATACTGCCGGTGTCGCCGAGAAAAATGCTCGCGGGATGAAAATTGTAGCGCAGGAAACCGAGACACGCGCCAACAAAACCGGCGAGCAGCAGCACTTCGCCGGACACGTTTTGCATCAGCAAAATGCCCGTCAAACCCACGGCGGAAATGCTCGCCAGCCCCGACGCCAGGCCGTCGAGGCCGTCAATCAGGTTGAACGCATTGATGATGGCGACGAGCCAGATGACCACCATCGCGCAATCCACCACCGGCGGCAGATCGTGGCCCAGCAACTGGCCGAACCGCGTGCCTGAAAACCACATCACCAAAGCCGCCGCGATTTGTCCGCTGAGTTTGACGGTCGGCCGCATTCCGCGCACATCGTCAACCACGCCCACCACCAGCAGCACCAGCGAGGCCAGCGCATATTTCTGCCACCAGCCGAAATCCAGCGCGCCGCCCGACTGCGACCACGGAAACAATACCGCCATCAGGCAAGCCGCGTGGACGCCGATGACCACCGCCACGCCGCCGCCGCGCGCGGTGATGCGCTTGTGCGGCCGCCGCTCGTCCGGCTTGTCCACGACGCCGTATTTGTGCGCCAGTCCACGCACGACCGGCGTGAGCAGGTAGGTCACGAGCAGGCCGGTCAAAAAGACCAGCACATATTTGTCCAGTTCACCAAACATTCGGTAATCGTGGTTGTAAAATCAAAAGTGGTTCGCTTAATTTTTTTGGCCGGCGCATTCAATCGCCGCCACCAGTTGCGGCAGCAAATTTTCTTTGGAAAAACGCCCGTCCAAAGGCACGGCATCCTTGCGCGCAGCTTGGGACACGGCCAGTTTCAATTCAAGGATTGATTTGACCGCCGCCGCTGGGTCGCCGTGCGGCGTGGCTGCGCCGGGCAGCCGGCCGTTCAGCTCGTCCAGAATTTCCGAGATGTGACTGGGACGCGGCCCCATGTAAAGAATCGGCGCGTTCACGCGGAGCAGATTGTAGGCCTTGCACGGATGCACGAGGCCGACGAACAGGTCGCCCATTACGACGAGATGTAAATCCGACGCCGACAAAACGCCGGCGAGCTGTTCCAGCGGCTGATATGGCAGGCAAAGGACGTTCGGCAATTGGTTTTCCGTCGCGAAATCTTTCACGCGGCGATGTTCCGAGCCGCCACCGACGAAACAGAAGAAGATTTCCGGCTCGCTGGCAGCCAAAGTTTTTGCGGCGGCAAGAATGGTGTCGAGCGGATGGCACGGGCTGTGGTTGCCGGCATACATGATGACGAACTTGTTTTCCAGTTCGTGCGTTTTCCGAAATTGCGCGCGGCCAGCGGCATCAAATTTTACTTCCGAATCGTGCGACCACGGCGGAATCACCGCAATTTTTTCGGCGGGAATATTTTTTGCCAGAATCCGCTGCTGCATGAATTTGTCCAGCACCACCACGGACGCCGCGCGCCGCAGGCTAAAGCGCGACAGCCGTTCCAACCATTTCGCCGCGAACGAATCCGGCGACAGCCAGCCGGCGGCGATGGCTTCGTCGGGATTCAAGTCCATGATCCAATAGCAGAATTTCGCGCCACGCAGTTTCGCGAACGCGGCGGCGATAACTGACACCAGCGGCGGTGAGGTCAGTGCCACAATGACATCCGGTTTCGGCAGCAGCACCAACCGGAAACAACATGAAATCAGAAATGTCAGAAAATCCACCGCGCGCCGCCATTTTGCGCGCTTGCCAAAACCGGTGTTGAACACACGGAATATCTTGATGCCGCGCCACGCTTCATGTTTCGGAAAAGTCCTGGTGGAATCATCGTAAGCACGGCGGCTGGTGACGACGGTCACGTCGTGGCCGCGCTCCACCAGCGCGACCGCAAGGTCGGTCAGATGCTGCCCGCTGGAGACAACATCGGGATGAAAGGCCTGATTGACGAGGGTGATCCGCATTTAGTTTTCCACCTTGATGAGCTGGTTCAGCCGTTGTTCGAGCGCGGCTTTTGCCTGATCGGCGTTTTCGTAGCCGGCGAGGATGACCTCCAAAACTTTTTGCCCATGGTTGCCGCGCCCGGCCCAGACACCTCGGACGAGGTTGAAGCGCGCGGATTCCTCGGCGGTGTAGGCGGCGGCGGGCAGGCCGGCTTCCCAGTGGCATTGGTAAACTTGCAGCCGGCCGCTGGACGTCTCAAAAACGTAATGCCGCATCGGCAAAACCACTTTACCAACGGTCATCAATGTCAGTTCGGTATCGCCGATTTGTTTCAGTCCGGCGGCAGTGATGCAGATGTCCGGCGTGTGGCGCTTGGCGAGATAGCCGGCGACGCGGCCGGGATGCCACGCGAAATAAAACGCCTGCCAGTCCGTGCCGTCGGCCTCGCGCCAGCGGCCTTTCTGGCCTTCGTCAAACCGCAACAGCGTGCGGTCGTCGGTCGTGATGGGCACATTTTGGAAAGTCGGATTGGCGCGCGGAAAATTCACCGTCCAGCTTGCGGCAGGTTGCAAATGGGATTCACGGACGTGATACCAAAGCTCCACACCGCACTCGACAGCGACAATCCAGATGACCAGAACCAAACCAAACCAGCTCACGCGCCGGAAAACATTTTCGCTGGCAGTCGCGTTGCTGGAAATATTTTTTGCCACCAGAATTTCGGCGCCGGATTTTTTGCGCAGATTCAGCAGCCACGCCGCGCCCCACAGCAGCGCGGTGCAGACGAGCAGAATGGTCAGGCCGGCTTCGTCGTGATATTCGGCAATCGCGCCGGTGCCTTTTTTCGCCGCGATCCAAGTGAGCAGCGACGCGCGAAAAATGTTCAGCAGCATCGCCAGCGCGAAGCCGAACGGAATCAGGAAGACGCGCCGCCGCCAATTGAATAGATAAAATTCGCCGAGGAACAGCGCGATCATCAGGCTGGACTGGAACGAGCGGATGCCGCTGCACGCGTCGTTGATGCCGACGAGTCCGGTGCTAACCTCGATGACGTTGCCGTGCTGGATGGCCGGCACGTCGAGGAAGCCGAGGACGTTGACGACCATGCCGGCGTTCATGCGACTCAAGCCCTGGATGATTGGCGCTTCTAACAGCGTGGGCCACGGAATCGCGACCAGAAAGAACGCAATGGGAAAGGCCAGTTGCCGCCGCCAGAATTTTCCACCGGCGAGCCGAATTGCGTAAAGCGTCAGGCCGATGGTCTCGATGCCGAGCAGCCATTGAATCGGACGCCATTCCGGAGTGGCTTCCTCAATCAGCCGTGTCGGCAGGTAAAAAAATGCGAGTGCACCGCAGAGCAGCGCCGGCAAAAGAAATTTCCCGGCGGCAGAATCATCGTGCGGAATTTGTTTCGCGTGATGCCAGCGGCGCAGGAGCAGACCGGCGACCAGCAGCGGCACGACGAGGCCGTAGCTGTATTGCGGATTGGACGACCATTCCAGCCGCAGATTGTCAATCAGCCGGAACCACAGGTAGCCGAGCGGCAACGCCAGCAGCGCCCATTGGCGGCAGAAGATTTTTTGGAGCACAGCCATGAATTTTTCAGGAAATGATGCGCGGCTTCACAAACACGGCGGGGTTGCCGCGATAAATTCCATTCGCCTCCAGATTTTTGGCCGCCACGGAACCGGCGGTCAAAACGGCGTGCGCGCCGACCGCGACGCCCGGCCCGACCCAACAGCCCGCGCCAAGCCACGCGCCGTTTTCGACAATGATTTGTTTCGTAATGAGATTGAAACTGGCGCGTTTGTAATCGTGGCTGCCGGTGCAAAGAAACGCGCGCTGCGAAATGCAGACGTGGCTACCGACGGTGATGAGTTCGAGATTCAGCAGCCAGCTTTCCTCACCGAGCCAGACGTGGTCGCCGACGGTGAGCTTCCACGGAAACGTGATTTTCACCTGCGGCTTGATGGTGACATTTTTCCCAACCTTTGCGCCGAACGCCCGAAGGACGGAACATTTCAGCGCCGAAAAACTGAACGGACACAGCCGGAACAAAACCAGGCTGACGACGAGCCAAAGCACCTCTTTCAGCCGGCCCGCGCCGCGGTCAAACCGGCCGGGCGAATAGCTCGACAAATCCACCGTCGGCTGGCCGCCGGGCTGGGATGACGTTTCGCTCATGGTCAAAGGGTAAAGGTTTTCCGCGCGCCGCTTCAAGCGTCCAAGACGCAATTCGGCCTGGCGCCGCCGCCCAAAATCCATTCGTGGACAGCGTGCATCTGGCTGCCAACTTGCGTCCAAGTGAAGTGAGCTTCCACCAGCATCCGCGCACGGTTGCCCATCGCGGCGCGATCTGCGCCGCTCATGGCAAAAAGATTTTGCAGGCCGGCGGCGATGCCCGCTTCGTTTGGTTCGATTTTCAGCGCCGCGCCGGCTGGAAAACCTTCCGGCAAATTACATTCCGGCGTCATCAGCACCGGCTTGGCATTCGCCCACGCCTCGAGCACGACCATTGGCAAACCTTCGCTGAACGACGGCAACACGAACGCGTTGCAATGATGATAACACGCGACTTTGTTGGCGTTGAACTGCGGGCCGAGAAACAGCACGGAGGATGGAGAATGGAGAATGGAGGATGGCTCGCGAATGTCGGCGAAGGGAATTTCCCGGTCGTTACAAAGCTGTTTCAACTCCGCTTCGTGTCCACCTTGCTCCCAGCCGGCGATGGCGAGAACCCAATCACCAGATTGCTGATTGCCGATTGCCGATTGCTGATTTGCCGGCCACGCTTTCAGCAAATTGACCAACCCTTTCTTCGGATGAATCCGGCTCAGGAAGAGCAATACTTTTTTCCCGGGCGCGACAAAATTATTCCATGGTGGCGCGGCGGGCGTCACGCCGGACGGCAAATCAATCCCGTTCGGGATGACCACGATCTCGTTTTTGAGTCCGAGCTGGCGGATGGAATCAGCTTCTGACTGGCAAAGCGCACGGAGGCAGCGCGCGCCGCGCAGGTGCGCCGCTTCAAATAAATACCACGCGATTTGTTTTTTCCAGCGCGAATTTTTCAGCGCCCACGGGTCGAGCATCCCGTGTGGCGAGATGACGCAAGGCCGTTTGGTTTTTCGTCCGTAATTATTGACGGCGACGCTGGGATAAAGCCACAAGCCATGCGTGTGGCAGATGTCCGGCGCGAACGCCTCCAGCTCCGCAAGAAATCCGGGCGCGCGACCGATGCCGTTCGGCCAGCCAGGCGGAAATGCCGCCACCGGTGCCGGTGCCCATGCCGGCAGATCCGCATCGGTGTTTTCGTCGCGCAGGCCGAAGGCTTTCACCGTCGCGCCGAGCTGCTGCTCCGACTGCGCCAACCGCAGCACCGCGTCAAACAGCCCGCCGGCCTTGCGCGAAACCGACGCCGTGAGATGAGCGGACTTGATCATTTCAAAATGGAAAATCGGCGCGCTTCACCGGCGCAGCATCAAACGCAGCAGCGCGCGGTCGAGCCAGCCAAGGCGCGGGTGCGGGTATTTCAGGGCGACGGCCACGGCGTCGCGCAGGCCGGTGGCGAAACGCTCCGGCCCCCACACGGAGACAATTTTGCGGCTGGCCGCGCGGAAATTGGCGAGCGGAAAATCTGGCGCGGAAATTTTGCGGAGCAGTTCCGCGAGTTCATCGGTTTTCCCGGGGTCAAATTGGAAGCCGTTGACGCCCGCCGAAACCAGATCCGCCGCACAACCGCAGCGGTTGGACACCAGCACTGGCAGGCCGGAAGCCATCGCCTCGTTGACGACGAGACCCCACTGCTCGGTCGTGCTGGCGTGGACGAATGCGCCGGCAAGGCCGAAATAAACCGGCAGTTCGTGGTATTGCTTGAAGCCGGGCATCTGGACACAGCCGTCCAGTTTCAAATCGGCAACCAATTGCTTCAGGTCCGGCTTGAGCGGGCCGTCGCCGAGCAAAACGAACGACCAGCGGTCGTTTTTGCTTTGCGCCAGTTCACGGTAACGCGCGTAGGCTTGCAGCAGGCAGAGCAGGTTTTTCTTCCCGACGAACCGCGCGCTCGCCAGAAAATATTTTTCCGGCAGACCAAATTTTTGCCGCAGGTTTGGCGCGTCGGCGCGGGCGGCGTCGGTCTGTTGCCGGAAATAATCGTTGTCCACGACATCGTAGCCGGAAAAGACGCGCTCCGGTTCGAGGCCGAGCTGGACGAGATATTTTTCGTGTGGCGTGCCGCCGGCCAGCCCGGCGGAATTCATCTTCACCAGCCGCGTCTTGATCCACTCCTTCCAAAACGTGCGGCGCTCGTCCCACGCGGTGCTTTCGGACATGACCACCGCCGGCGTGTGGCTGGCCGCGCACCATTCGAGCGCACTCAACGCATCCACGAACGACCAGCCGGGGACGGCGACGACCTGCGGTTTTAATTCATCCAGTGCCTGCCACGTTTTCCGGCGCAACTCCTGCCGCCACTCGCATGTGTCGGTCTCGCGCTCGGTGAGCGTGACGCGCGTGAACGCCGCCGCGCCCTCGACCTTGTCCCAGGCGTAGGTATTTTCCATGCCACACGCCTCGATGCCGCAGACGGACATCAACCGCCCGGCGGCGTTGAGCCGCGCGTGGTGATACGGACCGAAGCGCTGGAACAACACGGCGACGCGCGTGTCCTTGGGCAGGGAAAAATTGTTGGGGGAATTTTGCACGTTGGATTATTTCGGATCAATTCGGCGGGCGTTGAAAATTGTCGCGCCGGACAAAGCCGCCGGTCGCGCGCCGGGCAAAGGGCATTTTTCCGGCAGCGGCTGTGCGGGCACTTTTTTGCGTTGGCGAGGACACTGTGACGCTGGTTTCCGGCGACGTCTTGATGAGTTGATAATGTTCCAGAAACCAGATGGCCAGCGCGCCAAACACGAATGGATACAAGGTGATGAGTGTGATGTCGCGACCCAGGTTGAAAGTCAGGATGAGGCCGAGGCTGTAAAGCGGCAGCCGGCCGAGCTGATGCACCGTCAAGTCCAGCCGCGCGAGCCAGACGATCCAGAGACTCATCAAAATGGACGCTGCCGCCGGGCCAAGCACGCGGCCAAAGTTCACGACGCCCTGGCCGATAAAGCCGGTGGAGATGGTGGTATTGACGCCGCCGTGCGTGTCGTTGGCGTCGCCGTGGCCGCGCGCCATGGCGTAGTCGAGGCCGATGAGCGGCTTGCCGTGCCAGAGGCCGCGCGGAATCGGGTTCACCAGTTCGGCAAAATAGCGCTGTCCCCAGTTGATTTGGTATTGGCCGTTGTCAATGAACGTGCTGACCCAGCACAATTCCTCAAACATGTTCAAACCCTCGTTGTGGACTTTTTCCTGGGCGGCGAGATTTAGACCTTTGTTGTGAAACGCGTCGGTAATGCTCATCGAGGAGCGGTTGGCGATGACGAACTTCATCCAGGTGTTAACCACGACGAAGCACGCAAGCAGCACGAGGACTTTTTTCCACATCCCGCCGCGCAGCCGTAGGAACACCCAACTCAACACCGCCGGCACCGCCATCGCCAGCATCGTGTTGCGCGTGCGGTCGAAGACGAACGCCGGCCACGACAGCAGCACGAACAGCAACGCGAGCCGCCGGACGCGCGGCGTGGTCGCCAGCGCGGCAACCACGCCAAACATCGAGGTTGTCAGCAGTTGCAGATAGACGGCGATGATGGAAAACGCGTCGAAGCCGGAGCCGATGCGCCCGTGCGACCAGGGGTTCGCCTTATAGCCGAGGAACGGGAAAAGGTAATAGGGAATTTCGGCCTTCAGAAGGATCAGTGCGATCACCAACAGGATAAGCCACACCGCCGCGCAGCCGGTGAACAGGATGTTTAGCTGCTTTTGGATTTCCGGAAAACCGACGCCGTGCTGGAACAACTGCATCACGCCGCTGGGCCGCGCGGCCAGCGGGCCATTGATTCTTTCGTGCAGCGGCCGCACCGTCAGCAGAATCACGAGGATGAACCACGCCACCTGCCACCACGCGCCGGACAGGGTCTCCGGCGTAAATATTTTGGCGTGGTTGTTCGCGTAGTCATTATAGAACGCGTCGCCGACATACCAGGCGGCGGTCGTGCCCAGCACCGCCAGTAGCGGGATGCTAGTGGCGTCGTGGATGCGCCGGAACGCCGCGATGCCGCCGCCGGTCAGCAGCGCGATCACGACCCAAAACGAAAAGGGAAATATGAACAACAGGTTCAGCACAAGTTCCGAGCCAGAAGATTATCGGGGTTGAACGGCCAAAGACAACTGGCGAATGGCGCGGAAAAATCACTTCCGCAAATCAGCCTCCAGTTGCGCCAGGTTTTCCGCCAGCCGGTTCAGCGTGAACTGGCGGGATTTTCCCCGCGCCGCTGCCGCCTGCGCCGGCAGCAGTTCCGGCTGCGTGAGGTAGCGCCTAAAAGTTTGCGCCAGCGCATCCGCATCGCGCGGCGGGACGAGGAAGCCGTCCGCGCCGTCGGTGACGACCGCGCCGCAGTTCGGCGTGGCGACGACCGGCAGGCCGTGTGCCATCGCCTCCAGTTGCGTGAGAGCAAAGCCGTCCGAGAGTGTCGGCAGGACAAACACGTCCGCCTGCCGATACCAATCCGCTGCCTGATCACGGCTGGTGCGGCCGTGAAACGTTACGTTGCCGGACGCGGATGAGATGGCCGCCTGCGAAATTCCAACCGGCCCGACGACATCGAAATGGATGTTTTCCTTTTCCAGTTGCCGCGCGGCGGCGAGCAGATACTGGATGCCCTTGCGCAAAATCACCTGGCCGAGAAACAGCACGCGCAGCGGAGCGTCTGATTTATGATTTACGATTTCGGATTCACAATTGGCTTCGCCGGTTTCAAAGCACAGCGGGATGACGACCAGCTTTTCGGCGGGCACGCCCTGCTGGAGCAAAGCCTGCCGGGAGAATTCCGAGTTCACGACGATGCGGTCGGCCAGTGACCACTCCTGTTCGCGCCGGGCGAAATACTCCTCCGGCACCTGCAGGCGGCGCAGGGACCAGCCGGGCCAGTTTGTTTCCTCCGCGCGCACCAGGTCCACTTCCACGCGATTCGGATCCATCTGGTTCAGGACGCATTTGATTTTTTGTGCGCGGAACCACGCGAGCGATTCCAATGCGCCGGTGTCGTAGGCAAAGAAAAGGGAACGGCCATTCAAGTCCGTCCGGCGTTTCAAATATTCGCGCACGCTAGTGGAAAATCTTTTCCCGACCTCGATAAAACCAAGATACGGCTCGCCGGCAAATTTCCGGCGCAGGAGAAATTCCCAGCCGAGCGAACGCAAGTTCCATGAATGGACAAGTCCTGATTGCCGCGTCAAATCGGGATGAAACCGCGCGGCGAGCGGGCGCAGCTTGCCGGCAGCCAGTTTGCGCGTCACCGGGCCGGCCCAAAAATCCGTGCAGAGCGCGGCGAGCTGGCCGTTTAGATGCAATGCGCGCGGGATGGCGAAGTGCTCGCGGGCGCCAATCTGGCTGCAAATCCACGAAGGCAATTTGATTGAGGGGGAAGTCATGGCTTTCCGCCACCGCTGGCGCAAGACCGGGAATTTTTTACCACGCAACCGGGCGGCTTCAATGGACGACGTGGAAACCGGGCGGCGGTGTGTGCACGGGCGTGGCAGGCGGATTGGTGATGGTGATGGTGCCGCCATTGGGCGGCACAATGGCAGCTGTGTTGGTCGTCCATGCGGTGCCGTTCCAATAGAACGTCACGAGCTGGCCGCTGGCGACGGGGATTGGGCTGACCGGGTTCACCGACGGAATCACGATTACATCGCCGCCAGTGCCGCCGTTGTAGGTTGCCCAGCGGTTAGTGCGGTTATCGAATTCCAAATAGGCACCGGCTGGAATCTGACTGGCCGTGGAATCGTCGAGAACAAATATGTCGCCAGTGGGAACATAATCCAGACGCTGTTTCGGCCCGCCGGCGTAGGAAATGAGGTTGGTCCGGACGCTGCTATGATAGAGCGGTTGGGCGGTGTAGGGGCTGTTGGCCGGAACCAACACGAAGGGGGAATTGTTAGCGCCCGGCGCGCCGGTTTGAAATGCGGAAGCCGGGCAATCAATCACGTTGTTAGAGTAGCTGACGTTGATTTGCTGCGGGCCGGCGTTGACAACATTGAAAATCTGCTGCGGCACGGAGACATGGTTATTGCAGATCGTCAGGCCGCTGACGCCGTTGATGCCGCTGCCGCCAAACCCGAACACTGCCGACAGCTTGGCGGGCGCATAGATTGAATTGCCCGCGATGAGGATGTTGCTGTTCATCACGCTGCCCTGGGCGCCGGTCGCGCCGAGATTGAAGACGCTCATATAATCGGCGCAGTGGATTTCATTGTTCAAAACGCTGATGTTGGCGGCCGGCATCGTCTGGATGCCGTTTTGGCCAACACCGGTAAAAAAAAATGTATTGCCCCGCATGATGAAGGGCGGTGCCGTCCACACGCCGCCGTTCCACGCCCAGCCGTTGCCGGTGATGTTGGTGACGAAGTTGTTTTGGAAATACGAGGTGTTCGTGTAGTAGGCCTGAAAGTATTCCGCGACTTGGAACAGGTTTTCAAAACGGTTGCTGGTCACGTCCCACGAGCCATAGATGTTCAGCGCCGTCGCGGCGCCGTCGCGGAAAACCGAGTTGTGGATGCTGATGTTGCCGTTTCGATTCTGGTCAATGGACTTGAACATCTCGCCGCGCCAGTGCTGAACGACAATGTTGGTGAACATCTGGTGTGTCGCGGTCTCCGTGTTGCCACCGCTGGTGTCGTAGCACAACCACGCGCAATGGCCCACGTCCCAACCGAGGCCGTCAATCTCGTTTACGTAAATGCCATGGACATCAAGATTGCCCTGCTGCAGGCCGCCGTCGAGCGTCAGGTTTTCCACGATGATCGGTAAATCATTCGTGACCGGCGCGACGACTTGGAACAAATAACCGCGATACGGATGCGTGCCCCAGCCATAGGCCGAGAAATCCTCCGGGCGAAAAGCCCCGCGCGAAAGCAGCGTGGTGTTGCCGGTGCCGACAAAATGCAGCCCGCCGCGATTCAGACAAATCGCCGCCAGCGTGTAGCCGTCGGCTCCGCTGTGAAACGTCGGCATGCACAGAAACACGCCGTCGGGAAAATTAATCGTCGCGTCCAAGCCGGCAGCGGCGATGGCCTTGCGGATGGCCGACGTGTTGTCGGTGCCACAGGTAGCAAAGGTGTTTTGCAAGGTCGCCTGCGGTGGCACGGAAAGGTAAAGATTCGTCCCGCTGACCACGTTGGTGATCGTCGCGATGAGGTCGAGGCGGTTGGTCGAATTGATGCCGTAAGAATTGATACCGACGGTCTGCACGCCGACCTTGAAGACTTCAATTGTCTTGCCGATGTCGGCGCTGGAAAACTGGTTAGTCGTCGTTACCATGGATGATTTAGCCGTGGTGTTGACGTAAAACTGGACAGCATCGCCCACCGCGCCAAAATCTGTGACGTTGGCCGAAGTCTGCGCCCGAACCGAAACGCCCAGCCCAGCCAAGACCAAGCCAGCCAGCATATAACCTTGGCAAAACCAGCGTCCGCCAGCTTTCTGGAGCCGGCCTCGTTTAAGCGGTTTCTGGGTTTTCATAATTCAGGAACATACGTCCAACTTAATTTTTAGCAAACTTCGCGCCAAACAATTATCCCGGCAGCCGGAGCCAACTCCGGTAGCGCGCCCAAGGAACCGCCCGGCGTTGACGCAGGCAAAACGGCACGCCCGCCAGCGCCTGCCACCACCAAACTGGTTCGCGGACAATCCAGCCTGGCCCGCGTTTGCCAGCATAACGGAGTTGCGAAAATATCCGGTAAAAAACCAGCCCGACACATTGCGGAAACGGACAGCGCAACAGCACGCTCCAAAATTCATTCCGCGAATGTCGGTGATGATTGCGCAATTCGCTCCGCGTCTGACCGGAATAATGATGCCGAATCGTGATGACCGGCGAGTAAAGCACCTCGTAACCCGCGCCCACGCATTGCAGGCCATAATCCGGCTCCTCATACATATGGAAAAATTCCGGCGGAAAACCCGGCAACGCCATATAAACCGCGCGCAGCAGCACCGCGCCGGAATTGGCAAACGACCGCGTCAGCCGTGCCGGCCCGAAATCCGTCTGCGTCAGCGTCGCCGGATATTCGTCCGTCCGCTGCGGAAAATGCGCGATGGCCAGCTTGGGATTTTGCTCGAACAGCGGCGCGATGCGCGCGAGGCAGTCCGACTGTTCGGGATGACTGTCATCGTCCAGCGCCAGCACCAAATCGCCGCGTGCTGCGCGCATCATGCGGTCGCGCGAGGCCACCGAACCGCGCCCGATTTCGTTCACGATGAGATTTGCCCCCGGCATTTCGCGGCGCACCGTTTCCACCGTATCATCCGTGCAGCCGTCGGCTGTGATCAAAGTTTCCAGCGGTGCGGGCTGCAAAGTGCGCAACACCGCGAGCGTGCGGCGCAAGTCCGCCGCGCGGTTCCGAGTGGTGATCATCACCGAAAAAGTCATGCGAAAATTCAGACCGAGAGAGCGCCGGCGGTGTTTTCCGCCGCGCATTTTTTGAAGAACAACGTCAGCCGCACACTGTCGGTCAGCCGGTAACCGAGCGGTTCAAGAAAATCGCTCAGGTTGGCGCGGGCAGTTTCGCTCAAGGCTTCAATGGTGATGAGCTCGGGCGCATAACGGCGGAAATCCAGCCCCTGCAACACCGCAAGGTCATGGCCTTCGCAGTCAATGTTCAGGTATTGAAAATGTTCTCCGCGAAACGGCGACGCGTCCAGAATCTGCGTCAGTGTCATGGATTTGACGGGCGTGCTTTTCAACGGCTGCTCGCCCTGGACCGAGACCAGGTTTTGTTCGTCACGTGGCGCGAGGCGGTCGGTGGTGCCTTCCGCATAATGCAGCCAGATCATTTCCTCGACGGTGTTCGACACGGCGGCGCAGACGTTGTAGTCATGCGGGCGCTGTATTTCAAAGCGCGCAATTTTTTCCGGGTCGCAGTCAATGTTGACACCGTGCCAGCCGAATGAACTCAACAGCTTCGTGTTGGACAGCTTGAACGGATGAAACGCGCCGACATCAATGAACCGTCCGCTGGTGCGGCCCAGGTAGCCAAAGTGGTTGTGTACCACGAGATCCTCGCCGAACTGCGAATAACTCACGCGCATCGCCCGCATTTCTTCCAGCGCGGCGCGCGGCGTCCGCCCGCCGAAGAAAAGCATTCGCAGCCGTTTGAGGTTTCTTAAAATCCGGGAGGCGGAATCTGATTTCATAGTGTGATTTATCGGGCTTCCAGCATGAATTCCCGGCGCACGCCGGGCGTGATGGGCCGCATCCGGCGCACGGCGCCGAGCAGCATCCGCAACGAGTGGATGTGCCACTTCGCGCCGCTGATGCTGTCTGCGTTGCCCATCCGGTAAACCACGGCGGGAAACGGCACGGCGGTCAGCTGGTGGCCGAGATAGGCGAACTGCGCCGCGTAACGCTGATGGCTATCGTTCGCCAGCAGCGTGCTGGTGGCCGAGCCGGGAATGAGCGAATACTGGTCGGCCTTGGCAAAGTTTGCGTTCGCCTCGCTCAACACCACGCCCTCGGTTTCCGTGCGGAACGGCCCCGTTTTTTCCACCAGGTCGCTGCGGGAAATGAGGCAGGAACCGCAGATGCGGTCCAGAGTCTCCGTGCGCTGGAGAACCGGGCGCAGGTTCATCCGCCACAGCCAGCCCTGCGAAATGAGGTAGCCGGGCGCGCCGCTGTTTTGGGCGAGCCATCCCACCAGCTTGGAGCTAATGAGATCGTCCGCGTCCAGCTTCATCACATAACGCGGGTTCCACTTCGCCTTCGTGTGATTCCAAGCGGCGGTGATTTTCGCCAGCTTGTCCAGCACGCCCGCGATGGCCGGCGGCGGATGTGCCGGTGGCGGCGGCACGGACACGAAACAAAATCGCGAGTCCAGCGCCACATCGAAATCCGGCGGCTCGTTGCCGACCACCACCACGCAGAAATTTCCGTCCGCCGAGTTTTGGATGGACTTGAGGGTCTGGTGCAGCAGCCGGCAGGCGAGCTCCCATTTGAACTTCGCGCGGCGCGGGGCGACGGGAATCAAAAAGGCCAGCAGCGGCGCGATTGGTTGGAAATTGTTTTCGCCCATGAAACAAAAATTATTTTCCGAATATCCGTTTCTTCAGCTTGCCGGACAGCACCCGGCGGTCTTCGTTGAGGATGGCCAGCCACGCGACGAATTCACCGTGGTGCCGGCGGTGGTGCGCCAGCCGGGCGATGGTGAACGGTTGCGAATAGGCGCCGCGATCAAACAGGAACGGCTTGCGTCCGCAAAAGTGCGCGACTCGCGGGCGGGAAATATTTTTGGGGAAACGCCAGCCGGCGCCGGCGCAGTCGCGCGCCAGTTCCGCCGTACCATGGTGCCCCCAGATGTGCTGCAAATCAGCCATACCGGATTTGATCTGGCCGCGCTGCGTCAGCGAATGGACGGCGTAGTTCAGCATGCCCATTTCGCCCCATGCGAAAAGCCCCGGCATCTGCTGGCCCCACGCTTCGAGCTTCGCCCACTCGGAAAACGGAATGGCGTTGCGCCGACAGGCAAAGGTGCCGGTGCAAAAATAAGCCCGCCCGCGCCAGTCGAAGCCGGCGTCGAACGGTCGCAATTTTTCCGGGTCGAAATAAAAGTGCGGCAGCCACGCGGGAATTTCCGTGGCGCTGGCCGGGACGGAAATCTCGCTCCACAAAATTTGAAAATCCAAATCGCGGCGGATTTGCGCGGTGAAGTCGCCCCACACGATCGCGTCCGAGTCCAGCCACACAAAAAATTCAAACGGCCCCTTCCACATCGCCGCAAGCTTGGCGCGGTAGTTACTACCGATGAGCCGGCGCATTTCCGCCGAAGGCAGGTCGGGCACGCGCAGGACGATCACGCCGTATTCACGCACTAAATCTTCTACATCAAAGATTCCATCCACCACGAGGCAGATCGGCACGCCCGGACAAAAATATTTGATACTCGCCAATGTGGCCTGAACCATGAACTTGTCGCCGGCATGGCAACCGGTAACGAAACCGAAGGGGGCTTGAATGCTCACGTCACCGCCTCCACGTTTTGATCCGGCAAGCCTTTGACCTGCTTCAGCCAGCCGCGTGAATAGCCGGCAAACAGCCAGCGGTCCTTAAAAGATTTCTTATAGCCGGCCCAGGCCTTGCACGTCTGCGGAAATTTCCGCGCCGGCGTGGCGTGCCACGAGCGGAAATTTTTTAGCGCCGTCTTTTCCAGCGCCGCGCGCCAGAGCCGGTGATGCGGATTAACGAATTCGCCGAGCCAATCCCACGGCTTCGGATAATCCAGAAAATGCACCAGCCGGTCGAGCGGCACGCCGGTGGGACGCAGAGCCGGCCAATGTTTCCGCATATTGGCGATGCAGTTGAATTTTTCGGGCAGCCTTGCGATTTGGCCGTGCAGAACGGCATTCACCGCCGACTGGTCGTGGAACGGCGGCCGGTATTTGGCGATGTATTCCATCGCTCGCTCGGTCACGCGCTGCCGCCGCCATTCCGGCACGTTGACCAGAATCACGCCGCAATTGAAGTAAGGCTCCGTCGCGCTGTTGCCGAGCTGTTCGGCGACAAACCGGTCCACCGCGCCGGCCAGCGGCGCTTCCGGCACGAGCGCGGCGGGCGCGCCGCAAAAATCAAACGCTTTCAGCTCACCCACGTCCACGTCGCACAGTGTGTCGGCGTCCACATAAAGAAACCGCTCCACCGGCAACACCTGAACCGCCATCAGCCGGTAGTAGGTGGCATGGCTGCCGTTCAACGGCGGAAAATTGGCGAACAATTTCGCATCCACGCGGCACAGCTCCAGCGTGAATGGTTTGCCGGTGGCGGAAAGTGTTTGCCTCAATAATTCCAAATCGCCGTCGGCGAAATCGTCGCTGAAAAGATAAAAGCGCGTTTCCGCCACCGCCGCGCCGATGCGGTCCAGCAGCGAATACATCGCGACGTGCAGGCCGGGCAGCACGCGGCGGTCGGCGCAGAAAACGATGTTCATCGGCGCGCTCATTTTTCGGCGATTGCCTCGTGGTAAAGTTCCAGATATTGCGCCGCCATTTTTTCCGCCGGGAAATTTTCCCGCACCCACGCCGCCGCGCGGTCGCCCATCGCCGGCAGATTTCCGGAGCGGGCTTGCGCGCATATTTCCTCGGCCATCCGTTCCGTGTTGCCGAACGGCACCAGATTTCCGGTCACGCCGGCCTGCACCGCGTCGCGCAGACCGCCAACATCGAACGCCCACACCGGCGTGCCGCACGCCTGCGCCTCGGTGGCGACCAGCCCGAAAGTTTCCATGCGCGAGGCGACGATGAAAACGTCCATCGCCGAATACGCGAGGCTTTGCTGCGCCGGCGACGACAGCCGGCCAAGGCCGCGCACATTCACCCGCGCGCGGCTGACCGCCGGCAGGCCGTCGCCGAAAACCAGCGCGTCCACCGCGCCAAGTTTTTGGCCGACTTTTTCCGCAACGTCCCAAAACCGTTTGAAACCTTTGTTAATGTCGGTTAACGACGTGGCCCCAAAACCCAAGACGAAACGGTTCGGGGCGAGGCCGAGTTGTCGGCGGGCGGCCATTTTTTCGTGGCGGATGAACTCGCCGGTTTTCACCGCCGGATGGATGGTCGCGATTTTTTTCACGTCGGCAAACAGCGCGGATTTTTTGATGAGGCCGGTGGTGAAGACGCTGTTGCCGACGGCGAAAATCTTCCGCCCGGCGAGTGCGCGGGAACGGCGGTGCCATTCCCGCGCGGCGAGCCAGCGGTTGAACGGCGGCTTGAACACCGGACAAACCGCGCAGGTCTTTTCCATTTGGTCGCAGCCGAAATCGGTGAAGCAGCCGCCGGCCAGCGCGCTCATGTCGTGGATCGTCCAGACAATCGGAATGTGTTTCGGAATCGCGGCCAGAAAACTCGGCAGGTCGAGCCACTGGCTGACCCAGTGCAGATGCACGATGTCCGCCGCCGCATCGTCCGCCGCCGGCAGCGTGGGCTGCGGCGAGCGGTAACGTCCGAAAAACGACGGCGCATCGGGGCGCATCGCCCAGGTTTCAAAACGCTGCCGCACGCGTTCGCGCTGGAGGTCGAGCCAGCTCCGGCAAAATTCCCGCCGCTCGGCTTCCGGCAGAGCGAGGCTTCCTTTCCGATAACGAACGCGGCTGTCATGGCCAAGTTCGCGCAGCGCGGCGTGCAACCGCAGCATCAAAACTGCCGAACCGCCGTCGGCGTGGGTGTTGTAGTGGGCAATTTTCAAGCGCGATTTTGGACGGGATGCCGCGCCAATAATTTTTCCAGCGCCGACAGCACGTTCGCGACGGAAATTTGCTTCATGCATTCCTTGTCGTAGGGACATGGCGTGCGCAGCCAGCACGGCGCGCAGTCGAGCTGGGTGAAAAGATTTTCGTTCACGTCGTAACCGCTTTCGGCGGGCGAAATAAACCCGCCGAAGATAACCACCGCCGGCGTGCCGACCGCCGTGGCCGCGTGCATCAAATAGCCTTCCTGACAAATCAGCGCGCGGCACGAAGCCAGCGTGGCCGCCGCCCGGCGCGGGCTGATGCGGTCGCGCAAATCCAGATCGTTTTCGATGAGCGGGTCGGACGCCAGGCCGAATTGCGCGATGCGAAATTGTTGGCGCAGTTGCCGGGCGACGGCCTGAAACCGGTCCAGAAACCAGTTTTTGTTGTCCGTCATCGTGGTGATACCGGTGGATTGCATGGCAATCCACGGTTTGTCACCGGCCGGCAGGACGGCGGCGCGCAATTCTTCCGGGCGGAGAAACAACACCGGGCGCACCGGCGCAGTTTTCACGCCGGCCTTGGCGGAGAGAATAGAAAGAATGTGGCCCGGCAGCGGCTGCATTTTGGCGTCCGGCCCACCGGGCTGGTAACTCAAATACACCAGTGAGTCCACCAGCCCGACCAGCCGCATTAATTTGCCGAGCTGATGCGCCAGCCGCTGCGAGGTGGTCGGCAGCGTAACCACCTGCGGCGTGCCGGCGAACAGTTCAGGATAACGCGTGGCGACAAAAACCTTGCCGCCATTTTCCCGCGCGTATTGATGCATGACCGCGTTGACGAGCAGGGCGTCGCCCAAACCGTCGAAACGCAAAAATAGCGGAGGCTTCATCGTGGGCTAAATTCCGGGGCGGCCGGCGAGCACCGCGTGGATGCGGTCGCGGAAAATTCCGTGAATCGTTTCCGGCGAGAAAATCGTGGCGGCGACCTGGTTCGCCCCGGCCACCAGACGTTGATATTCCGCCTCGTCGCGCAGGCGGTTCAAACCTTCAACGACCGCGCCGCTTTCGGGCGTGGTGACGGCGAGGCCGGAGCCGGTCGCCCGTGCCACGCGCACCGGTTGGCAGTATTCCGGCCCCCAAAAAACGACGGGCCGGCCGTATTGTGTATATTCGAGAAATTTGGTCGTGAAGCTGACGCGCGACATGATCTCCAAACTTTTTTCAAAGCTCATCACGGCGAGAAAAGCATCCGCCGAGGCTAGCACGGCGCGGAGCTGGTCGTGCGGAATGAAGCCGTGGAAAATTTTCCGGTCACGCGCCCATTGAACATCTTCCGGCGACCAGTCGGGCGGCGGGCCATAGACCAAGAATTCAAACTGCGGCTGATCCGCCAGCCGTTTGGCGAGCGCCAAAACCATCCGGCCGTAATCGCCCGAAACGGTGCCGGCATACAGAATCCGCGTTGGCCGGCGACCGTCCGGAACTTTCGCCGGCGGCACATTGGCCGGCGGCTGGCCGGGACAGGGAAGCAAGGTCACGGCATTGGGATGCGAGCCGAGAAATTCCTTCATGCCGTCGCTGGTGCAAAACGCCAGCGCGCTGTCGCGATACATCCGGCGGAAGCGCCGTTCCAGCCAGCGCCGCGTCGCGCCGAAAGGCCGTTCGGTGTCCGCCCAAAATTGATTCTGCGGCCACCAGTCCTGAAAATTTGTCACCAGCGGAATTTTCAGCCGCCGCGCGAGCAGCCACGCGCACCAGCTAAAATCATTGTCGGGAATGGTGAAAACCACGTCCGGCTTGAACTCGCGCGCCAGCTTGAGCGCACGCGGCAGCAGCCACCAGCCCATGAGCAACATTTCCATTTGCCGGACCAGCCGGCGCAACCGCGTGCGCATCACGCGCTCCAGCCAGCGGGGACGGTTGACGATGTGAAACGGAACCGTGTCGTCGGCAAAACGCTCGTTGGTGAAAACAAACGTGTCGAAATCTTTGCGCTCGATGAAATGCCGGCGCATGGCGAGGCACGCACCGCTCGCCGTGCTCGGCGGCGTCCACGCGCAATAAAAAATTCTTGGCTTCCGGGTCATTGTGGCGGGGCCTCGCCCGCTGCCGGCGAATCTTTTTGCAGGCGGATGACGCGGTCGCAGCGTTCCAGCGTGCTCAATCGGTGCGCGATGGTGATGATGGTCAGCGTGCCTTGCAGACGATGAATGGTTTCCATCACGGCGAGTTCAGTCTGATGGTCGAGCGCGCTGGTGGCCTCGTCCAAAATCAAAACCTGCGGGCGATGATACAGCGCGCGCGCCAGACCGATGCGCTGGCGTTGGCCGCCGGACAAACGCACGCCGCGTTCGCCGACGGTGGTGTGCATTCCCTGTGGCAATTCCTTTTCAATAAATTCCAAAATCTGAGCGCCGAGCGCGGCCTCGCGCAACGCGGCGGCGTCCACGTTTTTCGGGTCAAGGCCGAAGGCGATGTTCGCCTCGATGGTGTCGTCGAGCAGGTAAATGTCCTGCGGCACGTAGCCGATCATGCGCCGCCACGCGTCGTAATTTTTGACGGTAAGCGGCTCGTCGTCCACGCGGATTGCGCCGGACTGTGGCTGGTGCAATCCGAGAATCAAATCCACCAGCGTGGATTTGCCGGAGCCGGACGAGCCGGCGATGCCGACGGATTCGTTCTTCGCGATCTCGATGGAAAAATCTTTCAGCACCGGAGCCGTCGCGCCGGCGTATTGGAAGGCAATTTGCTCCAGCCGCAATTTGTTTTGGAACTTCAATGGCGCGGCGGATGCAGCGGCAGTGGTGGTCGGAACCAGTTTTTCGATTTCGAGAATTTCCTCTTCAAGCTGCTTCAACGTGTAGTTGTTCGCCGCGATGGTGACGAGCTGGGCGTAGAGCAGTTGCAGCGCGGGCAGCAATCGGTAGCCGGCGAAGGCCATCACGGTGAGGTTGGGCAAAATGTCGGAGAACGAACGTCCGCGCAGCGCGAGAAACACGACGACGGCCATCAATCCGCCGAACGCAATGGGCTCGATGAGGTAGCGCGGGCCGTTGCTGTAGATCGGGATCTTGCTGGAGAAATCGCCGATGCGCGCGGAGTGTTCCAGCGCACGGTCCATGAAGTGCCGGCTTTTGCCATGGACGAGCACGGTCTTGATGCCCTGCAAAAACTGGCTGGTGTTTTTCCAAAATCCCACCGTGTGAAATTGCAGGCCGTTGGAAACGGCCCGGGTGCTGGGACGCAACCAGACAAAGACGAGCAGATAAAATCCACCGAAGATGACGGCGGAGCCGAGCGCCACCCACGGCTGCACCACGAAGACTGCGGCGATGAGCAGCACGACGATGACCAGCCGGGTCAGGATTTCGCCGACGGGCAGCAGGACGTTCTGGATGAACATCTGCACGTCAAACATCCGCTGGTTTAGCTCGGCGGTGTTGCGGCGGAGAAAAAATGAATACGGCTGGCTGGCGTAAGATTCAAACAAACGCCCGCGCAACCAGTGACAGAAGCCGTAGGCGTAGCGGATGCGCAGGACTTCGCTGGCCAGACTGCCGATGCTGGCAATGACGAGCATCGCGATGGCGAAGCCGCCGGCCCAGACCAGCAGTTGATTGGTCGTGAGCGGCGGGAGTTGGTGCAAGATCCGGCTGCCGAGCGCGGATTTTTGCAGGCGTTCCGGGTCGGCGGCGAGCGCGAAGAACGGAAAGACGGACGTGACGCCGACGAGCTGCAGCACGCCGTTGAACAAAATCAATCCCAGCACGCCGAGCATTTTCGCGCGGCCATACGGCAGCGCCATGCGGTAGCAGCGCTTGAGCAGCCGGAAAAATGAAAACAGCATGGACATGGTTCAGGTCAAAAATATTTGCGGGCAGACTTCGTCCCGGTCAATTCGCAGCGCGATTTTGCGCCGGGAATCTACACGCCGGTTATCTGGTTTTTTCATCTGCGTCCGGGAGAATTACCGCCTGGTCTCCCGAAAGCCGGGCAACGGCTTGGTTCGCCCATCGCCGGTTGCCCGGAGTTTGAAGCCCTATTGGCCTCAAGATTTTTTATCGTCCGCCGCCTCGGTATTGACCGCGTAATACTCCGCGTATTTGTAGGAGTAATAATTGCTGGCGGTCGAGTCCGCGCGGTTCAAAATCAGGCCGAGCACGCGCGCCTGCCGTTGGAACAAAAGCTCCAGCGCCTCGCGCACGGCGCGGGCGTGCGTGAACTGGTTGCGCACGACAAACAGCGTGCCGTCCACCTTCGGCGCGAGCGTGGAGGAATCGTCCGCCGCGAACACCGGGCTGCAATCCAGCACGATGTAATCGTATTGCTCACGAAGCTGCGCGAGCAGTTCATCGAACAGCGGCTGTAAAAACAAATCGCCGGGATTGCGGCAGACGTTGCCGCGCGCGATGAAGAAAAGATTTGGCAGGTCGGTTTTTTGGATGACGGCTTCCAGCTCCGCCTGCCGGCGGAGCAGTTCGTGCAGGCCAGGCTTGGATGGCACCGCGAGCCGGTCGTGAATGTGGCCCTTGCGCAGGTCGCCGTCAATCAGCAGCACCTTCGAGCCGCCGAGCGCCATCGCGCGGGTGAGGTTGGTGGCGATGGTGGACTTGCCCTCGTTCGGCACCGCGCTGGTGACGAGCAGCACGCGCGGTCGCTTGCCGTCCACGGTGAGGTAAAGCAGCGCGGAGCGGAGATTGCGATACGACTCGGCAAACATATGCCGGTCGTCGTTGTCGTGCAGCAGGACGAGCGGGCCGGGCTGCGCCAGCTCCGGCATTTCCGGCACCTGGCCGACAACGGTGTCGCCGAAACGCTCGGTGACCTCGCTCATGGAATTGAACCGGTCGTCGCGCAAGGTGATGAGAAAGACGATACCCAGACCAAGGCCGAGCCCAACGATGAAGGCCTGCGTCAGCATCGTTTTGGCCTGCGAATAGGAACGCCTTGCTGGCGAGGCGGGTTCGAGGATGGCCAGCGTTTCCTGATCAATGTTGCGGCTGATGTCCACGTTTTGCAGCAGCGCGGTCAGGCGGTCGTAAAGGCCTTGATTCCGCAGGACGTTTTGCTTAAGACCGTCGGCGACGGCAATGCGCTCGTTGACGCCGGCGATTTTGTTTTCCCAGTCCTTGACGGCCTGGTCGAGGCTGTCAATTTTGATCTGGAGCGCCTCGCGCGCGGCGGCGATCTGGTCCTGGCTTTGGCGGTGATAAACCTCGACGAGCCGCTCGGCACGGTTGATGTCCTGGTCCAGCTTGACCATTTTGGGATGGGTGGGGCGCAGGTTTTTGGCGAGCCGCGCGCGTTCCAGCTTGAGCAGCTTGATTTCCTTGTCCGCGTTCGCCCGGTCGCCGCCGGCATTGCGGGCGGAACTGTTATTGTTCAACGTGTCAAAAATGGTGTCCTTGGAGTTCGCCCGGCTGGCGTCGCCGGAGTTGTCCTCAAGTTCCTTCGCGGCGAGCAGCTTGTATTGTAACTGGTAGTCGGACAGCTCGGTTTTCAGCTTCGTCAGATAGGCGACCTCCTGCGCGCTTTCTTCCGCCATCATCGTGAAGTTGTTGCTGCGCTCGTATTCGTTGAGCGCCTCCTGGCCCTGCTTCATGTCGCGTTCGAGTCGCTGCACCTGCTCGGAGATCGAGGCGAGCGTGCCGGACGAAACGCGGCTGCGGACATTTTTGCGATATTCCAGATACTGCTCCATCAGCGCGTTGAGATAGCGAGGCGTGAACGCCGGGTTGGCGCTCGAGGCCTGCACGAGATAGACCGAGCTTTTGGGGGCGGAATCCACCTCGACCTCGACCGCCAGCGGGTCGCCGTTCTCGTCGAGGATGATGCTGTTGGTATCCGTCGCCCGCAGCCGGGTCAACGTGAGGTCGCGGAGGATTTTGCTGCGGAGCACATCGTTCTGCGTGCCGAGGTAATGGTCCCGATCCTCGGCGAACGCCGCGCCGTCGGGCAACCGCAATTTCTCCGTCTCCCACAGGCTGCCGACGGAAAAAAACACCGGCGGCGTGCGGAAAAAAATCACCATGGCCACGCTCAAACTCAATGTCAGCGCGGCCACCGGAATCCACCAGTATTGGCGCAGAAACATCCACAGTTTCTGGATGCGGAACTTGGGCGCGGCCGGTTCCTGGCCGCCCGCCCGCATCGGCTCCAGCAGTTGCAGGCCCGAATCCGAAGGCGAAATGGGGATCAAATCTTTCATGCGGTTCAAAACCGGATCATCCGTTCGGGCACAAAAATCAAGTCGCCGGGCAGCAACTCCAGGTCGTTCTCGGTTTTGCCCTTCTCAAAAACCTGGGCGACGTTCACGGTGAAAACCTTCTTCGCGTCCGCGCCGCCCGCCGCCGGGGCGCGCGTGACGCGAACATTTTTCTGGTCGGCAAATTCCGTGAATCCGCCGGCGCGCAGGACGGCGCGGCTCACGGTCAGCGTCTCGTCGCCTCCAATGTCCTGCGAGCCTGGCCCGTGAATGGCGCCGACGATGTATATCTTGCCGCTGCTGCGCGGCTTGGCGTCCACCGTCACAATGACCGTGGCGTGGTAGTAATAAGTTTTTTCCAGCTCCACCTTGAGGCCGGCGGCCAGTTGCTTGCACGTCTTGCCCGCCGCCGGAAAACGTCCGATATTGGGCACCTGCAAGTCGCCGGAATCGGTGACGGTGAGCAACTTCGGGTCTTCCTCGTCCTCCATGACCTGAAAGCTCAACTGGTCGCCGACGGACAGCCGGTATTTGTCGTCCATCGCGCCGACGCGGAGCGCCGTGTTGTCCATCGCGAAATTGTTGGTGTCTGCCGCGAACGAATTTCCCGGCAGCAAAAACGCGAGCAGCGCGACGAGGCCGAACCACGTCAAATCGAAGCGCGAAAATTGGCGGAGACAGCGGTTCATTGCGGATGATAGGTGAGTTGCAGTCCGATGAGATTTTGCGTGTAGCCCTGGTTCGATGTTTTTGAGTCTGAAGCGCGCAGGGTCAGGCGATAAATCGCGCCGACCGTAAATCGCTTGGTCAGCCGTTGCTGGAGGAGCAACTGGCCGCCATACCAGTCGAAATTTTCGCGCAGGTTGCCGCCCTTGTCAGCGACGCCCTGTTCGCCGTGCTCGTAGAATAACGCGGTGGTGAAATTCATGTTCTTGATGATTTTCCAAGTGATGCTCGGACGGACATACCAGTCCTCCAGCAAGTCCGACTGGATGCCAAGCTGCACCTCGTGGCCGGCCTCCAGCGAATAGCTCAAGGATTCGCGCGGCTGATGCGACAGGAGGATGCTGCCATACCAGGAATTCAGATTGCCGGTGTGGATTGACGCATTGGTGCCGGACGCCTTGCTGGTATTCTGAAATTGATAAGTCGTGAACCCGCCGCGCACCGTGGCCGCGAACGCCTTGCCCGGATGCCAATCCGCGTAGCCGCCGGCGGTGTAGGCGGCGTTGCCGTTCAAGACCGACTGCTCGTAAGTCGTGAATGCCGCCGTGCCCTCCACGCCCGTGGTCAGGTGCGAACTCACCTTCAAACCAGCGCGGACGTTGAGCATTTCCGCCGAGTGATTGATGCTGTTGAACGAGCTGCTCGTGGCCAGCACGTCCTCGTGGTCGTAGCCAAGCGACAAGACCACCTGGTTCATGTCCCAGGTGCCCAGCACGCCGGCGGTGTTGCGGAACGTGCCGTAGTTGGCCGTATTCGCCGCGTTCGGTGTCTGCGCGGAATCCTGGACGTAACTTATCCAGTCGTGAAAATTAAAATTAAAGTCCTGCACGCCGAGGTCGAAGGAAAGCCCCGTGCCGGAAGATGAATCCAAGGCCAGCGTGCTCAACGCCGTGTGTTGCAAATACCAGTCGTAACCCAGCGAAATATCAATAAATAGAAGGTTGTTCTGCGCAAGCGGATAGCTGGCTACGAGTCCGACCGACGGCCGCACGATGACGTCGCTGATGACATTGTTGCGCGAGAGTCCGACGTTGTCGTTCCAAACCAAGCCGAGTGACGGCTGGAGCAACATTCGGAAATCACCGTCCTTAAAAGTGTAATCTTTCGACTGGTCGGGATCTGTTTGGATGATGCGCGTCGTGGCCGCCGCGTCGCCGGCTTGGACGTTGCGGACGGCTTCCTGCGCCGTCGCGGAAACTGTCGCGAGCACCGGCAGCGACAGCACGGCAATAAGTTTAGCGGTTGATCGCATAAGTTTTTTCAAATTGTCCTCTGATTGCGCCTCCAGCGGAAGCACAATCCTTGCCGAAACACATGGTTTTCATTCGATTGCCCGCGCCGGTCCGGCCGACAACAGGTTCCGCCGTTGCAAATCGGCCAGGATTTCCGGGCCGCCGCTGATCTTGCTGGCGACCGCACCCAGCATGGCCGGCAGCGGTGCCGTAGTTTTGGCGTCGTCCATTTTTTGCAGCGACGCATCCTCGGCCTTCAGGGCGGACTTGCGCCACTGGCCGGGGCTGACGCCGAAGCGCCGCTTGAAACAGGTGTTGAACAGGCCGAGATGGTTAAAGCCGCACTCCTCGGCGACGTTGATGATTTTAGCCTTCGCGTCGCGCAACAACGAGACCGCCTTGAGCAGCCGCATCTCCATGCGCAACGACGCCACGGACACGCCGAAATGCTGGTGGAACAGCCGGTTCAAATGTCGGCGGCTACAACTGAACCGGCCCGCCAGCTCGCCGACGGAAAGGTTGATGAGGTCGGACACCGACAGCTTTTCGAACACCTGGGCGACGTGGTCGTCCGGCCCGGCGTCCGCGCCGCGCTGCGCCTGAATCACCTTGAATTCAGAGGCCAAAACGCTGGCGGCGATGCGGAGCAACTGCCCGCGATGGTCTAGGTTAAAATCCGCCGGCACCTCCGCGAGCAGCCGCTGGCAGTCCGCCGCCAGCGGCGTGCGCGCGGCAAAAAAACGGGTAGCCTTGAGGTTTTCGGCGAGGTGGTGCAGCAGGCTGATTTCGTGGCTGGCGAACAGCGGCAGCAGGTTTTCAAAGGAGACGGAAAAGTTCCAGAATTGAAATTCATTCTTGCCATCGCCCACGCCGCTTTTACCGCCGGTCACGCCATTGAAAACGAGGACATCGCCCGCCGCCAGCCGGTGCGTGGCGCGGGGCGAGGCGAATTTGCCCGCGCCGCTTTTGCCGAACAAAAAATTCAGCGCGTCCCCCTTGAACTCCAGTTCTTCCGGGGATTTCAGGCGCATGAGGCGCAAAGACAAATGGTCGGGCTGGTTCAAGCGTCGTTTTCCGTGATGCTTCCGGCCATCCGGGAACCCACGGCTTCCCAAATCTGACGACATTTAGCCCGATTCCGAAGCAAACACAAGACATTTGCGCCGGGTATCCGGGCGGTTTGCCGGTCCAAATTCCCATCGTTTTCAGCGGATTTCGGCCGCCCAAATCTTGTGTATTTTTTCAGGACAGAGCTGACAGAATTGTCTTGAACACTTTCACCTCCAGACTTCCGCCGCGCCGTCTGAAAAATTTTCCAGAAAATTTCCGACGGCGGAAAACCCCGCAAAACCCCTGAATATGCGCGGAATAATCCGCCCAAATTTTCCACCGCCGTCAACCGGGAGCGGAAAACGCGTTTTTCCACGCCGGCGGAAGTTTATTGGCAGTCGTTATGCAATAGGCCACCTGTGATGCGGCCAGCGACAATCCAAAAAACCGGTGCGAAGAAATCTTCGCTGCGCTGGTTGGCGTTTTTACTGGCGTTCACTGCACTGTCCGCCATCGCCGATGTCTCCGTCCCGCTCGCGTGGAACCCCAGCCCGGACGCGAATGTGGCCGGCTACAAAATCTACTACGGCGGCGCGAGCCGCACTTACACGAACTCCGTGGATGTCGGCAACGTCACCAGCACGGTCATCGCCGGGCTAGCCGACGGCACGACTTACTTTTTTGCCGCAACGACCTACGGCGCGGACGGCGTGGAAAGCGATTTTTCCGACGAGGCCACCGCCGTCACCGCGAATGCCGTCGTCACCCCGCCCGCGCCGCCCGCACCGGTTTACCAGTCGCCGGCGCTTGACGCGCTAAATAATTTGGCCATCAACGAAAATGCCGGGGCGCAAACCATCGACCTCACCGGCATCAGCTTGGGCAGCGGCCAGGGGTTGAATGTCACGGCGGTTTCCAGCAACCCGGCGCTGATTCCGGCCCCGGTAATTAATTACAACAGCCCCGACAGCGCCGGCACGCTGGCATTTGCGCCGGCGACCAACATGACCGGCACGGTGGTCATCACGGTGACCGTCAACAACGGCGCGGCGCAAAACAACCTGGTGTCCCGTAGTTTCACCGTGACGGTCGTGGCTACCAACAATTTGCCGACACTTGATCCGCTGGCGGATGTCACGTTGGGATTGGGTTCGCCCGCGCAGGCGGTGGCGCTCACCGGCATCTCGCCGGGCTCGGTTCTGCAAACGGCCAGCAGCAAAAAATCGGTGCTGACCAAGATGAAAGTGACCGCCAAATCAAGCAATCCCAAGCTCATCCGCGCCCCGAAGGTCGTTTATGCCAGCCCCGACTCCATCGGCACGCTGACCTTCAAACCCTTGGCTAAGGCCAGCGGCACGGCGACCATCACAGTGACGGTCACCGTTCAAAGCGGCCTCAAAAAAATCTCCACCTCGCAAAAATTTACCGTGACCGTCCTGCCGCAAAACCTGGTGCCCAACGCGGTCGCCAAAGCGGCGGTCACTTCCGTCTCGCCCACACCGGCGGCTCCGGCTTACTTGGAATCGGCGGGCGTGGTGGATGGCCATTTCTCCTTCACCGTCACCGGAACCGGCACCGCCGGCAGTCAATACGCCGTGCAATCCTCCTCCGACTTGGCGAACTGGACCTCAGTGCAAACGAACACCGCGCCGTTCGTCTTCACGGATGAAAACTCCTCGGCAACCGACAAAAAGTTCTACCGCGCGGTGAGCCTCAAGCAGCCTTAAGCGCGGAAACAATTCCGCCGCATCAGCTCAATTCCAAATCCGCCGCGTCCAGCTTCACGGCGGCGGCCTGGCCGATGAAGTCTAGCCGTAGCAGGACGGTGTTCACGCCGTGGCGTTTTTCCACCCAGCCCTCGACGCCGCGCAGCGGGCCGGACTTGATTTTCACGCGCCGGCCCTCGCCGATGTCCGGCGCGAGGCGGATTGCCAGATTAGTTTCCAGCGCGCGGTGGATTTCATCGAGTTGGCGGACGAACAATTCCTGATCAGAAATTTCCAGCAGCGCGGCGAGGTGTTTGTTCTGCAAAATCACGTCGCGCTGTCCGGCTGCGAGGTTCAGGAAAACATAGCCTGGAAACAGCGGCTTCTGGAAGATCACCGCCTTGCCGCGATACTGGTGCGCCGCCGCGAAGCACGGCAGGCTGGCGGCGAGCTTTTCCCGCTCGCAAAATTGGAGCAGTTTTTTCTCCCGGCGCGGGCGGGTATGGGCGACATGCCACAGCAACGGACTCACGCCATCAGCTTGTTACGCCGCTCCAGCAAGTCAAGCCTCAGGCACCGCAGTAGCCCACAATTCCGGGACAAGGCTGCCAGCCTCGCGTGAACGAGCGTGCCGATGAAAACCACGCTGACCGCCGTGGCTTGCACGGCGGCCAGCGCGGCAAAAATAAAAACGACGCACTTTGACCTGACCGAGTGGGATCGCATAAGTCAAGCATCACCAAGGCGGTCGCAGGATAAAGCACGATTGGATGCCAGAATTATTTTGGCAAGCGCGGCGACGTTTGCCACCCTTACCCGCAGTTATATTTCATCCATGAGCAATAAAGTCTTCATCGGCACGGACAGCGGCGCGACCACCACCAAATTTTGCGCCGTCTGGGAAAACGGCGAGCCGGTTTCCAGCAAGGTACTCCAGCGTTCCACCAGTTCGGAAAAGGGCCGTGAAGCCGTCATCCATGCGTGGATTTCCGGCACCGGCGAATTCCTTGCGCAAAATAATCTACAATGGTCGCAGGTCGCCGGCGTCGGCCTCGCGGTTCCCGGCCCGTATGAACGCTACGGCGTTTGGAGCAATACGCCAAATTTACCGAAGAGCTTCGCGGGTTGGGACTTTTATACCGACTACAAAAACGCCCTTGCGAAGCAGGCCGGCCGCGAACTGCCGCTCGTCTGCGGCAACGACGGCAACTACGGGGGCGTGGCCGAGGCGCGGCTGGCGCGCGGCGATTCCAAGGCCACCGTGCTGATGCTCATGCCCGGCTCCGGCCTCGGCGCGGCGTTCGTCGGTGCCGACGGACTCTGCCTCGACGGCGACACGCTCGCCGGCATGGAAGCCGGCCATATGCCTGTGCCGTTGCACCTCCTTGGCTTGGGCGGCAGCACGCCCTTCACCTGCGGCTGCGGTCGTGACTGGGGCTGCGTGGAGGCTTACACGACGATTTCCGGGTTGCCGCAACTGCTCGCCGAATTCATCAAGCGCCATCCCGAACACGAACTTGCGAAATCCGCCACGCCCATCAAGGAAAAAGTCCTTTCGCTCCGCACCCGTGCCCAAAAGAGCGACGCGCTGGCGCTGGAAATTTTTGACTTTCAGGCGCGCGTCATGGGCATCCACGTCGCGAATCTTTCAATGGCGTTCGACGCCGGCATTGTGGTCATTGGCGGCGGATTGATGGACCATGAGGCCACCACGCCGGAATTCCGCGATCGTTACATGAACGGCATCCGCGCCGCCGCGCAACCGTATCTCTGGGCACCGCAGAAAAAAACCATCAAGATCGTGCCGGCGGAACTCGGTGAACTTTCACAGGCCATCGGTGCCGCGCTCGTGGCGATGTATCACAGCCGTGGGCAAGCGTAAAAGCCGGCTGACCTTCAAGCGCAACCAAAAGCCGCTGGATTTTTCCAGCGGCTTTTTTATTTTCAGAACCCGTGTTTCATCTGTGGCTGAAAATCAGCCGCCCAGTGAACTGGCGTCCGTCACGTCGCCCTTGTTGAAATCCACATACTCCTCGGTCAGATCGGCGGCATACATCACCGCGTTCGCCTTGCCGAGGTTCAGATTGATGTGCAGTTCAAATTCCCTCGGCGCAACCGCAGCGCAAAGCTGCTTGAACGTCGCCTTCGTCGGCTGACCGCGCTTGAGACTCCAGAGAATCTTTTTGCTGCCGGTTGCGGAATAACCGATGTCAATTTTCTCCTCCTCCACCGTCGCCGGCGAATAGCCGATGGCGTCAATGATGCGGCCCCAGTTCGGGTCGCCGCCGTGCCAGCTTGTCTTCACCAGCGCGCTGTTCGCGACCGCGCGCGCGACGGCATCGGCGTCTTGAATCGTCTTCGCACCATTCACGCGCACGGTCACAACGCGGTGAACGCCCTCGCCATCGCGGACAATCTTCTTCGCAAGTTCGAGGCAGACGTGATTCAGCGCGGCTTGGAAAGTTTTCAGTTCCGGGCTTTTGGCCGTGAGCGGTTTGTTGCCGGCCAAGCCGTTGGCCAAAACGAGCACCGTGTCGTTCGTGCTCATGTCGCCGTCCACAGTGATGCGGTTGAAACTGTGCGCCACCGCTTCCTGCAGCGCCACCTGCAAAACTTTTTGCTCCACGGCAGCATCGGTCGTAATAAAGCCAAGCATCGTTGCGTGCAGGCCGCCGTGCGGCAACGCCGCCGGTCGCGCGCCGGTCGCGCTCATGCCGGGCTGGATCATGCCCGCGCCTTTGCAAATGCCGCCGATGCGAACGCGTCTTCCGCCAAGCTTGAATTCCACCGCGACCTGTTTCGGCTTGGTGTCGCTGGTCATGATGGCTTCCGTCGCACGGTCGGCGTGCGCGGCGGTGGTGCCGAGTTCCATCGCGGCTTCGAGGATGCCGGCGCGGACATTGTCCATCGGCATTGTCACGCCAATGCGCCCGGTCGAGCCGACCAGCGCGCGGCCGGCGGATAGCGCCAACGTTTTTTCGGTGAACAAAACCATTTCGCTCGCATCCGCCATGCCTTGCTTGCCGGTGCAGGCATTGGCATTGCCGGAATTGACGACGACGACTTGCGCCGTGCCTTTTTTCATGCGCTCCACGCAAACTTTCACCGGCGCGGCGCAAACCTGGTTGGTGGTGAACATGCCGGCGACGGTCGCGGGCGTCTCGGAGACGATGAGCGCGAGATCGCGCTTCTGGCCTTTGTTCGAGCCTTTGCCGGTGCCGAGTTTTTTGATGTCGCAAAACACGCCGCTGGCGAGGAAGCCGGTGGGCGCGACGATGGAACCGCTGATTTCTTTGAACTGCATTTTCATTTTCAAAAATTGAACAACAAAGAAACCAAGGAACAAAGTTTTTTCCGGCCTTCGTTGCTTAGTTTCTTGATGGTTAAATCTTCTCCGCCTCGATTTCCAGCCGCACCATGCGGACGTGGATTTTGTTGTCCGCGTCCAGAGGATGTTTGGCGAGGTAACGCTGCGTCACGGCGGCGATAAATTCCTCGCGCAGATTTTCCGGTACGCGCTGGACGAACGGCAGCCACGTCGTGCGCAGCCAGGTCGCTAAACCGTCCGCGCCGGCGTAAGCCGCGTCTTTCGGCGCGAGTTTCAGCGCGTGGATTTTGAAACCGAATTTCGGCAACCATTTTTCGTAATCGCCCGGCGCGTAGAAAAAATATGGCATCGGCATCTTGCGAAAATATTCGCGCCAGTGCTTCAGCCTCATCTCCGGCCGCAGCGCGAGAAAAACGTCGTGGGCATTGCCTTTGCCGCCGCACGAGACGACCAGTCGTCCGCCTGGTTTGAGCACGCGCGCCGCGCCGCTCAAAATCGCCTCGTGGTCGTCCACCCAGTGTAGGGCGGCGTTGGAAAAGACCACGTCGAACTTGGTTTTGGAACTGATTTTCCGCGCGTCGGTGATTTCAAATTTCAGATTTGAAACCTTGGCTGGCGGAAAAGTCTTTTTGGCGAAGGCGATCATTTCCGCCGAGGCGTCGGTGCCGGTCACGGAACCGCGCGGCACGGCGCGGGCGAGTTCCGCCGTCACCTTGCCGTCGCCGCAGCCGATGTCGAGGATGTGCTCGTCGCCGCGCAAGTGTATCCCGGCGATAAGTTCGCGCGCCCAACTTTGCTGCACGGCGGAGTTCGCCGCGTATTCGGCGGCGTTCCACGTGGTGGACGGCGCGGACGGTTTCAAATTTGAAATTTGAGATTTCAAATTCAAACCAAGCCGGCGGTTTCCGGCCAGCCGCTCAGGATGTTCAGGCTTTGCACAGCCTGGCCGCTCGCGCCCTTGACCACGTTGTCCTCGGCGCTCATCACGATGAGCCGTCCGGTGCGCGGATCAAGCCGCCACGCGATTTCGCAGACGTTCGTACCGACGACGTTTTTAGTGTCGGGCAGCGCCTTACCTTCGAGCATGCGCACGAACGGTTCGTTGGCGTAGGCCGACTGGTAACACGCGGCGATTTTTTTGCCAAGCGCCTCCGCACCGGCGGCATCGTTGAAATGTTCCGACGGCGCGAGATAAAGTGTTGTCAAAATGCCGCGGTTCACGGGAATCAAATGCGGCGTGAACTGGATCGTCACTTTCGTGCCGGCGGCGAAGGAAAGCTGTTCCTCGATCTCCGACAAATGGCGGTGCCTCGGCACGCCGTAAGGGCGCACACTTTCGTTGCACTCGCAAAACAGATAGTCCACCTCGGCTTTGCGGCCCGCGCCGCTGACGCCGCTCATGGAATCGGCGATGATGCCGGCGGGCTTGATCAGTCCGGCCTTCAGCAGCGGAATGGTCGGCAGCAAAATGCTCGTCGGATAGCAGCCGGGCGACGCGATGAGTAGGGATTTTTTAATCTCTTCCCGATAAAATTCCGGCAGACCGTAAACGGATTTTTTTAGCAGTTCCGGCGCGGGATGGTCGTGTGCGTAAAATTCCTTGTAGATGTCCGCGTTGCGGAGCCGGAAATCAGCGCTCAAATCAATGACGGTGCAACCGGCATTGATGAGCGGGATGGCGTATTCGGCGGCGACGCCGTGCGGCAGCGCAAGGAAAACGACATCAGCCTGCTTCGCCAGGACTTCGGCGTTCGGCTCAACGAAGCGGAGCGTCTTGGATTTCGGGTGGCTGGCAAATTTTGGAAACACCTGCGCGAGCGTCTGCCCGGCGTTCTGGCGCGAGGTGACGGCGACGAGTTCTGCGTGCGGATGGTTGAGGAGCAACTGCACGAGGACTTCGCCGGAGTAACCGGAGGCACCAACGATGGCGACTTTTTTCATTTTCATTTTCAAAAAATCTTAACCGCGAAACACACGAAACACACGAAATTAACATCATTCTCATCCCCGTGCTCATCGTCATTCTTTTTTTGATATGAGAATGACGATGAGGATGAGGAGATTGCTGACAATAAAAAACCCGCCGGCAATTTTGCCAGCGGGTTTTGAAACTTTCCGTTGCGATCAACGCTTCGAGAACTGGAAGCGGGCGCGCGCACCGGGCTGGCCGTATTTTTTGCGTTCGCGTTCGCGCGGGTCGCGCGTGAGGAAACCTTCCGCCTTCAGCGCGGGGCGCAGCGTGGCGTCAAATTTCAGGAGCGCGCGAGAAATGCCATGGCGCGTCGCGCCGGCTTGGCCGAGCGGACCGCCGCCGACCACGTTCACGCGCACGTCGAGCTTGTCAGCCGTGTTGGTGATGGTGAGCGGCGAGGAAACCGTGGCGCGCTGGGTGTCCAGCGGGAAATAGTTTTCAAACGCGCGGCCGTTGACGGTGATCTTGCCGCTGCCGGTCGCGAGACGGACGCGGGCAATGGCCGTTTTGCGACGACCGGTGCCGAGGAATTCTATGGTTGCTGTTTTAGCCATACAAAAAATTAGTTAGCAGCCTTGAGCACGGCGGGCGTTTGCGCGGCGTGATCGTGTTTCGGGCCTTTGAACACTTTCAGTTTGGTGAGCAGCACGCGGCCGAGGCGGTTCTTCGGAATCATGCCCTTGACGGCGTGTTCGATCAGCTTCTCGGGCTGCTTGGCGCGCACCTGCTCGACGGTGGCGTATTTTTCGCCGCCCTTCCAGCCAGAATAGCTCATGTATTCCTTGGCGGTCTCTTTCTTGCCGGTCAGGCGCACTTTTTCAGCGTTGATGACGATGACAAAGTCACCGGCGTCGAGGTGCGGCGTATAGACGGGTTTGTTTTTGCCGCGCAAAATGTCGGCTACCTGCACGGCCAAGCGGCCAAGGACAGCGCCATCGGCATCAATGACGTGCCACTTGCGCTGGTCCAGATTTACTTTCGGCAAATGCGTTTTCATTTCAAAATCCTAAACAAAGGGACGTGGAAACTATCAAACGGGCGCATGAAGTCAACACGCGATTTCATTTAATTGGATTGGGCTTTACAGCCGACAACAGTTGGGCAAAAGATGTCCGCATGAGGAAAACTCGGATTTTGCTTCTGCTCGCCGGCCTGCTCTGGCTGCCGCTGGCGGCCTCCGCGCAAATCACCGCCGCCGCCAAACCCGCCGATCCGAATCCTGCCGCGAAAAAAGTTTGCGAAACTATTTCAATGGTCACCGGTGTGGCGATCTCGCCGCTGATGGGCGTGGGCGCGGTGGGCGCTTATGATTATTTCAAGGCCAAGACCGATTTGGAAAAGCAGAAGCTGCCGTGGTTCGCCAGCCCGCTGTTCTGGGTGCCGGCGCTGCTGCTCGTCGGCGCGTGTTTTTTGAAGGACACCGTAGGCATCACCGTCCCGACGGTTCTGAAAAAGCCGTTCGACATCATTGAAACCGCCGAGCACAAAGTTTCCGGCCTCATCGCCACCGGCGCGTTCGTGCCGGTAGTGGTGAACATGCTGCACGAGGTCAACGCCACCACCGCGCCCGGCGCGTCGCTGCATTCGCTTGGTTTCGCCGCTGCCACGATGCCGAACTGGCTCTACGATGTCTTGATGACGCCCATCGCGATGGCCGCATTCTTCATCGTCTTCCTTGCGTCGAATGCCATCAATATTTTGATCCTGTTGAGTCCGTTCACCACCGTGGACGCGGCGCTCAAAGGTTTTCGCACGGCGATTCTTGCGAGCGTCGCCGGCACAGCGTTCATCAACCCGTGGCTGGGCGCGGCTTGGGCGCTCATCGTGATTTTGATTTCCTATCTCATCGCCGGCTGGAGCTTCCGGCTGTCGCACTTCGGGCTGGTGTTCATCTGGGAATTTTTCACCGGCAGCAAAGGCCGTTTCAAGCCTGATACGAAGGAAAATAAAATGTTCCTCGGCCGCAAAATTGAAAAGGTCCCCACGCGCACCTATGGCAAACTGTCGCGCAGTGAGAAGGGCGAACTCGTCTTCAACTACCGTCCGTGGCTCGTCCTGCCGCCACGAACGCTCATTTTGCCCGCCGGAAATTACGAGGCCGGGCGCGGCGTTTTCTATTCCGAAATCCTCCGCATCGAGGGCGACTCTGCCAAGACCGTGATCCTCCTGCCACCACGCTACCGCGGACATGAGGAGGAGATTGCGAAGATTTATAATTTCGCCGGCGTCCGTGATATCGGCCTGCGCGCCGCGTGGGCGTGGTTCAAGAGCCTGTTCGCCAGCAAGCCGGTGACGGCGTGATTGGACAGACATTTGCTTGACGGCGGCGGTGGAAAGCGGCATTTAACCGGCCCGATGGAAGCGGTTATTTCCCCATGAAACTTTTCCGACGCAAACACGCTGCCGACTTGCAGGCTGAGGCCAAAAACGACACGCGCCTCAAACGCGCGCTCGGCCCCGTCAACCTCACCGCGCTCGGCATTGGCGCCATCATCGGCGCGGGCATCTTCGTCCTCACCGGCCACGCCGCCGCGAAATACGCCGGGCCGGCCATCGCGATTTCCTTCGTGCTGGCGGGGCTGGCGTGCGCGTTCGCCGGCCTGTGCTACGCGGAATTCGCGGCGATGATCCCAATGTCCGGCTCGGCCTACACCTACGCCTACGCCACACTCGGCGAATTCATCGCGTGGATCATCGGCTGGGATTTGATCTTGGAATATCTGTTTGCCGCCGCGACCGTGGCGGTCGGCTGGTCGGGCTACGTCGTTTCGTTTTTGAAAGATTTTGGCATCGTCATTCCGCCGGAGTTTTCCGCCGCCATTGGCACGCATCTGGTTCAAATCCCCGCCACGTTGGCCGCCTCTCTGAAAATCAACGACGGCTGGACGGCCATCAATCCGGATTTGTTGAACCAAATCAAACTGGCGGGTGCTGACCCGGCCACACTCGTGCAGGTCACCGCCGTTTTGAACGTGCCGGCCATGCTGATCATTTTGGCCGTCACCCTGCTGCTCGTGCTCGGCATCAAGGAATCCGCCACGTTCAACAACGTCATTGTCGCCATCAAAATGATGGTCATCCTCACCTTCATCGCCGTCGGCCTGGCCTTCATCAACCGGCACAACTGGCATCCGTTCGTGCCGCCAGCCACCGGGCCGGGCGAATTTGGGTGGGGCGGCGTGCTGCACGGCGCGGCGGTGATTTTCTTCGCCTACATCGGCTTCGACGCCGTGTCCACCGCCGCGCAGGAGGCGAAAAATCCGCAGCGCGACATGCCCATCGGGATGCTGGCCTCGCTCGGCATCTGCACCGTGCTTTACATCGCCGTCGCACTGGTGCTCACCGGCGTGGTGAATTATCAGACGCTCAATGTTCCCGCGCCCATCGCCGTGGCCGTGGACGCGTTCGGCAAAAACCTCGCGTGGCTGCGGACGCTCGTGAAAATCGGCGCCATCGCCGGCTTGTCGTCGGTGATTTTGGTGATGTTGCTCGGCCAGCCGCGCATTTTTTACTGCATGGCCAAGGACGGATTGCTACCGCAAATCTTCAGCTCCGTGCATCCGAAATTCAAGACGCCGTGGGTCGCGCAAATCTTCACCGGCGTCGTCGCGATGCTCGTGGCCGGACTGTTTCCCATCGGCCTGCTGGGCGAACTCGTCTCCATCGGCACGCTGCTGGCGTTCGCCATCGTCTGCGCCGGCGTGCTGGTGCTGCGCAAAATCAATCCAGGCATCCACCGTCCGTTCCGCACGCCCGCCGTCTGGCTGGTCGCGCCGTTGGGCATTCTTTTCTGCGGCTGGCTGATGTCCGCGCTGCCGGGCGACACCTGGCTGCGGCTCATCATCTGGATGATCATCGGCCTGGTCATTTATTTCACCTACGGCCATCGCCATTCCAAGCTGCACCAAGGGCTTTCAGGCAAAGCCGGCGGGCAACTTTGATTTGACAAACTGCCGCCTGTTACCTACCGTTCGGTAGGTTATGGCCAAAGACGCTTCCGACACACGCCAGTTGATCCTCCACGCCGCGCTCAGACGCTTCGCGAACGGCGGCTATGCGGCCACGTCCGTCCAGGACATTGTGGACGACGCACAAGTTTCCAAGCCCGCGCTGTATTACCATTTCAAGGACAAGGCCGGCTTGTTCAAGGCGCTGGTTCATGAGGCGCACGACGAACGCTACCGCGTCCTCCGCGAGGCGGCGGCGGCGGGCGGCGACATCCGCGTGCAACTGGAAAACATTCTCGCCGGGCTGTTTCTTTATTTCCGCGAGCATCGCGAGCTGATGCGGATTTCCTTCGCGACGATGTTCGCCGCGCCGGGCGAGGTGCCGGAGAATCTTTGCTACGCCGACAAGTGCGAGCGCAATTTTGAATTCATCCGCTCGCTCATCAAGCGCGCCCAGAAAGACGGCGAGCTGGACAAAAGTTTTGACAGCGAGGAGCTGACATTCGGCTTTTACGGCATGGCGAATTTCCACCTCGTCGCACACCTGGTTTGCCCGGACTTCGAGCCGGATCGGTTGACGGCAAAGAAAATCGTGCAACTGTTTCTGGCCGGTGCGGAGCCGAAGGCGGGCGCGAAAAAATTGAGGACTCAATCCAAGGAGAAAAAGTGAAACGAATATTATTGTCAGGCATCATCATTGTGGTCGTCGTCGCCGGCGGGCTGGCGGCGGTGAAGGCGCTGCAAATCAAAACGCTCATCAACACCGTGCTCCCGGTGCCGGTGGAAACCGTCGCGTCCGCCGTGGCGCACGAAGAAAACTGGCCGGACACGCTGCCCGCCGTCGGCTCGGTGAGCGCGGTGCAGGGTGTAACGGTCGCGCCGGAAATCGCCGGCACGGTCACGGAAATCGCCTTTGAATCCGGAGCTTTCGTGCAGCAGGGTGATTTACTGGTGAAGCTGGACACCTCATCCGAGGAGGCACAGTTGCGCGCCGCCGAGGCGCAGACGGAACTCGCGCGGCTAAACGCCGAACGCAACCGGAAATTGATCGAGAACAAAACCGTTTCGCCGGCGGAACTCGACGCGACCGAGGCGACGCTCAAGCAGGCGCAGGCCAATGCCGACGGCATCCGCGCAACCATCGCGAAGAAAACCCTCCGCGCGCCCTTCGCCGGCAAGCTGGGGATCCGGCTGGTGAACCTAGGCGAACAGCTCAACGTCGGCCAGGGCATCGTGTCGCTGCAATCGCTCGCGCCAGTGTTCGTGGACTTTTCGCTGCCGCAGCAGGAGTTTGCGCGGTTGCAGACCGGCCTCCAGGTGCGCGCGTTTTTGGACGCGTATCCGACGAATAAATTTGAAGGCGAACTCGCCGCGATCAATCCCGACCTTGATGCGGTGACGCGCAGCGTGCGGGTGCGCGCGAAGTTTGCGAATGCCGGCGAACTGCTCCGCGCCGGGATGTTTGTGCGCGTGAGCGTGGTTCTGCCGGAGGAAAAACCGGTGCTGGCCGTGCCGTCCACGGCGGTCGTGCGCGCGCCATTTGGCGACTCGGTTTTTGTCATCACGCCGGACGGCAAGCCGGGTTCCACCAATCTCGTGGCGCAGCAGAAATTCATCCGCACGGGCCGGATGCACGGCGATTTTGTGAGCGTGGAAACCGGCCTGCAAGCGGGCGACAAAGTGGCGACCGCCGGCCTGTTCAAGCTCCGCAACGGCGTCAGCGTGCGCGAAAACAACGAGCTGGCGCCCAAGCCGTCGCTCACGCCGAATCCGCCGAACACCTGAACGGACGCGCATGAAATCATTCACGGATATTTTCATCCGCCGTCCGGTGTTGGCGGTGGTGGTCAGCCTGCTCATCCTCATCGCGGGTTTGCAGGCCATCAGTTCGCTCAATGTCCGGCAGTATCCGCGCAGCGAAAACGCGACGATCACCGTAACAACCGTTTACGTCGGCGCGAGCGCGGATCTCGTGCGCGGCTTCATCACGCAGCCGCTGGAGCGCGCGATCGCGGCGGCGGACGGCATTGATTACATGGAATCGGCGTCCAAGCTGGGCGTTTCAACGATCACCGCGCATTTGCGGTTGAACTACGATTCCAAGAAGGCGCTCGGTGAAATCAGTTCCAAGGTGGACCAGGTGCGCAACGATTTGCCGCCGGAAGCGGAAATCCCGGCGCTCACCATCGCCACCGCCGATTCCCAGTTCGCCTCGTGCTACTTGAGTTTCACGTCCGGCATCCGGACCACCAACGCGGCGGGCGAGGTGGAGACCAAGCCGTTGCTGGAGGCGAACCAGATCACGGATTACCTCGTGCGCGTGGTGCAGCCGCGCCTGTCCGCGCTCGAAGGCGTGCAGAAGGCGGACATCCTCGGCAGCCGCACCTTCGCGATGCGCATCTGGCTGAAGCCCGACCGGCTGGCGGCGTTCAACATCAGCCCGAACGAAGTCCGCCAGGTGCTCGCGGCAAACAATTTCCTTTCCGCCGTCGGCCACACCAAGGGTTCGCTGATGCAGGTGAACCTAACGGCGAACACCGATTTGCGCTCCGTCGAGGAATTCAAAAAACTCGTTGTACGCCAGACGGGCGACCAGTTCGTGCGCTTGAGCGACATCGCTGACGTGGTGCTGGGCGCGGAGGATTACGACAGCGAGGTGCGCTTCAGCGGCGAACACGCGGTGTTCATGGGCGTCTGGGCGCTGCCGAACGCGAACTCGCTGGACGTGGTCAAACGCGTCCGCGCGGAGATGGCACTCATCCAAAAAGATTTGCCCGCCGGCCTCAACGCGTATGTGGCCTACGACGCGACGAAATACATCGCCGACGCGCTGCACGAGGTGGAACGCACGCTGGTGATGACGCTGGTCATCGTGGCGGTGGTAATCTTCCTGTTCCTCGGCTCGCTGCGGTCGGTGCTGATTCCGCTGGTGGCCATTCCGCTGTCGCTGATCGGCGCGGTGTTCCTGATGCAGACGCTCGGCTTCACGCTGAATTTGCTCACGCTCCTGGCCATCGTGCTGGCCGTCGGCCTCGTCGTGGACGACGCCATCGTCATCGTGGAAAACGTCGAGCGCCATGTGCGCGGCGGTAAGACGCCGCTGGAATCGGCGCTGCTTGGCGCGCGCGAACTCGTCGGCCCAGTCATCGCCATGACCATCACGCTGGCGGCGGTGTATGCGCCGATCGCGTTTCAAGGCGGCCTGACCGGCTCGCTGTTCCGCGAATTTGCGCTGACGCTCGCGGGTGCTGTATTCATCTCCGGCATCGTCGCGCTGACGCTGTCGCCGGTAATGGCATCGTGGCTGCTCAACCACGACCGCGAGGAGCACGGCCTGGCCGGGCGCATCAACCGCGATTTTGACCGGCTGAAAAATTTCTACGGGCGCGTGCTGGACTGGACGCTGGCGCGGCGGCCGTTGATTTACACGATCTGGATCGGGTTAACCTTGCTGACGATTCCGATGTTCCAGATGGCCTGGCAGGCGAAGGAAACCGCGCCGGCGGAAGACCAGAGCATCATCTTCGGCGTCGTGGAAACGCCGCCGGACGCGACCATTGACCAGGTCTCATATTATGCGGACGCGGCGGGGCGAGAGTTTGCGAAGATCCCGGAGACGGCACAGATTTTTCAGCTCACGATGCCGGATCAGGGCTTTGGCGGCATGGTGCTCAAGCCCCGGGGCGAGCGGAAACGGACGGTTTTCCAGATCGTGCCGGAGGTGCAGGCGATGGTGAACAATATTCCTGGCGTGCGGATGCTGATGGTCACGCCGGCGCCGCTGCCGACCGGCGGGGAAAATTTTCCGGTGAACCTGATTTTGTCCGCCACCGCCGAGCCGGCAGAAATTTTGAAATTTGCGCAGCAGCTTCAGTTGAAATGCGCGACGAACGGGATGTTCGCCTTTCCGCCCATCGTGGACACGAAGGTGGACCAGCCGGAAGTGGAGTTGGTGATTGACCGCGACAAGGTGGCCGCGCTCGGCCTGAACATGCAGGCCATCGGCGGTGATTTGGGCGCGCTCGTCGGCGGCAATTACGTGAACCGCTTTAATTTCGCGGGCCGCAGCTACAAAGTCATTCCACAGCTTCAGCGCGGCGCGCGGTTGAACGCCGAACAGTTGGAAAGCACCTACGTCCGCGGGCCGGCAAACCAGATGATTCCCGTCAGCACGTTCGCGCATCTGGAAAAACACACCACGCCGCGCGCGTTGAACCGGTTTCAGCAGTTGAACTCCGTCAAGTTGAGCGGCTTTGCCGTCGTGCCGCTGGACACCGCGCTGAAATTTCTCGAAGGCGAATGCCGCCAGATGCTGCCAAACGGCTACAAGCTGGATTACACCGGCGACTCGCGGTTTTTACGCACGGAAGGTAACAAGTTTCTGCCAGCCTTCTTGATGGCCGTCGTGCTGATCATCCTGGTACTGGCCGCGCAGTTCAACAGCTTCCGCGACCCGTTCATCATCATTCTCGGCTCGGTGCCGCTGGCGATTTTCGGCGCGCTGGTGTTCTGCTTCTGGAAAATGCCAAACCCGAACATCCCGTTCTGGACGGACGGCTGGACGACTTCGATGAACATCTATTCCGAGGTCGGCCTCATCACCCTTGTCGGCCTCATCGCCAAAAACGGCATTCTCATCGTGGAATTCGCCAACCAGCTCCAGCATCAGGGCCGCACGAAAATGGAGGCCATCCACGAATCCGCCATGCTACGCCTGCGGCCGGTTCTGATGACCACCGTGGCCACCATCGCCGGCAACTTTCCGCTCACGCTCGTCTCCGGGCCGGGTGCGGCGGCGCGCAATTCCATCGGCATCATCCTCGTCACCGGCATGAGCATCGGCACGCTGTTCACGCTACTGGTGGTGCCGTCCATCTACATTTTGATCGCCAAAGATCACGCCGGCGAAAAACCGGTGGGAGCGAAAGCGAGTTTAGGCCATGAATAAAGACCAATCCGCCGCTGCGCCGTCCGTGGCCGCGCCGGCGGGAAAATTCCAATCGCCGTTTTTCGTCTGGCCCGCCGCCCTCGCGCTGGCGGTGCTGCTGTATTTCGGGATTTCCTATCTCGCGGACGTGTTCACGCACGAATCCACCGACGACGCGTTCATCGCCGGCCACGTGGTTTCCATCGCGCCGCGGATTGCCGGCCAGGTGGCCGCCGTTCACGTTCTGGACAACCAGATGGTGCGCTCGAATGATCTGCTGGTGGAGATTGACCCGGCGGATTACGCGATAATCGTCGCGCAGAAAGAAACGGTGGCAGAAGCGCAGCAGTCCAGCTACAAAACCATGTTTGCGGGCTGGCAGTTGATGCAGGCCAAAGTCACCACCGCCGAGGCCGACGCGCGCAAGGCGCAGGCCGACGCGGACGCCGCCGAGTCCACCGCCAAAAAAACGCAGGCCGATTTTGATCGCGCGCGGGATTTGCTGAAGCAAAAAACCGTCTCGCAGCAGGAGTTCGACGCCGCGCAGGCCGCGAACACCAAGGCGCAGGCGGATTTGAAATCCGCGCGGGAAAACGTGGTCGCCTCCGGTTCGCGCGTGGAGGAAGCCAATCGCACGCTCGCCGCCGCCTGGGCGCAGGTCGGCACCGTGCTGGCGCAATGGCAGGAGGCGCAGACGAACATCGCCGCCGCCAAGATTAACCTGGCCTACACGAAGATATTTGCGCCGGCGGACGGCCGCGTCACGCGCAAGGCCGTAGAGACCGGCGACTATTTGCAAGCCGGCCAGCAGATCATGTCCCTCGTGCCGCCGGAAGTCTGGGTGGTGGCGAACTTCAAGGAATCACAGTTGGCGCAGATGTCGCCCGGACAGCCGGCGACGGTGGAGATTGACGCGCTCGGCGGCCGGGAATTCCGCGCGCACGTGGACAGCGTGCAGGCCGGCAGCGGCGCGGCATTCAGCCTGTTGCCGCCGGAAAACGCCAGCGGCAATTTCGTGAAGGTCGTCCAGCGCGTGCCGGTGAAAATCGTTTTCGACGAGCCGCTGCCGGCGGACAAAGTCATTGGCCCCGGCCTGTCCGTCACGCCGGACGTGCAGGTGAGCAAGTTTGTTTTGCCGGTTTGGGCGATTGTGCTGCTGGCATTGGCTTTGGATGCGTCGGCCGTCTTCGCCTTCCGCTTTTTCACTGGCCGCAAAACCGCCGGTAATTGATTTCTCATGCAGCAGGAATGGCATCCGCGCCACAGCCCGTGGCTCATCGCCCTGGGCGTGATGCTGGCGACGTTCATGGAGGTGCTCGACACGTCCATCGCGAACATCGCGCTGCCGCACATCGCCGGCAGCCTCTCGGCCACACCGGAGGAGGCGACGTGGGTGCTGACGAGCTACCTCGTCGCCAACGCCATCGTGTTGCCGACCACCGGCTGGCTGGCCAACCACTTCGGGCGCAAACGCGTTTTCCTCTCGTGCATCGTGTTGTTCACGCTGTCGTCGGCGCTGTGCGGGCTGGCGTGGAATTTGCCGACGCTGATCTGCGCGCGGATTTTGCAGGGCCTCGGCGGCGGCGCGATGGTGCCGATCGCGCAGGCGATCATGCTCGAAAGTTTTCCGCGCCAGAAACGCGGCGCGGCAATGGCGATCTTCGCACAGGGCGTCGTGGTCGCGCCGATTCTCGGCCCGACGCTCGGCGGCTGGATCACGGACAGCTATTCGTGGCGCTGGATTTTTTACATCAACCTGCCGGTGGGCATTCTGGCCTGGATCATGGGCGAATGGCTCGTCGAGGATCCGCCCTACATCCAGCGAAATAAAAGCGCGACGATTGATTACATCGGTTTCGGGCTGCTGACCGTGTGGCTCGCGACGCTGCAAATCCTCTTGGACAAGGGCCAGGAAGCCGACTGGTTCGGCGCGGACTGGGTGCGGTGGTTCACCGCGATTTCCGTGCTGGCGTTCATCGGCTTCGTCTGGTGGGAATTCACCACCGAACATCCGCTGGTGGATTTGCGTGTGTTCAAATACCGCAATTTCGCCATCGGCCTTATCCTGATGACGACGCTGGGCGCAATCCTTTACGGCACCACGGCGCAAATCCCGTTGTTCCTGCAAACGCTCATGGGTTATCCGGCACTGCAAAGCGGCTACGCGCTGTCGCCGCGCGGCATCGCGGCGTTTTGCACCACGGCCGTCGTCGGGCGCATCGTCGGCAAGGTGCGGGCGCGCTGGCTGCTGTGCGTCGGGTTCGGCCTGCTCATGACGTCGTCGTTTATGTTGAGCGGGGTGAACATGGAGGTGGCGCGGATCAACGTCATCTGGCCGAGCATCGTCAACGGCATCGCCATCAGCTTCATCTTCGTGCCGCTGACGATGGTGACGATGAGCCAGTTGCACCAGCAGCAGATCGGCAACGCCACCGGCCTTTACAACCTCACGCGCAACCTCGGCGGCAGCCTCGGCATCGCGTTCGTCACCACCGCGCTGGCGCGCGGCGCGCAACGGCATCAGGCGTTGCTCGTCGGCCACCTGACCGCCACCGACCGGCCGTTCACGGAACGCTTCGCCGGCGCAAAACACCTGCTCGCGCACCATGCCGATCCCGCGACCGCGACGCATCAGGCTTACGCCGCCGTCTATGCGCTGCTCGACCAGCAGGCGCATCTGCTGGCGTATGTGGACAATTTTTTCCTGTTCGGCATGATGGCCGTGTGCGCTTTCCCGCTGATATTCCTGTTCAAGCGCGTCACCGCGCCGGTCAAGACCGTGGAGACGGTTCACTGACTTCGCTAAAATTTTGAAACATTTTTCCGCCCGCTGCGTCTAAATCCCGTGAAGGCTAATGCCAACCATATGAAAAAATCATCTTTACCCAAATACCTGCTCATCGCCGCCAGCCTCCCGCTGTTCGCGGGCTGCGTGGAACGCGAAGTCGTTTACCGCGACCGCCCAATGCCGCCGCCCGGCGAAGTCGCCGTAGTGGATCAAGCTCCCCCGCCACCGCCAGTCCAAGTCGAAGTCGTTCCGGTTTGTCCCGGCCCGGCAGCGGTTTGGTTTTGGGCTCCGGGCTGCTGGGAATGGCACGGCCACTGGGCCTGGGTTGGTGGTCGCTGGATGGCTCGCCCGCATCCTGGTGCCATGTGGGTTGGCGCGCACTGGGGCGTGCGCGGCCATCACCGCGTGTGGGTTGGTGGCGGCTGGCGCTGAAAATCAACCGCTGATTCGAGCGAGCGCGCTGGCGGTGATTTCGCGGGCGCGCTCGTCGCTTTTCGCCTCGGCGTAACAGCGGAACTCCGGCGCATTGCCGGACGGACGCAGGTGGATCACCTCTTCATTGGCGAACGTGATGCGCAAACCATCCGTGCGGTTCAAGCCGGTGACCGTGCCGCAAATGGCTCCGAACATTTTTTCAATTGCCGTCTTGTCGGCGGCTTCGGAACCGGAGTTGAACTTCGCCAGAATCGCCTGGCTTTTTTCTGTGGCAAAATCCTTCAACCGGTCACTGGCCGTGAACCGCGCGGGCAAACTGGCGGCGAACTGCGAAACCGTTTTCCGCTGTGCTTTTGCCAGCAGCAAGATTCCCAGCATCACGATCACCGCGTCGCGCGTGGGCAGCGCGCGGAGTTTTTTGCCGTCGGTTTCGATGTCCGAGTTCAGCAGGAAACCGCCGTTGGCCTCGTAGCCGACCACACGTTTCGCGCCGCTAGCCGTAGCCTCCAACATCGAGGCGATGACGAATGGCGAGCCGATGCGCGTGCGGCGAATGTCGCGGAACCAGCCGCACTTTTCCACGGCGGTATTGCAACTGACCGGCGTGCTGATGGAATCGGCTTCCAAATATTTCGCGCACAAAATCCCGGCCACATCGCCGCGCAGCCAATTTCCTTTTTCATCGCTGACAAGCGGACGGTCACTGTCGCCGTCAGCGGAAACGAGTGCGTCGAATTTACCGGTCGCCGCCCAGTCGTGCGCGAGCTGCACGTCTTCGGGCCGGATGGCTTCGGTGTCCACGGGAATGAATTTCTCCGAACGGCCGAGCGGCGTCACTTCCGCGCCGAGGTGCGACAAGATTTTCACCAACACATCGCGCCCGACGGCGGAATGCTGGTAAACACCAATGCACAAACCTTTCAGCGCGTCATGGCTGAAAAAGCTCAGGTAACGCATGACGTAGTTTTCACCGGCGACGGGTGAAACTTCATGCGCCGGTTTTGCCTTCGCAAAGTTTCCGTCCGCACCGAACAGTGCGTCGTCCAGCTCGACGATTTGGCTGCTCATGCCTTTTTCGTCTTCCTTCAACACCTCGCCGGTTGCCTTGTTGAACTTGATGCCGTTCCGGTCATCGGGAATATGACTACCGGTGACCATGATGGCGGGAATTTTATTTTCGAGGCCAAACAGCGCCACGGCAGGCGACGGCACCTTGCCGCAGTTCACCGCGCGATAGCCCAGGTCGTCCGCCGCCCGGCAGACCGCGGTCATCACACGATCGGTGCTCGGCCGGAAATCGCCGCCGACGGCGACGCGTTCACCGGCGCGCTGGAGTTCACCGATGCTTTCGAGATATTGCAGAAAGCCTTTCGTGTAGGCGTAGCAAACCTGATCCGTCATTGCGGTCGCGAGTCCGCGCGCGCCGCTGGTGCCAAAGGCCACGCCGCTGCGGATCATGAGTTCTTGGATGGAAATCTTCATGCAAATTCAAGTTGAACGGAATCAGGTTAGCGCATCTCAAAACTCGAAGAAATAGTTTTTGCTGGGCCGGCCAGCCATTTGACGGAACGCCCACAATGTGGGATTGGTTGCGGGCGGCAAAAAATGAAATGCATGAAACCAACTTTGATATTCCTTGCACTGGGCGCAATCCTGCTTGCCACCGGTTGCAATGCCGCACCAACCAACAGCCCGGCGGCGATGAATAATTCCACCAATTCCACCATGAAATTCCCACTCCAACGCACCGAGGCCGAATGGCGCAAAATCCTGACGCCCGAACAATACCACGTCCTGCGCGAGGCCGGTACCGAGCGCGCCTTCACCGGCAAATACTGGAACACCAAGGAGCCGGGCATTTACCGCTGCGCCGCGTGTGGCGAAATTTTGTTCAAGTCGGACGACAAGTTCGATTCCGGCTGCGGCTGGCCGAGCTTTTCCGAAATCGCCGCGCAGGGCAAAGTCTTCGCGCGCGACGACAGCAGCCTCGGTATGCACCGCACGGAGGTTTTGTGCGCGAACTGCGGCAGCCATCTCGGCCACGTTTTCGACGACGGCCCCGGCCCGAAAGGTCTGCGCTACTGCATCAACTCCGCCTCAATAGATTTTGGGGCGGACACAAATGCGCCGGCGACCAACGCCCCAGAGAAGAAATAATTTACCGGTAGGGCAGATTTGCTGGTCTGCCTCAATCCGGTGGTGCGGTAGCACCGCCCTACTTCTTGGCATTCACCGACGCGCGAAAGATGCGCAGCAAACCGTAATCGTATTTTTCACCGAGCAGTTCCCGCGCGCCGACAACGTTGCCCCAGCCGGTGCGCTTGAAGGCGGCGGCGATTTCCACCTGTGCTTCGGCAGCGAGGAGTTGCGCCAGGTCTATTTTCTCGCCGGCTTCGATTGCGGTGGCGAGGTGGCCGTAAATGGTCCCCGACACCAATCCCCGGCTGGCGGCGATTTGCTCCACGGATTCACCAGCGTGAAAGCGACGAATCGTGTCACGCGCCGAGTCTCCCACCTGCGAGCGCTGCGGCAGCGGGACGACGAACGAATCTTCTGCGAAAATCTGGCGCGGATTCGCCTGCAAATGCGCGGTGATCTCGCCGAGAAAGATTTCGCCGAACTCGCGCAATTTCTTTTCGCCGACGCCGCTGATGCGGGTGAACTCACTTTCGCTGGCGGGATAATTGCGCGCCATCTGCCGCAGCGACACGTCGGAAAAAATGATGTAGGCCGGCACGTCGCGCTCGTCGGCAAGGCGCTTGCGGAGTTCGCGCAGGCGGCCGAACAGAATTTCGTCGCAGGCGATTTCGCCGACATGGCTGACGGCTTTTTCCGGCGCGGTGACGGGCTTGGTGAGCGTGACTTTGGCGCGCTGTTTCAGAATCGCCGCGCCGGCATTGGTCAATTCCAGAACGCTGAATTTCTCCGTCGTCTGCCGGAGAAAACCAAGCCGCACCAGTTCGCGCCCGATGGCAGCCCATTCGGGCCGGCTGTGTTCCTTGCCGATCCCGAAGGTGGAAAGCTGCGCGTGCTCCCACTTGCGAATCTTTTCCGTGTCCGCGCCGGTAAGGACTTCGACGACATGGTTCAGTCCGACGCCGAAACCATTCTTCTCGCGGATGCGATAGACGCAGGAAAGAAATTTCTGCGCGGCCAGCGTGCCATCAAAGGTGGCGCGCGGCGACAGGCAGTTGTCACATCCGCCGCAGTTGATAGTGACACAGGCATCCTGCCTGTGTGTTGTCTTATCTGCTGGTGAACCCACAGGCAAGATGCCTGTGCTACTAAAGTCCTCCCCAAAATACGCGAGCAGTTCCGCGCGGCGGCAGCCGGCGCACTCGGCGTAGTGAACCATCTGTTGCAACTGCTCGCGGGCGATCTGCCGCTCCTGCGGATTCGGCTTTTCGTCAATGAACGTGGTCTGCTTCACCGCGTCGCCGGCGCTGAAGAGCAAGACACATTCGCCCGGCAGACCGTCGCGGCCGGCGCGACCGGTTTCCTGGTAATAACCCTCGATGTTTTTCGGCAGGTCGTAATGGACGACGAAGCGGACGTTCGGCTTGTTGATGCCCATGCCGAACGCGATGGTCGCGCAGACCACGCGGATGTTGTCGCGCAAAAAAAGTTCCTGATGTTCGCTGCGTTCCTTGGGCGTGAGGCCGGCGTGATACGGCTTGGCCTTGATGCCGTTTTCATTCAAGCGCGCAGCCACGCTCTCGGTCGCCTTGCGCGACAGGCAATACACGATTCCGCTTTCCTTGGGCCGGGCGCGGAGAAATTCGTACAGTTGATCAAATGGCTTGTTTTTGGCGATGACGCGGTAGGTGAGGTTCGGCCGGTTGAAGCTGGCGACATAGCATTTCGGCTCGCGCAATTTCAGATGCGTGACGATGTCTTCGCGCACTCGGCCGGTGGCGGTGGCGGTGAGCGCCATGAACGGCACTTGCGGAAACAGTTTCCGTAGCTCGGCAAGCTGGCGGTATTCCGGGCGGAAATCGTGGCCCCATTCGCTGATGCAATGCGCCTCGTCCACGGCGATGAGCTGGACGTTCCAGCGCTGTAAATCTTCGAGGAAACCGGAAAGCATCAGCCGCTCCGGCGCGACGTAGAGCAGGCGATATTCGCCGTGGTGCAAACCGCGCAGGCGTTTCCGCGATTCCTCGGCGGCGAGCGAGGAGTTCAGAAATGTCGCCGGCACACCGGCGGCTTGCAGCGCGTCCACCTGATCCTTCATCAGCGCGATCAGCGGCGAGACGACCACGGTGAGACCATCACGCGTGAGCGCCGGAAGCTGGAAGCAGAGCGATTTGCCGCCGCCGGTCGGCAACAGGGCGAAGACGTCCATGCCCGCCATGGAGTCGCGGATGATTTCTTCCTGAAGCGGCCGAAAGGAAGTGAAACCGAAGTATTGCTTCAGCAGCGGGAGCAAATTTGGCGGAGCGGATTTCAACGGGAACAATGTAGGACAGGCGTCACGCCTGTCTCAATGTATTTTTATTGGAGATAGGCGCGACGCCTGTCCTACAAACCGCCGACTTCGGTTTCGCTGTGGATGATTTTGCCGCGCGTGCCGAAGGATTTCACGGCGTCAATCAGGCGTGAGTCCGTGGCGTCGCGGTGCAGCGAGCAGCCGGCACCGCTAAGCACATTGGTCAACGCGGCCTCGGCGGATTCAACCTTCAGACCATCGAGCGGGCCGTTGCTGGGCAAATCCACGAATGTCGGCGCATTTTCGCCGCTGCCGAAATCGGCAGGCAGCAATTCGCGGCCATACAATTTCCCGTTTTTGTCGGCTTCCACCCGATTTCCTTTTTGGTATACATGGTCGGTGGCCTTGAATTCGCCGACGGCGTGCGTGCCAGAATTCGGACCGGCGATGAAATAATTGCCAACGACATCCTGAAAATGGTCGCCCGCCGAATGCCCGCCGACGAGGCCGCAGACGCCCCAGTTGTAAACGACGTTGTTGACGTATTGAATTTTTCCCTTCGCCTTGGGATTGCGGCTCTGGTTGTTGATCCAGAGGTTGTGCACGTAGGTGATGTTGGTCACGGAATCGGAGAGCGAGCCGAAGCGTTGCGGATCCACGCCTTCGCCGATAATGCAATTCTGAAACGTGATGTCGTGGCTGCCTTGCGTGAGACCGAGGCAATCCCAGCGGCCCCATTCGATGCTGCAATGGTCAAAAATCATGTCACTGCCTTTGGAAAGATTCACGGAACACTTGCCCTTGTCCCCGGCGATGCCTTCGCGAAAACGCAGGTATCGCACAACAACATTTTTCTGACCACTGAACGAGGTGGAGCGTCCGTAGAGCGTGATGCCATTGCTCGGCGCGGTGTCGCCTAAAATTGAAATGTCGCTGCTGACCGCGACGTTTGATTTCAGTCGGATGATGCCGCCGACATCGAAGGTGACGACGCGATACGGCTGGCTCACGGCGTCGCGGAACGAACCGGTGCCGGCATCGTCGAGCGTGGTGACGTGAACCGTTTCGCCGCCGCTGCCGCCGGTGACGAAACGACCGAAACCTTCCGCGCCGGGAAAGGCCAGCAGTTTTTCCAGCGCGAAGACGGATGGCGAAAACACAAGGACGGCGAGAAAGACAAAACCGGCTGGCTTCATCATTCAAATGACGAAGCCTGCCGGTTCGGAGTTACAAATTGCGGCGTGAATTCAGTGATATTCCTGCACCGTCTTCACTGCGTAGCCGGATTTTTTCAGCGCGGCGATGCCGAGCGCGGCGGCCTTCGCGCCGGACAGCGTCGTCATGATCGGCGTGCCGGTATAGACGGCGGTGGTGCGGATTTTCACCTCGTCCTCGCGGGGCGACGCACCGGCGGGTGTGTTGATGACAAGTTGAATCTCCTTGTTCTTGAGCAAATCAATCACGTTCGGGCGGCCTTCGAGCAGCTTGTTGATGCGCTGAACCTTCAGTCCGGCCTGTTCCAAAACCGCCGCCGTGCCGCTCGTGGCGACCAACTCGAAGCCGAGATCGGAAAATAATTTTCCGACCGCCGCCACCTCGGTTTTATGCGAGTCGCTGACGCTGATGAAAACTTTCCCGCTCACGGGCAGCGGCGAGTTGGCCGCCATCTGCGACTTCGCGTAAGCGATGCCAAGATCGGCGTCGAGCCCCATGACTTCGCCGGTGGAACGCATCTCCGGCGAGAGCAAAATGTCCTGGCCGACGAATTTATTGAACGGGAAAACAGATTCCTTCACCGCCCAATACTTCGTCCAAATTTCTTCCGTGAAATTCAATTCCTTCAGCGTCTTGCCCGCCATCACGCGCGCGGCGATTTTGGCCAGCGGCTGGCCGATGGCCTTGCTGACGAACGGCACGGTTCGCGAGGCGCGCGGATTCACTTCGAGGACATAGACCGTCTCGCCCTTCACGGCGTATTGCACGTTCATCAGGCCGACGACTTTCAACTCGCGCGCCATGGCGTGCGTGTAGTCGCGGATGATGCCAATGACTTTTTCCGAAAGCGTGTGCGGCGGCAGCACCATCGCAGCGTCGCCGGAATGCACGCCGGCGAATTCGATGTGTTCCAACATCCCGCCGATGACAATCGTCCCGCCGTTTGTCAAACCGACGTCGGCGATGCAATCCACATCCACCTCCGTCGCGTCTTCGAGAAATTTATCCACCAGCACCGGGCGGTCGGATGAAACCTCGACGGCGAACTTCATGTAATGCGACAGTTCGCTGTCGGAATAAACAATCTGCATCGCGCGGCCACCGAGCACGAACGACGGGCGGACGAGCACGGGATACGTCAGGCGCTTCGCGATGACGAGCGCTTCTTCGCTGTTGGTCGCGAGGCCGTTCGGCGGCTGGGGGATGTTCAGCCGGTGCAGCATCGCGGCGAACAGCTTGCGGTCTTCCGCGATCTCGATGCTCTGTGGCGAGGTGCCGATGATGTTGACGCCGTTTTTCTGGAGGCCGAGCGCGAGGTTCAGCGGCGTCTGGCCGCCAAACTGCGCGATGGCGCCCCAGCATTTTTCGCGTTCGTAAATGTGCAGCACATCTTCGAGCGTGAGCGGCTCGAAGAACAGTTTGTCGCTGGTGTCGTAATCCGTGGAAACCGTTTCGGGATTCGAGTTCACCATGATGGTTTCAAACCCGTCTTCCTTCAGCGCAAACGCCGCGTGGACGCAGCAGTAATCGAATTCGATGCCCTGGCCGATACGGTTCGGCCCGCCGCCGAGAATCATGACTTTCTTCGCCGTGTTGCCTTTCACTTCATCGTCGCCGCGATCGTAAGTGGAATAATAATACGGCGTGTAAGCCTCGAATTCGGCGGCGCAGGTGTCCACCAGCCGGTAACTTGGCACGAGATTTATTTTTTTCCGCCACGCGCGGATTTCATCCTCGGTTTTGCCGACGAGATTGGCGATTTGCCGGTCGGAAAATCCGAGCGACTTGGCTTGGGCGAGTTTTTCAGCGTTGAGTGATGACATTCGGCGAAATCAAATTCGCAATAGTAAGCCGGATTTTTTCCAGTGTGTCCAGAAAGTATGGCGCAAACCCGCTTGCCGCCGCGCCGGATTTAGCATAATTATCACGGCGATGCGGCGGATTGGAATTTTCCTCGAAGGACTGGCGCTGTTGCTCCCGTTCGCCGCGGTCGCGCAGATTGATCCCGTCAAGCGCGACCTCATCCAGGTCGGCTACAACCAGCCGCTCGAAGGCCAGTCGCCCATCGGTGGCTACGCGTTCTACTACCACAACCAGCCCAATTTTCTCCGCACCAATCTGACGTGGCGGCTCGCCCTCGCGCCGGTCTATGTGGACACGGAGCTTGGCGTGGTGCATGGGCTGGGGCCACACACGGATTTCGCGGTCGGCGCGGCCGGTGGCGGCTTCGCTGACGGTTACAACGAAATCATGGCCGGAAAATTCCGCAAGGACCAGTCGTTTGACGGCCACGGCGGCGAGGTTTCCGCGAGCGTGTATCACCTGTTCAACCCGGACGATATGATTCCGCTGAACTTCGTCCTGCGCGGCGCGGCGCATTATTCCGCCTACGAGCGCGACGACACGACGGCGAAAAATTTCCAGTTGCCGCAAAGCGGGATGACTTTCAACGTCCGCACCGGCCTGCGTTACGGCGGCATCGAGCCGACGCTGTTTCCCGCACTCGCGATGGAACTCTCGGTCTGGTATGAAGGCCAGTTCCGCACCGACCCCGGCCACTACGGCTTTGGCATCAACGGCGACCGCGAACTCCATCCCGCGTCGCATCTCTTCTGGAGCGCGGCGGCGCTGTCCTACACGCTGCCGGAGAGCAAACAAAACTTCTTCGTGCGCCTCATCGGCGGCGCGAGCGTGGACGCCGACCGGTTCAGCGCCTACCGCCTCGGCGGTTTCCTGCCGCTCATCGCGGAATATCCGCTGTCCGTGCCGGGCTACTTCTACCAGGAATTCAGCGCTCGGGAATTCGCGCTGGTCAACGCCAGCTATTTGCTGCCCATTGCGCCCGACCAGCGGTGGAATCTGGAGTTCAACGCGGCCACGGCGGTGATGGACTGCCTGCCCGGCACCGGCCAAGGCGGCAACTCCGCCAGCGGCGTGGGCGGCGGAATTTTATACCGCGCGCCGTCGGATAAATTCCGCTTCATCGTCAGCTACGGCTACGGCTTCAATGCCCAGCGTGGCAACGGGCACGGAGCAAACAGCCTGAATTTCCTGCTACAATTCGATTTGGACACGCCGCACGGCGAAGGCTTCAAGGCCACGCAGCCAAACGCATGGCGCGGGTGGAACTGGCTGCTGGGCCGGTAAAAGCTTGCCTTTGCGGACACTTCAGGCACAATCATTCGCTCGGTTGCGCATATGGTGGAATTGGCAGACACGCTACTTTGAGGTGGTAGTGCCGTAAGGCGTGCAGGTTCAAGTCCTGCTATGCGCACCATTATTTAAATCGGATTGGCAATTGATAAAACCCTCAATTTTGTTGGTTATTTCTTCAGATTCGTTTTCACATTCAGTTTTTGTTGCTCGTCCCTGAATACCAGCCGTACTCCCGAACAACATCAAAAAGAGCCATTTGTGTTAGAACGGCGGTTAGAACGGATTTCAGGTCGTGATTCTTGTTTATCGCCCATCCGGGCGGTTTAGATGTGCCTCCGTGCCTGTGATGTTCCGTTCCCTATCGTCCTGATGCCCCGGATGTGCACCCGGGAACGATTTCAGTGTGTCCCGAAGATGTTGCCTAGCTGATGTTGGCGTGGATGTGCCTGGCCTCCCTTCGCACGTTCATGACCTCAATACAAAAGACCCTGTTGCGGGGCGCGGCCCTCAGGCCACTTCCACGCCGGCTTGCCTGCCTGCATGGCGGTGGGCTGAAGCCGGCGCTCCGTTTTAAATCAGGACATTCCCGGCGCATCAGCGGTCGAGCGTGAACGCCTTGGGCAAAAGTCCCTTCACCGTGAACGTGCGGATGGTTTTTAAATCGTTGCTGTCCGCGATGAAAACTTTGGCGTCCGGCGCATATTCCGCTAGCAACTGCCGGCACGCGCCGCCCGGCATCGGCCCGCCGCCACCACGAGTCTTTTGAAATCAATTTTCATTTTCCGTAAAGCTCCGCAAAATCTTTGATCAGCGCCGCGCCGGTTTTTTTCACGCGCTCCGCCGTCGCCAAGACTTCCGCGTGCGACAGGTTTTCCTTGCTGATGCCCGCCGCCAGATTGGTGATGCACGAGACCGCCGCCACGTTCAAGCCGCATTGCCGTGCCACGATGGCCTCCGGCACAGTGCTCATTCCCACCGCGTCCGCA
>Ga0265324_10000067_pt1 | contig 86900 bp, 79 predicted proteins | sample 41419metaG_FD_198634 | JGI IMG/M metagenome (GOLD analysis project Ga0265324, IMG submission 198634) | Rhizosphere microbial communities from Carex aquatilis grown in University of Washington, Seatle, WA, United States - 4-14-19 metaG | ecosystem: Host-associated > Plants > Roots > Rhizosphere...
CCTGGATCATGTTCTGGTAATACTTCTCGTCGGTCTGGGAGTTGACCCAGAATTCGATGGGCGCAAGACCCGATTTGGCGGCCGGAGCCGCCGTCGCCGCTTGGGCGGGAGCGTCAGGGGCCGCCTTGGCCGGAGCCGGGGCCTCGGACGCGGCGAAGGAACCGCAGGACATCGAAAGCAGGAGAAGCGACAGGGACCTCAAGGACATGTCTGGAGCCTCCTATGGCGGAAAATCGTCAGGAATATACTAATAGGGGAAGGCGGGAAAACGGAGCAACGGTAGGCATTTAGGCAAGACCTAGAGACGGCAAGCGATCTCGCCTTTGGGCCTATCCCCCAGCCAGATTCCCACGCCCACGCGCGCATGCTCGCTGCCCAAGGCGGGGAGTTCCCGGGTATCCGGCTCCAGGATTACCTTGATTTGATAGTCGAGCGGATCCCGCAAGTAGGCGTCGATCAATTCGCGGACCTGCGCGGGTAAACCGCCTTCCAGAGGCGACTCTTCGCCTTCGGGCTTGGCGGCGGCGCGGGCCTGGGGCCTTAGGTCCGGGCGCGCGGCCTCTCTCGCGGAAGGCAGGAAGCGGTTGAATAGGGTCCGCGGCACCGGGCCGATTTCGACGGTGAAGCGGGACATCCGGTCCTGCATGCGATCCCCGATCCGGGTGGAACGGCCCAGTCTCGCGATCCCATCCCCTTCGTCGGGGGCGCCCAGCCGCGTCTTCAGCGGAATCTCCGTCCAATTGGCTTCGAATTGCCGGATGCGCACCCGCGTGAAGCCGAAATAACCGCGTAAAAGCTGCTCCAATCCCTTGGCGGAACGCACGCGGTTGCCCAGAAAGCGGGCATAGGGGATACGGCGCAAGTTGAAGTCCGAGGTTTGCCCCTCGACGGCGACGCGCTTGTCGCGGCGCGGCCATTGCCCGGTCAGCGCCAGCAGCCGCAAGGTGTACTCATCCGGCCGCGCCGGATCGAATTGGGTCCCGTGGCGGTACTTCTTCCAGGCCCGGTAGAAGAAGGAATACATGCGATGGGTGAAGATATCCAGGAACTTCTTCAGCTCGAAGTATTCGACCTTCCGGAGCGTGATGGGATCGATGAAGTACGAGGGTAACGGCGAGGATACCCCGTACAGCCCCATGAAGGTGACCGACATGCGCAAGGGGCCTTCGCCCAGGTTGGGCATCTCGCGCAGGGGAGGGAGGGTGGACGGATCCGGGCCGGGCTCATCGGAGCTGCGGCGGTTCTCCAGGATTTCCGCCTGCGCCCGGAACGAGAGCGGCGGCAAGATGGCGGCCACCTCGCCCGCCGGGAAACCGAGGCTGTTCAAGGTCTCGAAGCGCAGGGGCTCGGAGCCCAGGTCGTCGCCGGTGCCCAGCTTGCCGCGCTCGGGGAACAACCTCTCCAGGAGATGCACGGCCTGGAAGAAATTCAGGTCCGTTCCCTCGCCCAGGAAAAGCCGGTTCAGATCAAGTGGCATCGGCCTTCCCGTGGCGCCAAGGTGAAGCCCTTCCCGGAAGGCTGCAAGGAAACCTTCAGCGATACCAGGTGGTTGATGGATGCGTATTGGGTAAAGAACTCCAGCAGCACGCGGGCGAAGATGTTCAATTCGCCGGCCTCCGAAAAGGCCCCGTCGCGGATTTCCACCGTGATTTCGGCCCCGGAAACCAGCTGGCCGTCCAGCATGAACCCGCGCTTGGAGGCCGTAGCCGAGCCGACCCCGTCAATCAGTTTCCGGTTCACCGCGCTATGGGTCCAATCATAAAGGGACAGGACTTCCTTGAGGTTCCCCTTCTGGCACAAGGATCGGTAGTTCATGTTCATATGGGACAGGACATACCAAAGATAATGGTCGGACTGGGGCGGATAGATGGGAACCGTGGGCCGCGTGAAATTCCCGAACTGGCAGAAGGCGGGAAAGCCGGGGGCGGGATTGGAGATGCCGTTTTCGAGGATCTCCTCGCGCGGCAGGCTGCCGTTGGTGGCCAGGATGCCGACCGACAGGAATTCTTCGGTCAGGGCTTCCACTGGCTTGCGCGTGCCCACGGAAAGGTAGGTCTGGAAGCGGCCCTTGCCCTGCATTTCCTGGCGCGTTTGCCAATAAGAATCCTGCGCCTCTTCCCCTTTGGCCAGGATTTGGTGGCGGAACTCGCTGAACTTGTGGAAAGCCCGCTGGGCCCCCGTCGACTTATTCACTCCCGTTACGCCTTGCACTTCGTAAATCTCGAGCTTGCGCTTGGCGTCCGCGTAAAGCGGATATTCGAAATGCTTATGATTGAGGTTCACCGGTTCCGCGGTGGTCGGGAACAGGTTCACCACCGGCGTCGCGTATAGGCGGAAGTTCTCAGGCTTCACCCGCTTGCCTTCCGGCACCGCCTCCGTGAAAAAGAAGGTGAGGGAAAAGCGGGAGTAATCGGGCATGGACGCGATCGGCTCCAGGCCTTTCACCCGCACGAAGCGGAACTTCTCCTCGAAGGCGAAGAACTCTTGCAGGAAGCGGCTGCCTTCGAAGGAGTTGTCCAGGCCGGGGAGCAGGCTTTCATTCTCCCGGAAACCCCCGGCTTCGATCAGTTGCTGCCCCCCCAGCTCACGCGAATGGCCCTCGCCATCCAAGATCACCTTGGAGACCTTGCCGGTCAGGTAATGATGCAGGAAATATCCCAGGCTGCGTTCGCCATGCAAATAGATGTCCAGAAAGGGAATATGCAGCTGGGCAGGATCCGCGCCCGGGTCCATCTGGAAAGACAGCTTGAATCCCTCCCCGAGGACGGCATGATGGACGGTCTCGGCGCCGGACAGGGTCAGCGGATATACAGTCACGTCCTGGGTGCTTTGGAATCGGCACGAGACCATTTCCGGGCCGACCGGATTGGAGAGGAATTGGGTCCCGCGCGGAATGACGTAGGGTTTGGGCAGCATGTTGGCCCGGAAGGTGATCTGCACCATGGCCAAGGAGGGGATGCACCGTAGGAAGGCCGGGTCCGCCATCTCCATCAGGTTGCGGGCGAACTCGGGGAAATCGTCTTCCAGCTTTTGCCGGATGCGCCCGGAGAGAAACGCGAATCCTTCGAAAAGGCGCTCCACGTAAGGATCGCGATCCTCCACGGTGGTGATGTTGAGGTAACGCGCGCGTTCCGGGAAGGCTTCGGCGAATTCCTGGCCGCCTTCCGTTAGGAAGCGCATTTCCTCTTCATAGAATTTCTCGAAATCGGACATGCGCCCTCCTCGCGGCTCTAGGTCCTCGCCCGTAGGGGCTGGACGAAAGTTTCGCCCGTGGTGGTGAAACTGGTTTGGAAGGAGATGCGATCGCCTCCGCGGACGACGGCGGCCAATTCGAAGCTGAGTTTGAACTCGTTCGGAAGGGTGGGCAACGGGCGGATGCGCACCCGTTCCAATCGCGGCTCGTATTTCGTGATCAGATTCAGGATAGTGGTTTCCAACTCTTTGAGGCTGGAGGGGAGCTTGCGATAAATCTCGCTGATGTCGGGAAGGCCGTAATCGTCAAGATGCGGAATGGATCCTTGACGAGTGTTGAACATGCGCCAAAGGTGATCGGCGATGCTTTTGGCGCGGCGGTATTCCACCGGGACCGCGCTTACCGGCGTGCCATCGGCGTATTGGTCCGCCAATTTTTCGAACAGGCTCTCCGGAAGGATACTACGGGCGCCCGCCATGGAAGCAAAGGTAACAAATGCCCCGGCCGGGCCATCGCTTCGGATAACCGGTAAAAGAGAAGGCCGGAAGGGAACCCCTTCCGGCCTTCGTCCTGTTGCCCCTCGGATCCGGACGGATGCCGCGGGAAAGGCCGCCCCCGCACGCGCCGGGCGTTGGACGGGGCGCGGAGGCGGGCGATCGGATTAGACGACGGGCGATTCCCAGTCGTCTTCGGCAGTGATGCCGCCGTCATTCCAGGTCCAGGTGATCTTCTGGTAGGTAAAGGCCACTTCCTCGTATTCGGCAAACTTCATCAGATCCGGATGCTTGTTGTTGGGCATGCGGAAATCGATGGAGGCGATATTGGCGTTCAACAGCTTGACGGTGTAATGCTGCACTTCGGTACCGGTGCCGGCGGTGGCCTTGAGCTGGGGGGCCCAGAACTGGAGTTCCCATTCCGGGATGTTTTCATTGTTCACCAAAGCGTTGTAAAGCAAGGGCGAGGATTTGTCCAACTCCTTGGTGATGACGAAAGGCTTATGCATGCGCTTGCCCGTGGGCAGGCCCGAAGCCGCATCCCGGGGCGAGACGACTTCATGGGAAACGGCGATCACCGCGATCTTGCCTTCCCGGCCTTTCTGGGTCACCGAACCCTTGATCTCGCCTTGCTTTTGGCCCTTCAGTTTGAGGTATGCATTCAACGCCATGATAGTACTCCTTCTAAGGTTGAGAAGATTTCACGTATGCGGAAATATACATCCGATTCATACATCAATAATTTAATCCCCTGGCGATTCGGCGTCTGTGAGGAGGCTCACATGGAGGGGTGGAGTGTGATAAATGATCCCTTAGGGTGGGATGGTGCGCATTGCTGTTTCGCCGAGGTGGGTCACGAGCGGGGCGAGGCTGCGGTGCGGCTCAGACACGGCTTGCCGATGGATGGGTCGAATGGCCCACGGGCCTCGCGCCACGTCCGCATATTGTCCTTTCGCGGTCTGGCACCGGGCATGCGGACTATCTATGCTAGGATTGATTCGCGCTGCCCGTGGGCCTGCCGCCGTGATTCGCCGCCCCGCAGTCCCGCACCGCCCGTCCTCCGCCGCGGACCCGCGTCCGCACCCAACCACACTAATCATGAACGCTCTGCCCCTCCGGGTTCGCTGGGCGCTAAAGACTAGGGTACGGCCGAGAGGAAGGTTGTTGGCGGGATGATAAAGAAGACTGGGCACGGGCGTTCCGGAAAAGATCGGGTCGGGTTGCAGCGGCCGTCCCATCGATCGGGCCAGAGCGCCTTATAGACCTGTAAACCCGCCACGCTGATCGCCCACGGGAAAATGCCACGCACGAATTCGTAAACGAAGCAAGGCTTTTCCGTAGGGGCCCCTTTCTTGGGGGGCGACTGGGGGTGGGGCCGGAGGGGCGGCCGGGCGCATAACGAGCGGAAAAGTCCTGGAAATGCGCACGAAACCGTAATCGAAAGCCCGCGTCTCCATTAATCGATCCACCCCTGGATACGCGGGCGACCGCATTTCCAGGACGCCTACGACCCGATGCCTTGGCGAGCGAAGTGCGCGCCGGGCCGACCCTCCGTCCTCGCCCATAAGACACCAACAAAAAAGGCGCCCCCGAAGAGGGCGCCTTGCATGAAATTTCGAACTCGGACTACTTGCCCTTCGGCATCTGCGAAACCATCTGCAGATTAATATCGATGCCTTCCACCTGGAAGTGGGGGCTGACCGACATGGTCACGCGATAGAAGCCGGGGTTGTCGGCGATTTCCGCGACGGTTACGTTGGCGGCGCTCAACGGGCGTTGGGCGGCCACCGACGGGCTCGGGTTCTTCATCTCGGTGACCAGGTTCTTTAGCCAATTGTTCAGCTCGTCCTGCAGCACCTGGGCGTTCTTGGTGGCGCCGATGTTCTCGCGTTGGATCACTTTCAGGTAGTGGGCCAGGCGCGAGCTGAGGAAGATGTACGGCAGGCGTGAGTTGATGCGGCTGTTCGCCGTCACGTTGGGATCGTCGTAGATCTGCGGCTTCTGGCCCGAGTTGGCCGAGAAGAAGCAAGCGTAGTTGCGGTTCTTGTAGAACGAAAGCGGGATGAAGCCCTGGTTCGCGAATTCGAATTCACGGGTTTCCGGGATGAGGATCTCGGTGGGGATCTTCATCTGGTTACCCTTGCCCACATCATAAAGATGGATGGGCAGATCTTCGACCTTGCCGCCCGCTTCCGGACCGCGGATATTGACGCACCAGCCGTTGTCGGCGAAGGCGCGGGACAGATTCGCCGCTAAGGCGAAGGTCGCGTTGCCCCACAGGTACTTGTCATGCTGATCGCCGGTGACCTTTTCCTTGTAAACGAACTCTTTGACCGGGACGGTATCCGGGCCATAGGGAAGGCGGAGAAGGAAGCGCGGCAGCACCAGGCCGACATAGCGGGAGTCTTCCGATTCGCGGAAGGCCTTCCACTTCAGGTATTCGGCGCGTTCCATGTAGTTGGAGAGATCTTCGATTGCGGGAAGTTCGCTCGCGTTCTTGCGATTGAAGAATTGCGCGCCGACCGAACCGATGAACGGGCAATGGGCCGAGGCCGAGATCTTGGACACGTTCTGCAGCAGGGATACGTCCTGCGGCTTGGACGTGAATTCGTAATTGGACACGATGGCGCCCACGGGCTCGCCGCCGGGGGTGTCGTATTCCTGGGTGTAGATGTGCTTGTAGAGCCCGGTCTGGATGGTTTCGGGGGAATCCTCGAAATCTTCCAGCAAGGCCTGCTTGGAAGCGTCCAGCATTTCGATCTTGATGTTCTTGCGGAAGTCGGTGCGATCGACCAGGAACTTAAGGCCCTTCCACGCCGACTCGAGCTTCTGGTACTCGGGATGATGCAGAATGGCGTCCAGCTGGGCGGAAATCTTTTCGTCGATGGCGGCAATCTGATGATCGAGTACCGTCTTATCGATCTTCTCGACGGTGGTGCTGCTGTCGGAAATCGCCCCGATGAATACGCGTAGGGCGGCGGTGATACGCTTGTTGGCTTCCACCTCGGCGATGTCCGCCTCTTCCCGGAATTGGAGCAAGTCGACGGGCTTATCCGGCGCCGCCTTGATGTCCATGTATTCCAGGATCTCGTTGACTAGGCTTTTCTTTTCTTCGGCCATGTATCTCTCCTGTTACCCGTTGTCCTGGACTTTATTCCGCGGCTTTGGCGCCGTTGTCGTCCATGGGGACGATCTTGTCGAGCTCGGCCACCAGGCTATCCATGGCGGTCTTGTCCTGCATGATGCCTTCCAGCTTCTTGCGGAATTCCTTGTTGTCCATCAGGTTGGACTTCAAATCCTTGACCAGGTTGCGGGCGGCCAAGAGCTTGGAGAGCTGCGGCACCTGCTTCACGATCTCGAGAGGGCTGAAATCCTTGATGTTCTTGAATTTCAGATCCACCTTCAGATCGCCGCCGCCGGGGTTGATCTTGTTCTCGACGCTCATGTTGAGGCCGAGATCCATGGACTCCATCACCTGATTGAAGTTGTCCTTATTGATGTTGATCTTCTCTTTGTCCACGATGCGGCCCGTATCCCCCTTTTGGGAGAAGTCGCCGAGCACCAGCATCTTGAAGGGAAGCTCGACCTTCTTTTGGGCGCCGCCCTTGTCGATATCCAGTTTGATGTTGACCCGCGCTGGGGGGATTTCGTTTTGGAAGCTGCCGGCCATGATCCTACTCCTGGTTTTTTGGGGCGAAGAGCGTAAACGGCTCGAAACTAGAAACTTACTTGAGATCGGCGCTGATGGCTAGGACGGGGTCCAATTTAGATATTTGGGCGTGAGCCTCAACCGCTTTCTCGTAATAGATATGCTTCATCCCCTCATCGGCGGTAGCCATCAACGCCAGGTAGACTTTTTGGGACAAATGGTAGATAGAGACGCATAATTCCGGGTCCCATGCGGGCAACGAATGCTTCTCGATGGATGATTTCAGGCCTTCCAGGAGCGAGCTCGCCACGTGAGGCTTGTTGCCTTTATAGAGTAACTCCGCCATTATCAGCTTGCGATCAAAGTTGTTTTTTTCGCTGGAATCATTGGCCAAGCCGGTCCGGAGCACATGGATGGCCGCCTCCAGCTTGCCTTCGCCCAGCAGGATGGTCGCCTGTTTCTGCTCTTCGCCCACGTCCCCTTTCTTTTTGATGGGGGCCGGTCCTATGCTTCCGCTCCCGCCCAAGAGGGAAAGCACGTCCGACTGGATCCATTCCTGGGTCATGGGATCGGCGAACGGGGTCCCGTCTTCGAAGGACAGGTTTGGCAGGGTGGGTAGTCGTGACAGGAGCAGGGCCAGTTCGGTACGGATGGCCTTGGAGCAGGCCGAGTACTCGGGGCCCAGGCCGGCCATGGCGGTGCAAATGAACCGCTGCAGATCGAGCCAAAATCCCATCCCGTCCCCGGAAAAGGCGTCCTCGCCGCCCTTGGCCAGGTCGGCCCAGGCTTGGGCATCGAACATGCCCCGATAAGCTTCCAGGACATGCGGATAAGGGGCCGGGAACTGGGTGCGCCCGCCGACGTTGGGTATCGCCTCCTGCCAGGGGGCCCACTTCAGCATGCGGATGATCCGATAGGCGAAGGCATCGGTTTTGGAATTCTCGAGCAGCCAGTAGGCGCCGTTCTGGATCGACATGTAGGCATCGTCCGACGATGCGATAGGCCCTTGGGCGGGGCCTGACTGCGTGGCCGCGGCCGAAGCGTCGGTGGCCGAGGCGGTTTCGACCGGTTTGGGTTTATGCTTCTCCGCCATCTCCTTCACCAGCTTGATGAAGCCGCCGAAAGAAGGGGGATTCTCGGTGAACTTCTGATCGCAAAAGGCGAGCAGCTCGCCGAGCTTGTCGCTGGCCGCTTGCAGGGTTTCGTATGTGGCGCCGCCGTCCAGGGCGGCGAGCAGATTGACGTTGCGCTCCCCGTTGAGCCACTTGAGGGCGTTGGCCCGCGCGGTGGGGCGCTTGGGATGGATGTCGTCCCAATGCTCCATGACCAGGCGGCAATACGCCGTCACCGCTTCGCCGAAGCTGTCCAGGCCGTCGTTCATGGCCGACGCCAGGGCCAGGTAGCCGAGCACGCGCATGTCCTTGGATTTCTTGGTAAGGAAGCGTTTCGAGGCTTCCTCCATGACCGCGTAATTGTTTTCGGTGCTCTTATCGGCTTCGTTGCGCGCGGCTTCGAAGTCGGGATCGTAGCTTCCGTCCTCGCCGCAGAACGAGGCGTCGGAGATGGGGGCGAGCAGTTCGTCGAGCAGTGCCATGTGGCTTGGGCCTCTCGGTTAGGAATCGGAATGAAAAATGCAAAATGCGGGACGGGAAAGCGGATGGGCGTGAAGTTCGCGCGCCCGCATCAGTCCATGCTCACCCTGTTGTCTCCCCCGATCAGGCTCGGCGCCAGATCGAATTTGTAGAAGTCCGGCGTGGTGAAGGGATTCTCGCGGTCCGGGATGTTGCCTTCCATGGTTACGTCCACGTCGTACTTGCCGGCTACGTTGAAGCGCCATTTGGCCGTGAGCCCGCCCGGGCGGGGAGCGAAGGCGCGCGCGCCGTCGAGCAAGCGGCAGAATCCCCAGGACCCGTCCACCCGGCGCCCTTCGGAGCCTCCGTTCACGTTGTCGACCAGGATTTCGGCGCCCTTATAACTGTTTTCGTTCGGCCAGCGGAAGGTGAAACGCGCTTGCCCTTCCCCGGGTTTCACGGCGATCTTATCCTCGCCCAGCCGGAAGGTGACCTTGGCGGTATTGCGCGATTCGGCCAGGCTGACGTTCAGGTTGTAGATGCGCAGGCCCGCGTCCGAATAAAGCCGGCGTTGGACCGAGTAGGCTTTGTTGATGCCTTCCAACGCGCCGGGCGCGAAGCCGAGGCGGATCCCGTTCCAATGCCTCGGGCTGATGGATTCTTCTTCCACTTTCACGAAGGGCGCGAGCTTGCCGGAGAAGAATTGGGTGAAGGGGCCCTTGTCGGGGGCGAAGAAGGCTTTCAGATCCTCCAGATTGGCTTCATTGGCGCCGGACTTGACGAGGGGATAGCGCCCCTTGAGGTTGGCATCGTAGAAGGACACCACTTTGGATTTGTATGCGGCTTCGAGTTGGCTGCCCGCGGCATTGGCCAAGTACCCGGCCACGTCGCGAACCGGATTTTCCAAGAGCGGCGTCAGCCAGGTTTGGCTTTCGTAGCGCGCGGTGATGCCCTTGGCCGCGTTCCAGCAGTTGTTCATCGGGCTTTCGGCCTTGCCGGCGAAGAGCGCCTGGGCCGCGTCCATCACCTCGCCGCCGTTGTCCCCGGCCTGCGCCAGCTTGCTCAAGACTTCCGAAAGCCCGCGTGCCGCCGTGAAATAGTCTTGCAGCAACCCGCCTCCCGACGGTCCCCCGTTGAGCTCTTCCACGAACTTGAACTGGTCCTTCAGCTTCCGCTTGTCCGCGTCGCGGGCTTCCATCGCCATGGCCAGGAGCTGGCCGGCCTTCCCCAGTTTCTTTTCCACCGCTCCGGTGCCGGCCGGGGGAGGGGCAAGAAGATTGGTCTCGATCAGCAAGCGGGAGAGCACGGCGGGCAGGCCCTGGGTGGCCGAAGCGAATCCGCTCAGCTTGCCGGAGGCCTGGCCCGGTTCCCCCGGCAGACGTACCGACAGGCTTTGCAGGAGGTGCATCCATTCGGCGGCGTACTCCTGGTAATACTTGTCCACCAAAGCGCGGTACAACTGCTTCTGATCCTGCATCTCGGGCGGCAAGGCGGCCACCGCGCCCTCGCCCAGCACCCAATCGCGTTGATGCGGTTCGGCGGCTCCCTGGGCCAGGCGATCCATGGCGTCATCGTCGAAGGCAGCCTTGGTGTAGAAGGCGCGGATCTTGGCATTGCTCTTCAGGGCCGCGTCGGGCGGAACGCCCATCTCAGTCAAACCGAGATCGCGCGCAGGATCCTCGGAGGCGACGATGGATGCGTACAGCCCTTCGATGCTTGGGGTGCCCAGCAAGCTTTGTCGGGCGGTTTGCACCAAGGGCGCATCGCTCTTGGCCAAGGGCGGGGTTTGCTGTTGGATGAATCTGTCGGAATATTGCGTGGCATGCTCTTCCAGTCCCGACTCCAGGTTACTGGGAAGGTTTTCCGCGCCAAATTTGTTGGTGGCTTCCTGGGCCCATAGCGGCGCCAGCAGTTCCGACAACTCCGCGGGTTTGATCTCCTTCAGATGGGATTGTCCCTCGGTGGTGAGCAAGAGATAGAGTTTCAGGTTTTCCCGCAGGCGCTCATGTTGGGACGGGTTATCGTATTTCGATCCCATTTCCAACGAAGCCCCCAATGCCCGCAGACCGTCGAGGGCGATCATCCGGTTGAGTTCGATGGTATGCGCCGTTGAGGCGAGTTCGAGGGCTTCCGAAGAGTGGCGGAAGCCCGGCGGCAAATGTCCGCCGCCATCGGCCCGGATATCCTTGATCTTCGCCAACAGGGCCCCGAGCACATCGTATTCGGCCCGGAAATCAGGTTGCGATCTCCATTGCAGCCGTCCGGCTTCCGAAACGCTTTTGGCCACGCTGGACAGATAGGCGCGGCTGCCGAAGAATCCGATCAGGGCGTAAACGAGAATGGCCAGGCCCGCGACGGCCATGATGGAAGATGCGATGAGGGATTGCCGCGAAAGGCTTCCCAGCCGATAGCCGGGAATCTGGGCCAGCGATTTATCGTTCTTGAGTACGCCCCCGAAAAGGAGGAAGGTGAACATGGAGCGGGGCCGGCTGAAGGAGTCAGGCGATTTGGAGGCGGCGGGCCCGCGCAGCTTGGCCTTATGATCCAGGAAATGGGCGGCCTCGCCGCCGGCATCCGCGAAGGGATCATTGGCTTTCGCGAAGTCGGAGGCCTGGCCCGGCATGACGCTGGTGAGGAAGAAGCCGCGGAAGGCGGCGCGTTCGCGCCGCATGGTGTCCTTGAACAACTGTTCCACGAAGACGGCGATGCGCTCCTGGGCCGCGCCGAACTCGTTGGGGAAAAGGAAGATTTGCTTGCGGCGCGATGGATCGGGCGCCTGCGAAAGCCGCTGCGGCGTGCGTGCCTGCAGCGAATCCCAGATCTTCTTGTATTCGCGCTCGAAGCGTTGGCGCGCCGGCGCCAGGTTGCCGCGTAAGGCGAAAGTGGCGCCGAAAACCTGGTGGTTCTCCGGCTCCTGCATGTTCTCGAAGAACTCCCGGAAGCCCGGGATGATGTCGGTATGCGTGAAAACCAGGTAGACCGGAAGTTCCAGGCGCAACGTGCCCATGGCCAAGGCGATCCGCTCGCGGTAACGCGCCGCGAGTTCCCCGACCCCGGGCCCGCCGTCCAACAATTCCCGCAGGCTTACCACCAACAGCAAGCCGTCGAGAGCGGTGCGTTTGCCTTCCTTGGAAAGCTGCGCCAGCCAGTATTGGAATTCATCATCGCCTTCTTCGCCGGTGGCATACCGATTCGGGGCCTCCAGGAAAATGCCCTGGTTGCTGAACCACCATTGCGAGAAATGCTGGGTCTGCTTGGCGAGTTCCGCCGCCGAAGGGAAGCGCCGCGGGAAATGGATGCCCGCATGCTCCAGCAGGCTGGTCTTGCCCGCGCCCGGGCTGCCGAGCACGAGATAGAAACGGAAGACGTCGAGCGGATCCTGGCCCATCTTGGCCTTGCCCTTACCCGATTGCTTCAGGATGTCGAGGGCGGAGCGGGTCTCGGCCTTGAGCGGTTCCAGCCAGGTCTTGGCGGCAGCCTCGGCCTCGAAGGGATTGGCGGCCGCCTGTTCCTGGCCCTTGAGCGCCTTCTTAAGCCGCAGGATGGCCAGGATCAGCGCAGTCAGCCCGGCCAGCAGCAGCGGGAGCGCCGTCCACATCAGGCGCAGGCCGATGCCCTTGGCCCCGAAGACAGGCAGCAGGAAGAACAAGATCAAGGCGATGAGGAATCCCGCGACCAGGATCCAGAAGGCGGCGGACTTGAAGATCTTCATGGCGCGGGGACCTTGCTTTGCAGCCGCTCAATCGTCTCGCGGGCCGGATCGAGCGCTCCGTCGCTGGCGAACATGAGCACCCCGTACAACAACGCGGAGACGATCAGGAAAATCGAGGTGGCGATGACCAGTCCCCGGCCGCTCCGTTCTTGTCCCTTCACCCCGGGATGGACATAGGCCGAAGGCGAGACCGCCTTGGGCGGCTCGCCTTTGATCCCTTCGATTCGCTTCAAGAGGTTGCGGACCACGTTGGGCAGAACCTCCGGACCCGAAAGGCGGTATCGTCCCTGGAACCCTAAGGCCAGGCAGAGGTAATACACCTCGATGGTCTCGAGGTTGCGCTGCATATCGGGCAGCAGGGCTTCCAAGCGCTTGAAGAAATTATCGCCCGCCAGGCTGTCGTTGAAATAGGTCACCGCCAGCGGATCGGCGATCCAGGTCTCCCGGCAATTGTTCTCGGTATTGACGATGGTCTCGTCGATGAAGGCGGCCAAGGCGTACCTGGCCTGCTCCGCCGCTTCGGGAGGTTTCCGATAGGTCAGGGCGGAACGTTCGAAGTCCTTGAAGTACGAGTTCAGCAAACGCCGCATCTGTTCGGGCTGGCCCAGGTTGGCCGTCTCCCGGATCTTGACGCCCAGAAGGAGAACGTCGGTGGCCAGGATGGCCAGGCTCGGGGCTTCCTTGTCCCCGCCCGCCGATCCGAACAGGGTTTGGCCCGCGCTGGCTCCCCCTTGGCCGAACAAGGTTTGCACGGCGCCATCGGCCCAATCCATGCCGCCCCCCTGTCCGTAAGCCGTGCGCATGGCGGGCTGGAGGGGTTGTTGCAAGACGCGTTTCTGTCCGGGTTGCATCATTGATTCCCTGCGGTCGATGAAGATTCAGAGGACGTCGAAGCTGTGCGGGCCGCTCCGCTTAGGCCGGAACCCGGGCGTTCTTCATTCCGTCGTCGCTACCAATTCCAGCTTGGTCGAAGGCAGATCCGAAGGCATATGGATCGCCAGCGCCTTCGTCTGTATGACTTGATCCCAGAGTTCCCCGCCTTGCTGCAAGCGGAAATACTTGAATCCGGCTTTGGCGGGGATCGAGGAAGGGGCTGCGGCCTCCGGCACCAGCGGGACGCCGGGAAGGGCGGCATTGACCATCATTTCCAGACGGCCCACGGGCGCGAGCTTGGCTTTGCGCTGCACGGTGGTGATGATTTCCACCTCCGAGGCCTGGGCCGATACGCCGAGGTAGAATTGCTTGAGCGTATTGAAGTCCGCATCGCGCATGTTCGCCGAATATTGGATCGGGCTCGTCTTCGTGAGCGGGAAAACGCGATAGCCCGTAGGCACGGTTACCCCCAGCAAGGTTTCCAGCAACTGGAAAAGCGGGCGGAAGCAGGCCTGTAAATCGCCATGTACGTATTTCGGCATATCCGTCGCTTTGGCATCCTGGCCGAAGCTCACCAAGCTGCCCGCGAAGGAAATCAGGCGGCGGAACAAGGCTTCGGGATGGGCGAAGGGATGGTTGTGGAAGTGGATGATCTCCGGCAGGGAACCGTTGATGGCCGCCAACAGGAGGTAATTCGTGAGCGCCTCGGCGTTGAATTGGGCGATGCCCGTGCTTTTCTGCGCGCGCTGCCCCATCAGGTAATTGCTTTTCTGGATGCAGCTTTCCATCAGCCTTTTCAGCTGGCCCGTAAGCCCATGGGCCGCGGCGATGCGTACCGCAGTGGGATAAAACTGATCGCTGGGCAGAACGCGTCCTTGCGCATCCCGCACCAGTTCGGCGATTTTCAAAGTCTGGAATCCCGTGGCCGATTCCCCTTCGAAAAGTAGACGCAGGTTCAATCGGCCGAAAACGAGCTCCTTCGGATTGCCCCCCGAATTGCCGTCCGTGATTTCGCGGGGTTGCCCTTGAAAACGCGCGGGCTTCCCCTCCGCGCCGAAAGCGAGATTGGCATTGCCGGCGGCATAGGCCGGTACGGCCAAGTGTACGCCCAAGGTTTCCCGGGAAGCGGGGAAGAAGGACTCGAATTGCCGTTGATCGGGCAGGGGATCGGTGCGCGGAGCGGAAAAGTGGGTGCCGTCGGGGAAGATGCCGGAACAATCCCGCACGGAAAGGAATCCGTTGTCGAGGGAATCGCGTTCGATCTCGAGCGAAGCCAAACCGTAATAAAAGGGCGAAAGGAATTGCAAGCGGGCATGGATGGACCCGTCCGCGAGGAGATCGGCCTGTTGCAAGTGTTGCGGGGAGAGGACCATCCCCTCCAGCCAGATGACCTTATCGCTCATGGAGATCCTTCGGGCGGGTGTGGGCTTGCATTTCCAGGCGGAAAATCTAGCATATAAATGCTTTTTCCGAATCCCGTTCCGCGAGGGGTATTGAGGATGATTCGCATGGGAAAATTAACGCTGCGCCTCTTGGGCCCCTTTTTGTTGGCCGCCATGGCGGCCCATGCCACGGGTTTCCTCACTTTGGAGTCCAGCCCGAACGGCGCCGAAGTCTGGTATACTGGGCCGGACGATCCCGATAAGAAATATCTCGGGGATACGCCTTTGGAGAGACGCGAGCTCCCCGTCGGCAAATACAACCTCTGGCTCATCCTTTCCAGTCACGATACTTTGGCTGTCCCGGACGTCTATATCGCCGAAGGGCAAACCACCCAGATGACGCGGGAGATCCCTACGCATTATGGGTACCTGGAAGTGAATACCGATCCCGACAGCGCCGACATCTGGCTGGACGGGGTGCGCATCGGACCTTCGCCTTACGTTAATAATCTGGTGCTCCCCGGGAAATACGACCTCAAGGCCATCCCGCGGGAGTCGTATATGAAGACTTCCATCCGGTCCATCGCCGTCGGTAAAGGCGATTCTATCCGGCTTTCGATCCAAGCTCCTTACCGAGACAAATCCTACTTGCAGGAAAACCTTTCGCTGCCGCCTTGGCGAGTCCAGGCCGAAGCTGGAGTCGCATTCCGGTCCTGGACCGGGAAATATCCGAACGACGGGACCCGGGTCGCGTTCGCTACGGACTCCGTCGATTTACCCACCCAATGGGACTTTCCCGTGAACGTGCGTTTGGGCCTGCCCCATGACCTGGAAGCGCACATCCTCCTGCCATTCGCCGCTAGCCGTAATCCACGGATGGATCCGGATACCGCCGCAGATTTCAAGAGCAACATGCGTCTGGGCTTGAAGTACACCTACCGACCTTTGAATTTAGGGATCGATGCATCCTACGCATTCGGCTTCAAGCATAATAACCAGGCATTGGATCATGACTTCCTAGCCCTCACAGCTATCGGAGAAGGCTCCCGCGGAAAGATCTACGGACAGGCCCAGGCCGGGATCGAATTCCATTTCGCCTCCAAGCAGGACAATAAATTCGATCCGGGGGACGTCGGTTTTGTGCATGCCCAGGTGGGCTACCTCCTCGACCCGTTCACCCCTTACCTCGGCGTCTTGGCCTTGTATCATTTCGATAGTACCGAAGGCGGAAAATCCAATTCGGATGCCGGCTACCAACTGGTTCCCGAGCCTGGATTCATTCTCGATTTCGCGGATAAGGTTTCGCTCCAATTCGGGGTGCCCTTCACCATCATAGGGAAGAACGCGCAATCTTATTGGGGCCTGCACCTTTCCCTAAGCGCGGGCCTCCAGCTTTAGAAGGGCTTCTTTACCAACCCTCTTGGATTCCGAAGGGGGCAAATGAAAAGGGCGGGCCTTCTGGCCCGCCCTTCGATTCCAGAGGTCCCGGATTACAGGGCCTTGGTCTCTTCCTTCACTTCTTCATCCTTCACGTCGAAGCGGGGCTTCTTCTTGAGCTGATTGCGACGGCCATGCTGGATGTCCGAATCATCGCGGGTGAAAAGGGCGTCCTCCGCCGACGGATTGGCGGCCAACGCATCGACCTGGGCTTCCTTCGCCGCCGGAATCTCGTGATCCACGGTGGAAGGCAGGGGACGACGGGGAGCCAAGACTGAAGGGGCCGGGGCGGCGTTCACGACCGGGGCCGATTCGGCCGGAGCTCCCGAAGCGAGCGGCGCAGCCGAAGGTTCGCGTTCGCCAGCGAAGCCTTCGCGGCTCCGTTCCCGTCCGCCTTCCCTGGACGGCGCGCCTTCGCGGCCGTTAAAACGATCGCCGCGATCATGACGTTCCGGGCGTCCGCCACGTTCGCGGTCGCGTCCGCCGAAACGGTCGCCGCGGTCGCCGCGATCATTGCGGGGTCCGCGATCGGTGCGCTCGCCGCCTTCGCGGCGGGCTTCGCCCTCGGGACGGTCGGCACGCGGTGCGCGATCGCGGGGGTTCAGGTCACGGTTTTCGCGACCGCGGTCGCCTTCTATTGCGGGACGGGGCCCACGGTTTTGGGGCGTGCCGTTAACGGCATTGCGAGGAGGAACGTTGGCGCGAGCTTCATCGGGTTCGTCCACTTTGACGGGCTTCAGCTTGAGTTGCGGGGACATCTTCTTGACGACAGGTTGCTCAAGGAGGTAGGTAAGAGTGCGGACTTTAGAGAGGACGTAGATGCAGAGACCTATGCTGACGGCCGATAGGCCTGCCAGGGTCAAAAACTGTGCAGTTTCCATGGATGATGTATTCTTTCTTCTTTCATAAAGAGGATGGTCAGGTGCGGTTGATCGAGATCAACCCGTAGGCACGGATGGAAATCTTGCTTCTATCCGCCTCACCTGAGTTTTATTATACCCTTTCCTAACGGCGGAGGATCAGTCCTCGACCCGGACGGGGTGGTACTTTTACTGGGTTTTAGGGCTTTTCTGCACGGGCGAGGTGCCCGTGGAGAGGGTGTGTTCCAGTTCTTCGGCTTTATTTAAGACCAAGAGCAGCCTGCTGGCCTGCCTGCTCAAGCTGTTCACGCGGCCGATCAGGGACAAGACTAAGGCCAGGAATATCAAGAACCCCAAACTCAATAATAGGTTCAGAAGTACCACAGAAAGAAAGTAACAAAAGGAAACCTCGGATTCAATCGAAAGTATACTGCACGTCTTGACACCTAATTATTTGTGCAGTATCTTCTAGTCGATATCTCGACTGGGAGGTCCGCGTGGAAACTGAAGTGAAAAAGGATCGCAAAGCCTTAACGCCGCGCCAGCGCGAGGTATTCGAATTCATCAAAGAGAGGATCGGACAAAGTAACCGCCCTCCTACTTTGCGGGAAATCGGGCAACGCTTCGAGATTTCCTCCACCAACGGGGTGCGCAGCATTCTGGCGGCCCTGGTCAAAAAGGGTTTCATCGCCCGCTCGCCAAAGCTTTCCCGCGGCATCGATCTCCCCCAAGGCTTACGGGAGCCGAGGATCCCGGCCGACTTCACGAGCGACGAATCCAAGGTTTTCGAAGTGCCCATCGTGGGACGGGTAGCCGCCGGCGCTCCGATCCTCGCCGTAGAGAATCTGGAAGGGACGGTGGTGGTGGATCGGGATTTCCTGATGCGCCAGCAGAACGTATTCGCTTTACGCGTCCATGGCGACAGCATGAAGGACGCGGGAATCCATCACGGCGATCTCGTTTTCGCCCGCCAGCAGAACAGCGCTGAGCGCGGTCAAATCGTGGTGGCCCTGATCGGCGAGGAAACCACCGTGAAATATTATTTCCCCGAGTCCGGTCGCGTACGCCTGGAACCTGCCAACGAAGCATTCGGGCCCATCATCGTGGATAATTCCATGCCTGACTTCTCCATTCTAGGCCGAATCATCGGCGTCATGCGGCGATATCATTAAGAGCAAGTAAGCCCGGGACCCTGGTTTCCAGGGGAAATTACCGGTACATTTAGAGGCAATGCAACGTCTTTCCCTCTCCTTGGCCTTCGCTCTGGCGCTTGTCGCTTGCTCATCCACCAAGGTGGATGAGGGTTTCTACGGTCCCAAGCACCGCCAATATTCCATCGCTATCGACAAACAAGGCCGCAAGGATGGCGCCGAGATCTGGTGGTATCCCGATGGCAAGCAGAAATATTCGGGGTTTAATCGGGAAGGATTCCGCGAAGGCAAATTCACGGCTTGGTATGCGGAAGGCGAAATCTGGTACGAGGGTTTCGAATATCGCGGTAAGCCTGAAAGTACCCTGACCTATTGGTATCCCAACGGGAAGGTAAAAAGCCAAGCCTTGTTCCGCGACGGCATCCAACTCGAACGTAAGGATTATGACGAGGACGGGCGGCCCAAGGGGAGCCCGGCCGGACTGGCCAAGACCGAGCCCGAGTCTTCGGGGGACGAGGTGCAAGCGTCCGGCGACAATCTCCGCAAGGCCTCATTACGGATGTGGGCCATGCGCGTTCGCCAAACGGTGGAAGGTTACTGGGTTTTACCGAAGCAGTTCGAAAAGGAACGTCCCTACCGCGCCGTCGCCAAAATCAAAGTTGGGCGTGACGGAAAGATCCTTGGGGTGGCTTGGAGCGAAAAAAGCCCTTCCAGCGCATTCAATACCCTCGCCCAGCAAACCTTTAAGCGCATTAAGCGTTTGCCGGCATTCCCGCCCCAGATCCGGGACGAGTCCCTCGACGTGCAATACGAGTTCATCTCTTTGGGAAAGCCTTCGCCGCGGAAACGCCTGGAGGCCCGCGATGACGGTGAAGCCTCGCAGCCCGGAGGCGAAGCGCGGTCGCCCGCGGACCACGTCTCACCCTGACGGGGGCTCCTTGCCCGAGGATCGCGTCTCGCCCTGACGGGGACTCCTAGCGCGGGCATCCGTCTCCAAAGCCGAAATTGCCATCTCGATCTCCTTTCGCACGCCCGGATCATCCTCTTCCGGGAGCAAGGCTTTCAACGGTTCCGCCATGGACGTATCACCCAGGTTACGGGCGGCGGCGGCCAGGTTGCGCAGCAAGGCGCGGCGGCCCGCCCGGCTAAGCGGGGAACCCTTGAAGCGGGATTGAAAGCCCCCGCCTTTGCGTAGAAGCGCGGACCAGGCTGGGCCGTCGGCGGGGAAGCCTTCCGGGAGGGAAGCGTTGGGCGGCGCCAAATGCTTGCGGTTCCACGGGCAGACTTCCTGGCAAACATCGCAACCGAAAATCCAGCCACCGAAATCGCGGCTTAACCCTTCCGGCAATTCGCCTTTGTCCTCGATGGTCCAATAGGAAATGCACTTGTTGGCATCCAGCTTCCCCGGCGCCAAAAAGGCTCCCGTCGGGCAGGCCTCAAGGCAACGGGTACAGCCGCCGCAGAAATCCTCGACCGGTGCCGAGGGGGTCAAGCCAACGTCCAGGAAGAAGCCCGCGAGATGGAAGGCCGAGCCGGCCTGGCGATTGAGGGTGCAGCAATTCTTGGCGCGCCAGCCCAAGCCGGCTTCGGAAGCCAGGTCCCGCTCGAAGACCGGGGCCGTGTCGACAAAGCCGTAGAAACGTGTCGCGGCGGTGGCGGGTTCGGCGCGCAAATGGGCCTCGGCGGCGGCGAGGATGGCGCGTGCGACGTGGTGGTAATCGGGACCTTGCGCGTAGGCGGCCACGCGATAGCCTTTCGCCTGCGGAGAAAGGAGACGGGCGTAGGGGATGGCGAATACCACCGCGGATTCGGCCCAGGGATGGAAGGCTTTGGGATCGGCGCGTTCCGCGAGACGGGATGCCATGTAACCCATGCCGGCGTGGCGTCCTTCTAGGACCCAGGCGCGCAGGAGATCGGATTGCGGCGTGGGCCGCGCTGGCGCGATGCCCCAATCTAGTACGCGCGGCTCGGATGCGAAGAAGCGGCGTAAGGAAGCCAGGCAGTCTGCTTCGGCGCCGGGCGCTCCTTGGGCGGGCGCGGCCGCGCCGGTCATGTCTTGCGCTTCTTTTGCCGGGCCGCCGGATACAGGACGTTGTTGAGGATCAGGCGGTAGCCTGGCGAGTTCTTGTGCAGGGAAAGATCGGTGGGCGGATCGCCAACCGCATGGGAATAATCCTCCGGGTCGTGGCCTCCGTAGTAGGTGAACTGCCCTTGGCCGATGTTGCCGTGCAAGTAGCGCACGGCATCCTGTCCATCGGCCTTGGCCAGGACGGTAACGGACTTCTTGACCAGGCTGGAGGGGAAGGAGGTCGTCAGTCCGAAGAATCCTTTCACCAGATCGGTGTGGTTCTGGCACAGCATGGCCGGCACGGGGTCGTACTTGGGAGAGAAATCGAACAAAATGAAATCGTTGGCGGGCCGGCGTTTCAGGCTGCCGCGGTTGACCTGGTTGTAGTCCAGATCGCCATGGGAGGGGGACATGGGATCGGTGTCGAAATCGAATCCGGTGAAGGCCAAGGACAGGTTGTAATCCAACTCCTTATTCAGGTTGGGGCTGGGAGGCGTTCCGTCAAAGACCGCGTCCACCGCGTCCGTTTTGGCGGCGGCCAGGGCCATGTCCAGCGTGCTGGTGGCAAGGCACATGGCGAACAGGAACCCGCCCTTTTCCACGTAATTGCGGATGGTCAGCGCCACCGCTTTCTTAAGCATCACGTTGTTCTTGAAGCCGAGTTCGGCGGCCAGTTTTGCATCGGATGCCACCTGGTTCACGTACCAAGGCGCCGTTCCGAAGGAGGCGTAGAACTTGGAGTACTGCCCGGTGAAATCCTCGTGATGCAGATGCAGCCAATCGTATTGCGAGAGCTTGCCTTCGATGATCTCGCGGTCGTAGATCTTGGTATAGGGAATCTCGGCGTAGCTCATGGCCAAGGTCACCGCGTCGTCCCAGGGTTGCTTGGTGAGCGGGGTGTAGACCGCGATGCGCGGGGCCTTCTCCAATTGCACCTTGTCCATGTTCCCCGCTTCGATCTCCGCGTAGATCCGATCGAGATCCCCGTCCGGAACGGATTCGAAAAGCACGCCGCGCTTGGCCGCCTCGCGCTTGAGGGTGCCGACGTCCTCCAGCATGAAGCTACCCCCCCGGTAATTGAGCAACCACTCCACCGGATGCCCCGCGGCCACCGACAGGTAGGCTATGCCGTAGGCCTTCAAGTGGTCGGTTTGCGTCAGGTCCATGGGAATCAGGAGATGATCGGCCCTGGCGCAGACGACGAGGGCCAGAGCCAAAAGGATCGCGCGGTAGAACCGATGGGTCGCGCGGTGGAGGGCCGCGCGGGATACGATGGGCCATGAAAGCATGAGGCTTAAGATACTCGATTCGCGGGCGGCGGGGTCCGGCTCGCCGGACCTGGATTCACGCGAACACCTCTTCGCCGTCGACCACCGAGAGGAGAACGTCGCGGGCTTCCGACACCAACTCTTCGTACAAATCCGCCTCCGGGCGGGGGCGCATGGCCACGGCGATCAGATCGGCCTTGCAGCCCGGGGCTAACCGCCCCAGGTCATGGGCGCGGCCCAAGGCCCGGGAACCGTTCAAAGTCGCCATGGCCAAGATGTCGCGGCCGGAAGCGTCCGGGTTTCCGCGCCGGAATTCGGCCATTTCGTCGAACAGGCTCAGGCCCTCGTTGGAAGCCAGGCTGTCGGTTCCCAGGCACAGGTTGATTCCGGCCGCGCGGTAGGCCGCATAGGGGAATCCCCCGTGGCCGAAGAAGGCCCGGCTGCGCGGGCAATGTACCACCGAGGTTACCGTATCGGCCAGGATACCTATGTCCGCGGCTTCGGCCTGGTTGCAATGGGCGAAAAGCGATCCCCGCGGGATGAGACCGCGGCGGCCCAGGAAACCGATGGGGGTTTCGCCGGGGGCGGGCTTCAAGGCAGGGTAGATGCGGCGGCAGAATTCGAAGAGCGCCCCGCGCCCTTCGCGGAACATGGCCGTCTCTTCGGCGCTCTCGGCGACGTGCAAGGTAAAGGGACCGAGGCGGGTCGCTTTCTCCGCCGCGCCCAGCAGCTCGGGGGAGCAGGAATAGGGCGCATGGCAGGTGATGCCCGGGCGATAGCGCTCGCTGGGCGCGGGCGCGGCGGCCAGCCGCGTTTCGGCCTCGGCCAAGCGCCCGGCGGCCAGGGAGGGATCGAGGCCGAGCACTTCGAGATAGGCATATGCGCGTAAGGGAAGGGCGGCCAGTTCGGAGAGGGCCGCGCCGGTATTCCCCACGTCTACGACCGTGGTGGTCCCGTGTTTCAGGCATTCCAGCGCCCCCAAGCGAACGGCTTGGGCATAGGCTTCGGGACCGGCGCCCTCCAGGGATTTGCGCAAGCGTGAGACCCACATGGGAAAGGCCTCGCCGCGGGGCAGCAGGCCGCGGGCCATCCCCAGTTCCAGATGGCAATGGGCGTTGATGAGACCCGGCAGGATCACAGCGTCGGGGATGTCGCGGATGGTATCGCGCCGCAGGTCCATATCGTCCAGGGCCCCGACCTGGACGATGCGATCGCCTTGTACGCGTACGCAACCTCCTTCGAGGGGAGGCCCATCCATGGTGACCACATAGCGAGCGCGGTAGATCAAGCTTCGATTCCCGTCGGAATTATAGTATCCTAAGCACCGGCGACGGGATGGATCCCACGGCGGTGGCGCTGCCGTCGAGCTTTAAGCAATGGCGAAGCCCCTGTTATTGGTGGAAGCCCTGGCGGCCCGGAACGATTCGGGCCTCGGGACCATGACGCGCCTGTTCGTCGACGGCTTGCGCGGACTCTCGGATCGGGCCGATATCCTCGTTCTCCTCCCTAAAGGCGGAAGCTACCGGCCGGGCCCCCATTGCCGCACCCTGGCGGTGGATCCCCGGCCTTGGCGGTTATGGGTAGAAACCATTTTCCCCATTCTGCTTATGCGTCACCGAGCGGCCGCGGTTTTATGCCTGGGGCAAACCCTTCCGCGTTTCCGGCCCCAGGCGCGGTACGCCCTCGCCATTCCCGATGCCGGCCCGCTGGAGGATCTGGGCTGGCCCACGTCCTCCCATGACGCCTACAACCGCCGTTGGTTGCGGAGCCGCGCCCCGCATGCGGATCGCATCCTGGCGATTTCCGCCTTTACCCGATCCCGCCTGGAGGCCCTACTCGGGTATCCGCGAGATCGCATCGACATCGTTCTGCCTATCCGCCCGCCGGAGCTCCGAGGGGAGCGGACCGGACGAATCGACGCATCGGCCCCGACCGGCCGTCATCCATCCGGGGAATACTTCCTGTCCCTCGGGAACGTGGAGCCGCGCAAGAATTATCCGGGGCTCATCGCCGCTTACGCGGCATTGCTAACCCGCCGGCCCGATGCGCCGCCGCTCTACATCGCCGGCCACCCGGCATGGGGGCTCGCCGAAGCGGAGGCGGCCGTATCCGCTCATGGCCTCCAGAGGCGCGTCCATTTCACGGGATACCTGTCGGAAGCGGACCGCTTAGCGCATCTCGCGCAGTGTACCGCCTACCTGTCGAGTTCGTTGTACGAAGGCTGGGGCCTGCCTCTGTTCGAAGCCTTGGGCTTCGGCAAGCCTGCGGTCTATCATAGGGACAGCGCACAGGACGAATTCGCGCGCGGCCTGGCCCTGGCCGTGGATTGCCGCGATCCGCAGGCGCTTTCCCGCGCCATGGAAACCGTTTGGAAGGACGCGGCGGAACGGGAACGGTTGCGTAGGGCGTTGGCGGCGGGCTTCCCGCGTTTGCTGGAATACGATCTGGAAGGGGTTCTGCGCTCGGCTTTGCTGCCGCTGCTTGATCCGTAGCGGCTATTTCGCGCTTTGCGGAACGGCCATTCGTAAGGATCGATGCGGCCGTACCGCGGAGCTGTCGGAATGGAGCGGTCCCTGGCAGGAACCAACCACGGCGGCGGGATCCAGGTCGACCCAACTGAACCGGATCAGCACGGTATCCCCTCTGGATTTTTCCCAGTCGGAGGAATTCAGGAAGCGGCATTGGGGAAGCGAATCTATGCGCAAATCGCCGGTACCGGACGCGGTGGAATTCTGGAAGGTGACGTTCCCGATCGAAAGGGCCCCGACCGAATCCGGCAGGCCCCGGATGGAATCGAATCCCAGCTTCCCGGGAATAGGCAAGGCGGAATCGGTCACCTGTCCCAGCGGGTTGGCGAGGCGGACGAGCGCTTCATCGGAAAAGACGTGAGTCACGACGGTGTCGCGGCCGCCGCTATCCAGGGCGCATTCGTCCGAAGCCGGCAGGCGCACCTGCGTTTCCGGCCGGTACGCCGGCGTTACCCCCGAGGGCGCATCTTGCAGGCCAAGCCGCAGGAAACGGGAGCAGACGTAACCGGCATGATACCCCAGTAAGGCGAGGGGGGAGGCCGAATCCCTCAGAACGAAGCGGCTACCGATGGGAAGGAAACGCACCGAATCGATGGCGATGTCTTCCGCCAAGGCGCCAGCGCGATCCGCGCCGGGATCCACCGAGCACGCCGCCAACAACAGTCCGGACAGGTAGATCGCGCGCTGGATCATTTCTTCCCTCCGAGGTCCCCGCAGGCCGCGTATTCTTCCAAGCTTTCCCCTTCACGAAGGGTCAGGCAACCCTGCGCGGCCAGCAAGAATATGGCCCTGCCGAGATCGGCCCCGGTCCGGATCCCGAACCTAGCCAAGGTTTCGGGCAAAAACGGGCCGAAGTCGGCGGCCGTGGCGGTGCGGAAGGCCTCGAACAGCTCGGCTGCGCGCAAGTCGCGGTAGCCCTTGCCCTGAAAGGCTACCCGCTGAAGCAAGCGTTGGATGTATTCCAGCCCCGCGGGCGAGAATGATTCCACTCCATCCCTAAACATGGCCAGATGGGCCTCGCGCAACCGTTCATCGCCCATGTATGGTTTCCTCCGCGCGGGCGGGAAGCCCCAGGAAGGCCAACGGATCCAGGGCCATGCCGCCCGACTCGATGCGGAGTTCCACGGCGGCGGAATCGCCGGCGATCCATCCCAAGGTGTCGCCCGGCTCCAGCATAGCGCCCGCGCGCACGGCGGTCCCCATGCGGGCGAGGCCGCGGTAATAGCTGAAGAGGTTCCGGCCGTGGTGCAGTTTGATCCATCCGGCGGTATCGCCCTCCGCGGGAACCGCGACGATCCTTCCCCGCAAGATGGGTAACACGCCGGTTCCGTTCGCGGCCGAGAAGAAGGCTGCGGGCTCAGAAGCGATGGGAAGACCAGAGTCGAACGAGGGCGCGGAGAGATTCTTCACCCGCATCGAGCGGAAGCTCGCGATGGGCGGATGCGGTTGGAGATCGTCGAAGCAGCGGCCCTCCGCGCAGAATGCCGCTCCGCTACGGGAGGGATCCTTTTCCAGGACCAGCGGCTTCGCCTCTCCCCGCAATTCCAATCGCTCCAATTCCCAACGCGGTTCCGCTGACGCGAGATCTTGGCTACGTGCGAAACCAGCGGCGAAGCCCGATCCTGCCCGCGCTTGCCATTGCGCTTCGGCTTTGCCCAGGATTTCCCGCACTTGGCCGGCAGGCTCGGAGCCAAGCGGGAAGCCCGCTCCAAGGCATTGGGAAGCCGCGACGGGGCAAACCGCATTCACATGGGAGGAATCATGCGCCCAATCCAGGACGACCGGGCAGGGAGCGGAAGCAGGGACGCGTTGGCGCATCTGCGCGGAGATCCATTCGCCGGGATGCCGGAAGGTTTTCCAAAAAGGGAGGCGCGCGACGGCGTCGAACTTGAGGTAGACCACCAGGCCGAGCAGGCCCAGCAGTATGATTCGCAGGGTTGGCCGCCGTTTGGGAAGCCGTGCGACGTATTTCGAACGTCGCGCCGGCCGGAAATCCCGGTGGGAAAGCTTCACGCTTATTGCAAAATCAGATGCAAGGCCTTGTTCTTGCCTTCGTTTACGACCTGATCGACGGAAGACTTCTGGCCGCCTTTATTCATCTCGATGCGATGGGTGCCCGAGGGCAACTCCAGCTTGGCGGGGGTCTTCTTGCCGGAATTCTTCCCGTCGATGATGATGTCCGCGCGGGCCGGGCTGCTGGACAGGAAGATCACGCCGATGGGTCCGTCGCCCGGGGTAGGCGCGGAGGCCATGGCCTTAGGCTTCGGCTCATCTTCCGGCTCACGCGCCGGAGCCTGCTTGGCAACGGGCAGATCTTCCGGTTCCTCGTACTTGGGAGCGGGTTTCGGTTCCGGCTTGCGCTCTTCGGGCTCGGGCGCCGCGGGCTTAGGGGCCGGAGCCTTAGCCACCGGCTCATCGCTACCGCCTTCCTTATCCAAAGCCACTTGCAGGTCATGTTCCGGGCTGTTCTTCGGTAGGGTGGTCTCGAAGCGTTTGTACCCGGCCATGCGCACGATAATCTTGTTGGAATTGTTGCTGAGGCTGACGTCCAGGGGGGTCACACCCTTCTTGGAGAAATTAACCAGCACTTCGGCGCCTTCGGGCTCGCTCGTGATATGCAACATTCCCGCCTTGGAGGCGCTCGGTTCTTCGGAAGGCGCAGGGGTCGGAGCGGGCCGCTCCACGCGTGGACGCGTCTTGGCCACATGACTCGTGGGCGCCTTGTGAGGGGCGGGTCTTGGCGTTTCGACCAGGGCTTTCGCCGGAGCCGGCTTAGCCGGAACCGTGGCCGGAGGCGTCGCAGGCGCCGGCGGCGTGGCGGCGGTCGGCTGGGCGGGCGTCGGTTGCGCCGCAGGGGCCGTAGCTTGGGGATTGGCGGGCGTGGAAGGCGCCGCTTGCGTCGGGGAAGTCGGAGCCGCACCGGGTTGGGTGGCAGGTGCGGCTGCGGATGGGGCAGCGGGAGTTGCCGGCGCCGCGGGCGTCGTAGGCGTTTCAATGGCCGAAGGGGATTCGGGAGGCGGGCTTTTCTTCGAGAAGAAGAAGAATGCGCCAATGGCGAGTCCCACCAGAATCACGAAGATGATCAACTTGGCCGGAAAACGCGCTTCCTCGACCAGGTTCGTCGGCCGGACCGGTGGCAGATCCCCGTAGGCCGGATATTTTTCTTCCCTGGGCGGTTCGGGGGCGCGTTGCTCTTCGGCGTAGGCGGGAATGGATTCCTCTTCCTGCCCCCCGAATTCGCGGCCGCCTACGCGCCGACCGGGCTGCTTGCGGGCATTAGGACTGCGCATGCGTTCCTGGGAGGGCTTACGCTGGCGCGGATCCGGCATGTCCGCATCGGATTCATAGGACAGGCCCTGCGCGGGGGATGCCGGCGTGTTGGCATCCCCCGCAGGCGGTTGAGCAGAAGTCTGGGGTTGGGATAGATTCCCGAATTGGCCGACGGGCAATTGCACGGTGGGGAAATCGAAATTCGCCTGGGGTTGGCCGAAGCCCTGGGCGGACGTGGGGTTCTGATAGCCCTGCGACCCGTTCCCCAATCCGAGGCCATTCGCATTGTAGTTGTAGGCGGAAGCGGGTTGCCCTTGGGGGAAAATGGGCGCCGGGGACTCGGGCAATTGGGTGGGCGCGAACCCTCCTTGCGGCGGATTGAAAGTCGGATACCCGTTTTCGGCGGGCGGCGTGGAGGCTTGGAAGGAAGGCGCCGGCGTGTTTGCGTTCAGCCCCAATTGGTATTGCGGAAGCTCGTTGTTATCCAGCTTGGAGCCAAGGCGCTGTCCCATCTCGGCCTTGAATTCGTCGAACTCGGTTTTGGGAATCGGCGGCGCTTCCGCCGGTTGGTTGGAGATCTTTTGCAACTCTTCGATCCGGTAGCTGGACGTCTGGCGCAGGATTTCTTTCGAATCCGCGATCATCTCCGCTTCGGAGCGGTAGATCCGCATGATGTTATCGAGACCGGCCCGCTTCAGGATATCCTGCACCTTGGGATGCTCGGTGAGGATGGCGATGCGTCCCGAGACCTCCAGCATGTGGCGGTTGGAGGCGATGAAAGCGTTGATGGTATCGCTGTAGAGATACTCGAGATTCCCGAGATCGATCACGACATTGCGCATGTCGTTCTCGATGAGGAAGCGAACGGTGTTCTTGAGTTTCGCCGAATCGAATACCTCTCCATCGGCCAGGCGCGCAGACACCACATCGAAAATTCCAACGGAGCGGATATCGAACTTGATAATTACCTCCCGGCAACCCCGGTCTTATCGGGCGTGCTCGCCCATTCCCTGGTTTGGGATTGTCTCGAAAAAAGCTCTTCGGAAAAGTACAAAAAAAGAGTTGGACGGGTGGTGCGATCGTGAGTTTTATGGCTATTTGGCTTGTTTTAAAGGGTCGTTAGGTTGTTTTCAGGGAAGGCCGGAATCCGATGGGGCCGAGGCGGCTTTCCCCGGCTCGCGAAGGCTATAATCGCCCAGGCGAGGAGAGTCCATGCATGCGCGATGAAAGCGATTTCCCGACGGTCCGATTCAGGAAATGCTCCAGCTGCGGAAAGGTCTACACCGGTTCCCTGACCGGCGCGGACGCATGCCCGATCTGCCATACCTCCTTCCGAGCCGAAGATCCAACGGAAGCCGCTGTATCCCGCACCTGCATCAGGGGCCATATACACTTCGCCATCCGAGGACCTCTCCGTAAGCTTGGGCAATTGGAGGATCTGCGCGGGCAAATTGAGGGAGCCCTGGCGGAGAACGCCGATTCCATCGCCTTCGCATTCGAGAGCGCCTCATTTCTGAACAGCAGCCTGATCAATCTCCTTGTCAAAACCATGCAAACCTTGTCTATCGCGGGGAAGCCGACCTTCATCGTCACCCGGGATGCGGACACCTTGGAAAGCCTGCAAATGATGGACTTGGATCGGGTCATGCGCATCCTTCCCGATCGGGAAAGCTACCTGGCCATACTGGCCTAAGCCCTACTTGCCTTATCTATCAAGGTCCCGAATGCGGTGGGACCTTAATTCTCGTTATTGTCCAGGATCTCCCCGTTCTGGGCAGGGACCGTATTCGCTGGGGTGGCGGGCTTATCCGAAGCCTTGGCCGGGACTGGCGCAGTTGAGGGTGTGTCCTTCACCGGGGCAGGAGCGACCGGCGCGGCAGTCGATGCGGGCGGGGTTTTCGGAGCTTGGATGCCTCCGGATGGCTCTTCGATTTCCCCTTCTTCCGGCGGAAGCGCAGAACCGTTCGGCTGATCCGCTCCCGGGGCGGGCGAGCGACGGGGACGATATCCGCGGCCATCGAGCTTGGGGAAGGCGGGCGTCAATTGCAACGAGATCCGGTGCGTGGAGAGAAGATCCGGATGCGGCGTAAAGCTGTAATCGATGCCGAGGATGTGCTTCCAGGTATAGCCGATCCCGAAGGTGGCCGTGGTGGCGAGGGAATGGGGCGCAAGTTCGGTGAGGCCCATCCTTACGGCCATGCCGAAGTCGAAGAGGAACTCGGCTCCTAGATGGGTGGCGGCGAGCAGGGCCATGGGATCGGTCCGCAGGTTCCCGCCGTTCAGATCGAGTTGGGACTTACCGTGATCGGAAAAGAGGCCCTCGGACTGGAAAGAGGCTTCCAGCGCGCCGTAGAAATAGGGTGCGGGGAATCGCCAGGAGCCGCCCACGTACAGGTCCGGCGTTTCGTATTCGGTGTATCCCGATTCCCAATGCGCGCTGGAGGGCACCAAACCCTTGACCAACGCCGCCAGGCGGATGCGGTCGTCCCAGGTATATTGGGCCATGCCGTCGGCGCGGAGGCCTACGCCATCCTGATCGAGGTGGCGGTAAAGCAGGTCCAGGGCGAACCCGATATCGAAATCGCCCAAGCGCCGCGCGAAGGATCCCGTCACCACGTAATCGGCGACGGAAAACAGGCCTTGCGGTTCGGAAGCCAGGGGATCGGTCCCTTCCGGGCGGAGCTCGATATCGCTTACCCCGAATCGGGACAGGCCGAGTCCGAGGGTGGCGTTGGCCTCGAAGGGCAGGATGAAGGCGAAGTCGTCGAACTGCGCGCGGCCGAATTTCTCGGCATGCGCCGTGGAGAAGGTGAAATCCTCCACATCGTTCATGGCCGCCGGGGCGTTGACCACCGCGTCGGCATCGCGTTGGAAGGCGGGGAAGGTGACTGCCATCCCGGATTGACGGGCCCCGAAGCCTTCGTCCGCCGTGAGGTTCACACCGGATGACAGCTCCGGGCCGTTTCCGTCCGCCGCCAGGGCCTTCGACCCCGGCGCCAGCATGATGGGAAGCCAGGCCAGCAACAGGAGCGGGAATCCACGCGACATAGGAGCCATATTATAGCAAGAAGGCTGGTAGCGGCCCCCGTCCCCCGGGGACTTCTTATATTTCCCCGCATGGCCCCTGGAAGCATCCCCGTCTTCCCTTTACGCAATCCCTGTTTTCCCGGACACAAGATCCCGCTGCGGATTTTCGAGGATCGGTACATCAGGATGCTGAAGGATCTTGAGGACAAGCCTCAATTCATAATCGCAATGATCAGTTCCGGCGAGGAAGTGGGAGGGACGGCGACGCCCTATCGGGTGGGAACCTTGGTCGATTTCGATGCCATCGATCGGCAAGGGGATTACACCTATATCCGGCCCAAAGGCCGCAAGCGCGTTTATCTGGAATCCTTCGATCGCGAAAGCCAGCCTTACCTGACCGCCCAATGCCGGGACTACTCGGACGAACCCATCGAAGCGACGGCGGGTACGGATCGGCTTCCCGAGCTGGAAGCCAGCATCCTCAAAATGGTGACCGTGCTCGGTCCCGAGGAAAGCCGGGGCATCCGCGACGTTCTGGACGGAGTGCGTACTGAACTCGATCGCGAAAATTATTCGCTCTTCCTATGCGGCTGCCTGCACCTGCCCCCGATTTATCTGCAACGCTTGTTGGAATTGCGCTCCTTGCCCTTCCGCATGGAGAACGCCCTCAACCTGCTTTCCCAGCGGGGCGAATGAACGTCGTCTTCGATTGGGCCGGGACCCTGGCCGACGATCAGGAGCTTACCTGGCGCATCACCGATCAGGTCATTCGCGACGCAGGCTTTCCTTCCGTGCCCTTCGAGACTTACCGACGGGAATTCACCTTGCCCGCGGCGGGCTTTTACGCGACGTATTGCCCGGGGACCCCTTGGGAGCGCATCGAGACGGCCTTCGTGGCGGCGTGCCGCCATCGCTATCCCGGCGAAGTAACCTTGCACGCGGGAGTGGGGGAGGGCATCGCATGCCTGGCCTGCCGGCATAAGCTCTTTTTACTGTCCACCTTGGACCAGGCCATGCTGGAAGCCGCTTTGGATCGCCTGGGACTGCGGCGCTTCTTCGCGGCCGTGCGGGGTTCGGCGGAAGACAAGGTGCGCGCATTGCCGGAGTTGTTGCGGGAGCATGGGCTCGCCCAGGACGAGACGATTATGATCGGGGATACCCCTCATGATCTGCGCGCGGCGGCCGCGGCGGGCGTCGCCGGGATCGCGGTGTCGTACGGATACGCTTCGGCGCAAACCTTGGCCGCGGAGAGGCCGGAAGTAACCTTGTCCAGTTTCGCCGAGGTCTTAAGGTTTCTCGACAAAGGCGCTTGCGCCGAGAGCCGCCATTTTCCGGTGGCCACCGTGGGGGGGCTCATCCGCGATGCGGAGGGCAATCTGCTCCTGGTGCGCACGCGCAAATGGTCGGGGAAATACGGCATCCCCGGCGGGAAGATCGACTACGGCGAAACCATGGAAGCCGCTTTCGCGCGCGAGGCGCGCGAGGAAACCGGACTGGCGGTGCGCGATCTGGAGTTCGCCATGGTACAGGATTGCGTGGAGCATCCGGAATTCTATCGGTCCAGGCATTTCATCCTCGTGAATTACCTGGCGCGCGTGGACGGCGTAAAGCCGCCGGTGCGCCTGAACCACGAATCGGACGCGTACCTATGGGCCGGCCCGACGGAAACGCTGGGTTTGGATCTCAACGGCCCGACCCGCGTCCTGATCGAGAAAGCGTTCCAGAAAGCCAGCGCGAAGGCGTTGGGCAAAGCGGCGGAGGCCTGATGGGCATATTGCGGATCGAGGATCTCAAGGTTCGTTGCATAGTGGGGGTATATACCCATGAACGCAAGGTGGAACAGGATTTATTCGTGGACGTTAGGCTGGAGCTCGATTTCGAAGCGGCGGCCAGCACCGATCAAATCGGGCACACCTTGGATTATACCCGCTTGGCGGCAATGCTCGAGGAATGGATGCAGCGGGAAAAGTTCCAGTTGATCGAGACGCTGGCCGAACGCGCTTGCGTGCTGATCACGGAGGCTTTTCCCGAGGTGCGGCAATGCCGCGTGACCATCAAGAAACCCGGGGCCCTGGCCGCGGCGCGTTTCGCCTCGGTGACGGCCGAAAAGGCGGGGAGCAAGTGAGCGCCCGGCGCGTGGGCGCGCGGAAAGCGGTCAAAGTCGCCCTGGTAACCGGGTCGGCCAAGCGTTTGGGGCGGGCCATCGCGCTACGCCTAGCTTCCGAAGGATACTTCACTTGGGTGCATTACCTCACTTCGCGCGACGAAGCCGCGGAAGTCCTGGAATCGATCCGCTCGTCCGGAGGGGATGGCGCCTTGGTGAAAGGCGACGTGGCCTCGTCCAAGCATGTGGCGTCGATGGCGGAGCGCGTACGCAAGGCTTCCGGCCGGCTGGACCTGCTGGTGAACAACGTCGGCGTTTATCGAACGGGAGATCTCCCGGGTTATTCCGTGCAGGATTTCTCCGCTACCTTACGGACCAATCTGATTGGTACATTCGATCTGATCCAACGGACGTTGGACCTGTTCCCCGATGGGGGAGGAAGCATCGTGAACATCGGGTACGCCGGCGTAGGCAGCTTGGCGGGATCGACCCATAATACCGCTTACCTCATCTCCAAAACCGGATTGCTGGTGCTGACCAAATCGTTGGCCCAAGCCCTGGGGCCGCAAGGCATCCGGGTGAACATGGTCTCGCCGGGAATCCTCGACAATAGCGTCGAGCTGCCGCGGAGGACGCGCGATTACGTTCCTTTGGATCGCCTGGGCCGCTGCGATGACGTCGCCGAGGCCGTGGCCTTCCTCGCATCGGAGAAGGCTTCGTACGTCACCGGGGTGAATATGGACATCGCGGGGGGTTATATGCTGGGGCTGAAGGAGATCGAGGACTTCAAGCGTTCTTGAGCGCGGGCGGGTTCGGCATACGGCCAGCGGGGTTCGCATGCGGCCAGGGCCTCACTCCAAGTGGGCCTTCACCTTCTCCAGCAGGATATCCACGCTGAACGGCTTCGCCAGGTAATCGACTTGGGGGTTCTGATCCAAGCTAGGCGGCCCGTACTTGCCCGGGTAGCCGCTTATGAAGAGCACGGGCATAGACGGGCGTAAGGCGGAAAGCCGGGTCGCGAGCTCTTGGCCGTTCATGATCGGCATCTTCGTCTTCGACCAGGAGGATGGTTTCCGGTTCGGACATTTCCGCCTCCGGGTCAGGCCTCCAACTTGAAGAGCCTTTTGAGATCATTGAATCGCGCGTGGTGCAGAACGCCGCAATGCTGGAGCAGGCCCACGAGCACGCCCGGAGCCAGTCCATGGGCGGCCGCGAACCGCTTGATGCCATCCCGGGCCGGCGGGATGACCGAAGTGAATCGCGCGAGCCCGTCCTTGGGCAGTAATTGCTGCAAGGCGAACTGATCGGCGGCTTCCTCCTTGACGCGGCTGTAGCCGGCCGTTTCCAGGAATACGTCGCGCTTGCCGTGCAGCAGGATATGGCCGGCTTCGTGGAAGAAGGTGAGCCAGAATTGATCGTCGGTGGTGTAGCGCAGGCTCATTTGCAACAACGCCTTGGCGGGGGAGAGCCAACGGGTGGCGCCGTTGATGCTGAGGCGCGGCGGCTCGGGTAGGAAAGCCAGGGCCACGCCGGAATCGGCGCATATTCTCGTCAATGCGGGGACCCATTGCGCGGGCGGCTTCATGGTGAGGCGGCGGATGGCGGCCAGGTTGCGCGTGAAGCGGCCGGCGTCGAAAGGGGCGCAGGTGATGCCGCGGGCCTTGATCTCGCCGGCCCGCAGCCAGCCGGCCAGTAACCCCGGGTCGTTCTGGTAGGCGGGCGAACGCCGGAAGGTCACCCGGGGGCCGCACCAGATGCGCTTCCAGACTTCCGGCGATGCGACTCCGAAGAAATCCAGCACCGTCTGCAATTGCCTTACCTTATCGGTATGCCCTTTAATCCAACCGAGCTTTACCATTTCGCGTACCGGCAAGGTATCCAACCACCCCGCTTTCGATCGCAACCGTTCGCGCTCTTGTCGCTTGGCCAGGAATTCGCGGAAGTGGTAATCGCGGTTGGCCCAGAAGCCCGCGGGGACGCCGAGCACGCGCTCGAGCTGGAGGGCGGTCTCCGGAGTGAGGGCGGCCTTACCCTTGATGATCTCATTGATGGTTTTCTTGGGGCGTCCCATGCGTTCGGCCAACTCGGCCTGGGACATGCATAGGGCCTCCAGGGTTTCCTTCAAAGTCTCTCCCGGCGGGGAAACGACGTCGGGCGAATATTGGTTATGGCTTGGGCTTGGCATCGGTACCGCGCAAGGCGACGATAATGATTGAATCTATTTTATTCCAATCCCAACCTCCATTGACGGGATAAGGCGCCTCGGTCGCGAAAACAATTCTCATTCTTATCGTTAACCCCTAGGGTTAATAAAATCAACAAGTATGGCCGCCATCCGGTACTCCTTGTTAAGGGCGGGTATCGTTAAAGGATCGGGCCTTCCTCCGGAAGCTCCCTTTATCCGCAGGAGGTCCGGGCCCTCGGGCGGTGCCCCCAATCGGGCGCACCGGTTCCGCCGGGCCCCCGGATCCGGTGGTCGCGGGAACGCGTATCCATTGCATTCGGCTCCTGAAAAGTTTTGATTGTTATTGGCCGCGACCGTCGGGAAACCAGACATTCCCCGCGCGCGGGCCGTGAACGGCATGCGAGGGGCATATCAAAACGAAGAGGAATGATATCGTCAATACCCTGGAAACCATCCTCCTGGTCGATGACGAGGCCTATATACGGGAACTGGTGGGGGCCATCTTGTCCGTCGAGGGCTACCAGGTGCTGGAAGCCGCCGATGGGGAAGAGGCCCTGAAGGTAGGAAGCGCCTACGAAGATAAGATCCATCTTCTCCTGACCGACGTGGTGATGAGCCCGATGGGGGGAGGGGAACTGGTGAAGCGCATCGTACCGATCCGTCCGGAAATGAAAGTCCTGTACATTTCCGGCTATCCCGATGACCCCGCGGTCCGTTCCGGGTTGGACAGCAGTATGGTCGCCTTCCTGGCCAAGCCATTCTCGCCCAAGGTTCTGGTGCGTACCATCCGTTCCATCCTGGACGGGGTCGTGGCGGAAGCCCAAGTTCCGCCGCGTTAGGAATGCTATCTTCGCGGGACGCCCGGATAGGCGCGGCCGGCGGCCGCGCGGCGGGCTCCGGGAGATGGCGATGGCGCGGAAGCCCGAATCGATTTGGGGTTACATCGAGGGTTATTACGGACGGCTGTTCGGGTGGGGCGAACGCGAAGCCTTGATCGGACATTTGGCCGGGAGCCGCGCCGGGCGCGCCTCGGCGGCGTACCTGTATGCTCCCAAGGAAGATCCGCTGCATCGGCGCGATTGGCGCACCCCTTATCCGGCCGCCTGGCGGACCCGGTTCGGGGCCTTGGTCCGTTCCGGACGCCGCCGCGGGGTGGACGTGATACCGGGCATGGCTCCCGGCCTTTCCTTCGATTATCGTTCCGAGGCGGATTATCGGTCCCTGTTGGGCAAGCTGCGCGCCTTTCAACGCCTGGGCTGCCGCACCTTGGCATTGCTGATGGACGATATTCCCGCTGTCCTGCCCGCGAAGGCGAAAGGGCATTTCCGTTCCCTGGGCGAAGCCCATGGCTTACTCTTGCGCCGCCTCCATTCCGACCTGGGCGCCACGCGCGCGCAGATGGGTTTATGGTTCTGCCCCACCGTATATACCGATCAATTCGCTTCGGGGCCCATCGAGAAAGATCCCTATCTCGCGGACCTGGCGCGGACCATATCCCCAGAAATCACTTTGATGTGGACGGGGCCCCGCATCATCTCGCCCCGGCTGGATCGATCGGCCCTCGCCTGGCTATCCCAACGGTTCGGAGGCAACCTGGTCCTGTGGGACAATCTCTACGCTGACGATTATTGCCCGAACAAGATTTTCCTCGGGCCGTATGCGGGCCGCACGCGGGAAGCCTGGACCCTGACGCGGGGGATTCTGCTCAACCCGACCGGGCTTCCGGCAACGGATCGATTACTGTTGGATCTGCTGGCGGCCCACGGCCGCGGCGAGTCGGCGGTTAAGGCTTGGAAGGCATGCCTGGCGCGCCATGACGTGCCCCGGGAGTTCCTGGCTGTGGCCCCCTTCTTGGCCTCCCCATTCTTCCACCCCGTTCAAGGGGATCTTACCCCTCGTCGCATAGCGGCGATGCGCAAGGCCTTGAAGTTCCTGATTTGGGATTGGAAAGGCGTGCTGCATCAGGAATGGTATCCCTTCTTGTTCATGCTGGACGCGGATTTGAAGGCATGGGAGGGCGGCCGGAAGGAAGAGGAGTGGGTTCGCAAGCGGTATAGTCCCTTGCAGGCGCGAATGCTCTCCGAAAAATGAGCGGCACCGGGTCATTTGCTACCTTTGCCGCACCACCCCTTACGGAGAAATCCATGTCCAGAAAGAACATCTCCACCGGTTCCAAGTGGGAGCCCATCATCGGATATTCGCGCGCGGTGCGCGTGGGAAACCAGGTTTTCGTATCGGGCACGACCGGTACGGACGCGACCGGGCAGGTGGCGGGGGATGCCTACGCGCAATCCAAGCAGGCCTTGGCCAATATCGCGGCGGCCCTCGCCCAGGCGGGCGCCTCGATCGAGAACGTGGTGCGCACGCGCATCTTCATGACCGATATCACCCAATGGGAAGCCGCCGGCAAGGCTCACGGCGAGGTGTTCGGATCGATCCGGCCCGCCACCACCATGGTGCAAGTGGCCAAGCTGATCGATCCCGCCATGCTGGTCGAGATCGAGGCCGACGCCGTCGTGGCATGATCAAGGCCCGCGGCCTCTCCAAGACCTTCCGCGTACATAAGAAAGAGGCGGGCCTGAAGGGCTCGCTGCGGGCGCTCTTCGCGCGCGAATGGACCACCGTCCATGCGCTGAAGGGCGTCGACCTGGACGTGGGGGCGGGGGAGATCGTGGGGCTGGTGGGCGCCAACGGGGCGGGGAAGACCACCTTGGTGAAGGCTTTGTCCGGGATCCTATATCCCAGCGGGGGAACGGCGGAGGTGCTGGGCCACGTGCCGTGGCAAAGGAAGAACGAGTTCCGCCGGCAGATCGCCCTCATCATGGGGCAGAAGGCCCAGCTCTGGTGGGACTTGCCCGCGGGCGACGGCTTCATGCTCTTGCGGGAGATCTACCAAGTACCCAAGGATCGTTTTCGGGCCAACCTGGACGCCCTGGTCGAGGCTTTGCAGATCAGGGATAAGCTGGGGATCCAGATCCGTCGTCTGTCCTTGGGCGAGCGCATGAAGATGGAACTGATCGCCGCGCTCCTGCATCAGCCCAAGGTGGTGTTCCTGGACGAGCCGACCATAGGGCTGGACTTGGCCGCGCAAAGGGCCATCCGTAATTTCATCCTGGAATACCGCCGGCGGGAGAACCCCGCGATGATCCTCACTTCCCATTACATGGAGGATATTGAGCGGCTTTGCGAACGCATCGTGTTGATGCGGGACGGCGAACTGGTGTACGACGGGCCGCGGGTGAAACTGGTTTCCGCTTACGCGAGCCACAAGGTGCTGACTGCGCATCTGCGCGTGGGCGAAACGCCGGCGGACGGGCCTCCACGGCCGGAGGCGGGCCGGGCCCCGGGGGAAATCCTGGAGTGGAACGGGACCCAGCTCAAGGTCAAGGTGGATCGGGCGGATGCGGCCGCCGCGGCCTCCCATCTCTTGCAAACCTATCCCGTGGCTGATCTGAGCATCGAAGAAGAGGATATCGGAACGGTGATCGAAGCCATGCTGGGAAAGAAGGGCGCGGTGGCATGATCGCCTGGCGCTTCTACGTGAACAACCTGCAGCGGCTGGTTTCCTACCGCGCGGAATTCTGGATCGGGTTCCTGGGCACCCTGGTCAGCCAAATCGGAGTGGCCTATTTCCTGTGGAAGGCGATTTACCAGGCGCGAGGCGTAGAGAGCCTTCGGGGCTATACCTTCGGGGGGATCATGTTGTATTACCTGTTGGTTCCGCTGGTGGAACGGGTGGGGCATGCGCAGGAGATGACGGGCTTTTCCGGGGAAATCTATGATGGGGGCTTAAGCCGTTATCTGCTCTATCCGGTTTCCTATTTCCGCATCAAGTACGCCGGCAACCTGGCCCAGGCCACGGTTTACCTGGTCCAATTGGTTTTGATCCTGGTTGCTTACGGTTTCGCTTTCGGAATGCCCTCGGGATTTTCCCCGCTTTCGATTCTGCAAGGTTTGGCCGCGCTGGGTGCGTCGTTGACCTTATGCTTTTTCCTGTCGGCGGCCTTGGAAATGGTGGCCTTCTGGGCCGACAACGTGTGGAGCCTGTGGATCCTGGTGCGGATGACCATTTCCTTGCTCGGGGGCGGGATGATCCCGTTGGCCTTCTTCCCGGGATGGGCGCGCGCGGCGCTGGCCTGGCTTCCCTTCGGGAGTCTTATCGATTTTCCCATCCGCTGCTTGCTCGGAAAGATGGGGTGTGGGGAATGGATGATGGGGCTCGCCGTGGCTTTCGCCTGGGCAGGCGCGTTCGGCGCGGCCACGGCGGTTCTGTGGCGGCGCGGTTTGAAATCGTACGCGGGCGTGGGGATCTGATGGGCCGCTACCTGCGGCTCTACGGGCATTTCGTCCGCTTCTCGCTGTCGAAGGCGATGGAGTTCCGTTTCGACTTCTTCTTCCGCGTTTTCATGGACCTGGCTTATTACGGGATCCAGATCGCTTTCTACAACGTGGTCTTTCTGCAGACCACGGCCTTGGGCGGCTGGAACCGGGATCAGGCTTTGGTCTTCCTGGGCGGGTATCTTGTGGTGGACGGCATCGGCATGACTTTCTTTTCCAACAACCTGTGGTGGCTTCCCAATGCGGTGAATCATGGCGATCTCGATTATTACCTGGTGCGGCCCGTATCCTCGCTGTTCTTCCTGACCCTGCGCGACTTCGCGGCCAACTCCCTGATCAATCTGGCCTTCGCCTTGGGCATATTGGTCTGGGCCGTATTGCGTTTGCCGCAGCTCCCCGGGCCCGGTACCTGCGCGCTTTATCTCGTGATGATCGCGGCCGGAGCGCTTCTGCACGGGTTACTGCATCTGCTGCTGCTGATCCCCGTGTTCTGGATGCATTCCGCCGGTTCCCTGCATGGGATTTTCTACAGCTTCTCGCGGTTCATGGAGCGCCCGGACCGGATCTTCACGGGGTGGACCCGTCGCGTCCTGGTTACGGTGTTCCCGTTCTGCCTGATGGCATCCTTCCCGGCGCGGGTGTTCCTGGAGGGGCCGGGGTGGGGCATAGTGCTGCATTTTACCGCGGTGTTGACGGCTATGTTCCTCTTCGTCGCCTGGTTTTGGGGGAAAGGGTTGCGGGCGTACTCGTCCGCATCGAGTTGAGATGAATTACGCCTCATTGGCCCAAGCCGTCTCTGATTTGGAGCGCACCGGACGTCTGCGCCGCATCGAAGGCGAGGTCGATCCTTACCTGGAGATGGCGGAGATCCAGCGTCGGGTCTATGCCGTCGGCGGTTCCGCCCTGCTTTTCACCCGCGTGAAAGGAACGGCGTTCCCCTGCCTGTCGAACCTGTACGGCACGCGCGAGCGCATTCATTACCTGTTCCGGGATACCTTGGATTCCGCCCAGGCATTGCTCGCCCTCAAGGCCGACCCTTTGGCTTGGGCGCGGGCGCCTATCCGGTATCTGGGCGCGCTCTCTGCCGCCGCGCACGCGCTGCCCATGCGGACCGCATCGCTTCCGGTCGCGGCCCGTGAAACCACCTTGGACCGCCTGCCGCAAATCGTTTCCTGGCCCAAGGACGGCGGGGCTTATATCACCTTGCCGCAAGTCTTCACCGAAGATCCGGATCGGCCCGGCCTAAGGCATTCCAATCTGGGAATGTACCGCGTGCAACTGGCGGGGACGCCCTTCCGGCCCGGCCAGGAGGCCGGCCTCCACTACCAGATCCACCGCGGCATCGGGATCCATCACCATGCGGCCATCGCGCGCGGGGAGAAGCTTAAGGTGAGCGTGTTCGTGGGCGGGCCGCCGGCCCATGCCCTGGCCGCGGTCATGCCCCTGCCCGAGGATACGCCCGAAGTCTACTTCGCCGGCCTCATGGCCGGCCGTCGCTTCCGCTACGGGTATCGTGGAGGTTACGTGCTCTCCGCCGACGCCGACTTTTGCATTACGGGCACCATTGATGCCGCGCGCGCCTTGTCCGAAGGGCCCTTCGGGGATCATCTAGGTTACTACAGCCTGGCGCATCCCTTCCCGGTCCTGGAAGTGGAGAAGGTATGGCATCGCGAAGGGGCCATTTGGCCCTTCACCGTGGTGGGCCGCCCGCCGCAGGAAGACTCGCACTTCGCGGAGATCATCCATGAACTTGCCGGCCCCGTCCTGTCGGCGGTTCTTCCCGGCGTGAAGGCGGTGCATGCCGTAGAGGCGGCCGGCGTGCATCCCTTGCTGCTGGCCCTGGGCGGTGAGCGCTACGTGCCTTATGCTCCCCGCAAGCCGCGCGAGTTGCTCACCCTGGCCAATGCCCTTTTGGGGTTCGGCCAATTGTCCCTGGCGAAATACCTGCTGATCGCCGCTAGCGAGGATGCCCCCGGATTGGATATCCGCGACGTGGGGGCTTTCCTTCGGCATATCCTGGAACGGGCCGATTGGCGAACCGATCTGCACTTCCAGACCCGTACCACCATGGATACCTTGGATTACAGCGGCACCGCGCTAAACGAGGGTTCCAAGGTGGTGATCGCCGCCGCGGGGCCGGCGCGCCGCGACTTGGCGAGTACGGTTCCCGCCGAGGTGGAACAAACCCTGCCGGATGGTTTCTCTCGGGCCGCCTGCCCATTGCCTGGCGTTCTGGTCCTGTCCGCCCCGGCGTATCGAGATGCGCAGGAGGCCCGCCGCGATATCACGCGCTTAATCGCCGTTTGGGAAGGCCGCTTCCCGCCCGGTGGGGAGCATGCCCTGAAGGGCTTTCCCTTGGCCGTGCTCGCCGATGACGCGGCATTCGCCTCGGCCAACCTGGGTAACTTCCTGTGGACGTCCTTCACGCGTTCCGATCCCGCCCGGGACCTCCATGGCGTGGGCGCTTTTACGGAGGATAAGCATTGGGGCTGCCGGGGAGCCTTGATCCTGGACGCCCGCATCAAGCCGCATCATGCTCCGGTCCTTGAGCCGGATCCGCAGGTGGTTCGGCGGGTGGAAGCGCGTGCGACCCGTGGCGGAGATCTTCATGGATTATTCTGATCTTGCAGATCTGTGACCGGCCCTCGTGTCCCTGAAGTGAGCGGCGCGCCATTGGCGCTTCATAGGACGCTCCATTGGCGCGCCATGCCCCGCTCCGAGGCATTTCCGATTGCCGTCGCCTTCCCCAAGACTTAAGTTTGGACCCATGTCGCAGAGCGCCCTGGAATCGCCGTCCGCCTCCATCGATCCCAAGATCGAGCCTTCCTGGAAGCATCGCTTGGGGGATGAATTCCGAAAGCCATATTTCGCGGCCCTCAAGGCCTTCCTCAAAGAGGAAAAGGCCAAAGGCGAAATCGTTTATCCTCCCGGTCCGCTCATCTTCAAAGCCTTCAACAAGACCCCGTTCGATAAGGTGAAGGTGGTCGTTCTGGGGCAGGATCCCTATCATGGCCCCGGCCAGGCGCACGGCCTCAGCTTCTCGGTCCAGCTCGGCGTGAAGCCGCCGCCCAGCCTGGTCAACATCTTCAAGGAGCTGAAGGCGGATACCCAGGCGGTGCCCGGGGGCTTCGGGATCCCGAGCCATGGCTGCCTGGAAGCCTGGGCGGAACGGGGGGTGCTGCTCCTCAACGCTTGCCTCACGGTGCGCGCGGGCCAGCCGGCATCGCATCATGGCAAAGGCTGGGAGATCTTCACCAGCGCCGCGGTGCAGGCCCTCAACGATGCCAAGCAGGGCTTGGTCTTCCTGCTCTGGGGCAAGCCCGCGCAGGAAAAGGGTTCCATCATCGATCCCACCCGGCATCATGTCCTGAAGTCCCCGCATCCCTCGCCCTTTTCCGCCGATCGCGGCTTCTTCGGGTGCCGCCACTTCTCCAAGGCCAACTCTTTCCTTGAGAAGGAAGGCCGCGAGCCCATCGATTGGCGCCTCTGACACTACATTTATGCCCCTCATGAAGGATCCGCTGCTATCCGAGTACGATTTCGCGGTGATCGGCGCCGGCCCGGCCGGGTTGCTGGCAGCGATCAACCTGGCGGCCGCCAACGTCGGGCGGGCCAAGCCCTATTCGATCGCCTTGCTCGATAAGCGCGATCCTTGGCGCGAACCCGTCGCCTGCGGCGAAGGCGTCTCGGCCCAGGGCCTGCGGGATTTGGTCCCCAAGCTGGAGCCAGCCTGGATCCGCGAGCCCATCGACGGGGTCGTCTTCATTTCGCCCAACGGCACGCGCGTGACCTTCCAGCGCGAAGGCAGCGGCCTGCTCATCGATCGCGCCCTCATGCACAAGAACCTCGCCGAAGAGGCCCAACGCCGGGGCGTCCATTGCAATTTCCGGGCGCGCGCCACCGCGGTATCCCGCTTGGAAAACGGCCGTCGCTTGGTCAAGATCGAAGGAGAGACCAACCAGGAGATCAAGGCGCGGGTGGTGATCGATGCCAGCGGGCCGGGAGCCGGCTTTGGCGCGGGGGAGAAAATCACCCAAGGCGATTTCGATGTCGAACCATCGCTCTTCGCCCTGCTGACCGGCATCGACTATCCCGTGAACTATATCCAGATGTTCTTCGGGAAGAATTACGCGCCGGGCGGCTACGCATGGCTATTCCCCCGGGACAAGCACGTGGCTAACGTGGGGATAGTGATCGGCAAGAAGTTCGCGCGGGAAGCCCCCGCCCGTAAGGCCCTCCAGGACTTCCTGGCCAAGACCTATCCCAAGGCCAAGGTGGAGCTTTATCATGGCGGCGCCATCCCTTGCGGATATACTTCCGATCCCCTGGCCGTGGACAATCTCTTCAAGGCCGGGGACGCGGCCAATATGGTGAACCCCATCAGCCGCGCGGGCATCTTGGAAGCCATGAAGGGCGGGGAGCTGGCGGCCAAGGCGGCACTACAGGTCATCGAACTGGGCAGCGAAGCGGAGAAGGCGACCCATTACCGGGCATATAAGGACGGATGGGATGAAGCCTACGGGGACGCCAACCTGCGTATCCACAAGGCCAAGGCCGCCTTCATGGGTATCTCCGACGCCACCTTCGACAAGGCGGCGGGCAGCTTGGCGAAGATCCCGGTGGAAAAGGTGACCATGAGCCGGATCTTCCTGACGACCTTGTGGTCGACGCCATCGCTCATCTGGAAGATGCGCAGCCTGATCTGACGATTCGAAGCTAAGGATTCGACAACGATATCTTGCCGAGCGCGGCCTGCGCGGGCCAGCCCACCGGGTTCTCTTTCCAGACCTTATCGGAATTGAAAGATTTGAAAAAGCTGTCCCATAGGATTTGGTAAAGATCCGCATTGTGTTCCTGATCGATGACGACCACCGGGTCGCCGAAACGATCCGGGAAAGCGGGGGCTTGGGCCAACTGGATGGCCGAGAGCCACTTCTTCGCGAAGAAAATGAACTCCAAATCGTACGCATCGCCGTGCTTCCACTTTTCCAATGCGGCTTGCGAATAGACCAGATTGATTTTGTAGTCATTCGGAAATTGGCATACGAAACGGATTTCCCGGCCGCCGGTAACCATGGTGCCTTTGATATAGCCCGGATTCCGGAAGCCGGCGAAATCAAGGGTGTCGGAACGCAAACTGTCATGAAGGGGAATCCGCGATTCCAACTTCATGATGGTCCAGTCCCCCGGCGGAACCTGCACGGGCGGTAAAACGGCCGTCGAATCCTGGCCGGTGAAATCGATGTTCTGGCCCAAGGAATCCGGCACCTTCCAGATGCGGCCCTCTTCGTTGGCGGTGGTAACGTAGTTGACCTCCACCACGTTGAAGCGGAAATGCAGGATGCGGATGGTATCCGATGCGCCCACGGATCCCTGCGCCCGTTTCGGCAAGGCGGGAGGGTCGTCGGCATAGTCGATGGTGAACGTCGCGTTGACCTGTTGGGTTTTTCCGGGATTCCCCACTTCGGTAAAGCATCCCGTCAGCGCGATGGATACGCAAAGGGCCGCGCATCGGGACCCGGGTAATATTGCGGATAAAGCCGCGCGCAGGAACATGCCCTTTCCCTGCTTCACCTTCAGGCTCCGCGATTCAAGGGGAAGAGTTGGATGTTGACCTGGACCACGCGCTCGCCTTGGCCGTCTTCCACGGCAAAATTACGGAGCTCCTTGCGCATCAATTGGATTTGCTTCTTGAGCCTGGGGAAATCCCCTTCCCGGATCGCGAAGCTGACCGCGGAGATATCCCGTTGGTCCGGGTCCACCGCGTCCACCGCCTTCATGGCCAAGCCCATCATCTGGAGATGGTAGTTACGGACGAAAAGCGGCAAGACTTCGTCATCGGTGGTGATGGAATCGTCCACGGCGCGAAAGCCATTCGCGGTACGCTTGATCAATCCGGCTTCCAGCAGGAGCTTCAGCGACTCCTGCGCTTCGCGCGGTTCGATCTTCGGCTGCAATTGCCCCGCGATCCATTCCGGGCTATTCCGGAATTTCCCCAGCGCCAGCATTTCCCGGATGGCGCTATGGTACCAGGTATTGAAGATCCGGAATTGGCTGGCTTCCAGCTTCTTCAAGCCGTTCGGTTTGCCCGACTTCAGCAGCCTTTGGTAGTAGACGTCCTTCTCATCCAAGGTCTTGGATTGGTTGAAGAAGACCAGGTTCTCGAAATACTCGGCGCGATCCTTCGGCAACTTGAGCGCCAGGGCCAGCTTCAACAGGCTTTTCTTGCTCAGGTTCCTTTTGCCGTCCAGGACGTAACGCAGTAAGGTATGGCTGGAAAACCCGGCTTCCTTGGCGAAGGCCCGCACCGAGAAGCGGGGATCGCTTGCCTTCCGCGCCGTATGCGTGTCCGCAAGATATTGGCGGTAATTCGTGTAATTGATGACATCGGGCAGCGGGTTGGCCGGCTTCCGGGGCGGGGTATCCATTACCGGAAAAGATACCCGGAGGTGAGGCAGTTTCAGGAGGGATTTTAGGGGGTACCGGAAACAATTGTGCCCAGTCCCGGGTTTCCGGCGGGATTCTTAGGCCTTTTGAGGAGATTGAGCGCTCGGCCGCGGTTTAACGGATCGAGGCTGCGCCCCGCGAGATCCACCACGCGGAACCCGGGGGAGAGCGGCGAGGACGGCGAGATCGGCGCCATGGGTAACGCTAAGGTTACCGTGCCCCATGTCAAGGTCGCTCCGGCCCCGTCCTTCGCGTCGCTGATTTCCGCCTGGAGCTTTTCCGGGTCGGTAAACCCGAGGGCCGCATATGCGGGCGTGAAGGACTGGCCGCTTCCTAACGTATTGCCTTCGCACTTCTCGAACTTATTGTTCCTCACCGTAATGGCGGTGAAGGTGGGATCGAAGGCGGTGTCGATGGGGGTTTTCTGCCCGATGAAGGCGTTGCTTTCCGCCAGGATATTCGATCGATGGCAAGCGCGGATGCAGTAGGCTTGTCCCGGGTCAGCGCTCGTGAAAAGGCAATTTGCGACGTGGACCTGGGCGAAACGCACGCGGGGCATGCGCTCGGCGACGCCGTCCGCCCACCAGGTCTTGTAAAAGGTGATCAGGAGATGGGCCGAGTCTTCCGCCGCATTCTTGTCCGAGTGTCCGATGAGATTGCAATAGCGGTGGGACTTGCCCGAAGTTCCCGAGGGATACGATTTGGAAGTGTATGAGAATTTGGTCCAACTGACGGTGATGTAGTCGCAAGCATGGGTGATGTCCAGGTTGCCGTCTTCGCCGTCGGAGATATCCAGATGATCCAGCCAAACGTTCTTGGCTTCGCTTTCCAGATGCACGGCATCCAGGCCGTCGACGTCGTAGGCGCCGGGGCCCTGGATTTTCAGATTGCGCAGGATGATGTTGCTGACGCTTTTATGGATGTCGAAGCCGCCGTTCACGGTCGCTCCGGGGAAGCCCAGGATGGATTTGTCCGAGGCCACCACCACCCGGTCCCCGTCCGATTGGCCGCTTGTCCCCGCATTCCCCATCACGCCTTTGACCCAGATGATGTACTTCCCATCCATTTTGGCGTACTTCTGGAGATCGGCCATGGTGCTCACGGTGACTTCGGTGCCGCCCGCGCCACCCTTGGTGCCGCCGTTCAGAGAGGCCCATCCCCCGGGTTGGTCCGTTACGGATGCCGACCAAAGCCAAGTCGCTAGGGATAAATGGAGCAGGTAAGCCTTGAGAGTCCGATGCATACTTCGTCCTTCCGATTCACGGAGGCAGAACCGGGTTCGCCTCCGTGGCGTAGAAAGTATGCAGGGAAGATCTGTTAGGACCCCGGAAAATCAGGCTCAGTGGGCACCTTTGTGTCCGCGGGACCGGGGTTCACGGAGCGATTGGGCGTGGGGAACGGTATAAAAGGCCCTGGCCAAGGCTGGGGCCTCCGCCTAAGGCCGCGGCCCGTTAGGCGAAGTCGCGGCATCCGTCGGGGACGGGCAAACGTTGTCGTATTTCGCGAAGTCGATCCACTCGGTCGGCTCCCCTTCGCTATTGGACAGAAGCACCCGCGTGGCATCGGCCGGGCCCTCGCTGCCGGCCGCATAATTGGGGAAGGAGCTTCCCGCCGGGGTGGACCCCCAATTCTTCAGAAGCGGGTCCAGGAATTTCCAGGACAGCTCGGTCTCGTCCGAGCGCACGAACAAGGTGGGGTCGCCCAGCACCGCGTCCAGGAGCAGACGCTCGTAAGCATCCGCGCTGGTATCGAAGTGATCGCTGTAACAGAAGTTCATGGAAGTATCCGACAGCTCGAAGCTCTGCCCGGGATTCTTGGTGGTCAATTCCAGCAGGATGGCTTCCTGCGGTTGGATTTTGAAGACGATGCGGTTGCTCGCGAGCGCGACGCCCGGCTTGTTGAAAAGGATGCGCGGGAGCTTCTTGAAGGTGACCACCACCTCGGTGCCCTTACGGCCTAGGCGCTTGCCCGAGCGCAGGTAAAAGGGCACGCCGGCCCAGCGGAAGTTATCGATGTTCATCCGCATCGCGACGAAGGTTTCGGTGCTGGATTCCGCCTTGATGCCCTTGCCTTCGCGATAGGCGATTACGGGCTTCTCCTTGATGATGCCCGCTCCGTATTGGCCGCGCACCGCCACCGGCGGCTTGGCCTCCAGATCCAACGGGCGCAAGGAGCGTAGCACTTTCACCTTTTCGTCGCGGATGGAATCGGCGGAAAGGCCCACGGGCGGCTCCATGGTCACGAGGCACAGGATCTGCATCAGGTGGTTCTGGATCATGTCCCGCAAAAGGCCCGCTTGATCGAAATACTCGGCGCGATCCTCTGCTCCGAGGAATTCGGAATGGCTGATCTGCACGTGCTCGATGTAATTGTGGTTCCAGATGGCCTCGAACACCGAATTGGCGAAGCGGAACACGAGCAGATTCTGGACCGATTCCTTGCCCAGGTAATGATCGATACGGTAGATCTGCTTTTCGGCGAAGCAGGAAAGCAGGTTTTCGTTCAGCACGGTGGCGCTCCCGATGTCCTTCCCGTAGGGCTTCTCCACCACCAGGCGCGACCAGTTCCCGCCTCTGGGGGGATGGACCATGCCGCCTTGCTTGAGCGCCAGAGCCACCTCGGCGTAGCCCTGGGGAGGGATGGCCAGATAGAGGAGGTAGTTGGGGGGGATGCCCGTTTCCTTGCAGACGCGCTCGCAGGTTTCTTTCAGCTTCTGGATGCCCGCCGGGCTGTAATCGGTATGCAGATAAAGGAAATGCTTATCGAAATCGGCGGGGTACTTCGCCATGGAAAGCAGTTCCTTGGTTTCCATGGGTTTCCGGCCCACCGCGATGATCTGGAACTTGGCCGGCATCATCTTCTTGAACATCAGGTTGCCGAGGGCGGGGAAGAGCTTGCGCTTGGCGAGGTCCCCCGAACCGCCGAAGATGATGATGAGGCATTCGTCCGCGCCGCCCTTGTTATTAAAGAAGTTGGACGAGCTCCTGGTCTTTTCATCGAATGTCAAAGTCATGGCGGCGAATCCCGGTTTGTGGTGCTGCAAAATTATAATTTTCCGCCCGGTTTATCGTAACAGGAACGCGCTCCCGCATGGATTTAGCCGCCTTCAGGACCACCCTCGAAACCGCCTGGAACCGGCGCCGCAAGTTGATGGACCGGACGGACGCCTTCCGGCTCCTGAATGGCGCGGCCTCGGGGGCCCCTGGCCTGATCGTGGATCATTTCGCGGGTTGGCTGGTGGCCTATGCTTACGCCAAGGAACCTTTCTTGTTGCGTCCGGGTTACGCCGAAGTCCTGGCGGAAACCACGGGCGCGGGCGGGCTTTCCCTGATCGATCGGGGAGCGAAGGATGAGGCTGGCCGCGACGAAGGACGCATGCTCCTCGGGGAAGCGCCGGAGGCCGCCGAGGTACGCGAAGGAACGCTACGGTTCCGCGTATACCCACGGCATCCGCGCAACGTGGGGCTTTTCCTGGATACGCGCAAATTGCGGGAGTCATTGGCGGAAGCCTGTACGGGCCTGGACGTCCTCAATCTGTTCGCTTATTCCTGTTCACTCGGAATTGCCGCCGCGGCCGGGGGCGCGGCGACGGTCGCCAACGTGGACGTATCCGCCCGTTACCTGGGATGGGGCAAGGACAATCTGGCCCTGAACGGCCTCCCTGCCGACCGGATGCGTTTCGTGAAAATGGACAGCGGCAAATATCTGGAATGGGCCGCCAAGAAAGGCATGGCTTTCGATGCCATCATCCTGGATCCGCCCAGCTTCGCCCGTAACCAAGCCGGTACGTTTTCTTTCGCGAAGGACTACTTCCGCCTGGCGGGAGCTTGCGCGCGGCTTTTGCGGCCGGGCGGGACGCTGTACGCGATGACGAATTACGGGGGCATCGCGCCCGCGCGTTTCCGTGCGCGCCTGGACGAGGTTCTACGCGCCGAAAGCCGTTCGCCCGTGTCGCTTGAACGGATCGCCTTGCCCGAAGATTTCGACGAAGCCCGCCCGCCCGCCGAGGTCGGTGAGCGCGGGTCTCCGCCGGGAAAGGGCGCGGCCGTGGAAGGCACCCTGCTTGGATTCGCCGCCCGGACCTAGGATGCGCCCGCATCTTGGATGCGCCCGCATCTTGGATGCGCCCGCATCCTCGTAACGCGCGGATTTCCGCACTTTAAGTTTGCGATCTTTCAGGTTCGCCGCTGTCGCAACCGCGATCGCATTTGATTAGTTATTTTCCCGCGAGAAGCAGGAGCCGGAATGTCCTTCCAGGTCGCACTTAATTCCCGTAACGTGCTGGTGCCCTTGGGCCTCGAGGATCGCCATGGCGATCGCCTCCATCATGCGCTTTCCCGCCTGGACACCGCCACGGCGCTGGTAATCCAGGTTTCCGCCGCGGGCTCTTTCGGCCAGGAGTTCATCCCGCTGCGCATTCGCAGAGGCGACACCGGCGCTTATACGGGCGAAGCCTGGGAGTTGCGCGTGCAAAAGGCCTCGGGGGACCTGCACGCGTATTACCTCGGCATTCCGGATAACTTGTTCGCCGTGACGGAAAGCGCAGAACCGCCGCGATCGCTTTCGGTACAAGTGATCGGCACTTCACCGCTTTCCGGCCGCGAGGAGTATACCGGCGGTGTGGACGTAATCTTGCAGGCCCAAGTGGAACTGCCTCTCATCCCCGGCTTCCTGGCGCTGGCGGAACGCTTCTACCCCACATTGCTGCCCCACAATTTCATCGGCCAGCGCGCCTTGGCCGAATTCGAATTCGGCGCGAAGCGGAGCCTCATCCTGATGGCGGACGTGGAGGCGGATCCTTCCGATCGCGTCCCCGTAAGCCTGGGCAAACATTGGGACGCAAAGAATTGGATTGGGGCCGTGGTCGAGAACCTGACGCCCATGGACGCCGGGCCGGCATGGTACTCGATCCAGGGCGGATGCTTTTACGGCCGCAGCCGCCGCATCTCGCATTGGTTCGGAGGCGGGATCGGCCTGGATGAAAAAGGTTTCCGGCAAGCGGCGGGGGAACGCATCCGCGGGATGGGGCCGAGCGGGAACGGAGCCTGGGTATTCTGGTTGGAACCCCAGGGAGAACCGGAAGGGCATCTCGCGACCCTGCGGAATCCCGCTTCCGCCGCGAGCCATCCCATTTCCGTCCGCCATCCTATGTTGCATCGGGTGTTGTCCGCTCCTTCCCACGTCCCGGCCGCCGCGCGCGGCGAGTTATCCGGTGGACTCGCCTTGGCGTCCGCCATATCCGCTTTGTCCGGGGTGGCTGCGATCCTGGCTTCCCATCAAGACACCTTGCAACGGGCCCAGGCCGAGCCGGCCCATGCGCTTTGGTCCGAGCGGGCCAATCCCGCGGTGGCGGCCGCTCTCGCCTTGGAAGGCACGGCGGGTTCCCTGCCGCCGGCTCCCGCCGCGCAGGATCGCCTCGCCGAGGCCATCCGCGCCTTGTACCACGAGCACGGTGAAACCTTACGGAGCCTGGAGGCCCACTTCGACGAGACATTCGGTTACTCCGCTTGGGACTCCGTGGGGAATTCCCTGCGCGAAGCGTTGGCCGGTTCCCTGGCCGAGGCCCAGGCCCGCGCCACGGTCTAAGGGATTTTCCGGTCCATGAGCTTTATCGTCCTGGCCAATAGCACCCGCGTCATCCTGCCCCTGCAGACCCGCCTGGAACAGCCCGCGGCCACGCCTACCCTGGCGGGCTTGTTGGTTTCCCAGGCCAAGGCTTCGGGTCATTGCCAACAATCCTTCATCGAGCTCGGGGCCCCGGGCCTGCCGCGGCCCTTCCGGGGGGAACGTTGGAGTTACGAGTGGCGCGGGGACGGGGCGGAGAACCTGTTGGCCTTATGGTTGGGTTTTCCCAACGTGTTTTTTTCCGGCGGCATCGATCCGAATCTGCGCGTAGCCATCGAGGCCTTGGGCCGCCCCCAAGCCGGTCCGGGGATGCTGCGTTCCATGGCGCGCATCTCCATCACCGTGAAAGACGGTGGCCTGGTTCCCGGGGCGCCGAGGACGGAGGGGGAGCCGGTTTGGATTCCCGAAGGACGCAAGGGCTATCCGGAAGCGGGCGGCGCAGAAGGTTGAGCCGGGAGGGATAAGCGGCGAAGGCCCGCCCCGATTAAGCCGGGGGGCTCTAAAGCTTCGACCTCAACTTCAACGCGAAACCGTTCTTGGGATTGATCGCCAGGATCTTGTCGACCGCATCCTTGGCCTGGGACTTCATCCCCATGGCCTGGAAGGTCACCGCCAAGCCTCCCAAGGCAGATACCTTTTGCTTCTCGGACACGCCATCGGCGATCAGGGCTTTCCCGTACAGCAGGTTCGCCTCGGCGGTTTTGCCCAAGTCGTTCAAATCATCCGCGTCCTTGAGCCGTTCTCCCGCGGAGGCGGGCCAATCCCGGGCTTGCACCATGGTCATCAGCGCAGCCTCCCTTTCCGGGGTAACATGAGCGTTACCCTGGTAGGAGGACTTGGGCGAGGCGGACTTGGGCGGCCTAGGCGAAGGCGTGCGGGCCTCCGGCGCTGAGCTGGGACGCGCAGGTTCCACCGGCATCGGGGGCTCGGAATAACCCGAAGCCTTACCCGAACCGGGCTCGGACGTCGACGCCGCCTGATTCTTTCCGGATTCCGATCCCTCGGGATAGGGGGGCCGGTCTCCCGAGGATTGCGGCGGGGCTGCGGTCGGTTCGGTTTGGGCGGATGCCGCCTGGCCCGTCGCTGCGGATGGACGGACGGCGGCCGCGCCGGGCCGGGAGGGGAGAGCCGGGACGGATTCATCGGAGACCGCCACCGGGTTTCCGGAGGGCTTGGCTTTTTCGGCGGCATTACTGCGAAGGAAAATGAACAAGGCGGCCAGGCCCGCGAGGATGGCCACCCCGCCCGCGATGCCGAAGAGCAGCCTGAGCTTGGCCTTGGCCGCCGCCGCGCTGCCGTCCGGATTGTAGATGCCGGTGCGGTTATCGCCCGCGCCCTTGAAGCCATAGGTGGTGAAGCCGCCCGAGCCGATCGAACCGGCGGCCTCCATGGGATCCTTTTCCAGGGAAGACAGGCTTACGGGCGCGGGTTTGTTCTGCGGCGGGGGCTCGTTCCGGAACGGCGATTTGGAACCGGAACGGGGTGTTGCCGGTTTACCGAACAGGGTCCCCGATTGTTCGAGATCGGCGAGGCCGCCGGACGGCGCGGAAGGCGCGCTTTCCCGGCGCGGGGGTTCGGTTCTCGCTACGGGTTGGCCCGAGGGGACGGCCGGGGCGCCGAATAAGGTGTCGCCGCCCGGCTTACGCGGATCCGGGAAGAATCCGTCGGCGTTCTTACCGGTTCCCGGGCTTTCGGCGCCGAAAGGCCGTTGTCCGCCGGACGCAGGCGTCGCCGACGCGGGTTCGGATGGGAAAAAATCGAAAAAGGAATCGCTGTCGGCCGGCTTCGCGGGCGTGCCGAACAAGGTGGGCTCTTTGGCGGCGACGGGTGCGGCGGGCATGGGCTGGACCGGGGCGGGAGCGGGACGATCCCCCATGCGATCCTGCAAACGTTGCATGACCCCCTGCAATTCCCACAGCGCGTCGGCGAAAGCTCCCGCATCCTGAAAGCGCTCCTCGGGCTTGGGATGCAAGGCCTTACCCAGGAACAAGGCCAGGTCGCGGTCGATTCCGCGCGCATCGTTGAGCGTCTGGGCGGGATTGGAAGAGGGGTGCTCGCCCTTGACCAGGCGGAACAAGAGGCCCGCGATGGCGAAGAGATCGCTGCTGGGATAGCTCAGGAAGCCTGCCCCGCGGCCCGCCATCTCGGGGGCCCGATAGCCCCGGTATTCGGGGCGGAGGGGAAGGGGATCGGGGGTCATTTCCGTGTTACCCAAGGCGCGCGGATCGGGATCGCAAAGCTTGGCGACGACCGGCCCTACGATCACGTTCCCGGGATGGATGTTCAGGTGGCGCGTACGCTCATGCAGGGCCCCCAGCCCTTGGGAGATTTGCCAAAGCAGCTCCAGCCCGCGCGCGAAATGCCCGGGCTCTCCCCGGCGCCTACGGGCCCAATCCTCGAAGGATTCGCCCTCGACGAAGGATCTGGCGACGAAAACCTGTCCCATTTCCTCCTGGACGTCGAGACAGGCGGCCAGGTTGTCATGTCCTATCTCGGTCATGATCACGGCCTTGAGGAAGAAGTCCGGGGCCGCCAGCAGCTTGGCGGAGATCTCGGGGCGGTAGATCTTGACCGCCAGCCGGCCGGCGTTGCCGTTGGCCAGATAGGACACGGCGGCCGGGCTTTCGCCGGCCATGCCTTCGACTACGTACTTGTTCGCGATGACCTCGCCATGGGAGTATTGGGGATGTGCGGGCATGCTGCAAAGTATACAATTTCGGCTCCCGGCTTCCCCGTTCGCCGCCGTGCGCGCCGAAGCGCATTGTTATATTTGGACCGGTACGAGTGGCCGCCCCGCGAGGGCCGGGGGGCCGAATCCCAAGGTGCGAATGCAGCCGATTTCCACAGCCGATAGGTTGCGTAGCTATGCTTTCCGGCATACGTTCATCCGTTCGGCCCTGTGCGGATTATTGCTGGCGGGGGCGGCCCATGCGCGCCACGAAAAGGAGTTGAGCGAGGACTCCTTGCAAGCCCTGGTAACGCGCGAGCCCGACAACCCCGTGCATTGGATGAAGCTCGGCGCCTTGGCCGCGCGCGGCAATCAAATCGATCTGGCCAAGGGATATTTCGACGAAGCCATCAAGCTTTCGGGCAACCAGGGCAAGACCATCCTGGAGGTCGGGGACGTATGGCTTTCCCAGGGCCGCGTCAAAGCCAGCCTGCCCTACTTGATGCCCAACCTGGGGCACCTCGATCCCGCCCGCCTCGATCAGTTGCAGAACGGCCTGGACAAGGAACGCTTGTACTCCGCGCAATTGCTGGTCTTGCGAAATCTCGGCTCCCGCACCCAGGCTTTCCAACCGGTGAACCGGCACTTGGCCATGCTGGCTTTTTATCTCGGCGATTACGTCCTCTGCCAGTCCACCCTGGCCCGCTTCGCCGATCAGTTGGATCTGGAAGCCGCGCGCAATCTGCTGCTGGTTTCCTTCTTCATGGGCGGCACTCCCGATCCCAAGGTCGTCGCCACCTTGCGCAAACGCTTTCCGGAAGTGGAAATCGGCTATCTGGCCGCTCTCAACTCGGCCCAACAAGCCAAATGGGGCGAAGTGCGGGAGTTCCTCAAGCACGAAGCGAATTCGGCTTCTTACCGGGATTACTTCCAGCTATTGCGCGCGATGGAAGCGGCGGCGGACGATCGCGCCGATGAGGCGGTGGATGCGTACCAGAAATCCCTGGAACTCGCCACCTGGGACCGCCTCAAGGTGGTCATCAACGCGGAGCTGTACCGCTTGTATTCCACCACCGGGAACAAGTTCAAGGCCGATCAGACCTGGGATCAGCTCAAGGAGGACTACCAAGAGGCCGATCCGGAAGTGCAGGAGTTCATGGCGCGGCAGCTGGGCGCGCGAGGGTACGAGAAGCAGGCCAAGTACTTTTACCGGGTCGCCTTGCGCCGACGGCCGGGATCGGCGGCGGCCCTGGCGGCCTTATGGGAAGACCTGATGGCCAACGAGGATTACCAGACCATTTCCGACAATCTGAAGGCCATGCTCGATCGGGATCCGCTTTCCTGCGAAGGCAATACCTTGGCCATGGATTTCCAGATGCGCCAGAAAAACGATAAGGATCTGCTGCCCTATGGCCGGAACGCGACGGTTTACTGTTATGACGCGTTGGATCCCTACCTGGTGCTGGGGAACGCCTTGGTCAACCTGAGCCGGCCCGACGAGGCCCGTAGCTACTTCTCGACTTACATCCGCAAGGGCGGTGACGCGAACAAGGTTCCCATCAGCCTGCGTTAGAGCGTTAGCTCAGTCTTGCGAGGGCGTCAGCTCAGTCTTCGGCTTCTTCATCAAGCGCCGTGGCGCCTTGCCGGAACTCTTCGAGCAAGGCATTGGCATCGGCGACCTGCGCCTCGTCCACCAGTACATCCACGCCCTCGGTCAGATCGATGGACGGGAAGAGACCATTCGCGTCGTCGGTACGCACTTCCGCCTCGATGCCCGCTTCCCTCAGCAGGTTGCAGATGATGATGGCTTGGGTTGAGCTCGAGGCTTTGTAAACCGGGACCAGACTCATGGTTCTCCCTCCGCGTACAGATGAACCGTACCTCGGTAATATAAATCCACGGCGAGATGAAGAGCCGAATCCTCGCTGCGAAACGCCGGCAAGAACTCGCCGGGCTCGGTCTGGCGCCGCACCAAAGGCAGGAATTCGGCGTAAGGCACTTGCCCGCCTTTGAAATCCTGGATCTGCCATGAGGGCCAGTTGAAGGCGGACGGAAGGCGCTGCGCCAGTTTGACCAAAAACATCTGCCCTTCCCCGAGCAGCATTTGCGAAAGGTCCTTGGCGTAATCCACTTGGGAAGCGTCGGGAACCTTGCCGATCGCCTTGCGGATCTCGGCCAGGGATGGGGAACCTTGTTCATCGAGCCACGCCTGCAAACGCAGCGGCTTGCGGCCGTCCACCCGCACCAGCCAATGCGTATCGTCACCGGGGCTGAAGCATACTGGCTTCCCGCTTTGCTTAGCTCCCGCGGTTTTGGAACGCTTCGCGGTGGCTGGGGAGCCTTGGGACGATCCCGGCATATCCTTGCAAGCCACGTGCAGCCATTCCGAAGAGGTATCGAGGAAGGCGTAAAGCCCCGGGGAGAATCGGAGGGGGCCGGCGACCGGGACGCGGGCGATGGGCGGTTCGGCGCGGAATACGAGAAAATAACGGCCGCGTTCCACTCCGGAGCCCAACCAGCCGCGCTCGCCGCCGTAGCCTTTCAGCAACCATTCCTGTTGCAGGCCCGGGAACCGCTTAACCACTTGCGAATCCAACGCTCCCGAAGTCTCATGCCAGGCGGCCCCATTGCCGTAATCCTGGGTCAGGGCCGCGAAGCTGTCGGAGGGGATCTCATCGGGCTGATCGTAACGGACCCCGGCCAGGCCTTCCGGATTCCAATCCAGCCGGATGGCGAAGGAATCGCCATGGGCCAAGCGATAGAATCCGATCGGTTTGCCCTCCTTGCGTTCGGCGAGCTTCCAGGATTGCTTCAGATCAGTGGTGTCGGGGAAGTGCACGGCCTGGGAAGGCCGCGCCAGGAATAAAGACAGCGCTACGGCCAAGGGGGCCATGGGGCGGAAGGCAATCGTAGGCCGCGCCCCCGACATGGCTACTCCGGCCGATCCGTTCCCGGATCCGCTTCCCCGGCTTCGGGATTCTCCCCGACTTCAGGCTCCTCGCCTTCGGGCGCGGACCCGTTCAGATGGGCTTCTTCGGAATCGGCCGCAAGGGCGGCGAGGTCCACCGAGCCCGCGGCTTCGGCCTTACGCTTTTCCGCCGACTCCAATGCATCCGGATCCAGGTCTTCGCTCTCAACCACGGCTACGTCCGTTACCAAATCGCCATCGTTGAGGCGGATGACGCGCACGCCCTGGGTATCGCGGCCGATCATGTTGATGTCGGCGATCCCCAAGCGGATGACATTGCCGTCTTTGGTGATGACCAGGATCTCCTGGCCTTCGCGCACCGATTCGATGCACACCGCCGGCCCGTTCTTGTCGGTAATCTTGATGTTACGTACGCCCTTGCCGCCGCGGCCCGTAACGCGGTATTCCTCGGGATCGGTGCGTTTGCCGTAGCCCGTCTCGGTGATGGTCAGGACGGTGCCGCCCTTCTCGGCGATGATCATGCCGATCACCTTGTCGCCCTCATCGAGGGTGATGCCTTTGACGCCGCGCGAGCCGCGGCCGGTCTGGCGGAACTTGCCCATGGGGAAGCGGATGGCCTGGCCCAGAGCGGTTCCGATCATCACGTCATCCGCTTCGGACGCCATGACCACCTGGGTCAGGGTATCGCCCTCGTCCAGGGTAAGGGCATTGATGCCTGCCGCGCGCGGGCGGGAGAAGGATTCCAGCGAGAACTTGTTGATGATGCCCTTCTCGGTGACCAGCACCAGGGAACGCGGATCCTCGAAGTCCCTCACGGGCACGAAGGCGCTCACCTTCTCGCCTTCCTGCAGGTTGAGGAAGTTGACCAGGGCCTTGCCCTTGGAGGCGCGCGCGGCCTCGGGCAATTCGTAGACCTTGAGCCAATGGCAGCGGCCCATATTGGTGAAGACGAGGATGTAGCTATGGGCCCAGGCGATGAAGAGATGCTCGACGAAATCCTCTTCCTTGAGGCCGGTGGCCGAGATGCCCTTGCCTCCGCGCCCTTGCGTCTTATAGGCGTCCGTGCCGATGCGCTTGATGTAGCCCGTATGCGACACGGTCACGATCATCGGTTCGTTGGGAATGAGGTCCAGATAAGTGATGTCGTCGGCGGCGTCCTCGATCACGGTGCGGCGCCCATCGCCGTATTTCTCCGCGATCTCGGTCAATTCCGCTTCGATGATGGCCATGCGCCGAGGCTTGTTCGCGAGGATATCCTTCAGATCGGCGATGATGACGGTGAGTTCCTTGTATTCCGACTCGATCTTGTCGCGCTCCAGCCCGGTCAGGCGCTGTAGGCGCATTTCCAGGATGGCGTCCGACTGCCGCTCGGATAGGCCGAAGCGTTCCATCAGGCCGGTCTTGGCCGTTTGGGCGTCCGCCGATCCACGGATGAGGGCGATGACCTCGTCGATGTGGTCAAGGGCGATGCGATAGCCTTCCAGGATGTGGGCCCGCTCTTCGGCCTTGTTCAGCTCGAAGCGGGTGCGCCGCTCCACCACTTCGTGGCGATGTTCCAGGAAGTAAAAGATGATCTCGCGCAGGTTGAGGGTGCGCGGGCGGCCGTTCACCAGGGCCAGGTTATGGATCGAAAACGTCTCTTGCAACTGGGTGTGTTTGTACAGCTGGTTGAGGATGATGTCCGGGAAGGCGTCCTTCTTGAGCTCGATGATGACGCTCATCCCGTCCTTATCCGACTCGTCGCGCAGATCGGAAATGCCTTCGATAACCTTGTCGCGCACCAGCGAGGCCATCTTTTCCAGCAGGTTGGCCTTGTTCACCTGGTAGGGGATCTCGGTGACCACGATGCGGTTGCGGTTGTTCACCACTTCGACGTGGGTGTTGGAACGCACCAGCAGCTTGCCCTTGCCGGTCACGTAGGCCGCGCGGATGCCGTTGCGGCCGTGGATGGTGGCTCCCGTGGGGAAATCCGGTCCGCTCACGAAGTCGCAAAGCCCTTCGACGGTGATGTCGGGGTTCTTGATCATGGCCACGCAGGCGTTCACGACCTCGCGCAGGTTATGCGGGGCCATATTGGTGGCCATGCCCACCGCGATGCCCGTGCTGCCGTTGACCAGAAGGTTGGGGAAAGCCGAAGGCAGGACGGAGGGCTCGGTCAGGGACGAGTCGTAGTTCGGGGTGAAGTTGACGGTATCCTTCTCCAGGTCCTGCAGCATCATCTCCGCGAAGCGCTTCATGCGGGCCTCGGTGTAGCGCATGGCCGCGGGCGGGTCCCCGTCGACGGAGCCGAAATTGCCTTGGCCGTCCACCAGGGGATAGCGCATCGAGAATTCCTGCGCCATGCGTACGATGGACTCGTAAATGGCCGAGTCCCCGTGGGGATGGTACTTGCCCATGACCTCGCCCACGATGGTGGCGGACTTCTTGTAGGGCCGCTCGGGAGCGAGGCTCAGGTTCTCCATGCCGTACAGGATGCGCCGATGCACGGGTTTGAGCCCGTCGCGCACGTCCGGCAGGGCGCGCGCCACGATGACGGACATGGAATACTTGAGGTAGGAGACCTTCATCTCCTCCTCGATGAAGGTATTCACGATCCTGTCGTTGCCTGGGGCCTGTACGGTCATGCCATCTCCTCAATCGTGTCGAAGCGGATCATAGGGCGTCCCAATCGGCCTTAAGCCCGGCTACGCGCAGGGCCTCGGCTTCATCGGATTGGCCGACTTGCAAAGGGGTAATCGATATGCGGCCCCGCGCGAGGGCCCAATCATCGGTGCCCTCCCGGAATTCGGCGGCGGGCTTGTAGCCGACCAGGCGGAATTCGGTGAGCCCATGCTCGGTGCGGGTGGCCTCGTAGCTGTCGCGGAACATCACCGTGCTCATGGTGGTGACGGCCGTCCCCTGGATTTCGCCCGGCTCGCAGGGGGGGAAATTCACGTTCCAGAAACCGGCGAGCCGGTCGCCGCCGCGCTGGGCTCCTGCGTGGCGTTTGGGCAGCATGGCCGGTTGCCGCAGCAGGCGGAGCAGCCAATCCACGGCATGCGCCAGTCGCCCGGGCTCGTCCTTCCAGACCGATACGGCGATGCTGGGGATGCCCCACATGGCGGCTTCGCGGGCCGCCGCTACGGTTCCCGAATAGACCGCGCTCATGCCGGCATTCTCGCCCAAGTTGATGCCGGAGAGGACCAGATCGATTTCCCCGGGTTGGAAAAGATGCGCCACCGCGAACTTGATGCAATCGCAAGGGGTGCCCATCACCTCGTACTTGGGATAGGGGGAAGAGGCATCTGCTCGGAAGGCCAGGCGTTTCTCCAGACCATGGGTGAAAGAGTGCGACATGCCGCTTTGATCCGTCGCAGGCGCCGTCACGCGCACTTCGTGCTCGCGATGGAGCGCGTCCGCCAGAAGGCTTAGGACGGGGCTGCGGATGCCGTCGTCATTGGTGACCAGGATCTTCATTCCGTTGGCTGAAAGAGCAGTTTTCCGACCTTAAAACGGAGCGGAAATTTTCGTCCTCACAGTGAAGGAAAGGTACCAAAAACCGGGGTTTCTTCCAAGGTTAAAACCGCATCCGGAAGCCTTTGGGGAAAGGGCGCGCCGGGCCTGGAAACCGCGGCCCGCAGGGCGTTTATAGGCTTGGCCGGATTAGTTACCTTGGGGCCTTTAACGTCCGATTGGAAAAGGTCCCAGCGCATGAATTCCCCGTCCCAGCCGAAGGCCCCCGCGCCCGGATCGATGCAGGCTCCGATGCAAGCTCCCAAGGGCACCCGGGATTTCTATCCCGAGGACATGCGGCTCCAGAACCACCTTTTCGACGTGTGGCGGCGGGCCTGCCTCGATTTCGGATTCGAAGAATACGAAGGCCCCACCTTCGAGCATCTCGAACTGTTCACCGAGAAATCCGGCCAGGAAATCGTGACGCAGTTGTACAACTTCAAGGACAAGGCGGAGCGGGATATCGCGCTCCGGCCCGAGATGACTCCCACCCTGGCGAGGATGGTGAACCAGAAGGGCAACAGCCTTAAGTTGCCGCTGAAATGGTTTTCCATGCCCAGGCTGTTCCGCTACGAAAAGGCCCAACGCGGCCGCTTACGCGAGTTTTTCCAGCTCAACATGGACGTCATCGGATGCGAGACCGTGGCGGGCGAGGTGGAATTGCTGTCCGCCATCATCGAGATGCTCAAGGCCTTCGGCCTGACCGCGGCGGATTTTTCGGTGCGGATTTCCAGCCGTCGCCTCTTGTCCGAATTCCTCGATGGCAAAGGCGTGCCGGCGGAAAAGAAAAACGCGGTGTACGCGGCCTTGGATAAGCGGGCCAAGATCGGGCCGGAAGCCTTCCGCGAACTGCTCGGGAAGGAAGGCTTGACCGGCGCCGACACCGACGCCATCGAGGCTTTCTTCCAATGCAAATCGTTGGGGGAACTAGCCCCCTTTCTTCCCCCTGGTGCTGTAACTACGGGCCTGCGGGAGCTGGAGCAGCTTTTCGCCTACCTGCAGGGCCTGGGCTATGGCGACTATGCCGAACTGGATCTTTCCGTGGTGCGCGGATTGGCCTATTACACCGGCGTGGTCTTCGAAGTCTATGATAAGACCGTAGGCCTGCGCGCCCTGGCCGGCGGCGGCCGTTACGACAACCTCCTGGCCAGCCTGGGCGGAATTCCTCAGACGGGGGTCGGCTTCGGGATGGGCGACGTGGTATTGGCCGAGCTCCTCAAGGAGAAGGGCCTTTTGCCTTCCGGACGCGAGCCGCTCGATTATTACCTCGTGGACGTCGCGCCACCGGAAGACAAGCTCCCCCGGCCCGCCCTGCTTTCCCTGGCCCAGCGCCTGCGGTCCGAAGGCCGCCGCGTAGGCTACGCGCTCAACGGCGAGAAGATGAAGAAACAAATGGCCCAAGCCAACGATCAGGCCGCTCGTAACGTCCTGTTCTTCGGGAGCGACCGGGCCCCCGCGGACCGGTTCGAAGTGAAAGATCTGACGTCGGGCGAACAGAAGGTCTGCCCGTTCGAGGAGCTGTAGAATCCGGGCCCGAACTCCACACCCAATCTTATGAGAACCGCATGACCGACCCATCCGCCTATGAAGGCCGCCAATCCCACATCCCCGCCATGGAGATGCCCGAAATCGAGGTTTGGGAATTCCAATATCCGGGCAGCGACACCACCCTGGAAGTTTCCATTCCCGAGTTCACCTGCATCTGCCCCAAGACGGGCCTGCCCGACTTCGCCACCCTGGTGGTGACCTATGTTCCCGACAAGTTGTGCCTGGAGCTGAAGAGCTTCAAGGAATACATCCTCAACTATCGCGATCTGGGGATCTTCCACGAGCATGTCGTGAACCGCATGTTGGCCGACTGCGTAAAAGCCTGCGCGCCAAGGCGGATGGAAGTGAAAGGCGTCTTCAACGCGCGGGGCGGAATCCAGACCACCGCGGTGGCGCGCTTCGGTTTCTGAGCCCGATCCAGTGGGAAAGCGCAGGATATCCGCGCGGGCATTGACAAAGTCGACCCGATTCCTTACCATATTGTAAGGAATCAGGGGGCTCTCATGCCGTTTTCCACTTTGACATCCAAAGGCCAAATCACCATCCCGAACTCGATCCGGAAGCGCTTCCACCTCCGGGCGGGCAATCGCCTGGAATTCCGCGTGACCAAGGAAGGTGAAATCAGGCTTTCGCCGGCATCTCTCACGGTGGATGATGTTTTCGGGATTCTCAAGCGGCCCGGCAAGAAGGCTCATTCCGTGGAAGCGATGAATCAAGCCTTATCGAATAGATTCCAGGCTGAGAAATGAAGGCACTGGATACGAACGTTCTGGTCCGATTCCTGACCGGGGATGATGTAGCTCAGGCGGGGAAGGTGGTCGCGATGATGCGCGCCGCCGAAAATCGGCAAGAACGGTTTCACGTAAGCATTCCGGTCCTTCTCGAATTGGTACGGGTCCTGGAGTCCCTCTACAAATATCGGCGGGAAGAAGTCGCCTCCGCCGTGGAAAAAATGCTGGCCTTGCCAGTGCTTTCGATGGAAAATCCCGACGTAGTCGAATCCTTCCTAAGCCTCTCGGCGGTGACAAAAGCGGACCTGTCCGATATCCTGATTGGGGTCGCTGGCAAGGCCAAGGATTGCGAAACCACCTTGACCTTCGATAAAAAAGCCGCCAAGGAAACCGGCCTTTTCCGGATTCTCGTCTAAGCCCCCATCCTATAGTGGTTTCCGCAGCCTGTGCCTGTATGTCTGGCGGCGGGTCCTCCCCGGCATCCGCCGGAAATTCTTACCTTTGAATTTCCGATTAGAAGGGAAATTTCATGCCGAAGATCCATAATTTCAGCCCCGGACCCTCGATTCTCCCGCGCCAGGCCATGGAAGCGGGTTCCCGCGCCTGTCTCGACTTCAACGGAACCGGCCTCTCGCTTTTGGAGATGTCGCATCGCGGTAAGGATTTCATCGCGGTGATGGACCAAGCCGTCTCCTTGGTCAAGGAGCTGCTTGGCGTTCCTTCCGGCTATTCGGTGCTTTTCCTGCAGGGCGGCGCCAGCATGCAGTTCGCCATGGTGCCCTACAACCTGCTGGACGAAGGCGAGACCGCGGCGTACCTGGACACCGGCACTTGGGCCAACAAGGCCTTGAAGGAAGCCAAGCTGTTCGGCAACGTGAAGGTGGTGGCCTCGTCCAAGGAACAGAACTACAACTTCATCCCAAAGGGATATGCCATCCCCACGGACGCGAAGTATTTCCACGTCACCTCGAACAACACCATCTTCGGGACGCAGATGCAGCACTTCCCCGAATCGCCTATCCCGATGGTGGCGGACATGTCGAGCGACATTTTCAGCCGCCCGGTGGACGTTTCCAAGTTCGGCCTCATCTATGCCGGCGCGCAGAAGAACATGGGTATCGCGGGCACGACCTTGGTCATCCTTCGCAATGACTTGCTCGGCAAGGTGAAACGCAAGATCCCTTCCATGCTGGACTATAAGCTTCACATCGAGAACGAGTCGATGTACAACACCCCGCCGGTGTTCGCCATCTACGTGGCGATGGAAACCTTGAAGTGGGTGAAGCAGATGGGAGGCGTTACGGCCATGCAGAAGCGCGACGAAGAGAAGGCGCAGCGGCTTTACGCCGAGATCGACGCCAACCCGCTCTTCAAGGGCACCTGCGCGGTGGAGGATCGTTCCCGCATGAACGTCACCTTCGTAATGCAGAAGCCGGAGCTGGAGGACGCGTTCAATAAGGCCGCCGAGGCCGCCAACCTCTCCGGCCTGAAGGGACATCGCTCGGTGGGCGGCTTCCGCGCTTCCATCTACAATGCCCTGGAGCTCGAAAGCATCGACGCACTGGTGGCGGTGATGCGCGACTTCGCCCGCAAGCATGGTTAATGTGGCGGCGGCCTTCGCCGCCCCCTTGGCCCTCTCCCTCTCCTTGTCCTACGGGATCCCCGCAGCCGCCGGGGATCCCTCTCATCTTGCGCCCGATTCGGCGCTTTCGGACACCCTGAACCGATGGCCTTCAGGGGGCCCGGTTCCGGGAACTTCCGCTCCCGCAACCCCAGTTCTGGGGACTCCGGCTCCTACCGGGACTTCCGCTCCTTCCGTCGCGGATACCTCCCGTAACATCCATGATACCAAGGCCGAGCAAGAGCGGTTCCTGAATACCGTTACCGGATCCCATCAAAAGGCCAATCCGCCGGAGTGGCGGGCCCGCCCGCCTTATCCCGGCGCCCCCTTGCTGCTAAGCTTGCCGGTGGCCGACTTCCCCTATTCCTTGCGGGGAGGTTTCGATTCCCCCAGCATGCGGCAAAGCCTTTTGGCGTCGGCCGCTTTCACGCAATGGACCAATCAATCCCTGGTCTGGCTCTGGTCGGGAGCGGAATCCGGTTTCCTCCGCAATCTCCTCACCTATACCTCCCTGGGCCTATTCGCCTGGGTTTCCGATTATCTCCCTTTGGGGGACGCCTGGCTGCATGAGGAATGGCACCGGGCCGTTTTCACCCGACGCGGGATCGAAAGCTATAACGGCATTTATGATTTCGATCTCGGATCGAACGCCATCCCCGTGGAACACGTCGAGGATCGGGATTTGGCCGCCCTCAAGGATCAGCATCCGGCCGAGTTCACGCGGGTGATGGAAGCCGGAGGCGAGGGGGAGATCGAAGCGGCGCGCGAAATGCGTCGCCGGAATTTTTTCCTGGGGCGGCAGTCCTTTCCCGACCGCATCGGCTGGTGGGTGACCGGGCTGAATTCCTCGTTCTACATCTGGACTAGTTCCATCGATGTTTTCGACAAAGAGTTGCAGGACGAGAATGCGCGCGAGACGGATCCGCGCCAACGCGATTTCACCGGCCTCGATTACCGCGCCTGGGTTTACGATCTGCGCCATCCGGACGTGCCCTACGCGGCCGGGCCCCGCGGCCGCCTGCATCCTTCGGGAACCGGTTTCGATCGCTACCTCTTGAACAGCGATCTGACGGGGGACGAAAGGGATTTCCTCAAGCTGCAAGCCGGCCTTTCCCTTTTGAATTTGATCTCCGGGCAGAACCTGGGCTGGGACTGGCTGCCGGGGATCAGTCCTTGGGGCGGCCAGGGATACCTGTGGAACTTCGGCCTTACCCATCATCTCACGCCTTTCGGTTACGCCGTGGGCGGGGAATTCCTGGCGCGCCAGGGTAAGGCGGATTGGATCTTCACCGCGCAAGGGATGGCCAACGCCACCCTGGTGCTGCCCTGCCTGGGCGCGGAACTGTTCCGGTATCCCCTTGCGCTGGGGCGCGAACCGGTATTCCTCTCCTTGTCCCTGTCCGGTTGGTTGCAGCCCGAAGCGCAACGCTTCCGGGCCCAGTCCGCCGTGCCCGGCGCCTATGGCATGCTGGGAGCGGCCTTCCCCTTAGGCCAGAGCCTGGAGATTTTCGCCGAGGGTGACGCCAAGACCGATGGCTGGGTGCCGGGAGTGGTCTATCTGGATGCCGCGGCCGAAGGCCGCTTCGGGATCCAGATGCGGTTGTGAAGGCGCGTCGGGCCTGCAACGCCCGGCCGATCCGCCTCGAACACCCCTCCTCGATCCCTCAACCTAAAAGAACGTTGTCGATCAAGCGCGTTTTCCCGTAGAACGCCGCGACGGCAAGGGCCGCGGGAACGTCGAGCCGGTCGATAGGCTCCAGCCGGGCCTGGGATACGGCCTCCAAGTAATCGATGCGCGAAGGCGCCGAGACTTCGATATCCGCGCGCAGGATGGCTTTCAGATTCGCGGCGGAACGCTCCCCGCCTTCCCAGGCCGCTTGCGCCCGGAACAATCCGCGCGATAAGGCGGTCGCGCGTTCCTTTTCATCTTCCGTTAAATAGGCGTTGCGCGAGCTGAGGGCCAATCCCGAGGCCGCGCGTACGGTGGGGACGATCACCATTTCCAGATCCACGGAGAAATCCCGAGCCATTTTTTTCAGGATCATCGCTTGCTGCAAATCCTTTTGGCCGAAATAGGCGCGCCCGGGCCGAACGATGTGGAAGAGCTTGAGTACGACGGTGCAGACGCCGCGGAAATGGCCGGGCCGCGCGGCGCCGTCCAGAAAACGGTCCAGGCCCGGAACCTCGCAGTAGGCGGAGAAATCGGGCGGATAGAACTCCGCGACCGTGGGGGCGAAAAGCGCGGAGACCCCGGCTTCGCGGCAGAGCCGAGCGTCGGCCTCGAAGGGCCGGGGATAGCGGGCCAAGTCCTCGTTGGGGCCGAACTGGAGCGGGTTGACGAAGATGGAGACGACGGTTTCGGGCTGGGCGGCGCGCGAGGATTCCACCAACTTCATGTGCCCGGCATGCAGGGCGCCCATGGTGGGAACGAATCCGGGCCGATGGCCGGCAGGCAGCGCGTCGCGCCAGCGGCGGAAGTCTTCTATGCTCGCGAGAATTTCCATGGGGCCCTCTCGCCCAAAAGCTAATAAGAGGCTTTATCGGAAAGGGCACGAGGTGGCCAGAATCGGGGGCCCGCGGGCGGCCGGGAACCGCTCACTGGATTTTTTCTTCCTTCCGATCCAGGATCGAGCGCACCAGCTTGAGGAAGTCCCCGGGACGGAAAGGCTTGGCCGCGAAAAACGGGCGCTCCGATCCTTCCATGGGAAGCTTATGCACGTCTTCGGAATAACCCGAGATGAACAGGACGTCCAGTTGGGGATGGGAGCGCCCCAGGTGTTCCGCCAGCTCGATCCCGCCCATGCGATCCATCACGATATCGGTGATCACCAGGGAGAGCGGCGGATCGGCCGGTCCCGGCAAAAGCCGCAAGGCGACTTCGCCATCGGAGGCTTCGATCACCTGGTAGCCTTGCTCGCTGAGTATTTTGCCCAGCAGCCTCCGCACCACCGATTCGTCTTCTACCAGAAGGATGCGTTCGCCCGCACCCGCCCGCGCTGGTAGCGCCTCCGGGGGCGCCGCTTCGCGGTTGAGGTTCGCGCGCGGAGCCAACGGCAATAGGACGCGGAAGCGGGTCCCTTTGCCGGGCACGCTGTACACTTGCACGTGACCGCCCATCTGCTTGACGATTCCATAAGCGGTGGAAAGCCCCAGCCCCGAACCTTTGCCGAACTCCTTGGTCGTGAAGAAGGGTTCGAACAGATGGTCGAGCACTTCCGCTCCCATTCCGTGGCCGGTATCCTCGATCTCGAAGAAAACGAATTCGCCGGGCGGGATGCCGTCCTGGTTCTCGCGCGTCATCTCCGGCACCATTCCGGAACGGTCCGCCTCCACCATGCTCGCGAGACCGGTCTTCAGCTTCAAAACGCCTCCCCCGGCCATGGCGTCCCGCGCGCTTGACCTCCTTCAGGTTCTCATGCAACTGGGTTCCTTCCCGCACTTGCGCCAGGGACAAATCCGTGAATCCCAGGATGGCGAGGAGCAGATTGTTGAAATCGTGGGCGATGCCGCCGGCCAGGCGCCCGATGGCCTCCATCCGCTGGGAATGGACGGGCAGCCAGCTTCCGTCGCGGCGATGCAGGAAACCGCGCAGGTACGGATCTTCCGGGTTGATCGACGGGGCGATCAGATCCGGATACGCCGGGTCGCCGACATCGGCGGTGGGCCGGAAAACCGCGTTCACCTCCATCCCGATCACTTCTTGCTCCTCGCGCTCCAAAATGGCGAGGGCGGCACGGTTGCTGAAAATCACCCGGTTCTCATTGTCCAAAAGCAGGAGGCCTTCGGGAATGTTCTCGGTGATCGATTGCAATACAGACAATTGGCGCCGGATTTGGCTGCTACGCACCACCAGTTGGATTTCCGCCAGCTTGCGGGTGGTGATGTCCATCAGCGTCACGATGCCGCCCGATTCGCCGTCCCAGCCGATTTCCACCGGATTGGCGTCCACAAGGTAGAAGCGGGGTGACGAGGTTGAACATGGAGTTCGCCAGGGAACCCATGTTGAGGATGTTGCGGACCTCTTCCTGGCCGCGATTATCGGTGATGATCAGCGCATCCACCTTCCCGGCCCGGATGGCCTCCAGGGTCGCCTCCGCTTCCGCGAGGCGGCGGCGCGTATCCGCGAGCTCGGACTCGAGTTCGGCCGCGGACCGGGGCGGTTTCATCAATTCACCTTCCGTACGTTCAGGCCCATGAGCACTTGTTCTTCATCGGAAAGGTCCCCGAGGATGCGGCTGATGGGGGTGGGCAGGCTGCGGACCAAGGTGGGAATGGCCAGGATCTTGTCGGTACGGGCCAAGGCCGGATTGCGCGCGAGATCCACCACCTCCAGGCGGTAGCGCCCGCGCAGGTGCTCCTCGCAAATTTTCTTGAGGTTCTCGAGGGCGGCCTTGGACCTGGGCGTCTGCCCGGCCACATAGAGCTTGAGTTCGAAGATGTCGCCTCCGTCCGTCGCCGCGACCTCGTCCTCCGGGCTATTGATCGCCGCCTCCATCAAGGCTCCTTTTGGCCGATGGCGGCCGATGCCATGTAATCGTCGGACTTCCGCTTCCGGCCCATCTCGCGGCGATCATGATCCAGGCGCTCGCGCGCCGATCGCCTCTGCCTTATGAACAGGGCGGCTTCGTCCTGTTCGGCCTGGAACTCGGCCTGCATGGCGGCCCATTGCGCCTCCATCGCTTGGCGTTTGCGATCCAAACTGGTTTGCAGGGACTGGATTTCCTGATCGATGGCCGAGGCTTCGGACTGCTCTTTGGCTTCCATGGCCATGCGCGAAAATCCCGTCACGAGGCCCGCGGGCCCCACGTACACGTCGAGCAGGTCGATCCCCTCGCTGGTGATCAGGAATTCGCGGATCTGGTTGGAGTGCGCCATGCCGCGGGACTTGATGACGTAAAGGCCCCGGTTCCGTTCCCCGTTGTATTCGATATCGCGGACCACCAGCCAGGTGTCGATGAGGGAAGAGATGCCCACCTCGGTCGCTTCCAGGCTGCTTTGGGCCCCGGTTGTGAGGCCGGTGAACAAGGCGGTGATGCCCTCGTTCTTGAGGTGATCGATCAGCCGCACCAGCATGGCGTTGACCTCGCCGGCGCTTCCCATGGACGTCAGATTGGTGACCGGATCGAGGATGACGGCATCCGGGGCGAAATCCCGCACCATTTTGTGGATGGCGACCAGATGCATCTCCAGCCCGTAGATGGTGGGGCGCGAGGCTTGGAGCTTCAGCAGGCCCTGCGGACCCAGTGGCTCATGTCCAGTCCCAGCGATTCCATGTTGCGGATGATCTGGGAGGGCGATTCTTCGAAGGCGAGGTACAGGTATTTTTCGCCCTGCGCGCAGGTGGCATGCGCGAAATAATTGGCGATGCTGGTTTTGCCCCTACCGGCCGTCCCGGAAACCAGGATGGTGCTTCCGCGGTAGCGCGCCATCGCCGCGCTCGGCGGTGTACGCGCCGGACACCTTCATTTCCGCCTTCTCGACGCGGATGAATTCCACCACCAGCTTGCCTTCGGCCTCGAGCTCTTCGAGGTCGAAACCCAGGGAAGCCACGTTCTTGGCCAGGTCTTCCGGCGTCTCCTCGAAAGCGACGAAGACCCCCGGCTCCCCGTACTGGGGGATGCCCCGTACCAGGAACTCCATGGCCAACATGGTCTTGCCGCATCCGGTCCCGCCGCAGACCAGGGTAGGCCGGCCCCGGGGCAGGCCTCCCAGGGTATTTCGTCCAGGCCGGCGATGCCGGTAGGCGCCTTGGCAAGCGAAAGGGTAGGGGGGCTCAAGTTGGGCGTCGGCTCGGACATCGCTGCTCCTGGTTCTTTCGGAGGGTAGAGGGGCCGGTCCGGCCGCCGCGGAAGTGGCCCTGCCTTGTTTAAAACGCAGGGCCATTCAGTCGAAATAAATTTTTGGCCGAAGCGGCTTCAAGAAAAAAGACCCAGTAATGGGAAGGAGAGGGAACGGGAAGGAATCGGGAAAGCGGATCGGGCGATCCGCCCGGGATTAAGGCCTTATTTCTTCCCCAGGCTGGTCGGGGAGAAGTACGTCACCCCTTCGGGCACCTTGGCGATGGTCTCCACCAGTAATTGCAGATCGTCCGGATTCCGCACGAAATCGATGTTATTGGTATTGATTATCATCAGGGGCGAACCCGAGTAGTAGTGGAAGTAGTGGTTGTACGCCTGGTTCAAGGACTCGATATAGGTTTCGTCCATATTCCGCTCGTACGGGCGATCGCGCAGGCGGATGCGCTGCATGAGGGTGCGGGTGTCCGCCTGGAGGTAGATCACGTAGTCGGGCTTGACCAGGCTCCGCTCCAGGATGTCGGCCATGCGGTAGTACAGATTCAGCTCATTCTCGTCCAAGTTCAAGGTCGCGAAGATCTTGTCCTTGGCGAACATGTAATCGCTCAGGATCTGCGGGCGGAACAAATCCTGCTGATGGAAGACTTCCTGGATCTGGCGGAAGCGGGAGAGGAAAAAGAACATTTGGGTTTGGAAGGCGTAGCGGGACTTGTCCTTGTAGAAGTCCGAGAGGAACGGATTGTTCTCGAACTCTTCGTACAGCGGCATACAGCCCATGCGGCCGCAAAGGGCCCGCACCAAGGTGGACTTGCCCACGCCGATGACGCCTTCCACCGCTACGTAGCGGATGCGCTCGGGCAAGGCTATTTGCGCCGCCGGCAGCGGGCGGTATTCCTCCACGTCCTGGCGGCCCTGGATCTCGATGCAACGCTGCAATTGGGCGTAGACGTTTTCCTTGAATCCCGGCAAAATGAAGTCGGGATCCAGATCCGCCAACGGTACCAGCACGAATTGGCGATCGAGGATGGAAGGGTGGGGGACTTGCAAGCCTTCTTCGTGGAGGATCTCGCGCCCGTAGGAGAGGATGTCGATATCGATTTCGCGCGGGGCCCAGCGGCCGCGGGGCTGGCGGCCCAGGCGGGCCTCGGTATCGCCGCAGAACTTAAGCAAGGCGCGCGGTTCCAAGCGGGTGGAAAAGCGCACGACCAGGTTCAGGTACTTGCCCTGCGGGCCCGGCCCCACCGGCGCGGTCTCGTACACCCGGGATTTCTGGATGGGGGTGACGGCGATGGCTTGCAGCGCCCCGAGCGCGTTCTGGAGATGGCCTTGGCGGTCATCCAGGTTGCTGCCCAGGCCTAAGTGGACGATGGTTTCCGGGCGAGCCATGCGGGGCGAAAATATAGAAAGGAAGGGGGGCCGGTTCCCCCCGATCCCGGGTTCCGGGCCGCCTTGCATGCCGATTCCGGGGTTATTTTTTATATCTTTTTCGGCGTCCACATCCCTTTCTTTCCAACTACCACCTTCCACATCCCCGATCCGTCGCCCTCAAGGAGATCCATTTTGGCCAGCAGACCCAAAGCAGCCCTGAAGAAGTCCTCCGATAAGCTTAAAGAGCAGGAGATTTCCGCCCTGGAGAACGAGGCCCGGGTAGCCGAAGAGGAACGCCGCGAAGAAGAAGAGGACGGCGAGTCGGGCGATGGCGGCGGCAACGCCAAGACCTTGCAAGAGGCCAAGAACCGCTGGACCGAGCTGAAGAAGCTGGGGATGAAAGAGCTCATCAACATGGGGCTCGAACTCGGCATCGCCGATCCCCGCAGCCTGCGCAAGCAGGCCCTGGTCTTCTCCATCCTGGAACGGGAGACCGGCGGCATGGCCGCCATCTACGCCGAAGGCGTGCTGGAAGTGATGGACGAAGGCTACGGCTTCCTGCGTTCGCCGGAGCATTCCTACGTGGCCGGCCCGGACGACGTGTACGTCTCCTCCACCCAGATCAAACGCTTCGGACTGCAAACCGGGGACACCATCTCGGGCATGGTGCGCGCGCCGAAGGACAACGAACGTTATTTCGCCTTGCTCCGCATCCAAAAGGTGAACGGCGAAGAGCCCGAAGTCTGCCGGGACCGGGTGTCCTTCGACAACCTCACGCCTTTGCATCCGGACGTGGCCTTCAACTGCGAGTACGACGCCAAGGAAATCAGCACCCGCATCATGAACCTGTTCACGCCCATCGGGCGCGGGCAGCGCGGCCTGATCGTGGCCCCGCCGCGGGCCGGCAAGACCATCCTCTTGCAGAACATCGCCAACGCCATCGTCAAGAACCATCAGGAAGTGAAGCTGATGGTGCTGCTCATCGACGAGCGCCCCGAGGAAGTCACGGACATGCGCCGCAACGTGCCGGCCGAGGTCTTTTCCTCCACCTTCGACGAGCCCCCGGAGCGCCATATCCAGGTGGCCAACATGGTCATCGAAAAGGCCCGCCGCCTGGTCGAGCACAACCAGCACGTCGTCATCCTTTTGGACTCCATCACCCGCCTGGCGCGCGCGCATAACGTGGTCATCCCGCATTCGGGCAAGATCCTGTCGGGCGGCGTCGATGCCATGGCCCTGCAGAAGCCGAAGCGCTTCTTCGGATCGGCCCGTAACATCGAAGGCGGCGGCTCGCTCACCATCATCGCCACCGCGCTCATCGAAACCGGATCGCGCATGGACGAAGTCATCTTCGAGGAATTCAAGGGAACCGGCAACATGGAGTTGATCCTGGATCGCCGCATCTCCGAGAAGCGCATCTGGCCGGCCATCGACGTGTTCAAGTCGGGCACCCGCAAGGAAGAGCTGTTGATGACGCCGGACGATCTGCGCCGCGTGTGGATCCTGCGCCGTTACCTGCAAGACCTTTCCCCCGTGGAAATCATGGAGTTCCTGGTGGACAAGTTCAAGGGAACCAAGAACAACAAGGAATTCCTGGACTCGATGAATGGTTGACTTCCAGTACGTCGGCGTACTCGGTTGCGGGAACATGGGCGGCGCCCTGGTGCGCGCGCTCATAGCGTCGGGCACGGTTCCGGCCAAGGACCTCTTCGTTTACGATACCCTCGCGCCCGCCATGGAAGGCCTCAAGCGCGAACTGGGCGTCCAGACCGTGGACCAGGCCCATGATTTGCCGGATCGCTGCGACGTGCTCATCCTTGCGGTTAAGCCGCAGATTTTCCATCATATCGCCCCGGGCCTGCGCGCCCAAAGCGGCCCCAAGGAACGCGTGGTCCTTTCCGTCATGGCCGGGGTCACCAGCGAGGACATCCGCGCCCACTTCCCGGAGGATTACCAGGTCGTGCGCAGCATGCCCAATCTGCCCCTGTCGGTGGGGGAAGGCGCCACCGCCATCGAGACCGACGGGCATTCCGAGGCCACCTTGCTTTTGGCCGAACACATCTTCATGGCCGCCGGCCGTACCGTGCGGGTTACCTCCCACCAGATGGACGCGGTGACCGGCCTCTCGGGCAGCGGGCCCGCCTACGTTTTCGAATTCGTCGAAGGGCTCATCCTCGCCGGGGTCAAATCGGGATTGCCGCGGGAAACCGCGGCGGCCCTGGTGATGCAGACCGTCAAGGGCGCCCTCAAGCTGCTGGAATCCTCCAAGGACGGGCCGCCGGCCTGGTCTGCCAAGGTTTCCTCTCCCGGCGGGACCACCATCCACGGGCTACACGTTTTGGAAACGGCGGGCTTTAAGGGGATCTTGATGGCCGCGGTCGAAGCCGCGGTGGAGCGGTCCAAGGCTCTTTCGGGCCGCTGAAGGCCCTTGGCCTTACGTAACTTACCCGTTACCCAGGCAGAGGCTTGAGGTACCTTACCCGCCAGCCTTCCTGCCGGGGACGGGGGAAGTCGTTCGGGCCCTTATGGTCCGGGGCCGGATGCAGCAGCCGGTTCCCCCGTCCTTGCCCGGTCAAACGCGTATATAACGTCTCCCAATCGGGGATCGACGCCTCTTCCTGCTCCCAATTCGCTACGCGGGAATGTTCCGCCCAGCCCGCCAACTTAGGCATCGCTTTCCCATGCTTTCCGCGGTTGCGGAAGGCGAGCATGGCAGCCTGATCCTTCCAGATTGTGACCGTCCAGAAAGTCCGCCGGACGTCCATCAGCATGCATCCTGCCAGGTAACCCGGGGCCTTGCGCACTTGGCCGGCGATAGGGCCGTTCCCGATGAAGAAAGCTGGAAAGAATAACCAACCACGCAAGCGGAGGCGGGTTACGGAAACGTGAGGCATGCGGAAAAGATAAAGTAATTCCTGAAGTTTCCCGAATTGCCACCCCTCCCCGCAGTAAGGATATAATGGCAGGGTGAATCCCTTTCCGGAGGCGCGCCCGAATCTCCCGCGGTCGGCCGCGTTACTCGTTCTAATCTCCGCCTTATGGCTATGCCCCCGCGCCTTAGCCAAGGTCCCCGTCAGCGTCTTGGGCGCCTACGTAGAAGGCAAGGATTCCGATTACGTGGAGGGTTTGGCGTGGGACTTGTCCCAAGCCTTGGCCGACGACACCGCGCTCCTGGTTTTCGATCTCCGTAAGAAGAACGCGGGTTACCTGGACTCGGCGCATGCCTCCGGAAGGCTTCGCGATCCCAAGCTGCTGGCCGCCCTCTCGGGGGACCGGGTCAAGCGGGGCCTATTGATGGAGTGCCAGGAACTGAAGGAAGAATACCGTTGCTTCCTGGAGGCCTTGGAAATGCAAGGCGACGGCCCGGCGCTGAAGGATACCCTGCACGCGTTGTTGGAAGCCGGGCAGAAGCGAAAGCTTTTCGGCCAGGCGGCAGCCGCCACCTTCGCGCGCAAGCTCAAGGCCAACGACCGTGCCACGCTTCCGGCGCAGGACCGCCTGGCGGTCCTCAAGCTACGCACCCCGGCCCGCCCGGCCATGCTCATCCGCGGGCTTGCCATCCTCAGCAAGGGTTCGGTCGCCGAGGTCCCGTTGGGAACCACCCTCGTGATCCAGGACGCGCCCGGCCCGGTGGCGGTCAGCATCGAGAACGTCCACTATCTGCTTTATCCGCACTCCTCGTACACCTACCTGTTGCCCAAGGTGGTGCAACTGAACGAGGGGACATTGGGCATCCTCAAGGGCGTCGATTCGGCCTCCATCGAAGGGCGGCTGCGTTCCGCCGCCGCCTTGGATCAAAGCAACCTGATTTGGAAAACCCTGACCAAGGTGGCCGCCCTCGATACCAGCAACCTCATCTGGAAGGGCTTAGGCCGGGTAACCTCGCTGGACAGCCACAACCTCATCCTCAAGAACTTGCAACGGATCACCTCCCTGGACAGCAGCAACGTGCTTTTCAAGACCCTGGGGAAAGCCGTGGCGCTGGATACTTCCAACCTGGTCCTGCGCACGCTGGCGCAGGTGGCCGCGTTGGATACTTCCAACCTTATCTGGAAGGGCTTAGGGCAGGTGTCTTCGCTGGACAGCAACAACGTGCTGTGGCGCAAACTTGGCGAGGTCGCCACCCTCGATGGCAACAGCATCTGGAGCAAGCTCGGGCTGCTGGCCTTCCAGGACCAGCTCGTGGTGCTGACGCCATCTTTTATCGTACGGGGTCAGCCGCAGGCGGTACTGTTGCGCCATGACGGCAACGTTTCCACCGTGGAAGTGGTGAAAGGTAACGTCAACGTGCAACCGCTCTTGAGCTCGGTCGAGCCCGCGACCCTGGGCCCGATGCGGGTGGCGCGCACCCGCGGCTACGCGCTCAAGCTGGAACGCCTCAATCCCATGCGCGCCGACAGGCTCTTGCGCGAATTCGATGATCTCGATCCCAACAAGGGTAGCCGTCCCTTCGCCATCTTCCTGCCGGGCAAGCTGTTCGGGGCGGGCGCCTCCCTGCACACCGCAGATCGCTCCATCCAATCCTTCGTGGCCGGGGAATTCCAGGCGCTGGATATGGAGACCGACGTGCTCTCTTCGGAAAAGGAAGGCTGGAGCGAGTTCCCAGGCACCCTACGCAGCGGAGCGCAGGAAGCGGGCTGCTACTTGTGCAGCCCCGACAGGCTAGGACCATGAAGCCTGGCCAATCTGCGCTCGTCTGGACCTTGGCCTTGGCATCGGTAGCCCATGCGCAGACGGCCGACAGCACCGAGTACGGGAAAGAACGCAGTTACCCCTGGATCGCGCATAGTTCCCTCGACGTATTTTACCTGCACACGCCTGCCGAGCCTGGCCGCCCGTTTCCATACCAAGCCAGCCTCTATCAGGGCTTCACCATCCAATCCCTATCCTTCGCATGGTTCCATATCGGATTGCGATCGCGCGAGACCTACGTATACGGGTTCGAGGATCCCTACAGGGAGCCCATGGTGCTTAAGCTGCAAGGCAGCGTCGAGATACTGCCCGATCTGGCCTACGCTTCCCTGGGAGGCAACATACCCTTGTTGGCCGGCAAGCTGAGCGTGGAAGATACCCTGCCGCTTTACCAGGCCCTGAACGGCTACGATCCTTTTCCGAGCCCTGATTTCCTTTCCCCGCAGGCTTTGCAGATCGCCGTGTTCGGCCGCTACGCCTGGGCCAATTGGACCGCCATGGCGGGGTCGGCCTACGTGCGTGAAACCTTGTTCCGCGGGCTTCCGGGCGCATCCTTCTACCCCGCGGCCTACTTCGATCTCTTCGGGCGGGCCATATTCCAAGGCGCCGCCGCGCGGCACCGCATTGACGTACGCGCATCCCTTTACGGCGATGAAGAGAACGCGGATCGCATCCCGGCCCATCTGGAAGGCAACTTATACCAGCTGCGCTACGAATGGCTGAAGTCCCTGCGCAAGGTGGGATGGCAACTGGGGGCGGGCGCCGCCGGCAAACCGCCCGATCGGAACCGCCGTATCATGCTGAAGTCGGACCTGGTGGCCGCCGCGCGCGACGAGAACCTGCAACGCGCCTACGGGGAGGCGGCCTTGACATGGGTCCCGTCGCCGGGGATCCTATGGCGCCTACACGTTTTGCCCAAGGCCATTTTCAGTTGGAACGGGGAACAGTCCGGTTACGAGGCCGAAACCGGGATTTCGGTCGGCCTCAAGGTCTGGGAATACCACCGCGTGCGTGCGACCGGCACCGTGCTGATGGGCGCCCTGGACGGAAAGCAGTACCTGGGTTTCGGCATCCACGCGGAGTTCGCGTTCCGGCACCTGGGCGTACAAGATCTGGACGATGGGCCGGAACCCGCCGAAGGCGGATAAGGCCCCGATTCCGTTAAGGGCTTTAAGGGTTGGGTAGGGATATGGAAGATTTGAGGAAATGGTACCGTACCAGTTTGCCGGCGAGCATCGACGCTCTCAAGGCAGCGCGCAGGACTTTGGCCAATTCCCCGGCCGGGGCGGATTCCGTGCGGCGCATCGCCCATAGCCTGCAACGTCCCGCGGGCGCCCATGGCTTCCGCCACATCAACGATACCGCGCAAGCGGTGGAGCGCTGCCGGCCCGAAGAGCTACCGGCTTACCTGGATCAGTTGCTCTCGGAGTTGATCCGGGTCAATGCTTCCCTGGCCCCGGGGGATCTGCCCCGTATCCTCGTCATCCAAAATGATCCCCAGATGGCGCGCTTGCTGGAAACCATCCTGTCGGGATCCGATCGGGAGATCGTGGCCGCGGGAAGCGCCGCCGAAGCGCTGGCGGCCCTAGAAGACCGTCAGTTCTCCCTCATCGTCCTCGATCTTTACCTGCCCGACGCCGACGGGCGCGTTTTACTGATGCAATTGCGCGATCGTTCCGCCACCGCCGCGGTTCCCGTGATCGTACTTTCAAGCGTGGGCGGCCCTCAGCCCAAAACGGAGTGCTTTGCGCTCGGCGCCGACGCCTATTTCGAGAAGCCGTTGGCGCCCGAGGTGCTCAAGGCCGCCGTCTCGGCGCGGCTGCATCGATCGGTGGAGCATCGCCGCGAAGCCCGGCAGGACGCCCTCACGGGCCTTCCCAACCGCGCCGCCTTCCGCGAAGGCTTCCAGCGCATCGTCGCCATGGCCGGCCGCAATAACGAACCCACGTCGCTGGCCATACTCGATTTCGATCTGCTGAAAAGGATCAATGATCATCTCGGGCACGTGGCCGGCGATGCCGCCCTCCATCATGCCGCGCGGGCCTTCTCCGCTTCATTACGACGCTCGGACTTCCTGGCCCGTTGGGGCGGCGATGAATTCGCCTTGCTCCTGCCCAACACCAACGTCATCGGGGCGCGGTTCGCCCTCGATAAGCTTTTCCATTCCCTGGCCGATGCCCCCTTCCGCACCTTCGACGGCCGTCCCGTCATCCTAACCTTTTCCGCGGGCGTGGTTTCGGTCCCTCATGAGGGGAGCCTGGAGGACGCCATCGCCGAAGCCGATCGCTGCCTGTATCTGGCCAAGAGCGGAGGGCGCGGGCGCATCGTCTGCGAAGGCGATCCGTCGGGCGCGCAGACGCAGCGGATCCTGCTCGCCGAATCGGATGATGGCGTGGCGGCCATGGTGGCGGACAGCCTGTCGCGCGAAGGCTTCGAGGTGGTGCGTTGCCGTAACGGCGCCGATGCGCTACGCGCGGCCATGGCAACCCCGTGCTCGCTTTGGATACTCGATCTGCAGCAAGAAGATCCGGCCGGGCGGAGCCTGCTGGCGGAGTTGCGGGCCATTTGGCGCGGCCATCGCGTTCCCGTGCTCATGACGGCCCCGCTGGGCCGCGAACAAGCCATCGCGGGGGGCATCCGGGAAGGCGCCGACGATTACCTCGTCAAGCCGTTCTCTCCCCACGATCTCACGACGCGGGTGCACAACCTGCTGCGCCGCAGATGATCCGCGGCCAGGCTGCGTGGACCGCCAGCCGTGCTACTTGGTCCGTAGTGGTTTAGCGGCCCTTAAGGGGCGGGTTCGGAGGGGGCGGGGGTCGTGGGGGATTGCTTGCCGGCCCGCACATGCGCGCCCGGGGCTTGGCCGGTTTTCATGCCTTCGATGCTTTTGCGGATGATCAGGGCGGTCTCGTGCGGGCCCTGCAAAAGATCGGTCGGCTCGTGGGTTACGCCTTTCGATCTCCAATACCAGAACAGGGTTTCGCGCAGGACCGCCAGGAACAGGATCGCCAAGGTGGCGCCTATGACCACGAACACCAGTATGAGGAGCATTGCGCTGAAATTGCCCATGGTTTCCGCCTCCGGTGTCCGCTCCTTCGACGTCTAAAGATACTCCCGGCCCGGCCTGACGGCTGGCGGAATCCTCCCGGGACGCCGCGATGGGACGGTCCCGATCCCCCCATAGTGAGGAAAATCACACAATCGGGCCCAGCCCGGCAAATTACGCGAAGATGGGTCTATGCTTTTGCATAGAAAGGTGTATGCTACGCATACACCTTGTAATCGATTTCGGGGAACAGGTTGTCCGTGGCTTCCAGGTTGGCGAGGAACGGCTCATAAATTCGGCCGGAACGGATCTGGCGGTAGAGTTCGAGGCAATTGTGGACATGCACCTTGGTGCGCTTCACCGCGTATTCCACCATGGTCCCCGTCTTCATGATGAAAGCCCAATCCGAGGCTTGCGCAAGCAAGAGCTCGCGGGCCATCTGGTTGCGCGCGCGCCGATCGAGATCGCCGGTTTCGGGTAGCTTGGCCGCTTCGTGCATCAGATCCGCGGCCTTGTGCAGGTGCGGATAGATCCAATCGTTGCCGCCATTGAGCCACACGTCGGCGTATCCGCCTGCGCCCCACGATGAGAAGGCCGGATCGCTTTTGGGAATGTCCTTGTGGACCATCAGGTAGTCGCGTCCCGTCGAGAGCGTGATGCGATGCGTATCCTCGGTCAGGATCTTGCGCATCACGTTGCCGAGGAATTGCGGGCCCTCGTACCACCAATGCCCGAACAATTCGGCGTCGTAAGGGCATACGATGCAGGGAGGCGTATCCATCCGCCCCTCCAGCCATTCGGCCTGCTTGTCGCGATTGAATACGAAATTCTCCGCATGCTCGCGGGTGGCTTGCGTGGCCCACTCCTCGACGTAGGGCTCCTTGTAATTGCCCTTGCCCGTGATGCGGAAGTATTTGATGCCCGTATTGATGCGCAGCCCCATGGGATGGATGTAGGGGCCGATGTAATCGAGCGGCAGATCGAAGCCCACGTCGCGATAGAATTCCCGATAGCGGAAATCGCCGGGATAGCCTTCCTCCGCCGACCATACGGCCTTCGAGGACTCCTGATCGCGGGCGAACGCGAAGACCCCGTTCGGGGTTTCTATCGGGGCGTAATTGCCTTTGGGCGAGGGCGGCTCGCCCTGCAGGATCCCGTGGGTATCCACGAAGAAGTAGCGCAGCCCGGCGGCTTTGATATGCTTATCCAGGCCTTTGTAATAGCCGCATTCGCCCAGCCAGATCCCCCACGGCTCCTGCCCGAAATGCTTCCAGTAATTCCCCACCGCCACGTGCAACTGCGCTTCGACGGCGCGCGGGGAATAGCGCAGGTTGGGGAGGAAACCATGGGTGGCGCCGCAGGTGATGATCTCCAGGTTCCCGCGTTTCTGGAACTTGCGGAAGCCGTTGAGCAGGTTGCGGCCGTAGCTTTCGAAAACCTTGTAGCAGGTCTCGAACAGATTGCGGTACATGGCCGCCACGAAGCAAAAATTCTGGTCGTTCTTGGTGCGCGTGCATTCCTTCTCGGCCAACTCGCGCAGGCGGTTGATGTGGTTCACGTAGCGGGTCTGGAGCAGCTCGTCCGCCATCATCTCGCACAGCGGCGGGGTGAGGCTCATGGTGATCTTGAAGGGCAATCCGTCCTTGGCCAGCGCTTCGAATTGCAGAAGCAACGGGATGTAGGTCTCCGTGATGGCCTCGAAGAACCAGTCCTCCTCCAGGAAGCGGGCGTGTTCGGGATGTCTGACGTATGGGAGATGGGCGTGCAGAACGAAATTCAAATAACCCATCAGGTGAGGACCAACTCCTTGAGATCATAGGTGAAGGAGCGGCTGGCCCCCGACCGTGATGCGATCTCGAGATTGAGGATGTCCTTCTGGTAGGGAAATTCCGTCTTGAAAAAGCCTTGCGCATCAACGGGCACGGAATTGCCCGACAAGTAGACCCGGGTACCCGGCAAGACCTTGCCCGAGACCTCGAGGCGCGCCTTGGGATTCGCCGGTTTCGACTTGGGGGCCTTTCCCGCTGAGCGGTTGGAACCTGCGACTCCTTGCGCGGTTGCGGCTTGGGCGGGCGCATCGCCCGCTCCGCGGGACCAGGATGAGGAGCTCATGCTCTCAGAACTCAGGTTCCATTCGGGCACGAAGGCGCGGATATCCTCCACCACCAGGTGTTCCGAGCTGCCGATGATCTTGGTATGCTGCGACGAGTAGGCCAGCACCTCGTTCTGTTCGGCCAGGCGCTTTTGGGTGGCCGCCCAGCTTTCGGGAAGCTCGGACAGGTTGGAACGGATGATGGAAATGAAATGCCCCGAATCCGAAAGCCAGCCCAGCTCGACCTGATAGCGTTGCCCCACCTGCGGCACGCCGAAATACCATTTGCGCGCCCAGAAAAAAACGGGGATGAAGGTGAAATTCGGTTCGAAGAGCGACTTCGATTCCCAATTGATCTTCAGCGTCTCCCGGTAATTGCCGGCGGGCATCTTCTCCTTTTCCTTTTCCCCGATCAGGGTAGGAGTCAATTCCCAATAGCAGAACATGTACTCGGGATCCTTCGGCATCAGCACCAATTTCGGTTCGCTATAGCTGCCGGGGAGTTCGGGGGCCACGTCGGGGAAACCGAATTCGCGTTGGGCGGGATGCTGCTGGAAGGATTTGGTGCGCCAAACGCGCTCGCGGGTTTCGCCTGGTTTGATAAGCGAAATGGAGAATTCCTCCAGCGTCAGTTCCGTTTCCGAAGCGGCCTTGGCGGATTTCCCCGCCTGGGCTTTGGCGGCGGCCTGATCGGAGGCGCTCTTCACGGACGAGCCTCGGGTGGAGGCCGGCTTGCTTTCGGCCTTGGGCGCGGCGGGCTTCGGCTTGCTTCCTTTGGAAGCATTCGCCGCTTCGGCGGCTTTTACGGATTTGGCTTCGGAGGCCTTGGCAACCGGGGATTCGTCCTTGCCTTTAGGCTTCTTGGGAGCGGCGGACGCTGAGGCCTTGGCGGATTTGGACTTGGCGGTATCGCTCAAGGAGGCGTCCTTGGATTTGCCGGACGTGAGTTTTGAATTCTTATCCAGCTTGCTCTTCATGGATGCTCCTCCAGGCGGGTCCTACCTCCGCTTGCGGATGGGTTGTCCCCATACGCTCACGCCGGTCAACGTCGCGGAAACCTTTAAAAAATCTTCAGTCCATAAATTATTTTCTACGCCGCTTCGGTGTCCATACTTTAATGCGATATCGAGCATGTTTCCGTGCCGTCCTAAGGGTAAGCCCGTCCCCAGCGTGGCGTAATATAAGTCGGTTTTATCCAGATATTGGCTTTCGTAACCCAGTCCCCCGCGGATTGCCATCTTGGTGTAATAGGCTTCGTAAGTCGTGCCACTTCCCTGGAACTCATAACCCCCGCCGATCCGAAAAGCGGGGTTCACCACCCCAGTTGGGTCCTTGTCCCAGGCTTCCCAGCCAAAATCGACGGCTAAGGTGTGGTGTACCCCGGGTTTATAGGCAGCACCTGCTTGCAGGGTCCAAGGAAGGGAGCGGGTGTCTTTCCTTTGTTCGTCCGAAACCAGCCCGGTCACCGAGCGCGTAGTGGTTCGGTTCAGGTCCGCCGAAAGGGTGCCCGATGCGCCGATGCTCCAGTTCTTCTGACGAATTGTCAGTGAAGCCGTCGGGTAGGCCCCGGTGCTGCGGATGGAAATCGTATCGCCCTTGAGGTTTTCGGCATTGAATAGGGTGTCGTTGCCAGGGTTATTGTCGAAATTCGCGCTTTCGATGAAGCGTTCCCGGCCGATCAGGAAATTATATCCCAGGGACAATGCCAACCAGCGGGCCGGGGCGTAGGCCACCGTTCCCGCCAACTCATACAACCCGCCTTGGGCGCTGAAACTCTGCACGACATCGGGCGTGGCTTGGTTGACGGGCATGAAGCTGAAATCGCGCTGGAAGCGTTGCCGATAGTAGACGCCGAAGTTAAGCGGCAGTCGGGTTTGGAAATTGAGGGCGATATCGGGGATGACGAAGGACGTTGTGCGGTTGGACCTGTCTGCGTCCTGGATCCAATCCAAGTCCGAATCGAAAGTGGCCGAAAACGATGTCTTGTCGTTCCAGGCGGTGCGTGACGGGTTTAAAATGCTGGCGCCTTGCTTATTGACCGAGGCCAGGCCGGCTTCGCCCATGCCCTTTTCACGCGCGTTCTGACCGCTGACTTCCACGCCATACCCCTGGGAGAGGGCGCTTAATGGCGAGGTTTCGGAATGGGCTGTCAGAACGGCCGCGAATAGCGCTAGGGTGGGCGCGAGGACGGGGAACGGGTAGAGGACCGAGCGGCTCATTTCAACGCGCCTTCAGGGGATAGAGATAAACATCGAGATCGACGGAGATTGCGCCCGAATCGATCCGGGGCTGGATGACCGAGAGGACCGGGAAAACGACCTCATGCGCGAGGGAGTCCCCCGAAGCGGGGGCCGCTTTGGGATTGTATGCCCGGAAGTAGGGCCGGAATTCGAAATCCTGGCGCGCATCGGTTCCGAGAAGGGTGCGGTTGATCAGGGTGCGTATCCCTCCGGTCGCCCGCAGGGGGATGCTGTCGCTCTCCGGCATAACGAAGTGGGGAAGCAGGGAGTCGAGGATCATGGGATCGCCCGTGGTCGGATCCCGGAAGGCGTTATTCTCGATTCCCGAGCGCAGGCTCAAATAACTTTGCGCCAACAAGGTGTCCGCCCCGGCATTCAGCTGGAGAGTCAGAGAATTGGATTGGCCGTAACCGGTCAGGGACGCATTGATTTGCCTAACGCCTCCTACCGGAAGGAAAACCGTGTCGTTACGGGTCGTATCCTTGGAGAAGGAAAGGACGACGCGTCGAAGCAGCGAATCGGCCTTCGAATAGGAAAGGCTGACTTTGTTGACGATGGTTTCCGGATGGCCGATCTCGGTGGTGTACCAAGGCGTAACCGAATCCCCAACAGGGATGTTGTCCACGCGCGTGCCGGCATTTATTTGGGGATCGCCCAACAAGGTGTCGATGCCCGTGTAAAGCCGGACCTGGACGGGCAGTCCCGCTTCCAGGGTGGGTTTCAGGATGGGCAAAGTAATCGAGGCGAAGGGAACGTAATACTGCAGGGACAGGGTGTCCGTGGAACGGGGAGGCGCCTTGATACCCTGACGGGACAAGGCCGCGTCCAGGCTGTCCAATAGGCGCGCCCGGTCGAAAGAGACATGCAAGCCGCGCTGGAACGGAACCACGAGATCGGTGCTGGGGCCCGCGTAGCGTAACGTGTAAGATACCGCTAATTGGCTGCTGCCGGCGTCCATGGGGATCAGGCGGTTGTGGCCATCCAGGGAATCGGCGGGCAGGTTGCGGCCGAAAAGCAAAGCGGGGCGGCGGGTATCGTCATACGCCCATTGGCCTCCCAGGCGGAGCATGGCGGGAAGCGTATCCGCCGGTTCGGACCCCGGAAGGGGAATCAACCGCATTTGGATCAAGTGCAAGTGGCCTTTGCTCTTGGACAGGAGGGCCTCAAGGGCGGGAAGAGTATCGGCCTGCAATTGCGCCCGCAGGGAGTAAGCCCCGGCGACCTGCAACCGGATGGTATCCGTCGTGGTCGGGGCCGGAAGGCGGGCGAGGGTGTCGCCGTTGATCAGGAAGCGGCGGTTCCGTTGGGCGACGGAATCGTTCCAAACGTCGTCGGCAAGGCCCTCGTTCGTGAAGTCCCAGGCGAGTACGGCGAAATCCAGATGATCGCGGACTTTGCCGGAATCGGCGAGGCTCTCCAGCGCCTTCGTTCCGTTATCGATAAAAGACCCGACGTTCAGCCAGACGGGCGTTGATAAGGAGAGCCTCAGTGTAGCGGTTGAATCGGATAAGCTGTCCAGTAGGCTGCTATCGGCGATATCAAAGGCGAAGCGGGGCTCGGCGGTGAACTTGCCTTGCACGCCCGCCAGCAGGATGGTGTCGTTCAGATGGGACGGCTCGGCATCCGTGGTCCAGTATTTCGCTACCGGAAAGTTCTTGACCTTGACATGGTACAGAGGATTCTCGAAGACGATCCCATTCTCGCTGAGAAAGCCGCCGCCGGTCTGATTGGGGCCGTCCGAGATGCACCCGGCGAGAAGCCCGGCCGCGAGGACGGGCAGAACGGGCAGGTATTTGGGCCAGCTCTGCTGCTTGGTCGTGCGTTCAGGTTCGGTTCTCTGGGATTGGGCGCGGGGCGATTCCGGGCAGTCGATCGGGAGGGGACCCATGGTGGAACAGGCTTTCCGCAAATCCGTTTGCTTATGGAGGGGAAAAGCCCCCGCCAGTTTCCGCCCGATCAGCCTGCGGTTCAGGCGAGTGTCGGGAGAGCCCCCATTGGGGCGAACCGGGGCAAAATATAAATAAACGGGTACTACGGAAACCGCGCGCGGGGGAAATTCCTAACTTTGCCCGCATGTCTTTCACCGCACGCTTCAAAGGCCCCGGTACGGGCAATACCTTCCCTCTCGATCAAGTGATCTACCGCGATAGCGACGGCGGCTTGTTGGAGGTCGAACACGATTTGGATCGTCTGCGCCAGCTCTCCGCGGACCAATGGAAGCGCCTTTTCGAATCGCGTAGCGGAAGCCATAATTGGCCTTACGCCTCGGGGGTTTGGGGCAAAAAGGAGTGGGTGCTCCCGGAGATCGCCGACGAGGACATCGTTTCCTTGAACGAGGGTTGGACCAACCTGTTCTTCGCCAAGCGCTTGGGCGAACACCTGGGCCTGGACGATTTATGGGTCAAGCTGTGCGGCAACAGCCATACGGGGTCCTTCAAGGATCTGGGGATGACGGTGCTGGTCTCCCAAGTCAACCGTATGCGCCGCAAGGGCGTGCCCATCAAGGCCGTCGCCTGCGCCTCCACGGGCGATACTTCGGCAGCCCTGGCCGCCTACTGCGCGGCCGCCGGAATCCCCTCGGTAGTATTCCTGCCGGGGAAGAAGATCAGCGTGGCCCAGTTGATCCAGCCCATCTCCCACGGCGCGATCGTGCTTTCCCTCGATACCGATTTCGATGGCTGCATGAAAATCGTGCAAGAGGTGACCGAGGATAAGGGATTGTACCTGGCCAATTCCATGAATTCGCTCCGCATCGAAGGGCAGAAGACCATCAGCGTCGAGCTGTGCCAGCAGTTCGGATGGGAAGTGCCCGACGTTATCATCATCCCGGGCGGCAACCTCGGGAACGTCTCGGCCCTGGGCCGCGGCTTCGATATGATGCTGGAGTTGGGGCTCATCGCCAAGAAGCCCCGGCTGGTGGTGGCGCAAGCGGCCAACGCCAATCCCCTCTACCTGGCTTATAAGAGCGGTTTCGGCAAGCTGATGCCCATCCAAGCCCGCAGGACCGAGGCCTCGGCCATCCAGATCGGCAATCCGGTCAGCTACGAACGCGCCGTGCGCGCATTGAAGAAGTACGACGGAGAGGTTTACCAGGTAAGCGAGGAACAGCTCGCGAACGCAGCCCATCTGGCCGATCGCACCGGGCTCTATTGCGATCCGCATACGGGCGTGGCCATGGGCGCGCTCTTGCAAATGGTGGAAGCGAAGGCCGTGTCGCGCAAAGACCGCATCATCGTAGTATCAACGGCCCACGGATTGAAATTTTCGGAATTCAAGACCAAGTACCACAAGCGCGAATTGGCCGGGGTGGATGCGAAGTACGCGAACCCGATCGAAGAGCTGCCCGCCGACGTCGATCGCGTGAAGGCCGTACTCGAGAAGCGGTTCAATGAAATCGTTTGAAAGCAAAAACGGCCATCCTGTTCTCGGACGCGATGCTTTTATGCATTGCGGGCTGCATGTTCCGCTCCTAAGGCGATGGCCCGCAAACCGACTC
>Ga0265324_10000072_pt1 | contig 79932 bp, 60 predicted proteins | sample 41419metaG_FD_198634 | JGI IMG/M metagenome (GOLD analysis project Ga0265324, IMG submission 198634) | Rhizosphere microbial communities from Carex aquatilis grown in University of Washington, Seatle, WA, United States - 4-14-19 metaG | ecosystem: Host-associated > Plants > Roots > Rhizosphere...
CCCGGCCCGGGTCAAGGCTTGGCCAGGACTTCGGTCAAGAAGCCGTTGACCTTGGCCACGTAGCCGGCCGGATCCTTGATCTCGGAACCTTCGGCAAGCAGAGCCTGATCCACCAGCAAGGCGTACCAATCCCCCAGCTTCGGATTGGCCGCGTCGGCGTCGTACATCTTCTGGAGGCTCTTCATGATGGGATGCTCGGGATTGATCTCCAGGACGCGCTTGCTGGCCGTGACTTTCTGGTTCGCCATCTTGAGGATGCGCTCCATGTTCGAGCCCAGGTCGCCTTCGTCGGCCACCAGTACGCAGGGGCTTTCCTTGAGGCGCGAGGTCACGCGCACTTCCTTGAGCATGTCGCCCAGCTTCTCCTGGAAGTCCTTCATGAACTTCTTGAAGGTTCCCTCCGCCTCCTTTTGCGCCTTCTTTTCCTCTTTGGAAAGATCGCCCAGATCCAGGTCGCCCTTGGAAACGTTCAGCAGCTTCTTGCCGTCGAACTCGTTCAGGCTCTGCACGACCCACTCGTCGATGGGATCGATCAGGTACAGCACCTCGATCTCCTTCGATTTGAACACTTCCAGGTGGGGGCTGTGCTCCACCGCCGCGCGGCTTTCGCCGGAGATGTAGTAGATGTCCTTCTGCTCGCTTTTCATGCGCGCCACGTATTCCTCGAGGCCGACGTGCTCGCCCGCGGCGGTTCCGCTCGACTCGAAGCGTACCAAGCGCTTCAGCTCGTCCAGGTTCTCCCAGTTCATGTGGAAGCCTTCCTTGACGACGTTGCCGAATTCCTTCCAGAACTTGGCGTACTTCTCCTTATCCTCCTTGGCCATGGTCTCCAGCAGTTGCAGGATCTTCTTGGTGGAGGCCTTGTTGATCTTCTGGATCACGGCGTTCTTCTGCAGGATCTCGCGGGAGACGTTGAGGGGCAGGTCCTCGGAATCGACGATGCCGCGGGCGAAGCGCAGGTAGGCGGGAAGCAATTCCTTGCAATCGTTCATGATGAAGACGCGCTTCACGTAGAGCGAAAGGCCGTTGGCTTTCTCGGGCTGGTACAGATCGAAGGGGGCCTTGGCGGGGATGTACAGCAGGGTGGTGTATTCCAGGGCGCCTTCCACCTGGTTATGCGACCAGGCCAGCGGCGGCTCCTCGTCGAAGGTGAGGTGCTTGTAGAACTCGTCGTACTGCTCTTTGGTGATTTCGTTTTTGGAGCGGCGCCAGATGGGCGGCTTGCCGTTGAGTACTTCCTCTTTGCCGTCCTTGTCCTTGAGGGAGATGGGATGGGTGATGTACTCGCTGTACTTGCGGATGATGGAACGGATGCGGTAATCCTCGAGGAATTCCTTTTCGTCTTCCTTGATGTGGATCTCGAGCTCCGTGCCCCGGTCCTGCTTATCGGACTCTTCCAAGGTGTAGGTGCCGTCGCCGGCCGATTCCCAGCGGATGGCCGGTTCGGAGGAGCCCAGGCGCTTGGTGGTCAGGATCACCTTGTCGGCCACCATGAATACCGAATAGAAGCCTACGCCGAACTGCCCGATCAGGCTCATGTCCTTCTTCTGGTCGCCGGTCAGCTTCTCCACGAAGCGGCGCGTGCCCGAGCTGGCGATGGTGCCGATGTTCTGGATCAGTTCCTCGCGCGTCATGCCGACGCCGTTGTCCTTGATACGCAGGATTTTCTTGTCCGCTTCCGCGGAAACCTGGATCCGGAAGGACTTATCCTCGCCCAGTACGTCGATGTTGGTGAGCGACTCGTGGCGGGCCTTGTCGATGGCATCGGAGGCGTTGGAGACGAGCTCCCGCAGAAAGATTTCCTTGTTGCTGTACAAGGAGTGGATCATGAGGTTGAGCAATTGCTTCACCTCGGCTTGGAATTCCATCTTCTCTTGGGTGGCTGCGGTCATACGATCTCCTTTTCAGCATCCCCGAAAGGCCTGGCGGCCGATTCGAGGCGCGTCGCCAATTTAGCAATCAGGGCCGGGGGCGGGGAGAGGAACGGAGGCATCCCGCATGCTTCGCCCTATCGGATTACCTGCCGGAAACCGGTTTCGAGCCGGAAGGCGTCAATTCCGCCGCATCGGGAAAGCGGTCCCGTTCACGACGAAGGTAAAGGAGGTATCGGTGACGGACAGGAAGGATACGGTATCTACCCCATCATGCAGTTTCAGGGAATCACCAAGATCCTGGTAATCGCCCTCGAAATAACCTCCCAGCGGATCGGGCGGCTTTCCGGGACAGGGACCGGCCGTGTCGCATTCCCAGGCGACGTAGACCGAATATTGAATGGTGGTTTGGTAGACCGCCAAGGTCGCATGATCGGTGCGTATGAAGCCTTGATCGGGATAAATCCGGGTGTAGGTCCAATTCCCCTGCAACCGTTCGGAAAGGGTTTCGCTATCGTCGTGGGTCCCGCAGGCGGACGCCATAAGCGCCAAGAGGAAGGCCGCGCCCACCGCCAGCTTTCTTTTCAGTCCCACGTTTTCCAAACCTCCGGTTGGAACCCGACCGTGGCCTGGGCACCGTTCCGCGTTACCGGCGTTTTAGCCAGCAGGGGATCGTCCAGCAACACCTTGGGCGCCCGCGCGGGCGACATGAAGGCGAGCCCTTTCTCCTTGAAGCGCTTCGATTCCTTGTCGATCAGATTGTCCCAGCCGATGGGGCGCGCCACGCTGTCCAACTCGCGCGGGCTGAAGCCCTTTTCCTTAAGGTCGATGAATTGGAAAGGGATACGCCGTTCCTTGAACCAGCGTTCCGCCTTGCGGGATTCCTGGCAATCGCGTCGCCCGAAAATCTGGATGTTCATTCGACCACGACCTTCGCCCCCGACCGCGTTCCGGATCCTTACTTCGCGATGGCTTGGATGTATTGGTACAGCGGCGGATAATGCACGCTCAGGAACCCCAACAGGCAGAGGAAGGACAGCGTCGCCGCCAAGATGGAATAGGCCAGGCTGAGGACGATCTCGGTGATAAACCAGCTCCCCATGACCACCGCCAAGGTGAGTCCGTACAGGAAGAGGGAAGCGAACGGATCATGGAAAAGGCCGAAAAACGCGGCGAGCCAGGCGCCCAGCCCCCCCGGGAGCTTTTCCGGGAAGAAATCCGTCCGCCAAAGCAAGAGGCCGCTGGCCAGCACGGACACCGTGGAAACGCAACTGAGAAGAAACTTAATCACTTCCGAAAAGTAGCATTTCGGGAAGAACCTCTAGCGGAATCCGGCAGTCGATCCGGACCCGGCGTTTCCCCGGAAGGGAAAGTTTTTACTTTACCCGACCTGACCCCATTCCCAAGGAGCCGTTCCATGAAGCCCGTATCCACCGTGTTGGCCTTGTTGGCATCCGGGTTCCTGCTGGGCAACTGCTCCACCCCAGACGCGGAGCACCCCCTCGCCAAGCCGGATGCGAAGCAGGAATCCATCCAGGGCCGCCTCGATAAGCTGGAGGCGAAGCAGGATTCCATCCTCAGGATTTTGTCCTCCATGCAAGAGAAGAACGATTTCGTCGCCACGCGCGTGGGCTGGCGGCCGCCGGCGGATACGACTCCCAAGGACATCCCGGTGGGGACCTCTTTCGCCACCGGCCCCAAGAACGCGACCCTGACCGTAGTCGAGTTTTCCGATTTGCAGTGCCCTTACTGTTCCCAGTTCGCGCCCACCCTCGATTCGCTCACGCGCGCCCACCCCAAGGACGTGCGCGTGGTCTACAAGAATTTCCCCTTAAGCTTCCATCCCCAATCGCGTCCCGCCGCCGCCGCCGCCATCGCGGCCGGCAAACAGGGTAAGTTCTTCGAATTCCGTTACAAGGTCGCGCCGCATTACCGTGAGCTGAGCGATTCCTTGTATCTGGCCGTGGCCAAGGAGCTGGGCTTGAACTTGGGGCGATTCAAGAAGGATATGGCGTTGACTCCCGAGGTTTCCAAAACGCTCGAAGACGATATCGAGCTGGGCCGCAAGGTAGGGGTAGAGGGCACGCCCACCATTTTCGTCAACGGCCGCTTGGCCCAGGAACGATCCCTGGATTACTTCGAGCAGTTGCTTAAGAAAAGCAAAGGCGGCTGACACAGCCTTAATCTTCTCCCGGCACGGCGCTTGCACCTCCCCCGGCCAAATTTATCTTCAACCTAACGTTCAGCAGGAACGGCCGGGATCCGCCCTTGCGCGGGTTCTGCCAGAACCCCAACAGGATTCACTGCGGCTTCCGCCCAGGCGGATGCGCCCGGCCCGGCGAGTCCGTTTCCGTGAATTCGATGCGAGGATAGCTATGATACCGAAAGACATGGAAAAGCAGGGGCGGTCGAATCCCGCTTCGGATTGGACCGCCGTGCTGGGCCGCTTGGGCGGGACTTCGCCCGGTTCCGAGGAAAACCAGCAATTGGCGGAGACGTTCGCGGCCGTGCGCTTCCCGGCCTCCCGGGAAGATGTGCTCCGCTGCTTACCGCCGACGGCCGAGTTCAAGGCCGCCCGCACCGTGTCGGTGGATTTGCGCGAGGCGATCACCGATTCCCAAGCGCAGGCGTTCCGAAACCTGTACGACCTGATCGAGGCCGTGAAGGATGAGGTCCGCCGGTCGGGAATACGCCAACCGCACCAGGCCTGAAAAGAGGACGGCGGCTCCGCTAGCCGCCCAAGAAGGCTTTAAAAGAGGACGGCGGCTCCTTACGGAGCCGCCGTTAGTGATTAGGCCGTTATTACCCGCGCAACGGTCACTAATCGAGGGATATGCGCTAAAGTAGTATCGAAGATGCGTTGGCGCAAAATGATTCGTGACGACCTGGGCGGAAGATTGAGCCGCTCTTCGGAACGATCTGCCCCACTCGAAAGGGCGCTCGGGACGGGCCTTAGGGGATTCGCCTAGCCGTCCAGACCTTGTTCGCGCCGGATTTGTTCGGCCCGTTCGCCCTGGCTCACCTTGTGATCGTGGCTACGCTTGGCATCGCGAAACCACGCGTCGCGATTGGCGAAGGCGGGATGCGTCGGCAAAGCGCCGGGGAACTCTTTCTCCAGGTTGCGCATGGCCAGATATTCTCCCGGCCCGGCGAAGCTCGCGCAGCGTCCGGCCCGACCGCGACGGGCCGCACGGCCGGTGCGGTGCACGTAGTCCTTGTAGTGCCTGGGCAAATCGTAATTGACGATCAGGTCCACTTCCGGCATGTCCAAGCCGCGCGCAGCCAGGTCGGTCGCGACCAGAACCCGGAAATCCCCCCGCAGGAATGCGTTGTAGGCATCGGCGCGCTCCGCTTGGGGCAGATGGCCGTGCAAGGCGCGGCAGCCGATCCCGCGCAATCGCAGAAGACCGTTCAAATGGTTCGCCTTTACGCGGTTCCCCACGAACACGATGGCCTGTCCATGCGTCGGCGCCAGTTCGGCCAGAAGCAAGTCTCCCTTCTTGCGATCGGATTTGAGGAAGAAGAAGGCTTCCTCCATGATGCGGCTGCCGGTCTCGCGGTCGACGGTGATCAAGGGCAAAGGGCCCATCCCTAGGTCCGGCTCGGCCGCGGCAGAACCGGCCACGTCCGCTGACGATCTGGGCACGCCAGCGCCCTCAGTCGACACGGCCGCGCCGCCTTCCGGAGGCTCCGGCGCATCCGGTCCCGTGGCCGAGAGCAGCAGCTTTTGCGCCTTCGGGGGCGCGGCCTTCAGCACGGCGGCCACCTGCTCGGCGAAGCCCATGCCGATCAGCTTGTCGAATTCGTCAATCGCGATCAGGGTCACCGACGAGAGGGAGACAGACTTTTCCCCGAGCAAATCCAGCAGGCGGCCCGGCGTGGCCACCAAGACGCGCCAGCCGTCCTGGAGGCGGCGCACCTGGCTGTCCTTCGGATGCCCGCCGATCGCCAAGGCGGATTCCCGCCCCAGCCCGGCATCGAGCTCGCGTAACATCCGGGTTACCTGATAGGCGAGTTCGCGGGTAGGGACCAGGATGAGGGCGCGGGCCGTCCGGCGCGCGAGGGCGCTTTGGGCCGCCAAGAGGTAGACCAGGGTTTTGCCGGTTCCCGTGGGCGCCAGGGCCCTCAGGCTTTCGCCCGCCAGGGCGCGCGGGAGCACCGCCGCTTGAATAGGGGTGGGCTGCGCGAAACCCAGGTTCGCGACCGCGGCGCGTAAGGGTTCCGGAAGGAAATGCCAAGGGTCGTCGGGCGTCCGGCGGCCCGGATTCTTCACGAGACGGCGGCCTTCGGGAGGTAACGGGCGGCCATGGCGTGGATTTGGCGGGTGTCCCGTACGATCTGGGCCAGCACGTCCGGGGTCACCGCTTGCTTGGGATCGTCGCCTACGCCCTTCTTGGGATTGCAATGGGTTTCGATGAGGATACCGTCAGCGCCATAGCCGGCGGCGGCCAGGCAGGCGCTGGGCACGTACACGGCTTTGCCGACGCTATGGGAAGGATCGACCACCACGGGGGCCCAGGTGCGCTCCTTCAAGAGCAGGGTGATGCTTTCGTCCGGCGAATTGCGGAAGCCTTCGATGGTGGGCACGGTGCCGCGCGGGCAAAGCATGACGTTGGGATTTCCCTGCGCCACGATGTATTCGGCCGCCAGGATGAATTCGGAGACCGGTCCCATGTGCATGCTGCGTTTCAAGAGCACGCGCGTGCCGGTGGACTTGGTGAGTTCGCCTACCTGTTGCAGCAGGCGGTAGTTGAGCGCGCTGCGCGCCCCGATCTGAAGCGAGTCCACCTTGGCGTCCACGCAAAGCTTCAACTGCTCGAAATCCATCACCTCGGTATTGATTTGCATGCCGGTGCGCTCGCGGGCCTCCAGCAGGATGTCGAGGCTCTTGGCGTCGCCCTGAAAGGAATGGGGCGAGGTGCGCGGCTTCCACACGCCGCCGCGGAGCATGTCGGCCCCGGCCTCCTTCACCGCGAAGGCGGTCTCCAGGAACATCGCCTTATTCTTTGGGTCGATGGTGCAATGCCCGGCGATCACGCAGAAATCCCCCGGCAGCTGCTTGTCCCCCACGCGGATGCGGTGGTGGTTCAACTTGCTTTCCCGCGACATCAATTTGTACGGCGCCTGGATGCGGTCGACGCGCTCCACGAATTCCAGGCCTTCCAGGCGGTTGAGCAGATCCTGCGAGGTTTCATCCCCGAGGATGGCGTAGATGGATCGCTCTATGCCGTGGATGGGCTGGATGCGGACCCCGAACTCCGAGGCGATGGCCTCGAGCTCTTTTAGCTCCGAATCCGTTAGGCGGGGATGTAGCGGGATGATCATATTATCGAAAGGGGGTGAAAATAGCCATTCGGGCGGGGTATGCCAACCGCGCCTCCCACTTCGGCCCTTCTCCGGCCCTTATCAGGCCGGGGCGCGCCCATCCGAACCGGTTGCCTTTCGGTTGCCTTTCTTTGGCTCTTCGCGGTTTGGCGACCGGGGTTTGCCGGTCGGCGCTAACTTATGGGAAGCTATATTTAGCGGTTTTTCGTCCGCGACCGTTCCCCGTCGGGTTTTTCTGGAGGGGCGGGAGGAGTTTTTCGGTGCCCATCGGCGTCAAGGAAACACAAGAGATCATCCGGCAGGCGGCGGTGCTGTCCCGCAACGAACCGGCCGTTCCCGCCAAGCTCGAGCCGACCGAAGTCGGAATGGCGACCGGGCCCAGGCATCGCAAACGCGCCCTGATGCGGACAGCGTCGGCGCCCGATTACCTCGATCCGTCGGAACTCCCGAACGACGAGTGGCAAAAGCTGGACGACGACATCTACAAGTTCCTGCAATTGCGCCGGGATCAGTTCGGGCGCATGGACACGCCTCCGTCCCACCAGTTCATCGCCGAAATGGAAGCGCAGCTCAAAACCGCGGACCCGGGCTATGAGATGGGAACGTATCTGGGCCTGTTGCGCCAAGCGGCGGATCTGGATCAAACCCGGCAAACCTACGTGACGGCCTCGGAGAAGGGGACCTTCCACGCTTTCGCGCGCCGCATCGGGGAAGGGCGCAAGCCGGGCGAAAGCTTCGATCCGGGAATGGTGAAGCGTTACCGCGAACTGCTGGAGTCCAATCACCCGACCACCAACCGCGGGCTGGCCGATCTGTTCCGCCTGGTCGCGCGGGCGGCGCGCATGCCGCTGATCGGCAACCTGAGCGAAGCCCCGCCCTTATGCATCGGGGTGATCCTGGAAGTGGTCGACATCGCCGTGCGTTTCAACCAACGCAGCATCGGCAGATTGGAGTTCCAGGTCGGCCCCATGGACGTCTTCCTGGGCGCTCGCACCGTGCTTTTCAATCGCAGCGTGGCCAATCCCACCTTGTCCATGGTCAAGGAATTGGTGCTGGACGTAAGCGGCCTCTACCACGAGGATTTGATCGAACTGCTCCAGAACATCGGCGTATTCGGATCGGAACTCACCTTGCTCATGCCCGAGACGCTTACCGAGGAAGGTTTCGCCTTGCGCGGCTCGCGCTACTCGGCGACGGAACTGGTCATGGCCGCCGGGGCCCGGCTGGCCAAGGTCGAGGGCCCCATCGATCGCGCGCTGACCACCCTGGCGGACGCCATGGTCCACAAGGTGCAGCAGCAGGACGGGCATAAGGATCGCCAGATCCGATCCATCCTGGAACATTTCAACCTTCTGCTCCAAGGCGAGCGCCGCTCGGCGGCGCGCGTCCTCGAGGACCGCCAGCAAGCGCGCTTCGATTACATGTCGGCCATCCGCAAGGCCGGCGAATTGGCCAAGGGGATGCAGACGGGCGAGTTCCTCGCCTTGGCTCCCGGGGAACCGGAAGCCAAGCCCGCGCTTGCGCCGCGCTCTTCCCCCAAGCTTTTGGAGGCCGCCCGCTTCGACGCCGGCGATCAGGCCCTTTCCTTCCGTTCCCTCGCGCCGGCTTCCCCATCGCTGGTCGACGCGCCTCCGCGCTTGCCCACGACCCCCTTTGAGGAAGCGTCGGTTGAATTCGCGGCTGCCGAAGCGACGGCGGCCGGAACATCCGCGATCGAACCGCCCGCTCTCGAGAAGTCCACCCTCGGAAAACCCATTGTCCATCCCCCGCTCGGGGAACCGGCCTTGCCCGCCGCCGTCGTGGTGGGCCAAATATCCTCGCGGGAATACGAATCCTTATTGGCGGATTGGGAAGCCTTGTTGGGTCGCGTTCGCAAGAAGCTGACCACGCGCTCCCCGCTCTTCAAGACCCTCGCCGCGCAACTCGCCAAGGTGCGCGCCTTGGATACTTGCATGGCCTACGGCCTGACTCCGGCCGGGGGCCGCGCCGCGAGCCGCCTGGCCCGCTTGCTGCAAGGCGAGGGTATGCATATCCGTTTGGGATTGCCTTCCGGTCTCGCCGATGCGTTGGAAGACGCCTTCAGCCTCGATGGCCCAGGGTTCCTGGCTTCCCTCGAAGCCCTCATCGTTACGGTCTACGGCTTCCGTCCCGTGCTTCCGGAGGTGCAATTCCGATTGCGGGACCGATTGCCTTCCCCGCGGCCGGGAATGGTGGACATGCGCCCACGGGTTACTGCCGGATTTTCCGATGGCCGGGAAACCACCTTATGGGCGGACGCGGCCGAAATCGATGAAGTGGCCTTGCGCCTCATCATGGGGGCCATCCAACTGGCGATGGAATTATCCGGTACGCGCATGGTGGCGCAGGAACCGCCGCGTTTCGGCGAGGATGGAAGGCCCACCTATGCGGGCGCGGCGCCCGCCCTGGGGAACAGCGATCCCTTTCTTGCTTATTGCGCCCTGCTGTGGCGGGCCAAGTCCTCGGGATCGGGGGCTCAGGCGCCGGGCTTCCCGTCGGCGGATTTCCTGGACGATTTGGAAGCCCACCTCTTGCGGCTCCTGCATCTCACGCCCGAAGATAAGCTCGCCCTGAAGGCGAAATACATGGTTTGGCTCGGGGCGGACGGAAAGCCTTCGCCTCTCATCCCGGGCTTGGGCGACACTCGTTCGCGCGAGGGTTGGGGACGGGGTTTCGAGCGCGGCTATATGGCCGAGATCCAGCGCATTTTCGACACGGCCGCTCCGGCCGAGCTGGAGCGCCGCCTCTTGGAACTCCTCGCCGGCATCCAGGCGGATATCGATAAGGCTTGCAGCTCCCTGGAAGGGGAGAAGATGCGGTTGATCCGGGACCGGGTCATGCGCGTGGTGGATTAGCGCCGCGGACATCGCGAGGGACATGGCATCGATGGGTAAGCAAAGCGCCAGCATCATCCCGGCCCCGGCCCGGAAGGCCGCCGGCCTTTGGGTCGCCGTCTTCTCGGCAGCGGTCATGATCGTCGGCTGTTCCGGCGATTTGAAAAGCGCCAAGGAGTGCTACCGGGTGGGCGATTATCCCCGCGCCCTCCGCCTCTTCGATGCCGAATTGGATCGTCATCCCGCTTCTTTCGAAGCCCGTTACGGCCAGGCCCTGGTTTTGCAAGAACTGGCCCTGAAGGCCAAAACCGTGGGCGCCGACAGCGAGGCCGTCTGGCAGGCCGTGGCGGACGCCTACTCCATCTGCGCGCGCCTGCGCGATACCGCCGCCATCGCCGAGAATTGGGCCATCGCCCTTTTCCACCTGGGCAACAAGCAGTACGTGCATCAGCGGTTCGAACCCGCGTTGGAAAACCTCCAGCTCGCGCGCCGCGTGGATCCGCGCAACAAATACGTCCTCAATCTCGCCGGCATCCTGGAATACAGCCTGGGGCGCTACAAGGAAGCCCAAGAGACCTTCGAATACCTCATCGCCCTGGATCCCGGCTTCGTGAGCGCCTACCTGAACCTCGGCAACGTGCTCTGGGAATCGGGCAACGAGGACGCGGCCCTGGTGACCTGGAAGCAGGCCCTGACCGTCAGCCCGCAAAACCAGATCATCATCAAGCGCATCGAAAGCGCTTTGCAGAAAATCGCGGGCTCTTGAATGGCTTTCGCCGTCGAAGACTTCTCCGACTGGTCCCTCCTTGGCGAAGGGGGCGAGGCCCAAGTCTTCCGCGCGCGCCAGACCAGCCTCGATCGCATGGTGGCCATCAAGCGCCTTAAGCTTTCCAACATCGGCGATGAAGAGGAAATCAAGCGCTTCGAGCGCGAGGCCAAGCTCTGCGCTTCGCTCGCGCATCCTTCCGTGACGCAGATTTTCGATTACGGCAGCGATGGACGCTACTACTACCTGGTGATGGAATACGTGCAGGGGATCGATCTCGGGAAGATGTCCGAGCTGGGAGCGGCCTACGTCTCGTCCCCTGATCTGCAGGCCACCGCCAGCCTGGAACGGTTGGGGCTTCCCACCGAGGGGCCCGGGGGCGAGGGCCTGCCCGACTCGCTCAAGGTCCATCTGGCGCGCCAGATGGTGGAAGTAGTGGATTTTATCCACCAGAAGGGCGTTCTTCACAGGGACATCAAGCCCGAGAATTTCATGGCCGACCTGACCGGGCGCGTCAAGCTGCTCGATTTGGGGATGGCCAAGACCCATTCCGGCATCCGGGAAAAGACCGACTCCCTGGGCGGCGGCCTCAAGGGAACCTTGGCCTATCTTCCTCCCGAAATCCTGCGCGGCCAAGGCCGCCTCGATCACGTCTCGGAATACTACTCGCTGGCCCTGGTGATTCTCGAAGCCTTCTCCGGAGCCCGTTTCTACCGGGGCAAATCCACCGAACAGGTGGTTGCCATGATCCAATCGGGGATCGTGGTGGCCGACATGGCCGGCGTGCCTCCCGCCGTGAAAGTGTTGCTCACGCCTTATCTCGATCCCGATGCCGCCAAGCGGCCCAAAACCCTCGACCCTCTCCTCAAAGGCCTCAAGGCCATGCAAGCAAATACCATCGCCCTCGCCGGCGGACGCGAGGCCCTGGAGGCGGTCATCCGCGCGGAACAGCGGGCTTGGCTGTGGACCATGGTGCGCGTGGCCGAGGCCTCCGGCGAATTCGATCAGGCCTTCCAACGCCTGCGGGAGCTGCTGGAAGCCGATCCCGGCGACGAAGAGGTGCAAGCCAAGTTCAGGGATTTGGGGGTTCTGATGAACTCCTCCCCGGAAACGTCGGCTACCCCCGTCGTGCCGGCCCGCCAGGCCGCGGTCGTTCCCTCCAAGGTCCGTCTCATCACCGCCGGCTTGGCCCTGCTGGCCGTTTCCATCGGGGCTTTTTTTTACCTTGAGTCCCGGCCGGCCTTTGACGACGCGGGTCGCGAACTGAGGGAACGGGAGATGAGCCTGATTTCCAAGGAGAACGATGCGAAGGCGCCATCGGTTTCGGCCCGACGTCCGGCGCTGCGGCCCTATGGCGTCCTCATCGTCACGGGCGTTCCGGATAATTACCGGGTGCTGGTCAACAAAGTACGCTACCGGCAGGGCGGGGAAATCCATCTGCCGGCCAGCCGACACCTCATCGAGATCCGGGATGCGGGCAACCGCGACGTGCTGCGGGACTCGGTGGCGGTGGAAGGCGGGGAGCCGACGGTTTACGACTTCTCGAGGAGGGCCGGTAAGAAGTGATCCTTAAGAACAAAGAGACGGGCGATACGCACGTCATGGCCCATAACGTGTTCACCGCCGGGAGCGGCGCGGTCAACAACCTGCTCCTATCCGGCGAGCACGTCCGCAAGATCCATTTCCAAATCCTGAAGCAGGCCGGGCAATACCGGCTGATGGCCATGAACGGGATGGTGGAGATCAACGGCGGGATGGTGGCCGAACACCTGCTTTCCAAAGGCGACGAGATCAAGGCCGGGACGGATACCTTCGTGGTGGAGTTCCCGGAGGCCGCTCCCGCCCCCGCGCCCGAAGCTCCCGCCGGCGCCGCCGCCGCCGTGGGCAATCCCGTCGAACGCTTGCTGGATGGCGTCATCCGCCTCTTGGATAATCCCGACAAGCAGCGCTCCTCGGAGGAGATCCTCTCCCTGGGCATGGAGCTGATCGAAGCCGACGGCGGTTACCTTTTCACGGTGGACGGCGGCTCGCTCAGCCTGCTCTGCTCCATCCCCGAGGACAACGACAACTATTCCAATTCCGCGGTCAACGCGGCCCTGAAGAACCGGGAAGCCATCATCTGGTCGGCGGTGGACGGCGCGGCGGGGGGAGGCGAAGTCTCCACGCAATCCCTGGCGCAAAAGAACATCCACTCCATCCTGGTTTCGCCGCTGCAGAACCGCGTAAGCGGCCAGATCATCGGGCTCCTCTACTTGCATCGCAAGAAACCGGACTCGCCCTTCTCCGAGCCTCAACGCAAGCTCTTCGCCCGCATCTGCCAAGCGGTAGGCGGCGTGCTGGGGGCCAACCAGGCGCAGATCGAGCAGGCCGAGCGCATCGAAACCTTGCGCGAGGTCAAGGGCGCGGGGGACATGGTTTATTCCTCCCAGGAGATGTCCAAGTTGGTGGAAGCAGCCAAGCGGACCGCGGCCAGCACGGTCCCGGTGCTCATCACCGGAGAGACCGGCACCGGTAAGGACGTGTTGGCCAATTTCATCCACGCGCATTCGGCGCGCAGCAGCAAGCCCTTCATCGCCGTCAATTGCGGCGCCATTCCCGAGAACCTGATCGAGAGCGAGCTTTTCGGCCACGAGAAGGGCGCCTTCACAGGGGCCACGGCCCTCCAGCGCGGCCTGTTCGAACAAGCCAGCAGCGGCAGCTTGTTCCTTGACGAGGTGGGCGAGCTGCCCTTGCTCATGCAGGTGAAGTTCCTGCGCGCTTTGCAATCGGGCCGCATCCGCCGCGTCGGCGGCAACGAAGAGATCCCGGTGGACGTGCGCGTCATCGCCGCCACCAACCGGGATTTGCCCGCCGAGATCCGCGAAGGCCGCTTCCGGGAAGATCTCTACTATCGCCTCAACCTGGTGCAATTGCGTTTGCCGCCGCTGCGCGACCGCGAAGGCGACGTGCTGGTGCTGGCCACGCACATCCTCAAGAAAGCCTGCGTCTCCTTCAACATGAACGCCGCCGCCCTCACGCGTGCCGCCGAGAAGGCTTTGCTCAAGTACACCTGGCCCGGCAACGTGCGCGAACTGGAGAATAAGATCCAGAAGGCCTTGCTCAGCTCCAGCTCGCGCGTCATCGACGTGGAGAGCCTGGATCTGCCGGAAGATCCCGATCGCGAATTGCTTTCCCTGAAAGCCGCTCGCGAACAGGCCGAGGCCCGCGCCATCAGCCTGGCGCTCACCAAGGCGCGCGGAAACCTCACCTTGGCGGCGTCCTTCCTGGGCATCGATCGCAAGGTGCTGCGGGACATCATGGAACGCTTGGGGATCCGCAAAGAGGAGTTCAAAGGCTTGAAGGGGTAGCATGAAGGTAACGGGTCGGATAGCCCAAGGGGAATAACCGGCCTAGGGCCGGCCTTCCGGGTCAATCCGTTCCTCGCCGCCTTTCTCCATTAAGCCCGCCGGCATCTTGAACTTAAGGCAGCGCTACCTCCGATTCACGCAAAGCGTGGAACGAAAGGTGTCGTTTTCGCCGGGGTTGCCGAAATCGGGAATGCCGATTTCGCCCCGGTTTGAAGGGCATAATCCTGGGCGTGGATGTTGCAGGGTGTTTATCTTGATCTACGGCGCAAAAACGGTGAAAGCATGGCGATGGGCCCCCTCAAGATTCTAAGCATTATCCTCTTCGCGGTATCCTCGTCGGCGTTCGCCGACGAAGCGGTCCGGGTCGCGGCCAAAGGATTTGCGCATGACATCGCGAAGCCGGCAGCCGCGAAGGACGCGTCTGTCCAATCCCCGGGACCGGGGCGCATGCAAGTCGAAGAGCCCGTCTCCGCGGCGGACAATCCCGACCAGCGCGACTCGAAGGCTTGGCAGAAGAGCCATGCCAAGGGACTTACCGAAGAGCAAAAGACGGCCTTCCGCGAGCGCAAGGATAAGATGGAAGGGATGATCGCCCTCATCAAGGCGAAGCGTAAAGCCCTGCAAGAGGCCAAGCCGGAAGAGCGGGCGGCCTTGGCCCGCGAGCTCCACAGCCTGATCCTGGAAAAGGATTCCGATCCTTCCGAAGTGACTTCGGCCGCGTCGGTCCGGCCCGATGACAATGGCGGATCCACCGCGAGCCAAACGAGCTCCGCCGTAAGCCAAGCGGAAGCCCAGAAGCCCTCCGCCACTCAGAAGGCCTCCGAAGATCAGGCCAAGCGTCGCGAAGAAATCCGCGAACGCCAGTTGGAACGGATGAAGAAAGCGAAAGCGAAGGACGACGGCGACTAAGAGTCGCTTCGACTAAGGCCGATTCGACTAAATCCGTTTTACTGGCCCACGAATTTGTAGCCCGATCCGTGGATGGATAGGATGAGGCGGGGATTCTTGGGGTTGGCCTCGAAAATCTTCCGCAGTTGCACGATGTGGTTGTCCACCGTCCGGCTTTGGATATAACCCTCGATCCCCCATACCTTCTGCAGCAGCTCTTCCCGGGTGATCACCTGGTTGCGCTTTTCCCAGAAGAGCTTCATGATCATGGCTTCTTTGTAACTGAGGCGCACCTGCTGGCCCGCGACCTCGGCGTCGAAGGTTTCGAAATTGATGTAGGCATTTCCGAAGCGGGCCTCCTTGACCGATTCCTTCTGGGCGAGCCAGGACCGGCTGCGCAGCAGGGAGCGGATGCGGGCCATCAGGATGTTGAGGTCGAAGGGCTTGGCCAGGTAATCATCGGCCCCGCTATCCAGGCCTTCCACGATGTCTTCCTTGGTGTCCCGCGCCGTCAGGAGGAGCACCGGCACCGACATGTTCTTCTTGCGCAGTTCGCGCAGCACTTCCAAGCCGTCCACGCCGGGGAGCATCCAATCCAGGACCAGGAGATCGAAGTTCCCGGTGGCCAGGGCGGCCAGTCCCGATTCGCCGTCGAGGCAATGCACCACCTCGAAGCCTTCCGACTTGAGGTTGAACTCCAGCCCCATGGCCATGTTCCGGTCGTCTTCGATCAGCAGGATGCGATTCATCGTGGGCGCTCCTCGGCTCGCGGCAGGACCAGGGTGAATCGGTTGCCCCTCCAGGCCTCGCCTCCCTCCAAACCGGAGGTTTCCAGGTCGATGCGGCCGCCATGGAGACGGGCGATGGAATTCACGATATATAGTCCCAGCCCCACGCCGTTCTCCCGGCGCGTATCGCGATTCGGCATGCGGAAAAAGCGTTTGAATATCTTGCGGCTGTACTTCTTGGGGATGGGCGCGCCGGCGTCCTTCACGCTGAGGCGCGCGAGACGGCCGTCCGCGTCCAAGCCCAACTCGGGAACGCTTCCCCGGCCGTACTTCTCGGCATTATTGACCAGGTTGGTGATGGCCAAATCCAGAAGCACCGGATCGACGCGGGCTTCGGCATCGGCGGAGAGCCGGATCGTCAGCGGCCGTGGCCATTTGTGCGCGAAATCCTCCACGAACTCGCGCAGGCTCACGAGCTTGCGGTTGACGGGCATGCGGCCTTTCTCGATCAGCTGCGATTTCAGCAGGTGATCGAGGAGCAGGTTCATCCGCAGGCAATCCTTCAGTATGGCATCCAGGAAACGAATGCGATCTTCGGGCGACGCCTCGCGCTGCCGCAGGGTCTGGGCGAACATCTGGATGGACGACATGGGCAGCTTCAGCTCATGCGTCATCATGTTGATGAAATCCTTCTGCTGCCGCCGGAAGCGGTCCGTCCGCAGGAATGCGGCGAAGAAGATGGACAGCACCACCAGCACCAACGAGAAGAAGGTGATGCCCAGGATGAGCACTGTCCAACGCGCCCGGGCCGGCACCTCCATGGTGCCGTGGGTCATCTGGTAGAGCTCCCGGATGGTGTGGTAATCCGAAATCATGTAGATGTTCCAGAACACCAACAAGGTGATGACCATGCCGGCCGCCACCACGAAGGCCACGATGGAAAAAGCGGTCTTCATGCCGGCTTACCCACCGCCGCGGCCAGAATGCCGAAGAAAGACTCCATCAAGAGCAGGGCGTCGAAACTCTGGCGGCCCTCCTCGCGATGCGCGGCGGCCCAGTCAAGCGCCAAGGTCAAGGGAACGGCGGTCGGTTCGCCGCCCAGCACGGTCGCGCATAGGCGGGAGAGCGCGTCGGTCATGCTGGCGGCCATGGGCACGTTACGGACGGGCCGGCTTCCCGGATCCGAACAGTAATCCGCCGGGGAAACCGCAAGGAACTCGCGACAGGCCGATGGCCGTTGGGGATGAATGGAACAGGCTTCCGCTTCGAGAAAGGGGCAGGCTATTCCCAGCCGGAAATAATCCACGGCCAACCTTTCCAGCGCGGCTTTGCCGGCATCTTGCAATGATCGTTCCGCGAAGCCCGCATGGAACAGGCGCTCGCGGGCCTGCGCGAAACGGCTAAGGACGGCTTCACGCCTTTCCGGCGGGAAGGCGGCCACGTGGTCCGCCAGCATCCAGGCTTCGGCGGGTGAGAGGGGCACCGCTTGCCGGCAACAGGCGCCGCACCCTTTGGAGCAGGTGACCGGCCGGCCGGCTTGGGCCTCCGCTTTCGCGGCCATCCCTACCATACGGTCGTCCAGCGACATTAGGTTCGCGGCGAACTCCGCCAAGCGCATCCCGCCGGGAGGAACCGCGAGGTTACCCTGCAAGGCGCCATAGCGGGTGCGGATGTCGATGCGCAGCATGCGGGGCGCGCCCTGGGGAGCGGGACCAGCCATGTCCCAAAACCTACCAATTGTCGCGCGGATGTGGTATATTGGCTCTCCAAATGCGTCGCCTACCCGTCCTGCTGTGCGCGGCGGCCTTGCTCATGTCGGGGTGCGACCTCTTCTCCACCCGCGAAATCCGCTCCAAGCCTTCCGACATCCGCGTGCTTCCCGGCCTTTCGCAGGCGGGGGATAGCGTGACCTTTCTCGCCACCGAAGCCCTGTGGCGCGCCGGCGGCCAGGTTCCGGAGCAAGTGGTCAGCAAGCGCCGGGTGACCTTCGTTTTCGGTAAGGACTCCCTGGCCGCGGGCGATACGGTCAAGGTCCTTACCCTGCGCGTGCGGGAGGATTCCTCCGGCCAATTGGTGGAGGAGGCCCAAAGGCTGGTGCGCTTTACGTCCGAAGGCGTGGAGCTGCCGGGGGTGGCCGGCGGAGCGGCGCGCTATTACCCGCTTAAGACCGCGGCTGCCGGAGCGGTTACCGCCCCGGGGGATAGCGATGCCTTTCTCGTTCTGCCCTCTATGCTCATCGAGGGCTGGAACGAAACCACTTCGATGGGCCTGTTCACGGTGAACCGGACCCAGACCGCGGTGGACACCTTGGGATACCGGGGCCATGCCGAGGAGGCATGGGTCATCTCTGAGTCCGTGCTCGATGGGAACCACGTAGCCAGTTCGGGCAAGTATTGGTACGGGACCTCCGGCCTTTTGAAGGCCGAGCAAACCTGGGACGATTTCGACTGGCGCGGGTCCGATGGGAACCCCGCCCGTAGCGAAGGCGGAACGGCCGTCGCGGTTTCCTTGCGCCGCTCGGTGGTACGCCTGTGAATCCCGCCATCGATTGCCGTGCGCTGGAGTTGGACTACGGAAGCGGCACCCGCATCGGGCCGCTGACGGTATCCATCCCGCAGGGCGCCTGCGTGGCATTGGTCGGGGAGAACGGGGCGGGGAAATCGTCCTTCATCCACATGCTGCTCGGCTTGCGTCCGCCTTCGGGCGGCGCGGCAACGCTCTTCGGCGAACCGGCCATGCATTCGCGTTCGCGGCGCGGCATCGGCTATTTGCAGGAGGCCGTGGACTTTCCCGAGCGCGCGCGGGCGCGGGATCTCATAGTCCTTCACGAACGATTGATCGGGATCGAAGGGCGATCGCGCGCCGAGGTGGAGTCGTATCTCGACGGCTTCGGGTTGGAGTTGACCGGCAAACCCATCCGCGCGTACTCCAAGGGGATGAAGCAGCGACTGGCGCTGGCGCTGGCCATGCTCGATTGCGGCCGCCTGCTGATCCTGGACGAACCCAACAGCGGTCTCGATCCGGTGGGCATCGCCATGCTGCGGGCCAAGCTGGACGGGCTCAAGGCCGAAGGGGTTACCCTCCTAATTTCCACCCATCGCCTGGCCGAGGTGATGCACTTGGCCGATCAGGTTCTGGTCCTGCACAAGGGCAAGGTCGCGGGCGAAAGCCCCATGTCCGAATTCGCGGACTTCGATGCCTTCGAACGCTATTTCCTGGAGCGGGTGCGATGAGCGGGGAAAGCCGTTCCATGCGTTTGCGGGCCATCCTGCTGTTCGAGTTGGCCCCCGCGCTCAAGGGACCCCTGCCCTGGGCCGCCCTGGCGAGCCTGGTGGTGTTGCTCGTGCCCATCCGCTTCGTGATGGCGGGCGAGATCCACATCAACAACGGCGAGCTGATCGGCAAGGCGCTCCGGGTCAATACCGTGCTGGTGGTGGGTTACTCCACCATCGTCTTCCTCACCACCCTCTTTACCTTGAGCTTCTGCCTCGACCGGACCGGGCCGCATTACCTGCGCAACAACGATCTGCTCGTCCTGTCCAGGGACGTAGGCCGGCCCGCCTTCTATCTCTCCAAGATGATCTCCGTGCTCATCCCGTCCCTCGTGTACGGGTTCCTGGCTATCGCCTTGTTCTGGGGAGAGCTCCTGCGCATCGCCGGAATCGATCTGCACGAAGTCTTCCTGCTCATCTTGCCCCTAGGGCTGTCCATGACCTGCCTGGTGGGGATCTTCTTCTTGATGCGGAATTTCCTCGGTAATTTCATGATCTTCTTCCTATGCCTGCTCTTCCTGCCCATCATCTACGTGGTCAACCTGTGGCGGTATTACGGGAACTTCATCAGCGAGGCGGGCCTGATGAGCCGCGTGATCGGCATGCTGCCCCAGTTCGGGGGCGTGCACGTCTGGTCGCTGGGACTGGTGAGCGATACCTTGCGGCGGGAACACGCGTGGCACGCGCTCGCGAACGCGGGGCTATGGGCGGCGGCGTCCGTGGGCCTGGGCCTCTTGGTCTTCAGCCGCAAGCGGCTGTAGGGGCGCCCTCGCGGGGCCTCCGGGGATCCGGCGCGAACGGGTTCCCGGGATCCGTGGCGAACCTCAGCTCTTCCCGCCCGGGCTCGCCACTTTCATCTCCCCGTCGATCCCGTTCAGGTAGATGTGCTGCCGATCGGTGGAGTAGTTGAGGAACTTGTAGTAGAGCTTTCCCGCGACCAAATCCCCGCCGCGAATGGACACCTCGTCCACGTTGGCGAAGGACTGGAAGCGGATGATGGAGCCTTGCGGGTCGAAAATGACGATCATGTTGGCCGGCAGATTCTCGGTGGCTTCCTCCCTGCCGCCGCCGCCGCTCCGCTTGCGATGGGCATCCACCACCAGGTCCACGTAACTGAACTCCCGGTCATGGACTTCCTTCTGGGCGTTGCGATCGGGCATCCAATTGATGCGGCCCGCGGTCCAACGGCTGGGGGTCACGAAGGAAAGAAAGTTGTAGAACGAACTGAATGATCCCAGGGCGACCTCGGCCACGAAGTTCTCCAGATCGCCCTGGCTGGTGCGGCCCGCCGGCGAGGAGAAGGTGTAGGCGCTTTGGTTGGATCGTTCTTGCAGGCTCATCTTGGAGAAGTCGATTGACCCTTGTTCCATGGTGAAGCGTTGCACCAGGGCCAAGGTATCGCTGAACTTGGCCTTGTCCACCTTGAGCTTAGTCTGCCCCGAACTGACGTAGCTGGTCTTCAGGAAGCCGGCCTTGGTCCCCAGCGCTTTCTTGGAATCATCGTCCAGTTCCACCGAAGTCTCGCTCTTGAAGGTGAAGGTCTTGAGCGCGGTCAGGGTCTGTTTGAACTTCTCCTTCTGCTCCGCCTCCAACCGCTTTTGCTCCTCGGCCAGCGCCGCCAATTGCGCCTGCTCGCTGCGTGCGGCCTCGGCGCGCTCGGCTTCGGCCCGCTGCTCCTCATCGGCGCGCGCCTTCTCCCGTTCGGCTTCGGCCTGGGCTTGCGATTCCTTATCCTTCTCGGCCCGCTCCCGTTCCCGGGAGGCGGCCAGGTTGCGCGCTTCCTGTTCTTGCGCCCGGGCTTGCGCTTGCGTGATGCCATCCTTCAGTTTGGCGGCGAAGGATTTCCAGGCGGCGATGCGATCCTGGATGGGGGCGCGCACGGATTGGCTCCTCTCCTTCAGGGATTCCTCGATCTTGTCTTCTACCTCGATAGTGAAATCCACGTTCTGCTTGCGGGCGTATTCCAATAGATCGCTGAACAGGAAGTCGGTATTGAGGGCTTCCAGCAGGCCTTCCAGGTTCGTTTTCAGGAAGGCCTTGTTCCCCTCGTATTGCTTGGCCAGCTTTTCCATCTGGGATTGGGCCTGGGCCGTGTTGGCGTCCGCCTGGCGCGACCAATAATCGAGTTGGAAGGAATAATCGTCGTACAACGCTTCGATGCGGGCCAGCTCGTGGGCCTTCAGATGTTCTTCCACCTTTCGTCCCAGGAAGTCCTGCGCGAAGGCGAAAAGCCAGGCGGTTTGCGCCGTCCGGAAATCCCCTTCCAGGCGGGATACGTCGGCCTGGAACCGCGTCTTGGGCTTCAGGCTGCCGCTTTCATAAGGCATGAGCGCGCGCTGGAACGCGAGGCGGGTATCCTGGGTCCACGTCTTCCCGGCTTTCAGGAAGCGCGTATCGATTTGGCGCACGAGCGAAGTCACGTATAAATCCTGCATTAGCTTGCCGGCGTCGGCGCTTCGGCTTTGCAACTCTTCGAGGCGCAGCTCCATGGCCTCGATTTCCCCGTAGGCCGGGCGATCGGGGGCTTCCGGTCCCGCCGCTACGCGGCCGCGCAACCGATCCAGATCGACGCGGCATTTCGCCGCTTGGCGTTCCCAATCCGCGAAGGGATAGCGCGCGTTCAGGTCCTTGAGGTAATCCTTCAGATAGGCCTTGGCCTGGGCCATATCCTCATCCGTGCCGGCCACGGCGGGCAGAGCGAATATCAGCGCCATCCCCAACCAGATGGCGGTCCATCCACGCGATTGCATCATGTAATTATCCGTTTCGTCCTGGGCAGGCGTCGGGAATATTTCCGGGAAAAGAAGTGATCTATTTATGAGATCACTTCCAAAGCCCCCTCAAGCGCGGAAGGAGACCTGCGGTCCGCCTTCCGATCCCGGAATTCCATCGACGCTGTGACGGGCCCCGTGGCCCGGGAGGAAATGTACCACTTAACTCGCGGAGGCGCATCGGAAGGCGTCGAAAGAGGAAAGCGGAAGCGGGCGAAAAGTTCCCCGCTTTTGTTCGGACGGGAACTAGCGGGAGACGAGGATCTTGCGGCTCAAACGCGCGGACAGATCCTGGCCGCGTACTTCGATGAGCAGGACGTACATGCCGGGACCCAGGCGGGCGGGGCGGTCGGAAAAATCCTTCGCGAAGGCGAAATCATACGTCCCTTCTGAAAGCATCCCGGTGGAAAGGGTACCCAGGCGGGCTCCCCGTAGGGACCAGGCCGTCGCGCGGATGTGGGCGCGTGAAGGCAGGGCCATCCGCAGGCGGAAACCGTCCGGGGCCATGGTCACCTTGGCGTCGAGCTCGGGCGCGACCGCGGAGAACTCCTTCGTCAGATCCAAGGCGGCGATCTGGTCCTTGGGGCCGGCGACCACAATCAGGCTGTCATGGGACAACCCGGAAGCCGGGATTTCCGCGCCAGGAAGGATGGGAAACTTCAGTTTACGGGTGGGGGAAAAGGCCCAGGCTTCATCCCCATCGGGCAAGGATAAATCGGCGATGCGCAGGGAAGGCAAGGAGTCGCCTGCGCTGCCGAACTCCACGCTCCAGCGTTGCACCTCTCCGCCATCCAGCCGGACCCAGTCGGAAGCGAGGGCGCGGCCGTCTCGCATGGCCCGCAGGTAACGATCGCCGCGCTGCGGCAGGGCTTCCTCATCCTCGGTGCCCAATCCATCGTGGGACGCAGGGTCGGCGCCCAAGCGCAGGCTCGCCCGCCCATCCCATCCCATGGCCAACTGGATACGGCCCGCGGAGGCGCTTTTGCCGGCGGGAGAGGCCGGCATGATCGAGTTGGGGGGCCGGGTCAAGAGCGGGACCACGGTATCGCCGTTGTAGTTGTAGACGAAGTAACCGCGCCAGGGGACCAGCGAATCGGATTGGACGTAGTCGGGATTCGCGAGGGCGGCGTCGTATCCCCACAAGCCCTTGATCGTGAAGTTGCGATAGAATTCCAAGGCCCGGGAAAATGGCCAATACAAGGTTTCCAGATTCGGGTTGGAAATCTGGTTCCAGCCCTGGTGCAGGGCGATGGTGAAAGTGGCCTTGCCGTTGCCGTGCGACGTCTCGGCATGGTCCATATGCAAGGAGGTTATGGGCGAATGCGCCGCAAGCCAGTAGCTCTGGCCGGCTTGCAGTTGCGTGCCCCCGGCCAGGGCGGTGAATTTCTTCGCGTTGCCGTCGTATCCGGCGCCTTCGATTTGGGCTTTGGGATTCAAGGCGCGCAGGCCGTCGAGCGTGAGAGGAGGATTGAGGGCTAGGGGGATGGCCATGAAATCGTACAGGGAATTCGCGCGGGCGCCGATCTTCCATGCCGCCGGTCCTTGCAACGGGCTCAGCCTCTGGGCCAGCGGAAGCATGGCATGCGCGTCCCCCTCGGGAAAATAGGCCGTCTGCCGGTAATCGGTGACGATCAATTGCACGTAGAGCGGCTTCAGTACGCCCGCGGGATTTTTCAGTTGGGCCGCGATGGCCTGATCGCTGGAAAGGAAGCCCCCCGACACGTTGCGCGTGGAGTCGTCGTTGCGATTGAGGTTGTAGCTCAGGTTGGAAACGTTATCGTGAATGGTGAAGCCCACCCGCGTGGAATCCTTCTCATCAAAGGATTCGGGCGCATAGGTGATGGTCGGCGCCAAGGTATCTATGCCCATGAAATAGGTGCCCGCGCCCAAGGTCACGGTATCGGCCGAAGTGACGAAGAATATCTTCCCCGAGGGCTCCACTTTGTAAAGGGACCGCTTTTCCGACGGGGGAGTCGTAAAGGTCAGCTTGGGGAACGATTGCGAGACGGCGCCGGCGGCATTGGCAAGGGAAAGATTCAGCGTGTACTGCACAGCGTCGAAGCCGACCAATCCCGAGGAGAAGGGGCTGCCGATATGTACTTTCGCCGTTGCTTGCTGGTCCTCCGGATTGCGTAGGGTATAGCCTCCGTCCAGGAAAAGGGTATGACCGGGAGACAGGGTGGTATCGCTGATCAGGGTGGCGTTGTAAGTCTCCGAGGCGATTTCGCTGGCGATGTTCCCGGCCACCGCCACCGCCTTCAGCGTTGTCGCGAATTCGATCCGGATGGCCGAATCGCGCGCGTACAGGATTCCCGCCGCAGGCGTAGGCGCACTGCCGTCCAGGGTATAGTAGATGCTGGCGGAGCGTGAGGACGTCGTAAGGTGGACGGCCATCGGCAAGGGATAGGATCCGCCCGGCGGTTTCATTTCCGGCTTCTCCGGCACCAAGGTATAGGTGGCCACCAGTACTTTGCTGTTATCGAATCCATTCTCGACCGCCATCGCCTGCAGGGTGGTGGTTCGATTCAGGACGATAGGCTTCAGGTATAGGTTGGCGGGGATGATGGACAGCTCCGATCCATCCAAGGTGTAGTAGATCGCCGCGCCCGGCGTCGATTGTAAGCCTACGATCAGGGTGTCCTTGAAGGTGGTGGCGTTATTGGCCGTGATGGGGATCGGCGTGATGAGCGACCCATGGTTCAAGGTATAACCAAAGGATTGAGGATTTCCCGGCTGGCTTCCCAAGTAGGTGATGGCGGTCAGGGTCGTAGTCGTGGTGAGAGTCAAACCCTCGGAAGGATAGATGGGGGACTGATCGTTGGGCATGCTCCCGTCCACCGTAAAGTGGATGACCGCATCCGCGGGGGTAACCATCAGCTTCACGCTGATATGGTCATTGAAAATAGTGTCGCCGGCCGGAGACGCCACGATGGATCCAGGCCCGAGATGGAAATCCCTCGTTACGATATCGCTGTTCCCATAATCCTTCAGCATGCCAATCACCTTGACCTCGGTGGTCTTCGTGAGGGTGAGGCCCGCGCCGAGGAGCACGGGGCTGCCGCTATCCGGATCCTTCCCGTCGAGAGTGTAATGCAGAAGCGCGCTAGGGGTCGGGCAAATGATTCTTACGGCCAAGGTCCCGGAGAAAGAGCCCCCATCGGGCGAGAATTCGGGCGTGAGCACTTTCGGCTTGGGTTTGGCCAGGGTGAAGAGTTTCGAGGCCGTGTCGGACGGAAGATAACCGGATTTCTTGGCCACGGCGTTCACCTGCGTAGTGCCGGTGATTACGATCCCATCCGGCGGATATTTGGAATTGGAAGCCAGCGGATCGCTTCCGTCCACGGTGTAGTACACATCGCTCCCGTCCGGAGCGGTAATGGTAACGGTTAACGTGCCGGTGAACACGGAATCGGAGGGATTGATGATGGGCTTGGCCGATTTGTTCTGGGCGGTCATGGTGTAGACCTCCGTCATCACATCGCTGGCCCGGTAGACGTTAGGGTAGTAGGCCCTCGCTTTGAGTGTCCGGGTGGAGTCGATCAAGATGGTTCCGCCGGCATACTGTAGGTTGGGCGCTCCCTGGATGGGGTCCACGCCGTTCAGGGTGTACCAGATGGTCGCGGCCGGCACCGGGGAGGTGAGGGTGACCTGGGTGGCGGAGTAAATCGAGCCGCCCGCCGGACTTGCCGTCGGCTTGGTCAGTTTCGGCAATTGCACCGAGAGCCTAACGGTATCGCTCCAGGCGAAATAGGACGTGTTGTTGGTGTCCGAGGGGAAATTGCTCGAGGTTACGCGCACGCTGTAGACGGTGCTCATCCCGATGGTGGCCGAATCGAGAGTGAGGACCGTATCATCGGCTTTGGCAATGGTGATCGCCGTCCGGGACGGGTACCCCTTGAACCAACGATAGGACAAAGGGAGCGGCTCTCCCGTGGCTATGGCCTTGAATTGCACCTTATCGCCCACCACTGCCACCTGCGCGGTCGGATTCTGGATGATCTTCACCGGGGCGGGTAAGGGCTTCACTTTCAGGTAGCAGGATTTGCTGGTGACGTCGGGACTCGATCCGTTCTTCACGATCACCCGGTACCATCCGGTCGATGCCGTGGAAACGGGATTGATGTTGTAGGTGTTGGAAGTATTCCCCACCGCTACGAAGCCCCCGGTTGCCGAGCTAGAGCTGAATTGCCATTGGAAAGTCGGGTTCGGAAATCCGGAGGCCTGGATGGAGAAGCTTGCCGATCCCTTGTCAAACACGGAGGGCAGGCTATCCGGTAGATCCTGGGTTATTTTCAAATCCTGGTTCACCGCCAGCGTCAGGTTTTTCTGATCCGATCCGAGGCTGTTGGCAACGGTAATGGAAATCGTGAAGTTGCCGGAAGCGGTGGGGGTCCCGCTGATGGTCGCACCCGAGACGGAAAGCCCCTGGGGCAGGCCGGTGACGGTATAGGTAAAGTTGGACGGATTTCCGCGCGCGGTGATGGCGTAAGTGAATCCGGTTCCGACCTTCGCCGTGGCGGAAAGGGCGCTGGTGATCGAGGGCTTGTACAGGGAATCGCCCACCGTAATGACCAGGGTTTTGGAGTCGGTCCCTGCTGTGTCCTTTGCGGTGAGTCCGACATTGAACGAGCCTTGGGCGGTAGGTTTGCCCGAAAGCGTGCTGGTCGTGGCATTGTAACTGAGCCAGGCGGGCCGGGAGGCGGCGGGGGCATCGAGGGTGGGGGCGGGAAAGCCCGAGGCGGTCAGGGTGTAGGTGAAATTCTGGTTCGCCACGGCGCCCGCGGTGAGCGGGCTGGTGATAACCGGCTTGGCCCAGACCGTCACCGTCATTTTAACGGAGTCGGAAAGGGCCGGTATGCCGCGATCGGTCACCTTCAGTTGGATGGCGAAGTTGCCGGTGCTGTTGGCAGGAAATTGCGCGAGAGGATTGGCCACGGTATCGTTGCTGAACGTGACCCCCGTCGGCCCCGACCATTTGTAGCGGAGCGTGGTCCCTTCCAGATCCGATGAACCGCTGCCGTTCAGCTGGCAGGAAAGGGGCGACACTATCGCGGTATCCTTCCCGGTTTTCGCCGTAGGCTTGGTGTTGTTGATCACGGTGAAACTGACGGGAGCCGAGGTGGCGGGGGCGTTCAAGGAGTCCGTTGCCGTAGCGGTCAAGGTATAGGTGCCGGCCAGGTATTTATGCTTATAGGTCCAAGGCGCGGCGCTGTCGGTGGCTTCCAGGGTGGTCCCATCGTAGAAGTCGACCTTGGCCACGCCTCCGTCGGCATCCGTGGCGGTGGCCACGACGCTGGTGTCGAAAGGCGCGTAGTAGGTCTTGCCGTTTTGCGGAAAGGTAATCGAGACCGCGGGAGAATTGTTCTTGACGACGTTCACCGTAACCGTCGCAGAGGTCCCTTTCTGGATGGGCGTACCGTTGTCGTAGGCAACCGCGCTGAAAGTGTACGTGCTCTCCGCCAAACCGGTAAGGCTCAAGGTCCAGGGAGCGGCGCTGACGGCGCCCAGCAAGGTGGTGGTGCCCGGCAATGCGGCTGCCTTGTAGAACTCCACCTTGGTAACGCTCCCGTCGACATCGGCGGGGGATGCCGTGAGTTTAAAGGAGGCCGGGGCGAGGTAGGACGAGTTGTTGGCCGGCGATGTCATGGTTACCGTAGGCGCCTTGTTGGCGGCGATGGTAATCGTCATCGTGGATGTATCGGCCTCCCCCTTCGCGTCCGCCGCGATGGCCCTTAATTGCACCGACCCCGTGGGCGAGGTCCCGTCCGTGGCCCAATCGGTCGTGTATGAAGACGAAGTATTCGTCACGGGAGCCAAATCGCTCCACGCGTTCCCCCCGATGCTACGGTATGCGAAATGGACCGAGAGCGGAGCCGGACCATCGGCGTCGCTGGCATTGGCCGCGATATGGATCGTCTGGCCTACGCGGAACGATTGGCTGGCCGTGGGCGAAGTGAAGGCGACGGATGGCTTGGCATCGCGGACGTAGGAATAATTCGCCGTCATGGAAACCAGGGCATCCCCGGGATAATCGGCCGCGGTCCGCAAGACGGTCGTGCCATGAATGACGATAGGATTGCCATCGTACAGCTTCCCCTCCATGGGAAGCAAAGGCGTGATGCTGGAACCGGTATCCCACCGGATATCCGTAGCACTGGGGCCTGCGGTCAAAGTAACGGATACGGATTCGAGGAAGGGATTGACGGTAGCCGGATCAGGGTCGGCGATAGGAGCGCTGGGAGGATCGGATTGCGCCAGGGTGGGCAATGCCAAGGCGAGGATTAGAAAGGCAATACTTCTTTTCAAGATCCGGTTTCCGCGCTCAAGTGATCCTAGCGAAAGCCTTTTCGCAGGGATCTTTAGACGTTTTTTCCACTCGACCTGGGTACAGATCTTTTCAGATTGAAATGGATTTAAATCACGTTTGCAAATATAAATGAACCCCCAAGTCTTTCCCATGCACGGAAAGGCCGCCTTTGCGGGGTAAAATATGCTTTTGCATATGCCGCCGGAAGCGGTAAAAGGGGCAAGGGAGTTGGTCGGAGTCGGAAATCTTTACGATCTAGGGAGCCAAAATGCGGGAGAATGCCTGGCTTCCGGTCGGCCCCCCGATGCGAAGGCGTAAAAACAGGGTTTCCGGATGCGAACCAATTAGTAAGGGCAGTCTATAGATGCCCGGAGCCAAAGGACCCACGTTCAGGCCCGCCAGGCGGCGTCCCGAAAGGGTGTAGACATCCGCCTCGACCCGGCCGATCCACGGGAGATCGATTTTGACAACCGCCTGGCCATGGTTCCGCTCCAAGGCAAAGGCCAAAGCATCCACGGATTCGGGCGCACGGGTCAATTCGCCGATTCCTGCCAAGGCTTCGGACGTTCCCGCGAATACGGACAGGGTATCGGTGAATACCGACGTTGCGGGCAGCGCTGTCCCGGGGTTAAGCCGGAATTTGAGTCCGCGCGCGCGGGAAACCGCCCAGGCTTCATAGCCCGCGGGCAAGTCCGCTTCCTTCACGCGTAGGTCCCCGAGTCCCTTCTCTCCAGGATCGATCACCACTTGCCATCGGGCGACAGATCCCGGTTGCAAGCGGATCAGATCGGTAAGCAAGCTTCCGGTTCCGCGTAAAGCCCAGGCCGCGGCGCTTCGGCCCCAGACCGGAGGGCGGGGTTCGTCTTCCGGTCCGATGTCGTCCTGGGCCCAGGACCGCGCGCCCAAACGCAAGGATGGGATGCCCTCCGCGGAAAGCGTCAGGCTCAGGGAGGACGCCGGAAGCGCGCCGGCGGCAGGCTTCCCGAACTCATCTCCTCCCATCCACGCGGCCGCTTTCGCGGCAGGCCGGGCGGCGGCGGAAGAATAGAGCGTGATCGTCGTATCGAGGTTTCCATAGTAGAACACGAAGTAGCCGATCCAGGGCGTGAGGGTATCGGTCTGCAGCCACTTCCCTGGGGTGTTGCGCGCATAGCGATACGGGGCCTTGAGGAAGGTGGAGCCCCCCTGGCTTACGGCAGGAGTAATTGGCCAATACACGGTATCCAGGTAAGGGCTGGTGACCTGGTTCCATCCCTGTTTCAGGCGAATCCGATACGTGCCTTGGGCGTCGGATTCCCCGGCCTGCAGTTGGGACAGGTTCAAGTTGGAATGTTGCGCGCGGCTGCCGATCCAAAAGGCCATGCCCTGCACGATGTGATCGGAGTCATTCAGCGAATCGTAGCCGCCGTTGCGCCACACGCAGGCTTGCATATCGGGATTGTCCCCGCGCAATTGGGCCCAGGTCATTCCCGCGCCGGGGCCGACCGGTAAGCCCGCCAGGTCCCACAATTCCTGGCCTTGGCCCTGCCCGATCACCAGGACCCCGGGAGTCGCTACGTGGGACCAGAGCTGGGCGACATAGATTTTGCCGGTGGGTTCCGGAGGCATGCGGGAGGTATCATACGCGTCCCGCGAGACCACGCGAAGCCAAAGCGAGGCGGGATCCTTCGCGTCGCCTTTCACGTTCACGTTCACGAAACCGCCGCTATCCAGTTTTCGCGATACCGAGCCGCCCTTCAGGCCCGGGCTGGTGATTTCGCAGGTGGGGTTGGATACGTTGTCGGTGATCTTGATGCGCACCGTGGTGGAATCCCCGTCCCGCGGGGTTTGCCTTTCGATGGCGATGATCGGCGGCTGAACGTCCACGGCGGTGAAGTAATCCCCTGGAAGGGTCAGGATGTTGCTGTCATTCCCGGAGACGAATTCCACGATTCCCCCCGCATATCGGTACAGGGAAACCTTGGACCCCGCGGGCTTGGTAAAGGTGACCTTGAGAAGTTGACCGGGATCCATCGCCTGCAAGGACACCACCAGGGAAATGTCCGTGAATCCCGTGAGCCCCATGCCGTCCGCGGTACGCACTTTCGCGATCACAGGCTGGGGCGATTGGTTCTGGTACGCGAACCCTCCGGAAATGGGGCGGATGCCGTTCACGGCGAGAGTGTCCGATGGCGCGGAGGCATAGACGTCGTAATGCAAGGTCAAGACGCCGCTCGCGACGAGGCTGGCGCCGCTTCCGAGCATGGTTTCCGCGTTGAGGGTCGCGCTTGCGGTGAGGCTGATGGCCACCGAATCGGGATACCCTGGGGTTTTCGACAAGTCAGCGCTGGGATCAAGGGAGTAGTGGATTAGCCCGCCCTTGGTGCGGCTCTTCAAGGTGATGATGGTGCCGGGCGCGACCGGGTCTGCGCCAGGCAGGGGTGAAGCGATGGGAGGGGAAGGCCTGAGGGTGTACTTCATTTCGTTGATGCCGCTGGGGAGCAAGGGGGAAAGCGTCCCGGCGCGCGGGAATGCGATGCAGCGTAGCACCGCGCTGGAATCGAGTAGGATGGACTGTCCTGAAACGGCCAGGGGATCCTGCTGCGTGGGATTGCGGCCGTTGGCCGTAAGCGTATAGTGGATCTCCGCGTTCGCATCCGTCGTTATCATACGGATGGAGAGAGTGTCGAAGAATTCGCGCGAGACGGGGTCGATATCGGGCGTGGAATAGGTGGTAATGGAAGGCTGCCGGGTGTAGGTGAATTGGGCCACATCGCTGGAGACCCCGGACGCCACGACGATGGCGTGTACGACCGTGGTTCCGTCCAAGGAGAGGATAATGGTTCCCGAGGAATCGGCCCGCACTCCGCTGACGGTGCCGTTGGACTGTAATACGGGAATGCTCCCATCCAGGGTATAGTAGATGGCCGCGCTGGGGTTCACCTTGCGGAGATGAAGGGTGAGGGAGCCGGTGAATTCGCCATCGGGCTTGTCCGATGTCGGTTGGGACAAGAGCATGATGTAAGCGGCCGTGGCCACGGCGCTGGGATCGTGCTTGTCCTTAAACGCTTTCGCCTTGAGGGTGTCCGACTTTTGGATCAGGACCGCCGCGCTTCCGTCCAAGGATGTGGTCGTGGGGGCCGTCCCATCGTCCGTATATCTGACGTTCGCTCCCTCGGTGGAACTCGTCATCCGCACCCACAGGGTATCATAGAAGGTTTTCGGCGGAGGGTTGAAAACGGGGGTGGCGACCGCGGGCAGATAGGTGAACTTCGCGGATTGGATCGCGCTGACCTGATAGGTGCTCACGAAGGCTTGCGCGCGCAATTGGATCGAGTCCCCGTCGTGCCCGGCGGGGAAAGTCAGGGAATCCCCCGTCATGAGGGTCCATTTTTCCGGGGCGTTCGCGGTTGGGTCTACCGTATACCGGATATGGGCGCCGGCGGTCGCGCTTTTTATATGCGCGGTGAGGCTGGTGGTCTTGAAGCTTCCCGTGGCCGGATCGATAGTGGGCGTCGCCACTTGATCCAGGACGAAATCCACTTTCAGGGGATCGCTATCGTCGTAGCCGGTCGCGGTGGCATAGGCTTGCAAGGTCGTGGACTTGGTCAACGGGATAGGCGTTCCCGAGTAGACAGGGCTTGTCGGGCCCGGCGCGGAACCGTCGATGGTATATCGAAGCGTAGTGGGGTTTTTGATCGTTGCCACGGTTAACGAGCATGCCAAGGTCGGATAGAAGTGGGTATTGCCGTTGTAATGGGCCACCGGCTTAGGGACCTTGGCGCGCACGAAATCGGCGCTTACCTCATTGCTGACGCTAGTGCCGGACACGTGAATGGCCCGCACGGTGGTGGTGCTTTCGAGGGTTATCGGGATCCCCTCATATCGGAACGTGGAACCCTTTACGTTCTCCTGGGGGGTAGTCCCGTCCAAGGTGTACATGATCCGGCCATTGAAAGTGGAGAACAGGGCGCCACCCGTATTGAATGAAAAGGAAGTGGACCCGACCCAGCCGGTATCACCGGGAGGAACCATGATAGGCTCGGCGATGATGGCGGAGAAAGCCCGAGGCGCGGCTGCGGCAAGAAACAGCAGCAGCAAAATGACCCGGCTACGAAACGGCGCTGATTTAATGATCGGAAACCCCATATCCCCAGACAAGAAAATTAGCCAGATTACGATTGGCGGCAGCCCATTTGCCGGGCCCTTTTCGGGTCAATCTATCCGGAAAATTGCGTTTTCGCAGCCGGGATTGGGGCCTTTGCGAAACGATGCAGGCGCAAATGCTATTTTCCGGGAAGAACCTTTCTTCCCCGTACCGATTGGAACACCATGCCCCCCGATGAAGCACGCTGTTGGATATTCGGAAGCTCACTCCCCCTTTCCGCCGAAGACCCGCGCTTGCGTGGACCGCTCGATCGATTCTTTTCACAATGGCAATCCCACGGTGAAACCGTCGCGGGCCGTTGGCGCGTGCTCGAAGAGCGATTCCTGATCGTGCAACGCGATCCGGAAGGCGCTGCCGTTTCGGGGTGCAGCATCGATTCCATGATCGGCCAGGTGAAGGAATTGGAACGCGAGTTGGGAGCCCGCCTGCTTGATTCCAGCCGCATCTTTTTCCGGTCCCGCGACGGCAAGGTGCTCTCCGCCACGCGCCCCGAGTTCAAGGCCATGGCGGCCGCGGGGGAAATCGGGCCGGATACCGAGGTCTTCGATACCACCCTCACGCGGCTCGCCGATCTGGCCCCCGGGGTTTTCTCCAAGCCATTGCGCGATTCCTGGCACGCGCTCTTGTACGAGCAAGCCCGCCAGAAATCCTGATCGACTCTCGCTGCTAGCGCTCGACGTGCAGCCCCAAGGGGCCGCGTCCGTTTCCCAAGCCGGGATTGCGGCGGATGGCCTCGCGCACGTACGCCCTGGCCTGGGCCGCAGCATCCGGCACCGGCAGACCCAAAGCCAGGTTCGCCGCCAGGGCGGAGGCCAGCGCGCAGCCGGTCCCGTGGGTATGCGGCGTATCGATGCGCTCTCCCGAGTAGCTGCGCAGAGCCCCTGCATGCCAGAGGAAGTCAATGGGCGGGCCCGGGAAGTGGCCGCCCTTGAGAAGGATGGCGTACGGTTTGTCCCGGCCGAATGCGTGCAAGTGCTCGGCGGCGTTTTCCGGAGTGGTGGCCTTCCCGGTCAGCAAATCGAATTCGGGCACATTGGGGGTGATGACGGCCGCTCGCGGCAACAGGCGTTCGATGAACTCGGGCAATCCCCGCATGTCGAACAGGGAGGCGCCCGACGTCGCTCCCATCACGGTATCGATGACCACCGGGATCTTCGCCAAGCGTTCCTGCGAAAGCAGCCTCACCAAGGCCTGGAGCATGCGGCGATCCCCGATGGCGCCGATCTTGATCACATCCGGGAAAATATCCTCCAGCAGGAAAGCGACCTGCTCCTCGAAGAATGCGGGTTCGAGCGTTTTCACCCTGCGGACACCGAGGGTGTTCTGCACGGTCAGCAAGGTGGGCACGGCCATCCCGTATACGCCGTGGCTCTGGAAGACTTTCAGATCGGCTTCGAGTCCGGCGCCCCCGCTGGGATCGGATCCGGAAAGGGCGAGGGCGATACGCAGGCGGGAAGGTTTCGGCAAGACCCTAAGATAATCTCTGAGTCCCTAACAGAATGAGGGGGAAGAGCGAGGCCGTCCGTCCACGAAGCTTTGACCGGAGCGAGCAGCCCGTGACTGAGTCCGACGCGGGCCCAGGGCTGCGAAGCCGGCCGCAGCCGAGCCCCTATTCTGTTAGGGACTCTTTACACCGTGGAATCGAGCAATCCGCCCAGGGAGCCTTGGCCGGAAAAGAAGTCCGTGTTGACTACGTAGGGATTGGCATCGGGAGCGACATACCCGTCTTCCTTGAGCAGTTGATCCAGGATGGCTCCAATCGCCGGATTCTGGGAGGCAGGAGAGTTTACTGAAGAACTCTGCGTCGCCGCGGTATCCGAGGAAGCCTGAGTGGCGGAAGTATCGGAAGCGGGAGTGGTGCCGTTCGCATCCACCGTGTTGGGATCGATAGCTTCAGCGGCGGACGTGGTAGTCGGAGACGAGTGGTAGAAATAATCCGGATCCGCGGAAGAGGGGTAGTAGGAACCCGGAAAGTTCGATGCGGCATTGGCCGAAAGGGAAGTGGCCGCGGCCGTAGCCGGGGTTGAAGCACTGGTGGAAGCCGTCGGGGCCGCCGTCGTCTGCCCGTCCCCGATGCCCCTGGAGAGATTGGTGATTTCGAGCGCGGAGAGGCCCGAAAGCGCGCCTAGGGCTTGCTTGCCCACGGCATCATAGATGCTCGACAAATTACCCAGATTAGCGCTGGATGCCGTCGGCAAAAGGCTTAACGATTGGGATTGGGCCGTTAGCTTGGCTTGGGTAACCGCGGGCAAGGAGGCGGTTCCCCCGTATCCCGTGAAGCTGCTCGCAGAAGAAGTATTGGTCAGTCCGGAAATGTCCATACGATGATCCCCCACGCTCATTATCGGATCCGGAGGGCGTCTTCTTGAACCGAGGGGTGAACGATTGCGCGAAGTTTCAGGAGAGGATTGCGGAATTGGGGCGGAGAAAGCTCAAATTCCGGTTTCAACCCGGGATCGCGCGTTCGGTTTAATCCGGGATGAAGCGCGCGGCCCACGCCCGCACGTCCTTGCCGTTGAGGACGTGGAATTTCCTCAGGCGGCGCAGGGTTTCGGCGCTGAAGGAGCCCATGGGCACCCAGGACAGGCGCTTGCCGATGCGGGCCGCCATGCGCTTGAGGCGCAATCCCGGCGGGGTTTGCGACACGCAGGCGACCACCCGCTCCCGGCTGTTGATCAGCGCGCCGTAGAGAAGTTGTTCGGCCAGGTTGGCGAAGCCGAATTCCTTGGCGGGAAGGTCGAAGACGTTGGGCAATGGACGGGGCGGGAAAAGGAGGCTCAGGCCCCCGTATTCCGACTCCGCGATGCCGGGCCCGATCATTTTGCTAAGGGGATCGGTAGCGAAAAACACCAGGGTCGATTCCTCGTCGTGTTCCGCGTACCAGGTATTGCGGGTGGGATAGCGTTCATCGTGATCGACGTCGAAGAGGATGACCACGGTATCCACGCGGCCCTTCGCCGGCGGGACCTCCCGCACGTAGATGCCGCCCGTGGTCCAATTGCGGAGGGTTTCGCGGACATCGATTCCGTCCCGCAGCGAGGTCGTCAGCTTTTCGGTGCGCGAGAATCCTTGCAGATCCAGATCCCGGGAGCGCCGCCGCACGGCGCGGTTGAACCCTTCTATGCGCTCGTCCTCCGGGGTATGCGAGCACATCCCGCGCGTATCCCACGCGTAACGGTAACGCCGCTGCTTCTCCCGATCCGGCTCCTTCTTGAGGCGGATGGTCTTCCAGGTCTTGGGTTCGTCTTCGAGTAGATTGAAGGCGGCCAGAGGCTCACCGTCCGCGAGGGCGCCCGCGGGCTCGCGGATATGGTCTTTTCCGATCTCAAGGAATCCGGCATCCTCATCCTCAGGATCGGAATAGGGATACCGGCGGGCCGCTTCGATGACCTTGGCCGCGAAGGCGTTGCCGAACACGCCCTTGGCGGCTTCCACCAGATCGGCCAGGTCCGGGGTCAGCCGTCCCTGCTGCACCGCCAGGTTGCGGAGGAAGACGAGCGCGGTCTGGATCTTCTTCACGGAAATGGCCGCGCCTTCGCCCGGCTCGTCTAGGAAGCTTTCCCGCGTGGCGGAGAAGATCTTCTTCACCAAATCGAGATAGTCCAACGGCGCCGCCAGGGGATCCTGCCGTTCCTTTTCCATTTCGGCCGCGTAGAATGGCAGTTCGCCCAAGGCGAAGTAGAGGAGTTCCGGTTTGATGGGATAGGCGCGGATGGCTATCGGGTTCCCGCCGGCCTCGGAAGCGGGTTGGGCAGGGACGCCGCCCGGGATTCCACCCGCCTCCGCGAGCATGGCTTCGATGGATGCCGCCGGGAAGGATGCCTGCAATGCCAGCAGCAAGGGGAAATCGCAAAGGAGCAGGATGCGTTCATGTTTCCGTTGCAGTTGGCGCAGGGCTTGCGCGGCGGCCCTTTGGCGTCGATCGAGGCGCGCATCCGGTTCCGCCCGGGCCAGGAGTTCCCGCGCCAGATCCAGATAGCGCCCGGTGCCGATGCCCTGGACCAGATAAGCGTCCGGCAGGGGTTGCCGCAACGGGGCATCCAGCAGGGAGTCGTCTTCGATGAAATGGACCGGGAGCCGGCGTTGCCGGGCCTGGCGGATGCCTTCGATGTAGGCATCGCACGGATCGAAGGGTAGAAAGCATTTGGCTTCGCCATCCACGCGGACCACGAGGGCCCGCACCGAGGGCAAGGCTTCCACCCCGGCGAGGGCCTCTTCGCGCAGCGAAGCCGGAAGGGCGATGGCGAGGGCGTCCCACTTGCCTTCCCAGAGCAGGCGGCGCGCGGCCATGGCGAAGGGCGCCTTGCCGTGCCGGATAGGGAATGCGTGGATGCGCGGGGAAAGGGCGATCGTCATGTTACTCCGGTGCGCATTGACCGGGCTACTGCCCGTCGTTTCCTAATCCCGATCCGGGTTCAACGGATTGTCCTCGTCGAAAAAGAAATCGCCCAGCTGCATGTTGGGCAAGCGCCCCTCGCGCCGGCGGCGCTCGGCGAGGGATTCCATGTCCAGGGCCTCCTCGCCCAGCACTTGGCGAACGGCAACGGCGAAAAGGGCCTCCCACTTGCCCGGACGAAGCTCGTTCAGTTTCTCCGCGAAGCGGATGGCGTTCAGGCCGTCGCGGATGGAGTAGGGCAGATCGAGGCCGTGGGCCTGTTGCAAGAAGCCCACGCAAATGCGGATCAGGTCCTCGGGCGCGGAGGGAAGGTTGTAGCGCAGGATGCGCAGCTCTTCTTCCGCCTTGGGGAAGGGCAGCTCGATGGCGGGCTGGATGCGCGACATGATGTAATCGGGGATCTCGAAAGTCGAATCGTCCTCGTTCATGGTCACCACGCAACGGAAATCCTTATGGGCCAGGATGGTCACGCCCGCCACCAGGGAGTCGACCTGCCGGCGATCGTCCAGCAGGGGCGCCAGGGAGGCCCAGGATTTCTCGGACATGCGGTTGCCTTCGTCGAGGATGGCGCAACCTCCCGTCAGCATCGCGGAAACCAGGGCGGAAGCCTGGTACTTGATGTTCCCCTTCTCGCCCAACACGGGAGTGATGATGAGATCCTCGGGACGGGTATCCGCGGTGCATTGCAGGACATAGGCGTTTTGACCGCGCCTGCGGGCGGCCGCCATCGCCAGGGTGGTTTTGCCCAGGCCGGGATGGCCCACCAGGCGCGGGCAAAGAGGTTGGTCATCGGGATGGACGGCGAGCCAGCAGGCCATCAACTGGGTGAGCGGCTCTTCCTGCCCGATCCATTCGGGCTTAAGCCCCACCGGCTTCGCCAAATGGATCTCGACATTGTCGATGCGCACGGTATCCATAGGGCAAGGCTAATTTAAACCCTGGGGGGGAAAAGGTCAAAATCCCGCTGAATTCGATGCCACGGATAAATTGTGCCTCTTTGTCACGAATTCCCGTTTTCGGAAATACCTGAGGGAGAGAATTAGGCAATGCCCTACGTGTCTATTCTATCATTTAACGGTAACTGACTTTATTTGGAGGCGTCCGCATGTCGGGACAGCAAACGGAAAAGGCTTCAGCACGCATCTTGATCGTGGATGATCATCCGGTGGTGCGGCAGGGTCTCAAAATGGCCTTGGGGCAAGCGGGATTTTTCGTTTGCGGTGAGGCCGAAGGCATGGCCGATGCGATGAGCATCCTGGAGTCGGCCAAACCGGACCTCATCCTGGCCGACCTGGATCTCGAAGGCGCCAGCGGGATCGACCTCATCAAGGCAGTCAAAGAAGCGCATCCCGATCTACCCGTACTAATCCTCTCCATGCATGATGAGGATGCCTATGCGGAACGCGCGCTACGCGCGGGCGCCCGCGGCTATTTGATGAAACATTCCCCGCCGGAAAGGCTCGCCGAAGGCGTGCGCCAAGCGCTGGCCGGGGAAATCATCCTGAGCGAAAGCATGAAGCGGAAAATCCTGTTGGGCCTCGCGGGCCGGCGGGAACCCGCGGCGGCCACGGCCATCGACAAGCTTACCGATCGCGAACTGGAAGTCTTCCGCCTCTTAGGCGAAGGGATGACGACCCGGCGCATCGCAGAGCGGCTCTCCATCAGCGTCAAGACGGTGGAGGCCCATATCGCGCATCTTAAGAGCAAGCTCGGGGCCGAATCCGGCCGGGAGTTGCAGCATAGGGCCTACTCCTGGTCATCGGGAGGCAAGCCCGCCGCCGGTCCCGCCGATTAGAACCTCTCTCCTCTTTATCGGGAGGAGTCAGTCCAGGCTGCGCGCGGGAACGTGAATCAAGGCTTTCCCGGTGAGCGCGAACAAGGTCGGCAGAGCCAGGATATCCTGGCCCAGGGACTGAATCCCGGCTTGCCGGAGTGATGTTTCCATTTCCTTGAGCTTATCGGCCATGGCCACCGCGCCTACCGTTGCGCAGCTTCCTTTCAAGCGATGGAGGGATTTGGCGAGGGCCTGGGCGTCTCCGCCCAGATGCTCGGCGCGGATCCGTTCCAGGGATTCGCGGGTGCTTTCCAGGAACATCTCGACCAGTTGACGGGTATTTTCCTTTCCCTTCGGCGTGCCGTCGTCCAGCGATGACAGACGGGACGCGTCTACTAAGGAATCGTTTCCTGCGGTGGGAACCACCCATTTGCGGATCACGCCTTCTACGTCTACCGATGAGAAGGGTTTGGTCAGATAATCATCCATTCCGGCGGCCAGGCATTTCTCGCGCATGCCCTGCACCGCATGCGCCGTTAGGGCGATGACGGGAACGCGCGGGCGCTCCGATCCGCGTTTCGCGGCCTCCCACGCGCGCAAACGCCGCGTCGTCTCGAAACCGTCCATGCCCGGCATCTGGCAGTCCATGAAGACCAAATCGTAGTTCTTCCTTACGACCGCGGCCAGGACGGAACTCCCATCGGGAAAGGCGTCGACATCGCATCCCAGCTTCTCCAGCATGATGCAGGCCACGTTCACGTTCACGGGATGATCGTCCGCGACCAGCACGCGCGGAGGCGAGGCCCAGATGGGTCCGCCGGGCTGAAAGCCAGCGTAAGCGCTCTCGCCGGATCCGGTCTCCGAGGAATCCAGGCCCCCCTCCAAGGCATCGGCTTGGATATGGAAGCGAAACCGGCTGCCTTTTCCCGCTTCACTCTCGACTTCCATGTCTCCGCCCATCCGGCGCGCGAGGTCGCGGCTGATGGCGAGGCCCAGGCCCGTGCCGCCGGATGCGCGCGACATGGAATCGTCCCCCTGCCGAAAAGGCTGGAACAGCGCGGCCATGGCCGCCGGCGCGATGCCCGGGCCCTGGTCGGTGACTTCGAACCCGATGCGGCAGCGATAGCCGGTGCGATCCAGCAGGCGCACGGTGATTTCCACCGTTCCCGCTTGGGAAAATTTCACGGCGTTCCCGGCCAGGTTCAGCAAGACCTGCTTGATTCGGGTGGCATCGCCTGCGAAACGGAAGGGCAGGGCCGGATCCATCCGCTTCGACAAGATGATGTTTTTCTGCCGCGCGGATTCGGCCACCGATGAGATCGCCCCGTCCACCACGGCCTCCAGCGCGAAAGGTTCCCGGTCAAGATCCATGTGGCCGCGCTCTATCTTGGAGAAATCCAGGATCTGGTTGATGAGCGCCAGCAAATGGGCCCCGCTCTCCCGGGCAGAACGGGCATACCCGGCCTGGACCGGGTTCAAGCGGGAATCGAGCAGGAAGGCGAGCATCCCAAGCAGGCCGTTCAAGGGCGTGCGGATCTCGTGGCTCATATGCGCGAGGAAGTCGGACTTGGCGAGGCTGGCGGCCTCGGCCACGCCCTTGGCCTTTTCGAGTTCGGCCTGGGTGCGTTTCAATTGGGTGAAATCGAGGGCCAAGGTCAGCCATCGGTTGCTTTCGTCCAAACGGGCGATCCCCCGGAACACGGGAACGAGCTTCCCGTCTTTGCCGGTCCATTGGGTTTCCTGGGGCCGGACGCCGCCGGTCGAGGTTAATAGCTTCCGCTGGGTTTCGGTTTCTTCGGCGGGCCGGGAAACGGCAAATGAGTTGGCGTCGATCGCGCCGGCTTCCAAATCCGCGTAAGAATAGCCCAGCATGGCCAGGAAGGCCTCGTTCGCTTCTTCGGCGATGAATTTCTGGTTGAATACCGCCACCCCGAGGATATTCGAATCCAGCAGGGTCCGGAAGCGCGACTCCACCGCGCGCAACTCGAGCTTGGTGCGCTTCAGCTCGTTGGTGTTGAATACCATGCACAGGGCGTCCCCGTTCTCCAGTTTGGTGGCGAAGAACAAGGTATTGAGGCGGCTGCCATCGGGCAAGACCCATTCGCGATCGAAGGGGCCCATCCGCCCTTCCTGTTCGAACTGCCGCTGCCGTTCCTGCGCCCCCGAAAGATATTCCGGGGTCACCATGTCCCCGGAGTTGACGCGCCCGGCCTCGAGATCTTCCCGCGTCCGCCGGATCATGGCCAGGAAGGTATCGTTCGCCTCCACTAGGCGGCTGCCCAGGGTGGACACGAAGACGCCCATGATGGTACTGGACAGAAGGCCTCGGTAGCGGGAGTCCCGTACGCGCAGCTCTTTGCGCGCCTGGTCCAGCTCGCGCACGTCCATGACCATGGCCAGGCACTGGCCTTGCTCCTCCATGCGCGCCGTGTAAAGAATGCTGAGAAGCCGCCGCCCGTCGCGCAGCACCCATTCCCGCTCGAACGGTCCATAGTACCCGTCACGGAGGAACGTCTCGATTCTCTTCGATTTGTTGGCCCAGTGTTCGGGGGTGGTCAGGGGTGCGATGTCGATGCCTCCCGATCCCAACTCTTCGCGATTCAGGCCCATCATGGCGAGAAAGGTGTCGTTCGCTTCCACGATCTTGTCCCGCATATCGAAGACGAAGATGCCGATGAGCTTGCTGGACCAGAGTTTTCCGTAGCGGGATTCCCGCATCCGCAATTCCTCTTCGATGCGCTTCTGGAGACGGACCAGCACCGCCGGCGCGATGGTGCAGAATGCCGCCGCATAGGGAAACCACTGTAACGGGCCGACCAGTCCCATGCCCAGCCTTTGTCCCAATTGGAAAGGCCCATGCCCCATGGCGTCGAGTCCGGCTCCCAATAGGTACGCGCCCAGGTGCACGGTCGCCGCACCGCGGGCGCCGAAATCCAAAGCCGCCCACAGCAAGAACGGGAAGATGGCATAAGGCAGCGGCCTGCCCACCGCGAAGACGATCCAGGCGGGTTGCGAGTCGACCAGGTACCCGACGATAAGGGCGAGAGTGGCGCAGAGTCCGAAGCGGACGTGGCGCGCGGCCCCCCCTTCCCATGCCTGATCCCGCTGCGCCCAGGAGAGGACGGCGGGAACCATCAACGCGAGCCCGGCCGCAGCGGCCAGGAACCCTCCTGCGATGGAACGCCCCCATCCCGTACCCAGGAAAAACGCGGAGCAGGACCCGTGCAGCACCGCGCCGCATGCCGCGCCGGCGGGAACCACTTGGGTGAAGAAACGCACCGTGCCGGAAACGTTGTTCAGGAATCCGGGACCGCCGGGAACGCGGATAGCCAGGTACAGGGCCAAGGCGGCCGTGGCCAGATCGGAGAGCCAGAATCCGGCTGCGGCCGGGAAGTTTTTCGCGGTGGCCAAGTAGGCGACCAGGCCCGCGACCATTGCGAATACGAAGAGACGAACGCGTTGGCGGGGCGGTGCGATCAATAAACCGGCCGTGAGCAGACCGGGCGCCGGCCAGAAGAAAAGGCTGTCCCCGTTCCCGGAAGAGAAGAACCGTCCCGCCAGGATGAGCGCGACGTATGCGCTCGCGAATGCGGCCATTTTGGCACTGGAGATGGCTGGCTCGGAAGGGGTCGGGGATTCCATGATTCCCAATTATCCGATAGGGGAGGCTTCTTCGGCATCCGGCCATTTTTTTAACTTGCTAGGCCATAAGAGGAGCGAAACCGACCATGGCCATCGAAAACGTCGTCATCATTGGATCGGGTCCGGCCGGGCATACGGCCGCCATCTATGCCGCCCGCGCCAACCTCAACCCGCTCATGTTCGAGGGGTTCATGGCCGGGGGGGTCGCGGCCGGCGGCCAGCTCACCACTACTACCGAAATCGAGAATTTCCCGGGTTTCGTCAGCATCGGCGGCCCGGAGCTTATGGTCCTCATGCGCGAGCAGGCCATTCATTGCGGCACGCGCATCCGCACCGAGACGGTGACCAAGGTCGACTTCTCCAAGCGTCCGTTCAAGATCTGGGCCGAGGACGATTTAATCGAAGCCAGGACGGTCATCATCGCCACCGGCGCCACCGCCAAGCGCATGCATGTCCCGGGTGAAGAAGCCCTATGGCAACGCGGCATCTCGGCTTGCGCCGTATGCGACGGGGCGCTGCCGCTGTTCCGGAACCAGCCCCTGGTCGTGGTCGGAGGCGGGGACACGGCGGTTGAGGAAGCCACCCATCTGACCAAGTTCGGTTCCAAGGTGTACCTCGTGCATCGGCGCGACAGCCTGCGCGCCAGCAAGGCCATGCAGCAACGCGCCCTCAACAACGCCAAGATCGAAATGGTTTGGGACACCCTGCTTCTCGACGCGGAGGGCAAGGATTGCCTGGAGCGAGTGAAAGTGCAGAACGTGAAGACCGGCAAAGAACATTACCTGGACGCCAAGGGCCTGTTCTACGCCATCGGCCATACGCCCAATACCGCCTTCCTGGAAGGCCAATTGAAGACGGACGAATCGGGCTACATCCTGACCGAACCGGGCAGCACGCGTACCAACGTCCGCGGCGTGTTCGCCGCCGGCGACGTGCAGGACAAGCGATACCGCCAAGCCGTGACGTCGGCCGGAACGGGTTGCATGGCCGCCTTGGATGCCGAGGGATTCCTGCAAGGCGACGAAGCCGCCCACGGGCATTGATCCGGGGGAAAGCCGGTTCCCACCGGCCGCATCACCATTTCGATTGGTGGCCTCCGGAATGCATCTACCGGATGGAATTCGTGCTAGCATTTACTGAATGAACATTCTCCCGCTGGGATTGGGCATCGCCGCGATCGGGCTTATCGCATGCACCCAAGGCCGCTTCAAAACCTATGTCGGGGAATCCAACTTCGAAACTCCACTTCAGGGGCCTTCCCGCTGCCGGTCGTAGACAAGATTCGCCTGCGGGAAAGCCTACGGGTCAGGAATCAATTCTGCGATACCGTGTTCGAATTGGAAGAGAGGATGAAGTTCGGGAGGTGGGGCGGAAGAAAGACCAAGCTTGAGCGTGAAGACTGCGCCCCGGGCTCCCCGGCTTTCCCCCGGCCACGCTAGGCCGGTCAAACCGCCAAGGCCAGGATATCGGCCATGCGCCGGGCAAAGCTATGTTCCAACAGGGCGATCTCCCGATTGCGCGCGAGGATTTCTTCGGCGGGCGGTTCCGAAAAAGCCGCCTTCGCCGCCTTTCCCGCTTCCGCCGGTCCCCGGAATTCCTTGAACCCGCATCCCGCCAGGGTCTCCCGGATCAGGGGGGCTTCCTCGCTTAAGAGCAGGCATCCCGCCGCCAGGATATCGAACACCCGCGGACTCACATGCGAATCGGAGCGATCGGCGGAAGGATCGTCATTGGGAAGGTGTAGGCCGATGCGGGACCCCTCCAGAAGCTTGAAAGCCTCATCGGGCCCGAACCATCCCCGTCCGGTCAGGCAGGGCTCCAACAGGCCGCGATAGCGATCCCAGCCGAGTCCCGCGATCCTCAGCGTTATACCGTCGCGGGCCATGGTCTCCAGGACCTCCACGCGGTAGCGGCTGGGGAAGCCGATGAAGGCGACGGCGGCTTCGCGCTCGCGCCAGCCGCGAACGGCTTCGCGGGGCTTGAGAATAGGCGCGGTGGGCATATAAGCGAATCGCACTCCGGCCGCGGCGCAGGCCTGCTCGACCGGGCCGCGCTGGATGGCGAGGAAATCGGAATAGGCCGGCAGCACTTCCTTCCAGTACTTTGCTTGGCGGTAATCCTCGATGAACCAATGCACCATGCGGACTCCGCGACGGCGCAGCAGATCGACGGTGAACCGGGTGACGGGGCTGAGCGCGATGACCAGCATATGGGTGGCGCCGAAGTCCATGGCCTGCACGACCAAGGCCTGGTTGGCCAGATCGACGACCATCTCGTCGGCGGGATCCTTCAACAGGCGATCGAAGGCGGCGAGATAGGTCTTGGTGTCGAATAGCTTCCGGTCCGCAGCGGGGATTTGGGCCGACAAGGTTTCCCATGCCTTCTCTCCGACCTGGCGGGCGGCGCCCTCCGGGGGAAGCACCACGATCCATTTCCCGTTTACCTGCGACATGGCTCTTGATTATAACTCTTTCGCCCAGCCGCGGGCCCGGCCCACGGCCTCGTGCCACCGGCCCACGAGGCGTTTGCGGCGGGCGGCGGCCATGTTCGGCCGGAAGCTGTCGAAGCCCAAATCCAACTTGAGGAGATCCGGTTGCGAGGCGACCAGGCCGCAGCCGAGGGCTGCCAGCATGGCTGCGCCCAACGCGGTCACTTCCGCGCTCCGGTTCACGCGCACCTCGGCCCCCGAGATATCGGCCTGGAACTGCATCAGCAACTTGTTCCGGCTGGCCCCGCCATCCACGTTGATGGCCTTGAGGCCGCGCGCCTTGGGCCCGCGGGCCTTCGCGCCGGCATCGAAGGCTTGGATCAGATCCAGGCTCTGGAAGGCGATGGATTCCAGGGCCGCCCGCGCGATATGCGCCCGCGTGGTCCCGCGCGTAAGGCCGATCAAAAGTCCGCGCGCGACCGGGTCCCAATGCGGCGTACCCAGCCCGGCGAAAGCGGGCACGAAGTACACGTCACCGTTATCGGGGACCGATGCCGCCAGGGCTTCGCTCGCGGCCGCATCGTCGATGATCTTGAGGCCATCGCGGAGGAATTGCACCACCGCGCCGCCGGCCATCACCGCGCCTTCATGGGCATAGGTGGTTTTGCCCTTCAGGGTCCAGGCCACCGTGCCCAATAGGCCCTTGGGCGGCGGGATGGGTTTGCCGCCAACGTTGCGGAGCAGGAAGCATCCGGTTCCGTAGGTGTTCTTGACGGACCCCGGGGCGAAGCAGCGATGGCCGAATAGGGACGCTTGCTGATCGCCGGCGACGCCATGGATCTTCACGCCTTCCAGTCCGGGCACGGCGCAGGTTCCGAAGTCGGCGTCCGAGGCAAGGATTTCAGGTAGGGCCGCGGCGGGCACGCCGAACATCTTCAGCAGGGTCTTGTCCCAGGCCAGGGACTTGAGGTCCATCAGCAGGGTGCGGGACGCATTACTGGTCTCGGTCACGTGCCGCTGGCCGCCGGTGAGCTTATGGATGAGCCAGCTATCGATGGTGCCGAAGGCTAGGCGGCCTTCGGCGGAAGCGCTCTTCACGGCGGCATCGTGCTTGAGCAGCCAATGCATCTTACTGCCCGAGAAATACGGGTCGAGCACCAGACCGGTCTTGCGCCTTACGGCCGCTTCGGCGCCTTTCTTTTTCAGGACCTGGCAGAAGGCCGCGGTGCGTCGGTCTTGCCACACGATGGCCCGCGCCAGGGGCTTTCCGGTGCGCTTGTCCCAAGCCACCACTGTTTCCCGCTGGTTGGTAATTCCCAGGCCGGCGACGTCTCCCGCCTTCAGGCCATTGCGGTGGATGAGGTCCCGCAAGGTGGCCCATTGGGTTTCCCAGATCTCCTCGGCATCGTGTTCGACCCATCCGGGCGAAGGGAAAAACTGCGTGAACTCCCGTTGGGATTGATCGATCGCCTTCAATCCCTCGTCGAAAAGGATCGAGCGGGAACTGGTGGTGCCCTGGTCGAGGGCGATGATGTACTTCATGGGCCCGTTTTGCCCGGCGCCCGCATCCGCCTGCGGACTAAGGCGAGGATGAGGGTGCCAACGGCGGCCACGCCGATGACCCAGGCCATGGCCTTTCCGGCCATCGCCGGGCTTTTGGTCACCGCCGTGAAGACGATCGCGAACAAGAGCAGGGTCGCGACCTCGTTCCAGACGCGCAATTGCTTGGAGGTCAAGCGGCAGGTTCCTTGGAGCAGGTCTTTGCGGATTTTCCCGCAGTAGAGATGATATCCGATCAGGAGGACCAGAAAGACGAGCTTCAAATGGAACCAGGGCTGTTCGTACGCGCGGATGAGGATCATCAGGTCGGTCCCGAAAAAGGCGGCCAGGACCATGGCGGGCCAGGTAATCGCGTACCAGAGCCGGCGTTCCATGATCGTGAACTGCGCTTCCAGCACGCGGCGCTCGGCCTCGGGCCGCGCCGCGGCTTCGACGTGGTAAATGTACAGGCGAACGATGTAGAGCAGGCCCGCGAACCAGCTGACTACGAATATGAGGTGTAAGGCCTTGAGATAGGGATAGGCGCTCATGGTTGCCACGAAAGGTAATCGCGCCCGGCCTTCCCGGGTGTCCAAATTTTTACCTTTCGCCCTTCTAAAGAAGGACGCGCCATGCCGGATAACGACGCCTGGAAACTTATCACCCGCGGGGTCCTGGAGATCATCGAGGAAGAGGATCTCAGGAAAAAACTCGCCAAGGGCGCGCCCCTCAACATCAAGCTCGGGGTCGATCCCACCGCGCCGGACATCCATCTCGGTTTCACCGTGGTCATGCGCAAGCTACGCCAGTTCCAGGACCTGGGCCATCGCGTTATCCTCATCGTGGGCGATTATACCGCCACCGTAGGCGATCCTTCCGGCAAGAACAAGACGCGCCCGATCCTCACCCATGAAGAGGTTCTCAAGAACGCCGAGACCTACAAGCAGCAGTTCTTCAAGATCGTCGATCCCGCCAAGACCAAGGTGGTCTACAACGGCGATTGGTTCTCCAAGCTCGATTTCACCGGGGTCACCAAGCTGATGTCGCAGATCACGGTGGCCCAGATGCTGGAGCGGGAGGATTTCCAGAACCGCTATCGCAACCATCAGCCCATCAGCCTGCACGAGTTCCTCTATCCCATGATGCAAGCCTACGATTCGGTGATGATCGATGCCGACGTGGAACTGGGCGGCATGGACCAGAAATTCAACGTACTGCGCGGGCGCGAGTTGCAGCGCGGCTTGGGTAAAGAGCCGCAGGTGGGCCTCTTCATGCCCATCTTGCTGGGCACGGACGGTAAAGAGAAGATGAGCAAGAGCCTGGGCAATTACGTAGGCGTGAGCGAGCCGCCCCAGGTCATGTACCATAAGCTATACGCCCTGCCCGACGTCCTGATCGAGAGCTACTTCCAATTGCTGACCGACGCGCCCCTGGAAGCGGTCCAAGCCAAGGTGGAGGACATGCGCGCTGGCAAGCTGAATCCCAACGTACTTAAAGACGAGTTGGCGCGGGATATCGTGACCCAATACCATGGGGCCGAGGCGGCGGAGAAGGCGGCCGCGCAGGAGCGCAAGATCCATGCGGGCGAGGCTCTGCCCGAAGATCTTCCGGCGCTAACGGTTCCCGCCGGCGATCATTGGATCCCCGAACTCATGGTGAAGGCGGGCCAGGCCAAGAGCAACGGCGAGGCGCGCAGGCTGATCGAGAACGGCGGCGTCTCTTTCGACGATGCCAAGGTGGGCGATCCGAAGGCCAAGGCGGCGGTTTCGGGGAGCCATCTCCTCAAGTGCGGCAAGCGCAACTTCGTGCGCATAGTGGCCGGCTAGATTCCCGGGCGGGAGGGGCTGGCAGCGCCCTTCGTCATCTCCGCGCACACCGCCACCAACGCCCGCAACCTCCCCTCCAGGATGGGTTTGGGCAGCAAATCGTCCATCCCCGCTTCCAGGCAACGCCGCAGGGCGCTTTCCGGCGCTTCAGCCGTTACTCCGATCACGATGGGGCGGCCGCCCGGCGGAAGCCTTTCGCGCAGGCTCCGGGCGCAGGCATAGCCATCCATCCCCGGCATGTGGCAATCCAGGAAGACCACGTGATAGTCCTTGGCGGCGCAAGCATCCAGGGTTTCCTGGCCCGAGCCGGCCGTATCCGCCATGATACCGTAACCCGCAAGGAACTGAACCAGAAGCTTCCGGTTCATGGGATGGTCGTCCACCACCAGGACCCGCAAGGATGCCGCCGACGGGGGCAAGGGCATTTCCGGCGATCCGGATCCGGCGCGCAATCCCCCGGAAGGGGTCTCTCCGAAAAGGGGCTCGGGCGCGCCTTTGGGGCCGCGCTCCGCGGGGGCCGGAGCTGCGGAAGCCGAAGCCGCGGAGGCCTGGGCCTCAGGGGCCGGATCCACGCCGGCCGGGGAGTCGGCGGTAGGCTCCTTTTCCGCCAACGGGTCGGGCGTCACGATCGGCAAGGGTACATGGAAATGGAAAATGGTGCCGCCCGCGGCGCCGGGGGAAAAGCTTATCGAGCCGCCCATCAGATCGACGATCTGCTTGCAGATGAACAATCCCAGCCCGGTTCCTCCGTATTGCCGCGAGGTCGAGGCGTCGCCTTGGGCGAAGGGTTCGAACAGCCGCGCCCGGACGTTTTCCGGGATGCCGATGCCGGTGTCCGCGACCTCGCAGATCAGGGACGGGATCCCCGCTGGCCCGGCCGGTCCATACCCCAAGCGGAGGATCACCTCGCCGGCTTCGGTGAACTTACAGGCGTTTCCGACCAGGTTACGCAGCACTTGCTTGAGGCGCGCCACGTCTCCCGATAGGCGGGGCGGCAGGGCCGGATCGGCTTGCAGGGAGAGCGCCACGCCCTTGCGGGCGGCCTCGATCTCGAATGGACGAAGCACCTGATGGCCAAGGCGGAGGGGAAAGAAGGGGGCAGGCTCCAAGCGCATCTTGCCGGCTTCGATGCGCGACAGGTCCACCAATTCGTCCACGATGGCGAGCAGATCCCCGGCTGCGGTCTGGATGTCCTCCAACGTCGACTGACGCTCGGGACCCGCGCCCGATTTGATCAAGAGGTGCGAAACGCCGAGGATTTCCTCCAAAGGGGCGCGGATGGCGCCGCTCATGCGGGTCAGGAAGCGGCCCTTGGCCTCGTCCGCCGATCGGGCGGCTTCCCCGGCAAGCGCCAGGGCCAGTTCGGTCCCCCGGTTCCCGCGGAAGAAATAAAAGATGAGCAGGATCTCGACGGTTTGCAGGGTGATCATCTCAGTCAACCGCAATTGCCGAAGATCGGACAAGGGAACGGGAGCCAGCAACCCCCGGGTAGGCGCCAGCGCTTCGGTGGCGAGCAGCAGAACCGAGCTCAGCGTGATTCCGTAAACGATGGATTTGCGTTCTTCCCATTCGAAAAGCACCAACGGGGCCCAGCCCGCGAGCAGGAAGAACAGGTGCTGGCCGGTCTCGGTGCCCATCGACAGCGAATAGCAGAGGACGTCCAGGTTGGCGAGGGTTATCAGGAAGAAGCGGGCGAACCAGGTTAGGCCGGCGCGGTTGAAGCGATGCACCGATGCGTAGCCCAGGAAAATGGGGATTTCCAGCCAGCCCATCAGCCCTTCGCCCGAACACAGGTAGATCAGGATGAACGGCAGGCTTAAGGCCGCGACAGACAAGGAAATTTGGTTGCTCAGGATGATGCGCTTGGCCCGGCGAGGATCGAGGGACGCGTTCGCGCCCGCGTGGAATGCGGCCGAAAGCGCGTTGGGGACGTGGAAGCGCATGGGGAAATACGTGGGCGTTCGCTAAACCTGGCCGACTTGCCTGCGCAACTCCTCCAAGGAGGGCTCGAGCACGGTCTCCAGCTCGCCCACCAGGCCCTCCCATTCCGGGTTACCGCCCTGGGCTGCCAAGGCTTCCAGGCGTTTGCAGATATCCCCGATCCGGCTTAACCCCATCATCAGGCAGATCCCCTTCAGGGAATGCGCCGATTCGACCGCTTCCCGCGTGCGGCCGGCCGCGAAAGCCTCCCGGAGGGCGCCGATCAGGCGTTCCGCCGAGGCCCGGAACTGGTCTTCCGCCCGCGGCCAGAATCCCGGATCATAAGTACGGATCCATTCGTCCATCTCGCGCAGGTGCCGTACGTCGACCCATTGCGAAGGGGTCGGGGACGCGCCGGTTCTCCGGCCCGGCCGCGCGGGCGGCTGGCGCACGGGTCCCAGCCAACGCGAAAGGGCCCGGCTCAACGCTTCCGAGAGGATGGGCTTGGTAAGTACGTCGTCCATGCCGGCTTCCAGGCAGCGTTCGCGCGTACCCGGCATCGCATCGGCGGTGACGCCCAGGATGACCGGTTGCTTGCCCGGGGCGGCCAGGGAACGCAGCGCGCGGGTGCATGCGTATCCGTCCATGCCCGGCATATGGCAATCCATGAAGATGAGATCGAAGGGACGCGCCGCGAACTTTTCCAAGGCCTCCTTGCCCCCCGGGACGCACTCGGCCCCATAGCCCGCCTGGGCCAGGAAGCCGGCCAACACTTTCTGGTTGAGGGGATGATCCTCGACGATGAGCAAACGCGCCGGCGGCCCGTTGCGCTGAGGCCTCTCATCCGCGGGAGCCAGAGGCACGGACTCGCGCGCGTCCCTTTCCCATACGACGGGAAAAGGCGCCTGGAAGCGAAAGGCGCTCCCTTGTCCCAATTCGGATCGGTAGCTGATATCGCCGCCCATCATCTCCGCGATTTGCTTGCAGATGAATAGGCCCAAGCCGGTGCCGCCGTGGCGGCGCGCGGGCGATTGCTCTCCCTGGGAGAAGGATTGGAAAAGCCGCTCTTGCGCCTCCGGGCCAATGCCGATACCGCTGTCGGCCACTTCGCAGGCGAGCGGGAACGCATCCGTGGGCTCTCCGGATACGGTCCCGCGCCGGACCCTCAGCGTCACCGATCCGGATTCCGTGAATTTGACGGCGTTGGAGAGCAGGTTGTTCAGCACTTGCTTAAGGCGCACGGGGTCGCCCAACAGGCGTTCGGGCAGGCCCCGTTCCATCTCCACCATGAAGCGCAGGCGCTTGCGGCGGGCCTCGTGCTCGAAAGGCCGCGTCACCGAATCCACCAACGGCCCGATCGCGAAAGGCACGCGCTCCAACCGCATCTTGCCCGCCTCGATCTTGGAGAGGTCGAGGATCTCGCCGATGATGGCCATCAGATCCAGCCCCGCCGATTGCACGGCCGCCAGCAGATCGCGTTGGTCATCGCGGAGCTCGGTCTTCAGCAGCAGGCTGGACATGCCGAGGATCCCGTTCAACGGCGTGCGGATCTCGTGGCTCATGTTGGCGAGGAACTGGCTCTTGGCCTTGTCCGCGGCCTTGGCCGCTTCCCCGGCTTCGGCCAGGGCCGTTTCCGTGCGCCGATTGGCGAGGAAAAAATGCAGCACGATCAGGATCTGCAAGGCTTGCGCGGTGAGCACCACGAAGAAGTGGAAGTACCGCGTATGTTGCGCGTCCAAGGGCACCGAGAGGCCGCGCTCGGGAGCGAAGGCCTCCAGGCCGAGCAGCAAGAAGGCGTTGATGCCGACGCCGGCGATCATGGATTTGCGCTCTTCCCAATCGAAGAGGATGAGCGCCAGCCACGCGATGGGCATGAAGAAGAAATGCAAGCCGGCTTTGCGGCCCAGGGCCAAAGTGGCCAAGAGGATGCAAAGGTTGCCGAGCTGGGAAAGCAGGAAACGCGCGAACCAGGCATGGCCGCGTCGATTGAGCCAGGGCACCGCGGAGAACAGGCAAGCGGCCGCCAGCGAAATCAAACCCATCTCCCAGGCGTGGAAGAAGGGATATACCACCGCGTAGAGCAACGCCGCGGCCGCGCAGGTGGCTGCGATCCGGTTCGCGAGGCGGATACGCTTGGCGCGCCGCGGTTCCATGCCGGACGTTATCCCCCATAGGAGAATACGGTCGAAGGCTTTCCGCGCAAGTGTAAAATGCATCGACAAAAGATAACTTTGGATTGTGATAAGGATGACAACTCTTGCAAAAATCCCCGATAGCCCCCTTAGTGTCAGGCCCTTTCTCCCCGGCGAAGAAGGGCGCTTTGGCTAAATGGACTTGGGTCCTTTGCGCTTGTTGCGCGCATGACCCGAAGCTCGGATTACCTGCAGGCATCCCGCGAAAGTCTCACTGAATGGATGTCGGCAGCAGGGAAGCCGGAGGCATGTGGGTGAGGCATTCGGGGCGAGTGCCGGAGAAGAGACGGCCATGGCGATGGGATCAGCCAAAGGCGGTCGCTGGTGGTCCTAATCGCAGCCAAGCCGCTATTAGGACCGGCGGATCATCGACTAGGCGGTCGCTTCGGCTTTAGCCTTGGCTGCTTTGGCGGCCTTGACCTTGGAGGACTTCGGCGCGGCGGCGGCGGCAGGCTTGGCGGGAGCGGATGCGGGAGCGGCTACGGCCTTGGTTTCGCGCTCTTTGATGCGGGCGGCCTTGCCCTGCAGCTCGCGCATGTAGAACAGGCGGGCGCGACGGACCTTGCCCAGACGATTCACCTTGATGGAGGCGATGCGGGGTGAGTTGATCGGGAAAATGCGCTCGACCGGGATGTTGTTGGAGATCTTGCGGACCGTGAAGGTCTCGGAGATGCCGTGGCCGCGGCGTTGGATAACCACGCCGGTGAAGGTCTGGATGCGCTCTTTGGCGCCTTCGATGACCTTGAAGTCAACGCTGACGGTGTCGCCGGCGCGGAATTCCGGTATGTCGGTCTTCAGGTTGGCATGATGGATGGCGGCTACCGTGGAGTGCATGTTCAGGTCCTTTCGTCTACTTCTTCAAGGCCTCCCCGCCGATCAGGCGGGAGAAGTCCCCAGTATCTTTTTCTCTTCTTCCGTAAGCTGGGCAGAGCGGAAGAGATCCGGGCGGTTCTGGCGGGTCAGCTCGAGGCTGGCCTTGATGCGCCACTTCCGGATATTTTCATGATGTCCCGAGACCAATGCCTCCGGCACCAACCGTCCTTCAAAGTCCTGCGGCCGGGTGTATACCGGCCAACCCAGGCGATGGGGCAGGAAGAAAGAATCGGTTTCGGCCGAGGCCACGTCCCCGAGCACGCCCGGCAAAAGCCGGGCGATCGCATCGATGACCACCATGGCGGGAAGTTCACCCCCCGAGACCACGTAGTCGCCGATGCTAAGTTCTTCATCCACATAGGCATCCACGAACCGTTGGTCGATGCCTTTGTAATGCCCGCAAATTATAAGAAGATTCTCCGTTTTGGCCAATTCCTTGGCCCTATCCTGGGTGAAAATCCGTCCCTGGGCGCTCATGTGCAAGACATGCGGTTTCCGTCCGTTTCCTCCTAATAGCCCGGAAACGTGCTCCAACCCCTTTTTCAGGGGTTCCGGACGCAGAACCATGCCTGCTTCTCCCCCAAAGGGCACATCATCCACCTGTCCGTATTTATTGATGGCGAAATCCCGAAGGGGATGGCAATTGAGCTCCAGGACCCCTGCCTTCCGGGCCCGTCCCGGGATGCTGGCGTCCAGGGATGCGAACATTTCCGGGAACAGGGTGAGGACATCGATCCTCATAGCAGGCCCCGCAGGGCCGACAAATCCACGCGCACTTTGCGCTCGGCTTTATCGATGCCCTTCACGAAATGATCATTCCAGGGGATGTGGATGTCCTTCATCCCGGTTCCGATAACCAACAGTTCGCTTGCGCCTTGCTCCAGCACCTCCACGACGGAACCCACTACGGCCCCGGTTTCGTCGATGACTTCCATGCCCGGGACGTCGGAGACGTAGATCATGTCGGCGGGAAGCTCCAAGCGTTCGGTATCGGGGATGAGCAATTGGCCGCCGCTCAAGTGGGCGATCGCTTCCGGCGTGCGCATGCCGTTGAATTTCAGATACCAGAACTCGCCGTCGCCGCGGGTGCCGCGCACTTCCAATTCCAGGATTTCGGCGCCCTCCCGCTTGCGGAAATACACCTTGGACAGGGACGCATGGCGCTCGAAGTCGAAACTGGTGGGACGCACCTTCATTTCCCCCAAGAGGCCATAAGGCTTTTGGGTGTAGCCGACGAGGACGAGATTTTCCGGGGTGGGGGGCTGCTGGGACATAAGGGGGTAGATAACAAAAGGGCCGGTTTATCCGCCGGCCTCGGAAACTTTCCTAGGTGAGGAGCTGCGGGCTCAGGCTGCCGGGGCTTCCGCGACGGGTGCGGCCGCGGCGGCTTTGGCGGCGGCTTCCTTCTCCTTGGCGAGGGCTTCCTTCTTAACCTTATGGAGCTTGGGCTTCTTCGCTTTCCAGTTGATGGCCTTGCTTGCCGCCTCGATGGTGGCCTTGCCGCCCTTGATCTTGGCGAACTTGTCCATGATGCCCTGATGATGGAACAGGGAACGGACGGTATCCGAAGGCTGCGCGCCCACCTGCATCCACTTGATGGCGCTGGGCTCGTCGATCTTCAAGGTCGGCGGATTGCTGGCCGGATCATAATAGCCGATATGCTGTAGGAACTTCCCCGTGGCGGCCTTGCGTTGATCGGCCACCGCAATGCGGAAGAAGGGACGATGACGGTGCCCCTGGCGGGACAATCTGATGACAACGGACAAAGGGCCTCCACGTATTTTCTGAGGTGGTCTAATTTAAGAAGAAAGCCCCGAATTTTCAAAGGCATTATCCGGATCGAGGGCAAACGGCTGGATTTCGGCGCTTCGCCGCTTTCGCCCTATTAATAAAAAGGAAACCTTCCCGTAATTGGGTCGGGTCCTCTTCCCCTCTAACTTCCAAAGCCTGGAAGCAAAGTGCTTTCCGGAAAACAGACTCAAAAAGGGGTTCTGCATGAAATCGAACGTTCTTTTCGCCATGGGCCTCGGCCTTTCCTGCGCATTCGCGCATGACCGCGCCGAACCGGTCCGCCACGTGCTTCTCATCAGCGTCGACGGCATGCATGCCCTCGATCTCGCCCGCTTCGTCGCCGGGCATCCGGGATCGGCCCTGGCCCGGCTCTCCTCCGCCGGCGCGACTTACACCGAGGCATCGGCGAGCAAGCCTTCCGATTCGTATCCCGGCCTGATGGCCATGGTGACCGGCGGCTCCCCGATTTCCACCGGCGTCTATTACGACGACAGTTACGATCGCAACCTTTGCGCTCCCGGCTCGGATTGCAGCGTCCATGGCACCGAAGTGGTCTATGACGAAACCGTCGATATCAATTTGGATTCCCTGGATGCGGGCGGCGGAATCAATCCGAAGGCCCTGCCCTTGGATCCCGTCACCAAGAAACCGGTCTATCCCCACCAATTCTTGCGCGTGAATACGGTCTTCGAAGTCGTAAAGGCCGCGGGCGGCCGCACCGCCTGGTCGGACAAGCATCCCTCGTACGAGATCGTGAACGGGCCTTCGGGCCACGGGGTGGACGATCTGTTCGCGCCCGAAATCAACAGCGCGGGCAATCCCACCGGCAGCGTATCGCTTTGCGAGGCGTATGACGATAGCAAGGTGGCCGCCATCCTGAACGAGATCGCGGGCTGGGATCATACGGGCAAGAAGCGGGTGGGCGTCCCGAACCTGTTCGGGATGAACTTCCAGGCGGTGAGCGTGGGCCAGAAGGTCGACGGCTACGCGGACGGGGCTGGAACGCCCAGCGCGAACCTGGCCGATGCCCTGGAGCATACCGATCAATCCCTGGGCAAGATGCTCGATGCCTTGCGTATGCACGGCCTGGACCGCTCCACGGAGATCATCATTTCGGCCAAGCACGGCCAATCGCCCATCGATCCCCTGCGCCGGCAAATGGTGGATAGCAAGATCATCCCGAACCTCATCAACGCCGTGCAGCCCGGCCTGGTGGCGCAAGCCACGGAAGACGACGTGGGCCTGATCTGGCTGACGGATCAATCCAAGACCGAGGCGGCGGCCAAGGCCTTGCGCGATCACCAGGCCATGGCGGGCATCCAGGAAGTGCTGAGCGGCGACGCCCTCAAGTTGATGTTCCCGGATCCGCTCAAGGACAGCCGCGCGCCCGACATCGCCGTGGTGCCGTTGCACGGGGTTATCTACGGCAAGCTGAGCGCGACCAAACTGGCCGAGCACGGCGGCTTCGCGGAGAACGACACGCACGTGGCCTTGCTGGTCTCGGGACCCGGGGTGAAGCCGGCGGTCCTCAAGACCCCGGTGCAGACGACCCAGATCGCGCCCACCTTGCTGCAAATGCTGGGATTGGACGGGGACGCGTTGCAGGCGGTGCGCATGGAGAAGACCCGGGCCTTGCCGGGATTGGGCCTGCGCGAAGACGGGGAATGATCGGAACGTGAGGGACCGGGGGCGCTTAGGCCCCCGGCATCCGCCCTTTCTGCATCATCTTCTGCATCTGGCGCATACCGCCCATCTTCCCGGCCATGCCCGAGAATTGCTTCATCATCTTCTGCATTTGCTCGAACTGCTTGAGCACCTGGTTCACTTCCTGGATGGAAGTCCCGCTGCCGTTGGCGATGCGCTTGCGCCGGCTGCCGTCGATGATGCGGGGCGCTTGCCGCTCCTTCACGTTCATCGAGCTGAGGATGGCCTCTACGCGCGTCAATTGCTTGTCGTCGACCTTGGCGTCCGCCATCTTGGACATGCCTGGTATCATCGCGACCAGGTCGGTGAGCGATCCCATCTTCTTGACCTGGCGCAATTGGTTGAGGAAGTCGTCCAGGTCGAACTTGTTCTGCTTGAATTTCTTCTCGAGGGCCTTGGCCTGCTTCTCGTCGTAGACGGCCTGGGCCTTTTCGACCAAGGTGAGCACGTCGCCCATCCCCAGGATGCGCGAAGCCATGCGGTCGGGATGGAAGACTTCCATCGCGTCCGGCTTCTCGCCCGTACCTACGTAACGGATCGGCTTCCCCGTGACCGACTTGATGGAGAGGGCCGCGCCGCCGCGGGCGTCGCCGTCCATCTTGGTGAGGATGACGCCGGTGAAATCGAGGCGATCGTTGAAGGCCTTGGCGACGTTTACGGCTTCCTGGCCGGTCATGGCGTCGGCCACGAAGAAACGCTCTTGCGGCTTGAGCGAGGCGGTGATGCGCTCCAGCTCGATCATCAGTTCGTCGTCGATCTGCAGGCGGCCGGCCGTATCGATGATGGCCAGGTCGTAACCGTTGTCTTTCGCGAACTTGCGCCCGTTCTCTGCGATCTGGACCGGGTCTCCGAGCCCTTCGTCGTAAACGGCGATCCCCAGGGACTTGCCGATGGTCTTGAGCTGGTCGATGGCGGCGGGGCGGTACACGTCGCAGGCCACCAGCAAAGGTTTTTTCTTACGCTGGTTGCGCAGGTGCAAGGCGAGCTTGCCGCAGGCCGTGGTCTTGCCCGAGCCTTGCAGGCCCATCATCAGGACGGTGACGGGAGGCGTGCCTTGGAAAGAGGGTTCCTCGGATTCGCCCCCCAGCAGGGCGACCAATTCGTCGTGAAGGATTTTCACCATCACCTGGCCGGGGGAGAGGGAATTGAGGACCTCGGCCCCCATGGCCTTTTCCTTCACCGAGTTGATGAAGTCCTTGGCGGTCTTAAAATTGACGTCGGCGGCGAGGAGCACTACGCGGACCTCGCGCAGGGTCTCCGTCACGTTTGCTTCGGTAAGCTGGGCCTGTCCGCGCAGGCGCTTGAAGACGCCTTCGAGTTTATCGGAAAGCTGTTCGAACATGGGGAAGAAGATATAAATCGGGGGGGTGGGCCGCGAAGATCGAGGTTGGCCCCGCCCGTCTCCGCCCGCGATTCGCGGACCAACTCCGCTCATTGGACGAAAGGGAGTGGAGGGAAAGAAAGGAAGAACCAGGTGGTCGGTCCGAAAGTAGTTGCGAATAGCCGAGGTTGGAGTCCTTGGGGTTGAATAGGTTCCGCGTGATCGCGCCGGGGGGCCCCGTAACATTGTAATCGCGTTGGAGCGGGTGCCGGGCGGAGGGACAAGATCTACCTTGGATGAATGCCCGAGCCGCGTATCGGTCCCGATGAGCATCCCATCCTTTTTTTCGATGGCGTATGCGCTTTGTGCAACGGGTTCATCGATTTCGTGATGACCCGTGATGGGCGGGGACGATTCCGGATCGCGGCATTGCAAGGCGAGACGGCGGTAGCGATGCGGGCGATGGAAGCGCAGCCGCCCGGGCCGCCGCCCGCAGCGGGGGATTCCGATCCGTTGCGGAGCTTTCTGCTTTGGGACCGCGGGCGCTGGTTCCGGAAATCGGATGCGGCCTTGCGGGTGATCGCGGGCTTGGGAGGCGTATGGCGGATCGCGGGCCTCTGGCTTTGGATCCCGCGCGTCCTACGGGATACCGTCTACGATTTCGTCGCGCGCAACCGCTACCGATGGTTCGGCAAGCGCGAAGCCTGCCGCATGCCGACGCCGTCGGAGCGCGAACGTTTCCTGCCTTGAACGATTCCCTTGGCGACTTCATCGCATGACGGGAACGGTTTTGCCGTCATCGCCGCGCACGTAACCCCCGCCGAATCCCGGCAGATCGATCAGCCGCCCCGCCGCATGCCCCAGCAGGAAATCGTCGATTTCCTTGGGCGTTGCCTCGCGTTCCGCGGGTTCGGCCTGGCTGCCGATCCGCACGCTGGCCACTTGCTCCTCGTGCATCCGGCGCAACTCCACTCCATCGAAGTATTCCTCGCGATAATGCAATGTCACTTCGGTAACGGGCTCCTGCCGACGGTAGGCGGGAAGTTCGCCCCAATAGAAAATCTGATCACCGGGGGCCTTGAGCCAGGCGAAGGCGCGCGGCAGAATTCGCTTGCGGGCCCCGCGGTTGAGTTCGAAGAAGAACCGCTTAAGGTAGGCCAGGTGGCGCGCGGACCGTTCCGCGCAGACCGGCCGGATTCCGAAGCGCGCTTTCACCGCCTCTAGATGATCGAGGTCCGGGCCGGCCGCGGCCAAGGCGGCGCGTAAGTCGGGCTTCCATACTTCGCCGAGATGATAGGTCACCACGGGAACCGGCGCCAGGAAGCACCCGTTCACCTTACCGTATAGGCGCTCGTGCGGGCACATGAAGTCGTTGTAAAGCCCGTAAACCTTGCCGCTGACCCCGCGCACCCGCCAATGGATGCGTTGCGTGAAGGGCGTGTCGTACCAGCCCAAGGGCATCGGCTTCCAGAGCTTGTGCCGCAGAGGAAATGCGGCCATGAAGGCGAGCCCGGCGAATACGGATGCGGGCCCGAAGGCCCATCCCATCGTGCCCGAGGGCAGAAGGGAAACGAAAACGGCCAGCGCCAAATCCGCTAGGAGCCAATCCCAGAAGAGCAGGCCCGAAAGCGCGAACACCCCGATATGAAAGGCGGCCCAGGCGAAACAGAAGCCGATGGCCGCGCGCGGATGCCACAGCGCCAGGGGAGAGAGTAGTTCCAAGGCGAAGGCGGCGGCTTGCACGGGCCTCTCCGCGCGCGCCACCGCGCGGATCATTCCCAGCCACGCGGGCCAGGGCAGGAAGCGGGCCCAACCCCAACTGTAGGCGCTGGCGGCGAGATGATGGATGCGGTTATCGGTGACCCAAGAATGCCATTTCGGCCCCAACATCCCTTTGGCCAGGGCCGTGATGAAATAATGCGAGACGGCGATAACGAATAGGAAGAAGACCAAGGCGCCGGCGTCGCGGAACATGCCGAAGCGCGCCAGGGCCGCGGCCAGGAGGAGTTGGGCCATCAAGGCCTGGAGCAGGCGCATGGGCAAGGTGGCATGGTGCTGCCAAAGCCCGAAGGGGGTGGAGAATAGGAAGGCGCAAGCCGGCAGGCAGGCGGGATGGAAGGCCGTCCCGATCGCGAGTCCGGAAGCCAGGATCCTGGGTAACATGTAGGATACCCCAGTGACGGGATCGATGTCGCGGGTGGCGGCCTGCCAGGCGAGCATCGAGGCCAGGGCCGTTGCCAGGAAACGGACTGAAGTTCCGTAGCGCAGGGAATGCCAGGACAGGAACGGGGCCGAAAGCAGGCAAAGGAAAAACCAGGCCGCCTCGGAGGCCCCTGCGCGGCGGAAGCCGATGCGGGATAGCAGGTGGACGAAACCATCTCTGCGTAAGGCCAGGTCGATGAGCCAATAACCGCAGGTCAGCAAGCCGAGTTCGGCGATGGCCCGGGGCAGGGTTTGCATAAGGAGAAGCTAGCCTTCGCGCAAGGGCGAATGCAGCATGGTAACACGGATGAAATGGCGGCCGGAAACCGGAACGCAAAGCGGAGGATCCGATCCGAAACCGGATGCAAACGGGATGGAGCGCGGAGAACGGTATCTTAGGCCCGACCTTGAAACCCCGAGGAGATCCCATGCGTCCATCGTTCCGCCTCCTTCCATTCGCGCTCGCCTTGGCGGCGGCCGCCCACGCGGTCCCGGTAACCTGGGACCACGATTCCCGCTTGCAGGTATCCGAAACCGCCGCCTCCAACGCCGACGGTTCCTATACCTATACCTTGGAGATGGCCAACCGGGAAACGACCGGCATTTGGTTCGCCGCTTTCTACACCGGTGGCTTCCAAGCGTACGATTTCGCTTCTTCCTCGGCGGATTGGGCCGCCAACGCCTATGCCATGTACGCGCCCGCCGGCGAAGATTGGAGCCTTCCGGGCGCCGCGGACGGCTGGGCGGCGGCCTTCTACGATACCGATGGGCCCGACGTCGCCTCTCTGGCGGCCGGAGCCAGCGCCACGGTCTCATTCACCGTGGCCGGCAAGCTGGACGCGCCCGTCCGGTTCGGCTATTTCACGGAAGGGGATTATGAGTGGAATCGGTATTCGGCGGTGGGCGCCGCGGTTCCCGAGCCCTCCACCTTGGCCCTGTTGGGTTTGGGCCTCTTGCTTATTCCTTGGCTCGCCCGCCGGTGGGGCGGGTCCTCCCCTCTCCGGGAAAGGGAGCTCACCCCCGATCGCGCAGGCTCAAGCCGGAAGCCGGTTTGGCGGTCCCTTGGTTGGGCCAGCTTGGCAACCTTCGGGGCGGCGGTCAGCGCAGGCGCGGCTTCCGATCTGGCCATCAGCCAGGTTTACGGGGGCGGGGGTAACTCCGGAGCTACCCTGACAAACGACTTCGTCGAAATCCACAATCGGGGGACCGCCGCCGTGGACCTTTCGGGTTGGTCGGTACAATATGCCGCTTCCGCCGGAACCAGTTGGCAGCGCACCTTGCTTTCCGGGACGCTCCCGGCGGGAGGCTATTACCTGATCCAGGAAGCCGCCGGAACGGGCGGGACCCAGGCATTGCCCGCTCCCGACGCCACCGGCTCCATCGCCATGTCGGCCACCGCCGGAAAAGTGGCCCTGGTCCAATCCACCGCTCTCCTATCGGGTTCCTGCCCGGCGGCGGCCGATTTCATCGGTTACGGCTCCGCCAATTGCTTTGAGGGCGCCGCGGCTCCCGGATTGTCCAATACCACTGCCGATCTGCGGGCCCAGTCCGGCTGCGCCGACACCGATAACAACGGCGCCGATTTCTCGGCCGGCGCGCCCACGCCGCGCAATACCGCTTCTCCGGCGGTCAACTGCGGCGCCGAAAGCGCGCCCAACGTCGTCTCGATTTCCCCGGCCCCCGGCGCGGCCGCGGTCTCGGTTTCGGGCAATGTCGTCGTGACCTTCAGCGAGCCGGTCGCCGTCGCGGGAACTTGGTTCCGGATCCAGGGATCCGCCAGCGGGACGCACGCGGCAGTGGTCTCCGGAGGCCCGACCGTCTTCACCCTCGATCCCGCCGCGGATTACCAGCCCGGCGAAACCATCGCAATCACGGTGTTCGCCGCCGGCGTCTCCGATCTCGATACCCAGGATCCGCCCGATCATCCCGTTGCGGATTTCACTTCCTCTTTCGCTACGGCTGCCCCGGTGAAGATTTCCGCAATCCAAGGCAAGGCCCACCTGTCCCCGCTTGCCGGCCAAGCGGTCGCGGGCGTCTCCGGCATCGTAACGGCGGTCATGCCCAACGGCTTCTTCATGCAGGATCCCGTCCCGGACGCCGACCCCGCGACATCGGAAGGCATTTTCGTCTTCACTAGCTCCAAGCCAGCGGTTTCGGTGGGCGACGCGGTTTCCGTGGACGGGCGCGTCCAGGAGTTCCGCCCCGGCAGCGCCTCCAATGCCAATCTCACCAATACGGAATTGTCTTCCCCCGTAATCCGCGTGCTCTCTTCCGGCAATGCCTTGCCCGCGCCCGTGATGGTGGGCCTGGGCGGACGCATGCCCCCGCATGAGATTACCGAAGATGACGCGTCGGGCAGCGTGGAAACCTCGGGCGTATTCGATCCCGATTCGGACGGATTGGATTTCTGGGAAAGCCTGGAAGGCATGCGCGTGAAGCTGGCCGACCCCGTGGTGGTCGGGCCGACCAGCAAATTCGGGGAGTTCTTCGTGCTCGGCGACGCGGGGACCGGCGCGAGCCTGCGCACGGCGCGCGGCGGCATCAAGGTGCGGCCCAACGATTTCAACCCCGAACGGATCATGATCGACAGCGCCCTGACCCCGGCGCCCGCGGTGGACGTGGGCGACGCTTTCGCGGGCCCCATCGAAGGCGTGCTCGATTACGACTTCGGCAACTTCCGCATCCATCCCGCTTCGCTTCCGCCCGTGATCCGCGGGGGCCTGCAACGGGAAGTGGCTGACCCTTGCGATACCTTCCTCACGGTGGCGACCTTCAACATGGAGAACCTCGATCCCGGCGATCCGCAGGACAAGTTCGATCGCCTGGCGCATATCATCGTGGACAACCTGCGCGCGCCCATGCTGATCGCCGCCGAGGAGATCCAGGACAACGACGGCCCGACGGACGACGGCACGGTGGATGCTTCCCAAACGGCGGCCCAGCTTATCGCCGCCATCCAGGCCGCCGGCGGCCCGGCCTACGCCTACAAGGACATCGTGCCGGTCAACGATCAGGATGGGGGCGAACCGGGGGGCAATATCCGCGTGGGTTTCCTCTATCAAGCGGCCCGCGGCCTGACCTTCATCAGCCGCCCCGGAGCGACTTCGACCACGTCGGTCAAGGCCCTGAAGACGCCCACCGGCGTCCGCCTCAATTACAGCCCCGGTCGCATTGATCCGACCAATGCCGCCTTCCAGGACAGCCGTAAGCCTCTGGTTGGCGAGTTCTCGTATAACGGGCGCACCTTCTTCGTCATCGCCAACCATTTCGATTCCAAGGGCGGGGACGATCCGCTGGAGGGCCGCTTCCAGCCGCCCCAACGCTCCTCCGAGGTCCAGCGCAAGCAGCAAGCGACCTTGGTCAATGGCTTCGCGCAATCCATCCTTTCGCTGGATCCGTGCGCGCGTATCGTGGTCTTGGGCGATCTCAACGATTTCGAATTCTCGAACGCGGTGACGATCCTGAAGGGGAACGTCCTGACGGACCTGATTGAGACCCTGCCCGAGAACCAAAGGTATTCGTACGTGTTCGAGGGCAATTCGCAAACCCTGGATCATATCCTGGTGAGCCCCAACCTGGCGGGCCAGGATATCCGGTACAAGGTCGTGCACGTGAATGCGGAGTTCGCGGATCAGGCGAGCGATCACGAGCCGCAGCGGGTGTGCATCGAGAGGGGTCCGGCGAATTGCCCGGTGAAGTTCCCTTAAGAGCCCCGCCCGCGTCCTGCTAGGTAGTCTAAGGGCTCTTCAGGAAATAGCGGCCCGTCTTCTTCCCGCCGATCTTCTCTACCACTCCGGCCTCAAGTAGAGGCCGGAGCAGATCCATCGCCCCTTGCCGGGAGACGCCCAGGGTTTCCCAGATCTGCTTGGGGGCGGCGCCGCCCTGATCGCGGAGCAAGTGGAGGAGCGCTTCCTGGCGGGGCCGCAGCACCAGTTTTCCGGCGGCCTTGTGGTTCAAGGCCTGCGCGCGTATCCACACGCGCTCCAGGGTCTGCCGCAGCCCTTCGGCGGAATATTCCAGCCACCCGCTTAGGTTCTCGCCCGCCTTGCGTACGCCATCCAGTTGGCGGTAATAGTTCGGCCGGTCTTCCCAATAGTATTCGTCCACCGAGAAGATATGGTGCGTGTCGAAGCCGCGGCGGTACAGTTCCCAGAGCCCCAGCGCGCGGCCCGTCCGTCCGTTGCCATCGGCGAAGGGATGGATGGCCTCGAAGCGATAGTGGAGGATGGAAGAGCTGAGCACGGGCGAGAGCTTGAGGGAATCCTTATTCCACCATTCGAGAAGTTCGAACATGAGGCCGGAAACCTCGTGGGGCGGCGGAGGGAAGTGGCGCCCGACCCTTACCTGGATGGTACGATACCTGCCGGCTTCGCCTTGATCCATGACGTCGGAAGCGAGCAACTTGTGCAGCTCGAAGATGTCCTCATGGGACAACTTTCCCTTCTTGGCGCGTTTCTCGACGAAGCGCAGGCCCGCGAAGTAATTCAGGATCTCGCGCTTGGCCCGGGGTTGCCCGGGAATCCCGTCGCGGCCTTCTTCCAAGGCGCGGACCTGCTCAAGCGTCAGGGGATTCCCTTCGATGGCCGTCGACGCATGTCCGTTGCGGGTGCGGGTATCCTTTTGCAGGGCGGGCACCCATGCCGGCGTAATCGCCGCGCCCAGGATGCGCTCGCGCAGGGAGGCGATTTCCTCCACTTTCAGGAGGAGGGCGGCGGTAATGGTGAATTCCGGGACGTATGCCATTTCAGTTAGGGTAATGATAAGTCATTTATAAGTCAAGTAATGAGTCAAGTGTGAGTCAAATTATGAGTCAAGCGTGTTGGAGGGCTCATTGTCAGCCTTAACCGGGTCCGGACTATTCCCTCCCGCGCATACGCCGCTTTTGCTAAATTCCCGCCCTGATTTTCAGGATACGGGAAAACGGCCCGCCCCTCTCGGGTCGGACCAGGAAAGGACGAAGCGATGGCGTTGAAAGTGTATACCATGAAGGACGGGTCCATGGCGCCCTTGAAGGGGAAGACCCTGGCCGTGATCGGCTACGGCAGCCAGGGACATGCCCAGGCCCAGAACCTGCGCGATAGCGGGGTCAAGGTCATCATCGGCCAGCGCAAGGGTTCGCCCAATTACAAGCTCGCGGTCAAGCACGGCTTCAAGCCCGTGTCCGCCGCCGAAGCCGCCGCCCAGGCCGACATCATCCAGATCCTCCTACCCGACGAAGTGCAGAAGGCGGTGTACGAAGCCGACATCCTGCCTAACCTGAAGCCGGGCAAGACCCTGATCTGGTCCCATGGCTTCAACATCCATTTCGGCATCATAAAGCCCCCGAAAGACGTGAACGTGATCATGGTCGCGCCCAAGGGCCCGGGCCACCTGGTCCGCAGCGAGTTCACCAAGGGCGGCGGCGTGCCCTGCCTCATCGCCATCCAGCAGGACGCCACCGGCACCGCCCGGCAGATCGCTCTGGCGCATGCCCGCGGCGTGGGCGGCCTCAAGGCCGGCGCCATCGAGACCACCTTCAAGGACGAGACCGAGACCGATTTGTTCGGCGAGCAGAGCGTGCTGTGCGGCGGCCTGTCGGCGCTGGTCAAGGCCGGCTTCGAGACCTTGATCGAAGCGGGTTATCCGGAAGAGTTGGCCTACTTCGAGTGCATGCACGAAGTGAAGCTGATCGTGGATCTGTTCTACCAGGGCGGCCTCAGCTATATGCGCTATTCGGTCTCGAATACCGCTGAGTTCGGCGACATGGTCACCGGCCCTCGCATCATCACCGCCAAGACCAAGCTGGAGATGAAGAAGGTGCTGAAGGAGATCCAGAACGGCAAGTTCGCCAAGACCTTCCTGACCGAGCTGCAAAGCGGCGGCAAGAACTTCCGCGCCTGGGAAGCCAAGGAAAAGCAGCACCCCCTCGAAGTGGTGGGCCGCAAGCTGCGCAAGAACATGAAGTGGATCGAGTCCAAGGAAGTTTGAAAAACTTCCCGAAGTTCTGATAGAACTTCCCGGATTTCTGATAGAACTTCCCGGATTTCTGAAGAACGGGCCCGTCGGCGCAATCCGGCGGGCCTTTCTATTTTGCTCCCTTGGAGGCCGACCCATGAGCAAACCCGATTCCCTCTTGCGATCCGCCGATTCGGTGCTGGCCCTGATCGATATCCAGGAAAAATTCCGGCCGAGCATCGCCGGCCTCGACGACGTGATCCGGCGGATCGAGATCCTGGCCCGGGCGGCTTTGCGCTTGGGGGTGCCGGTGCTGGCCACCGAGCAATATCCCAAGGCCCTCGGTCCCACCGTCCCCGAAATCAAGCGCTGGCTTCCCGACTCGCAAGCTTACCTGCCGAAGATGTGCTTCAGTTCCGCGGCTTGCCATCCTTTCCGGGAGGCCTTGGCGGCAACCGGCCGCAAGCAAGTCGTGTTGGCCGGAATCGAAACCCATGTTTGCGTATTGCAGACGGCCCTGGAACTGGCCGCATCCGGCTATTCCGTTTACGTGGTGGAGGACGCAGTCTCGTCGCGCAAGACCGCGGACCGGCAAGCCGCCTTGGAGCGTATGTCCCGGCATGGGGTGGAGAGGGTCACCACCGAGATGGCGATTTTCGAGTGGCTGCGCGAGGCAGGCACGCCCGAGTTCAAGGAATTGCAAGCCCTAATCAAATAAGCCCGCAGAAAGGGCGAACCAAAGGGGCCGCGTGGGCCCACCAAGGGGGCCTCGCAAATCGGCCCGTGTCTTGTTCGCGATTACTCCGGCTTTTCCATCTTCTCCATATTCTTTTCGGTGAAGCCCGCCGGTATCTCGAACAGGGAGGCGGCCAGGTCTTCCTTCTTCACGCTTTTCAGATCGCTTTCCCATGTCGGCTTTCCGTCCCTATAGCTGATGGACTTCACGGGCACGCCCTCCAGGCCGTTTTCCTTATTGCCGATTAAATCCGGCATGCCCTTGGCGAATTTCTGGAAAAACTTGGCCATGTCCTTGAGTACTTTCATGTCCGCTTCCTGGATGCCGATGCTGTTCGGCGCAGCGGTCCAAATTTCCGAGACTTTGGCTGTATCCCTGAGGCCTTCGTACTTCTCCGTAGACCAACTCTCGACCTTGCCGCCATCGCCGATTTTTCGATAGGTGGTCTTCGGACCTTGGGCGCCGCCCGGGGCCATCTTCGCCATCATCTCTTCCATCATTTTTTGCCGTTCGGGAGGAAGGCTTTTCATCTGCTCCCGCATCTTCGCCATCGCGGCGTCCATCTTGGCGTGCATGGCATCGAGATCCTTCTCGGTCATGACCGTGCAGGTCTTTTTTTGGGTATTGATCATCCAGAAAGCATTCTTATCCCCGCGGTAGACCATATAGCTGGTGGGGTTTTGGCTCATGTCGATGCGGGCCTTGTCGGTTTCGAGATGGATGAGATTGGTAATGGGCGGCTTGTCGCCGTCGAGCTGTTTCATGACCTGGGTGATGGTGACGCCGGCATGGGCGGTGAAGATGGTGAAGAGGATGCCGGAAGCGATGGGCAATGACCGTTTCATGTTGGTTCTCCAGGGAGCGTTGCGTTCGGGCAGGCCGGTTTCAACTGGGCCATATAAAGGGCGAAAAGGTAATAACCGGGTAGGGGCGTGAGCGCCGGAGTTAGGCCTGGGACTTCGCGTCCGCCATTCGTCTCCGGAAGGATGGGTCGCTCAGGGGACTTTCAAAACGAATACGCCGGAGCCGGGCGAATGACGCAGCTTCCGTCCCAGCAAGGACCGGAACGCGACCGGGACATTTGGTTCCCGATCTGGACTAGGCATGGGGCCGGCCTTGGCTTCACGTCCATTCAGGTAGATCGACTCCGGGCTGGTGTAATACCCCAAGGACTGGGTTTCTCCATGTTCGAACATGTACACGCCGGCGCCCCAGGTGGCGATGTATAGCCGGCCGATGCTATCGGTTTTCAGATCGGTTACGGGCACGCTGAAACCGGCGCGGACCCGGGAGACGGAGTTCGGAGGCGTGAACTTGAAAATCCCGGCGGCCGTGGCGATCCAAACGGACTGGCTGTCGGCGGGAGTGAGGGCCTGGATGGTGTCGCTGGGCAGTCCGGACCCGACGCGATCATATACCGTCCAAGCGCCTGCGGCTCCGCGGCGGAATAGCAATCCTTCCCGAGAGAAAACGGGGGTGGCATTCGGATCGGAACTAAGAATATTGATTGTCTTCCCGAGGCTGCCATTAACGCCCGCCCAGAGCATGTCCCTGCCCTGGCTCGCCATCCCGGTAATCCGGAAAGGGGTCCGGCCTGCCGAATCCATCTTATTCATGGCGGCTGATCCTTCTACCATGCCCCAGAAAGCACGACTGCTGGACGCGCTCCAAACGAGGGAGGGACTGGTGGCGACGACAAACATCGATTCCGCGGGCGGCAGTCGCAGCGCGAGGGCCAAAGTTGATCCACTTGGCCGGTAAGACCGCAGGCCGGAATTGCCCGCGACCCAGACTACTGATCCATCCGGGGACCATTCGCAGTCGTTGACGCCGTCATCGCCGGAACCGGAAACCATTACCCCATCCCACATCAGGCCTGTCTTACCGTACCTCCCATCGAATCCGGTCAACTCCCTGCCTTTGGGATCCGGGCATATCGTCGCTTGGCCGCCTTGCGTTGGATTAGTCATGATCAATGACCCGTCGGGATCGTATCTGAAGCTCTGGAACGACGAGGAACAGATGCATTCCGGCGCCGCCAATGTCCATATTACGCCCGGGGCCGTTACTTTCATTTCCTGGACGTACCGATAGTTCGCCAGGTTCCCATAGGAAGGCTGGATCCTGGCGCATTCCTCTAAGGTCAATCCCGAAGCCTCGGCCCAGGCCGCCAACCTGGGGTCCTCGATTTCGCGGATATAGGCATGGTTCCGGGTTCGCGCGATTTCCTCGGCGAATTCGCGATGACCGGAGGCAATTACCAATTGCCCCACCGCGCAAGCCACGCCCCGGGCATCGATGAAATACGGCACCAGGGAATCCGGATAATCGGGATTATGCGGGAATTCGCCCCGCATCCAATAGGCATGCAAATCGTCGAGCCTTTGCGCTCTGGAATAGGCCTGTTCCGGGCTCAGACCATGCGGCGGGTGGGCCCGTAAATCCGATTCCACCTGCGCCAAATGTTGTTGGATGCGGAGCGGCTCGGGTTCCGTGAGATCCACCCTGGATTCGAAATAGGATTTAGGATGCGCGAACGGGATATGCGCGAAAAGCGGCGCGGTCGCCGCCGTCAAGGCACCAAAAACCATGGTTCCCAAAGCGGTTGGTAGCATATCGGCCCCCGTAACGGAGAATATACGGGTATGCGGGATATTGCGGGCATCAAACATCGGGATTCTTTGGTACGCTGTCCCCATGCGCAAAACAACGGGTTTAGCGGTCCTCGCCCTTCAATGCCATGCCTTTTCCTGCGGCGGGATGCTTCCCTGTCCCGATGTGGGCGACATGAAAGATCCCGAACGGATCCTGAAAGTTTCACTTGAATCAAAATCCGATTCGATCTGCTCGGTCGATTTCAGGATTGTCCGGTATCGGTCGAATCTTGTTCCATTGGAGGGCATGGGCGGCGGAAAAAGGATTGCCCGACCGACGTACGACTCGATCCGTGGATTCCCCTCATCGAGGACTCACTAGAAATCAGGGCCATGCAAACGGGAAAGATCGCCATCCGGAAGATTGCGCTATCCGATATCTCGAAGTCGATTCCCGGACTTGGCCGTCCGCGGCACGGTCCCCGTTAACGCAAATTCCAAAGCCAAGAGGGCGTTGCGGGGGCGCAGCCCCCGCAGTGGGGGTAGCGGAAGCCACCGCAGGGCGTTACGCGCCTAACGGGTAAGCGCCCGAGGAGGCTGGAGCGAGGGGGAGGCTTCCCCCCATCCGATTTGTACGGTCGCGCCGGGCAGGGTTATATTTGCCCTCCATGAAAACCTATAAGATCGCGGTGTTGGCGGGCGACGGCATCGGCCCGGAAGTAATGGCGGAATCCTTGAAGGTGCTGGATGCGGCGGGCCGCAAGCACGGCTTCGGTTTCGAATACAAACACGCCGACGTAGGCGGATGCGCCATCGACAAGCATGGGGAGGCCTTGCCCGCCTCGACTCTGAAGGCCTGCGAGGAGAGCCAGGCAATCCTGTTCGGATCGGTGGGCGGGCCCAAGTGGGAATCGCTTCCGCCCGAAAAGCAGCCCGAGCGAGCCGCGTTGTTGCCGCTACGTAAGCATTTCAAACTGTTCTGCAACCTGCGGCCGGCCAAGGTTTACAAGGCCCTGGCTTCCGCCTGCCCGCTGCGTCCGGACATCGTGGGCGAGGGGTTCGACATCCTGTGCATCCGCGAGCTGACGGGCGGCATCTATTTCTCCAAGCGGCCGGGCAGCAAGGGCCGCGAAGGCTCGGGGGCGGAGGAGCGCGCCTGGGATACCAAGGAATACACGCGCTACGAGATCGAGCGCATCGCGCATAAGGCTTTCCAGGCCGCGCGCTTGCGGCGCAAGCAGGTGACCTCCATCGACAAGGCCAACGTGCTGACTTGCATGGTCTTTTGGCGGGAAGTCGTGACGGAAGTCGCAAAGCAATATCCGGACGTGAAGCTGAACCACATGTACGTGGACAACGCGGCTATGCAGTTGGTTAAGTGGCCGCATCAGTTCGACGTGATGCTGTGCGGCAACATGTTCGGCGATATCCTTTCGGACGAATGCGCCATGATCACGGGATCGATGGGCTTGCTGGCCTCGGCCAGCCTTTCGGAATCGGGCTTCGGGCTGTTCGAACCCGCGGGCGGCTCGGCCCCGGACATCGCGGGTAAGGGCATCGCCAATCCCGTGGCCCAGATCCTTTCGGCCGCCCTGATGCTGCGTTACGCCTTCAACGAGGATGCGGCGGCGCGTAGCATCGAAGAAGCGGTGGCCAAGGCCATCGATGGCGGCGTTCGTACCCTGGACATCGCGGTGCCCGGCCCCACCGGCACCATGATGGGTACGGTGGGGACGAAGGGTATGGGCGAGGCCATCGTCAAGGCTCTGGGTTGAACGCGTGGGCCGGCCCCGGGCCTGGGCCCGCCTGCTCCTGACCCTCCTCACCTTCGCTTTCATTTTCTGGTACCTGCGGTCGCGGCCGCGTATCGATCTCGCCGCGTTGCATCCGCGCTGGGGCTTCTTCGCGCTGGCCGCGCTGTGCACGGGGCCGGCGCTGGCCTTGCGGGGGTTCAAATGGCGGCTGCTCGCCCGCGGCCTGCTTCCGGATATCACCTACGCGCAGGCGTTGCGAAGCTATGCGGGGGCTTTGTCCTTGGGCCTGATCACGCCGGGGCGGTTAGGGGAGTTGTCGCGGGGGTTTTATCTGCCCCAGGCGGAGGCGCGGGGGTGGCGGGTTCCCGGCCTGGTCCTCATCGACAATTGGCTCGATTTCCTGGCGGTGCTGGCCTGGGCTTGCCTGGGCTGGGCGCTGCATTTCGGGGCCTTGGGGCTCGCGCTCGGGATCACGGCGGCGGCCTTGTTCTCGCCGGTGCGCGCCTGGCTGCGCCTGGCGGGCCGGGTCACCTCCCGGTTACCTCGGATGCGGGGGGCGCGGGACGCGGCCGCGCAGGGTCTGGCGGCGGGCGAGACGGTCGCGGGGCGGGATTGGCGCGGGGCTTGGGCGACATCCTTCGCGGCTTTTGGTTTCGATTGGCTGCAAACGGCCCTGTTGATGGCCTTCCTGGTTCCGTCCGCCCCGGCTCCTTGGAGGTTGGCTGGTATTATGGCCATGGTAACCTTGGCCAACTCCTTTCAGGTCACTTTCGCGGGGCTGGGGGTGCGCGAGGGCCTGGCCATGGTGCTGCTGGCGCGGGAAGGCGTGGGCCCGGAAGCGGCGGTGGCGGCGGCTTTTCTGCAGACCTGCCTGGGCCAATTCGTGCCTGCCTTGGCGGGCTTGGCGGCGCGGCCGGTTCCGGGCGGGGAAGAGCCGGGGTAGCTTGGGAAAAGGGCGATATAGACTATGTCTAGACAATCATTGTCTAGACAATGTGTAGACGCCGCCTGGAAAGGACCGCTCCCGGGCGGCGCCTAATCGGCGCATCGGCATCCCCGGATTGAAGCCTTCCCGCCCGGAATGCTAGGATGAGGCGTGGATCCCGCCCTGGCCGACCGCATCGTTGCCCGCTATCCGCGGGCCTCCGCTTTCCAGCGATGGCACTTGCGCGGCCGTCTGCATCTCTGCCCTTACGATAAACTCCTGAAGCATTTGACCGGCCCGGGTAATCTCCTCGATGTGGGCTGCGGATTCGGGCATTTGGCCTGGTTCCTGAATGAGACGGGATCGCGGTTGAAGTATTACGGAACGGACATTGACGAGCGCAAGATCGCCGTGGCGCGCGCCAGCCTGCATGCCGCGCATGCGAACGGACCGACCATCGACCGGCAGTCTATCGACCAGGCGTCCATCGATCTGTCCGTCATTGAACAACCGGCTTTCTTCCCGGGCGACGCCCGCGATGCAGCGGGTCTGCCGGAGCGGTTCGGGAATATCCTGTTCCTGGACGTGATCTACCTGATGCCGTGGGAATTGCAGACGCGAATGCTGGCCTGGGCCATGGACCGGCTGGCGTCCGGCCCCGACAGCGTCATTTTGGTCAAAACCCTGGATGAGGCGAGGGGATTTTCCGGCTTCCGGGCGGTGGCGGAGGAATGGGTCATGGTGCGGGTCCTGAAGCGCACGCGCGATTCCGGCGCGCTCAACGGTATGCGGCCGTTCCCGGAATATGCAGCCTTCGCCCGGGAACGCGGATTTCGTTGCGTCATCGACCCCCTCGGCACGTTCAACCCTTCTTCCATACTACGCTTCAGCAGGTAACGTCTTGGTTACGGATTACTTCGCCTACGAAAAGAAGCTATGCCGCACCGGGCTCATCCCGGCTTTGGCGCGCGTGGGATTCGACGCGGCCGGCAAGGCCGTGCTGGACGTGGGCTGCGGCTATGGAGGGGTGCTGGCCGCTTTGGCGGAAACCTTCCCCTTGCGGCGGGGCTTGGGCCTCGATCTGGATGCGGAAATGATCGCGCGCGGGAAAGCCGAGGCGCCCGCGGGCGTGGTTCTGGAGGCGCGGGATTTCTTTTCCTTCTCGGAAGGGGGTTTCGACCTTATCGTGCTGCGCGACGTGTTGGAGCACATGCCCCATGCAGTGGACGCCCTCATGAAGGCGGCATCGCTCTTGGCTCCGGGGGGAATCATCTTCGCGAGCTTCGCGCCCTTCTGGTCGCCGTTCGGCGGGCATCAGCATAACGGCGTCGGTTTCCTCGCCAACGTGCCTTGGCTCCATGCGCTTCCCGAAGCCTGGTTCCGGCGCGCCCTGCGCCTGGAAGGGAATAGTTATAAATCGAACCGCGCCTTGGCCGAGGATATGGAAAGCGTGCTGCGAACGCGTCTGACCCTGCGCGGGTTCCGGGGCATGCTTCCCGGAGCGGGCCTGCGCCTGCAACGATTCCAGCGTTATCTCATCCGCCCGGATTTCCGCGTGAAGTTCGGCTTGCCGGCGTTAGGCTTTCCCGCCCTCCCTTGGATCGATGAGCTGGCCTGCACCGGCGTGGAAGCCATTCTCGCCAAGGCGGCCCCATGATTCCCGCCAACCTTATCATCAATGCCGACGATTTCGGATTGGATGCCCGGGTGTCGATGGCCATCGCCCTGTGCCTCGATGAAGGCCTGATCAACTCCTTTTCCGTGTACCCGTTTTCCGATCCCTTCCATGAGGGGCTGTTACGCGCGATGCTGCGGCGGCATCCGTCCGTCAAGGTGGGCGCCCACTTGGCCGTGACCGGGCCGGGCCTGGGCGAACATCCCGGGCATTTCCGCGATTTCCTCTCCCGCTACGTAACCGGGAAGTTTCCCCTCCCCGGCTTGCGATCGTCTTGGCAGGCGCAGGTGGCGGACTTGCGGCGCCGCATCGGCAGGAACCCCGATCATCTCGATAGCCATCAGCATTTGCATGTTCTGCCCGGCCTTTGGGGAATCGCCTTATCCTTGCAAAGCGAATTCAACGTGCCGCGCCTGCGCCTGCCCTACGAAGGTTTGCGCCGCGGTTTGGGCTATCGCCTTCCCTACGGCGCCGGCCTGCAAGCTTTAGCGCGCATGCGGGCGGTCCGCAGGCCTCCCGCCTTCTTGGGATTCTTCACCAGTACCTCCTTCACCCTGGAGGCGAACCGCCCCGGGCTGGAGCGGGTGCTGGCCGAACCGCAGCGCCGTTTCGAGCTGATGGTCCATCCGGCGGTGCCGGAAATGCCGGAGGGCGCTCCGCCGGGCGTCGGCTTGGGGCCGGGGCAGGCCCGCGAACCGGAAGAATTGCGGAAGCTGGCGGAATTCTTCCGCGCGCGCATGCCGCCAGGAGGCTGAATCATCGCTTAAGAGCCCCCATTCCCTCAGGGGCTCTTATTATCTTGGTAAAATCAGGAGCCGCCCATGCCATCACTTGACTGGAAAAACCTAGGATTCGCTTACCTACCGACCAACGGACACGCGCAAGCCGATTTTAAAGACGGGAAGTGGGGCCCCTTGGAGTTCAAGCGGGAACCCTATCTGCCCATGCACGTCGCCGCCAATTGCCTCCACTATGGCCAGGCGGTATTCGAGGGGCTCAAGGCCTTCACCACCCAAGCGGGCAAAGCCGTGCTGTTCCGCCCCGAGCGCAATGCCGAGCGCATGCACGCCTCCGCCGATCGCTTGTGCATGGAAGCGCCTTCGACCGAGCTCTTCATAGAAGCCTGCCGCATGGCCGTGGATCGGAACCGGGACTTCCTGCCTCCGCATGGGACCGGCGCCAGCATGTATCTCCGTCCGCTTCTGATCGGCACCGAGCCGACGGTGGGCATCAAGCCTTCTTCGACCTTTTCCTTCATCGTGCTGGTGACGCCGGTGGGCCCTTACTATAAGGATGGCTTCGCTCCGGTGGACGCGCTGGTGACGGAGGACTACGATCGCGCCGCTCCCAAGGGGACGGGGCGGGCCAAATGCGCCGGCAATTACGCGGCCAGCCTCAAGCCCGGCATCGTGGCCAAGAAGATGGGGTATCCCATCGTGCTCTTCACCGATCCCCGCGAGAACCTGTACGTGGACGAGTTCGGGACCTCGAACTTCATCGGCATCACCGCCGACGGGCAATTCAAGACCCCGGAGTCGCCGTCCATCCTGGAGAGCATCACCAACGAGGCCTTGCAGACGTTGGCGAAGGACATGGGCCTCCGGGTGGTGCGCGGCCCCATCCGCTTGTCGGGGCTGGATCAATTCAAGGAGGTGGGCGCTTGCGGCACGGCCGCGGTGATCACGCCCGTCTATTCGGTCCAATACCGCGATCGCAAGTTCACCTTCGGCGAAAAGGGGAAGGCGGGGGAGACCCTGACCCGGCTCTATAAGGCCTTGCAGGCGATCCAATACGGCGAAGCTCCCGACAAGTTCGGCTGGCTCACTACGGTTTAAGGAACCGCACGTTTCCCCGGGGTCGCGTCCGGTATGCGGCCTGACCCCGATCGAGGTTGAGCCCACTTTGCCAAGGCGGTACAATTCCGGCATGGCCCAGAACGATACCGGTCTCCGCCGGCTGCTGACCTGGCCCTGGTTCTACGATTTCTTCCAGGACTTGGTGGGAGGAGTCGCCATCCGGCGGCGGTTCGTGAACGAGTTCCTACGGCCTTCTCCCGGCGCGCGCGTGCTGGATGTCGGATGCGGAACCGGGAACATGTTGTCCTACCTCCCCGACGGGTGCGGATACCTGGGATTCGACTTCAGCGAGGCTTACATCGAAGCCGCCCGCGCGCGGTTCGGGGAACGCGGCCGTTTCGTCTGCGCCCGGGTCGATGCGCAAGGCGCGGTGCAGGGCCTGGAGGGCGAAGGGCCGTTCGATCTCGCGATTGCCTTCGGAGTGCTCCACCACCTTGACGACGCGGAGGCCGCGCGCGTTTTTGATTGCGCCCGGCGGGCCCTCAAGCCCGGCGGCCGGCTGGCTACCATCGATCCCGCCTTCGTGCCTGGCCAGGGGAAACTCGCCCGTTACGTGGTCTCCCGCGACCGCGGCCGCAACGTCCGCACGCCCGAGGGCTATGCCGGCCTGGGCCGGGGGATTTTCCCGGACCTGGAAGCCCACATCCTCCGCGATACCCTCCGCATCCCTTCGGACGCCGTCGTTCTGGTCGGCAAGGCCTGAAGGGAATGATGGCCGCGACCCCGCTCCCGGACTGGGAACCGCTGCCCTGGGACACCGCCTGTTTCGGTTTCCCTACCGCCCGCCTGCGCACGGGCTTGCCTGCCGGGGCGCTGGGGAAAGCCGTGGGGTCATTACGATCCGGCGGAATCCGCCTGGCCTATTGGAATACGCTTCCCGAAGACAGGGAGGGATTGGCGACGGCCTCGGCCCTGGGCGGGATCCGGGTCGATGAACGTCTTTGCTACCAGGCGGATCCGTTACCGGCAGCCGCCGACCCCGCCGGTTCTACCGGTCCGGGGCGCGCGGTGGATGCGGCCGGACGGGGTTGGGACCGGGCCCTGGAGGACCTGGCCTTGCATGCGGGGAAGTATTCACGATTCAAATCCGATCCCCATTTTCCGGCCGAGGGTTTCCCGGCCCTGTATCGCGAATGGATGCGCAAGTCCCTGACCGGAGAGCGCGCCGATGTCGTGCTGGCCTTGCCCGGTGCGGGTTCCGAGAACATGGGAACTTCCGGTCAGGAGTCCGGTCCGGATGGCGTGGTTACTCTCGCGGCGCGGAACGGCGAAGGCTCCATCGGCCTCATCGCGGTGGCGCCGGGCAATGAAGGCCGGGGCCTGGGCTCCGGACTGATGCGCGCGGCCCTGGATTGGTTCCGCGCGCGGGGTTGCACGCGCGCCGGCGTCATCACCCAAGGCGCGAACCTGGCGGCATGCGCCCTCTACGAACGCCATGGCTTCCGCGTGAAGCAGCGCGAAATCGTGCATCATTTCTGGTTGTGACGGCTCCTTCGCGATGAAGCCTTCTTGAGGCGGCGGCTCAGAGGCCGTTGCGGCGGTTGGACAGGAAATCCCCGATGCGTTGCCGTCCCAGGTATTCCACGCCCGCATGCGTAAGCGAATGGCGGATGTAAAGCGGCCGTCCCTTCGCTTCCTCGAAGATCTTGGCGATGTATTCCCCCAGCACGGCCATGCAGAGTAACTGCATGCCACCCAGGAACAAGGTGATGCTGACGATGGTGGCGACTCCCCAAGGGATGGCGGGATGGCGGAGGCGGTCGATGATCTGGAATACGATCCCGAACAGGGAGAGGAAGAAGAGCGCCACGCCGACGTAGCCCATCACCTCCAGGGGCTTGTAGGTGAAGGAGAAAATCCCCTTCTTGGCCCAGGCGACGTTTTTCAGCAAGCTGTTGGTACTGGTTCCGTACTTGCGTTCGGGCCGCAGATACGGCACTCCGACCTGTCGGAATCCCACCCACGCGCGCAAGCCCCGCAGGAAGCGGTCCTTCTCGGGCAGGGACAGGAGTTCCTCCACCACCTTGCGATCCATGAGCGAGAAATCGCCCGCATCGATGGGCACCTGGATATAGGACATGCGCCGGAAGATCCGATAGAAGCCTTTGTAGGCGAGGTTGAGAAGCCAGGGCGCCTCGCGCTTGATGCGGCTCCCGTAGACCACGTCGTAGCCTGCGCGCCATTTGGCGATGAACTCGGGGATGATCTCGGGGGGATCCTGGAGGTCGCCGTCGAGTAGGACGATCGCCTTGCCGGAGGCCACCCCCATCCCGCTCATGAACGCCGACTGGGATCCGAAATTGCGGGTATGCTCCACCGCGACCACATTGGCGTCTTCGACCGAAAGTTTGCGGAGTACTTCGCGGCTTTCGTCCGGGGAGCAATCGTTCACGAAGATGATTTCGTAGGTGGCGCCGAGCCCGGCGAACACGGCGGCCAAGCGGGCATGCATTTCGGGAATGGCCCGCGCGTCCTTATAGCAGGCGATGACCGCCGAGATTTCCGTGGCCTTGCCTTCTCCCTGGCTGCGGCTGAGGGCCTTGAGGCCGGCGTAATCGACGCCGCGCTGCCATTCCCAGGTGGCGCGTAGTCCCTTCGCCAAGGGAACCTGGGCTTTCCAGCCCAGGGACTCGGCGGCCTTAGCGGGGTTGCCGTACCAATCCTCCACGTCCCAGCGGCGGTTGGGCATGGAGCCGAAGGCGGGCTCCTCGGCGATGGCGAATTCCGAACGGGCCAGCGCGGCCAGATCGGCCATGGTGGTGCGGGCCCCGGTGGCGATGTTGAAGGATTCCCCGTACAGCGCGGGCTTAAGGCGGGAGGCGGCGGCGGCAAAGGCGCGCAACGCATCGCCCACGTAGACGAAGTCGCGCGAAATGCCGGGAGCGACGAAGGGGGGCAGTTTGCCCTCGCGCGCCCTCTCTACCAGCATCGGGATGAGGCGCTCGGGCTCTTCCCAAGGACCGTACACCGAATAGAGGCGCAGGTTGACCACCGGCAAGGCGTGGATCTTCCCGTAAAACTTGAGCAGATCGGCGTTCCCCAGCTTGGAGACGGCGTAATGGCTGTTCGGCAGCGCCTCGTCGCTTTCCCGGGGCGCCGCGGCCCGCAGGCCGTATTCGGAAGAAGAGCCCGCATGCACGTAAGCATCGAAGCCGGAAGGCCGCAGGGCCTCGAGCAAGTGCTGGGTGGAAAGGAAATTGGTGCGGTAGATGAGTTCGGCATCCTGCTGATGGGGGTAGGCCCCATAGGCCGCCAGGTTGAACACGGTGCGCGGCCGGCAGGTTTCCACCAGGTGCCGCACCGAATGCGCGTAGTTGAGATCGCAGACCAGCAGACGGGAGGCGGGCAAGGCGGCCTGGGCCAAGCGCCAGCCGGCGTTTAGGCGGTGGGTCGCGGCGAATACGTCCGGCCGCAGCGCGCGCAAGGCCTCGAACAGATTATAGCCGACGAAACCCCCGGCCCCGAGGACCAGGATAGGCCCTTGCAATCCCCGCACCTGGGCCTGGAATTCGGCGTCCAGATCCGCCCATGCATCCATCGTCGTCATACAAGTACCCGATTCACGGCAGATTGTAACATTCCGCCCGCATCCGGATCCGCAGCGGGGGGAAACCGGCAGGTTTCCCCCCGGCCGGGACCCGCTCCAGTGGCTCTCCTGGTCCTGGACCCCGACGGCCGCGGGGGGTAGAATGGGATGACGAGATGAGATCCATGACTCCCGTACCCATCCATCCGCAGGTAACCGGCCAGGCCATCCGCCGCATCGTACTGGAGCAGGCGAAGCGCGCGGGGGTGGGGCATATCGGATCGGCCTTGTCGGTGGCCGACATCCTGGCCGTGCTTTTCGACGGAAGCCTCGACTCCCCCTCCGATCCTGTGGCCCGCGATCGCTTCGTCCTTTCCAAGGGGCATGCCGCCCTGGCCCTCTACGCCTGCCTGTTCTTGCGCGGCCGTATCGATCGCGAAACCCTGTCGACCTATTGCACGGATGGCGGACGGCTGCCCGTGCATCCGGAAAAGGATCTGCCCGGCGTGGATTTCTCTTCGGGTTCCCTGGGACAAGGCCTTTCCCTGGGGGCCGGCGCGGCGCTGGCGATGCGACTCAAAGGGCAGGGCACGCGGGCGCGCGTGCTCTTGAGCGATGCCGAGCTCAACGAGGGCTCTACCTGGGAAGCCGCGATGTTCGCCGCGCACCAAAAGCTCGGCAACCTGGACGCCATCGTGGACGTGAACGGCCAGCAAGCCATGGGCCCCTCCCGCGAGGTGATCGATCTTTCCCCCCTGGCCCCGCGCTGGCGGGCCTTCGGCTGGGACGTGCGCGAAGCCGACGGGCATGATCCCGCCGCCTTGCGCGCGAGCCTGGATCCGGCGACCGCCGGGGACCGGCCACGCATCGTATTGGCGCGCACCCTGAGCGGCAAAGGCGTGGGCTTCATGGAAGGCCAGGTCAAATGGCATTACTGGCCCCTGTCGGACGCGGAATACGTGGAGGCCCTGGCCGAGCTGGGCGCGCCATGAGGAAGGCTTTGATCGGAGCCCTGCTGGAGCTGGCCGAAAGGGATTCGCGCACGGTTTT